>ERZ825670.901-NODE-901-length-35955-cov-3.679220_pt1 | contig 35955 bp, 27 predicted proteins | sample MGYA00519929_ERZ825670 | MGnify/ENA primary metagenome ERZ825670 (study PRJEB31778, sample SAMEA3449207) | human gut metagenome | biome: human gut; feature: human-associated habitat; material: faeces | place: United Kingdom | collected 2010/2012 ...
CACGCGTATTTGCTCGTTTTGAAAAAACTAGGCAGCAGCCATAAGGCTGCTGCCTAGTTTACTGCGTGCCGGTTCGCCCAGACGGATTGCGCTGTGCCTGGCAGGCGCTCCCGCAGATGGATCGGTTATTTCGCAAACAGGTTCTTGAGGTTGAACTCGGCTTGGACGGTGCGGAGCATGAGGTCGGTGTCGTCCAGACCCAGATGCTGCTCGTTGGCATCGGCGGCGAGGGTGCCACGGCGGCGCGCCCAGTTCTCGAGCGCGGCGGGCGCGGACTCGCGGGGGAGCGAGCGCACGTCGGCGTCCAAGCTGCGGCAGATCTGGCGCGAGTCGATGACGATAATCTTGCCGGCGCGGCGTGCCTCGGCGTAACCGTCCAGATGAATTTTGAACCAGCTGTCCTCGAACGCGGCGTTATGCGCCATGTACGGGTACTTCTTCATAAGCTTGAGCAGCTGCTTCTGCAATTCCTTGTTCTCGCGGAAGGGCGTTTTGCCGTCGATGTCGTCCCAGGTGATGTGGTGGATATTCGACAGCGGCACATCCTCGCCGCGGTAGATATCGGGCAGGCCGCAGTAGTGTGCCTCGGCGTCATGCGGCACGGCGTCGCTGGTGAGGTCCATGATTTCCCAGCCCACGTTGATGATATAGCCGCGCTCGGGTGCACGGCCGGTGGTCTCGATGTCGATACCGAGCACGGTGCCCTGGATGGGCTTGCGGGCGTAGGCCACGCCGAGCGCGTCGCGGTCGCCGCGGATCTCGCGCATGACCGACGCGGCGGTGCGCTTTTGCATCTTACCGATGGCGGCGCAGGTGTCGGCATCGGACAGGCCGCGCGAAAGCGTCGCGGGCGTCACGTTGCGCAGGCGCGCCTCGCCAATCTGGTCGCACAGGTCGCGGTTGCGGTCAGCCAGGTCGCGCACGGTGGCAAAGTCGAAGCTGGGGTCGCCCTCGGCGGTAAAGTACTCGGTTTCGAGCACCTTAAGGGCCTCCTCGCCCTTCTGGCGCTCGGACTCCATGGCGCCGTGATCGCCATAGATAAACATGGGAATAAACGGCTGGCGCTCGTATTCGAGTGCTTGTGAAACGTTCATATAACTGCTCCTTGGACGGGCCGCAGCGCGCGGCTCGGGTTCATTGAGATGTGGCGAGATGATAGTTTACCATGGGCAACTATTGGCATCGCGCCTAGGACAACTACAATACCCTAGTTGACCGCTAGGACTTTTACAATGCTGCCGAAAGACACGAAAGGTTCCATCCGTCATGGATTTGCTGATTGATATTCTGTTCGACGCCGGCAAGGACACGCTCTCGCTGGTACCGTTCTTATTGGTGACATATTTGGCCCTCGAGATCCTGGAGCACGTCGCGGGCGACAGCGTTAACGGCGCCATCAAGCGCGCCGGTGCTGCGGGCCCCGTGGTTGGCTCGTTGCTGGGCATGGTGCCGCAGTGCGGCTTTTCGGCAATGGCGGCCACGCTGTACGCCGGTCGTGTCGTGACCTTGGGCACGTTGGTGGCGGTGTTCCTTTCGACCTCCGATGAGATGCTGCCGCTGTTGCTCGCCGAGCAGGTGCCCGTGCAGACCATGGCGATGCTTTTGGCTTCGAAGGCACTGATCGCGCTGGTCACGGGCTTTATCGTGGACGCCGCCATTCGCGGCCTGCGTCGTAACGCTCGCGCGCATGCGGCGATTCGCCGCACCGTGCTGGGAACCGCGGCCAACCCGGCCCACGTGAACTGCGCGCACGACGACCACACTGGCGGTGACATCATCGACGAGGTGGCCGAGGCGGGCGTGAGCGCCGACCACATCCACGAGCTGTGCGAGCGCGACCATTGCGGTTGTGATGAAGACGAGGACGAGCACGAACACGGACACGGACATGGCCACGATCGCGGTCATGAGGGCGATCATGAACACCATCATGGCCACGGTCACTCCCACTCACACGAAGGTGCGCCCGTCCTGTCGATTATCCGCAGCGCGATCTCGCACACCGTGCAGGTATCGGTATTCATTTTCCTGGTGACGCTGATTCTGGTTGCCGTGCTCGAGACGTTCGGCGAGTCCGCAATCGAGCAGTTCCTGCGCGGCAACGAGACGCTTGCGGTCCTGGGCTCGGCACTCGTCGGCCTGATCCCCAACTGCTCGGCCAGCGTCGTCATCACGCAACTGTACCTGGAAGGCGCGCTGCAGCTGGCCCCGATGCTCGCCGGCACGCTCATTTCCGCCGGTGTGGGCTACCTGGTGCTGTTCCGCACCAACCGCAGCGCCCGCGAAAACGTCCTGTTCCTGATCATGATGTACGTCATCGGTGCCGGCTGGGGTCTTATCCTTTCTGCCTTTGGCCTCTAAGTAGATTATTGGGACATGTCTTACGATCTACCCCTGTGACCAGGGCATTCCCCGCTGCCAAAACAAAAAGGTAGATTTTTAGGCATGTCCCAAAAATCTACCTTGGTTAGCGCAGCAGCTCGGTGAGGTTTCGCTTAAAACGAGCGCGGTCTTCGCTGGTAAATGCCGCCGGTCCGCGAGTGCGTCCGCCGGCGCGGCGCACCTTCTTTTCCTCGTGGCGAATAAACAGTTGCATGTCGATGGTCGCCTTGTCGTAGACGCGCCCGCGCACACCGATTGCGGCGGCATCGCGGCCGAGCACCATGCTCGCCAAGCCAATGTCCTGCGTCACGACTACGTCGCCCGCCTGCAGGCGTTCGACAATGGCAAAGTCGGCGCTGTCGGCGCCCACGCTCACATCGAGCGTCGTGACCCAAAAGCCGCGTCGCGCGTGCTCGGCATCACGCGGGTCGTCGCGGCGAATGTGCCGTTCCAGGTTTTGCGTGCTGTTGCCGGCGATAACAACGGCGACGCCCGCCCGCCGCGCGCAGTCAATCGACTCGCGCGTGACCGGGCAGGCGTCGGCATCAATAAAGAGCGTTCGCGGCATCTAGTGCACCAGTTTGCCAAATTGAATAGCGCGAACAATCAGCGTTACGCCAAACACCAGCAGCGCGGCGCCGCTAAAGATGACGAGCATCTTGGCCGACCACAGCGGATAGATAAACACGAACATGCCGGCGATGATGGAGAGTGCGCCGCTCAGGATAGCGAGGGCGCGGTTGGACGAAAGCTCGGACTCCAGAATGGACATGACACCTTCGACAATCCAGCCAAAGCCGGCCACGATAACCACCATCGTGGTGAGCGTCGCGGTCGAGAAGGCCTGGTTGCGCAGGATTATGACGCCGCCCAAGATAATGAGTAGGTTGGAGATGATGCTCGTCACGCGCCAGCCGGTGGGCAGCAGCGGCTCAAAAATGGCAGTGAACAGCCTAATGGCAGCAGTGATTACAAAGTAAAACCCAGGACAGTCGTCAAAAAGACGAGGGACTTGGCGGGTGCAAAAAGCAGCGCGATACCAGCAATGAGCGCTAAGACGCCCGTGATGGCGTAGATCCAGCGTACGGCCTTGACGGCTTTGCCCGCCATGCTTTTCTCGTCAAATCCAAACTGGCTCGATTTTTGGTCATCGTTCTTAAAGATGTCCATAATGTCTCCTTTCCGTGTGGTGCACGTCGCGTTCATTGCTCTCCGTGCGGCGTACGCCAAAAGTGCTGCAACAAGTATCGCCCAAGGGCGCCGATGCATGGGGCGGGAAGGACGAATTGCCGCCCCACATTCCCGAATTGTTACTTTTGTTCCCGCTCCAGTGAGGATTAATCAACAATTGTAGAACATTACGCCGCTGTATGTAATTGCCTAGGTTTTAGGTTAGATTCTCCTAAGAACAATTGCCCGAAATTGGGGGTCCCTATGAACGAAACAGTTCCCGCGGCGCCGTCGAGCGCGGAGTCGATGGCAAAGCAGGGTTGCGAAAAGCTCGGCTTGGAAGCGTTTGATGCGCTGGTCCGTCGTGCCCGTACGTGCCGCCGTTTTGACGAGTCCATGCGCGTGCCGCGCGAGTTTTTGCTCGAGCTGGCGGAACTGGCGCACCTGGCTCCCTGCGGCGCCAATGCTCAGCGTCTGCGTTTTCATGTGGTAAGCGGTGCAGAGGACTGCGCTCGCGTGTTTGACGAGCTTGCATGGGCCGGCGCGCTTAAGGACTGGCCGGGTCCTGCCGAGGGTGAGCGCCCGACCGGCTACATCGCGATTCTTGCCGAGCGCGCCGTTCCGGGCAAGCCCGCCGCTCCCATTACCGAGGTCGACACGGGCATTGCCGCGCAGACGATGATGCTCGCCGCCCGCAGCGCCACGCCCGAGGTGGCAGCCTGCATGTTCAAGGCCTTTTCGCCCCACGCGATCGATGCCATGGGGCTCGATAACGACAAGTATGAGCTCAAGCTGATCATGGCGCTTGGCGTTCCGGCCGAGACGCAGGTGATCGATGCGATCGATTCCAACCCCGACGGCTCCATCAATTATTGGCGCGACGAGGCGCGGGTGCACCACGTACCCAAGCGTCCGCTTGCCGACGTGCTGCTGTAGTTGAGCGTCACCGCGGTGTGATCCGGCGGTAAACCACCACAAAGGTGCCTGTCCCCTTTGTGGTGGTACGAGGGGAGGGTGTGTGGCAGATTTGTATTTGGTGCGGCATGGGCAGACTGAGCTCAATGTGCAGAACATTTTGCAGGGCGGGCACGATTCGCCGCTTACGGCGCGCGGGCGCGAGCAGGCGCTGATGGCGCGTGCGGCGTTTGCGGCGCGCGGCGTGGCCTTTGACCGTGTGTATTCCTCCCCGTTGGGCCGGGCGCGGCGTACGGCTGAGCTAATTGCTGGTGAGGGCCGCTCGATAGAGCTGGTCGATGACCTGCGCGAGTGGCATTTGGGCTCGCTGGAGGGTACATCAAATCGCGAGATGCCGCCGCAGCCCTGGGGTGATTATCCGGTGGCCTTTGGTGGCGAGTCTGAAGGCGAGCTCCAGTCGCGCATGGTCGCGGCGCTGTCCCATATCATGGCCAGGCCGCAGCACGACTGTGTGCTGGCAGTCTCCCACGGCTCTTCCTGCCAGGAGTTTCTTGAGTATGTGACTGGCAGGGGAGAGCTACCCGACAACGGTGCCGTGCTTCATTTTGGCTATTGCGACGGTGCGTTTTCGCTCCTTGATTGGTAACGAACGAAAGGACCCCTATGAATAAAGACCTGTATCTGGTTCGTCATGGGCAGACAATATTCAACCTTAAGCGCATTATTCAGGGTTGGAGTGACTCGCCGCTCACGCAGCTGGGATGCGACCAGGCGGCGCGTGCCGGCATGTTCTTGCGTGCGCGCGGCATTGAACCCGATCATGCCTACACCTCCACACTTCATCGCACCGAGCAGACTATCGCCAACCTGTGGCCGGGCTTGGCGTACGAGCGCCTGGACGGTCTGCGTGAGTGGTTCTTTGGCGACTTTGAGGCCGAGCGCGTGATGCTTATGCCCGAGCGCCCGTGGCGAGATTTCTATCGTCAGTTTGGCGGCGAGGGCCAGATGCAGGTGCGCGAGCGCATGGCGGCGACGATAACCGATCTTATGCGACGTCCGGACCACGAGTGCGTGCTCGCGGTGAGCCACGGTTCGGCTATCAAGGAGTTTTTGGACCACGTGCGGGGCGCGGCGGCCGACGAGCGCGAACGCGTGCCGGGTAACTGCTCAGTGCTGCATTTTGCGTTTGACGATGCGGCCGATACGTTTGAACTGGTCGAAGTCTTTACGCAGGAAGACTACGCGCGCGAGCTGGGGCTTGAACCGCTCGTGGCTACTGCGGGTCCGCAGCGCGGATAACGCGAGCGCGGCGGCACGGGTCGTCGGCATAACTTCTCGACGCAAAAGGGGCGGAGATGCATGTACCTGCTGCATCTCCGCCCCCTGTTTGTTGGGCTGCCGATTTTTATGCTGGACGGTCTGGTCTTGCTAGAACCGCGCGACTTGGTGCGCGAGCAGACCCGTCGGAACCTGCGGTGCGCCGCCGCTGACCTGCGCAGCGGGGAAGAGCACGGCAACGGTAAAGTTGAACGGCTCCTTGCCGGTGTACGTTCCGGCGGAACGGGCCTCATCGGCCAGGAGCTGTGATGCCTCGACTAGTGCGGCAGCGTAGGCAGGGTCGTCGGCCAGTGCCGGCTCCGGCGCCTGGTCGAGCATGGCACGGATGGCGCCGACGGCGTCCTCGCGCTTGACCTCCCACACGCGGTGCGTAATACCCGCGGGGTCGGTGACGGCGTAGAGCGAGGCGCCCTCTTTGGCAGCGCCCAGGATGATGTCCATGACGGGCGACGCCTCGTAGGCGAGCGACACGGGGCGCGGCTGCACCTTGAGCTCGGCGATCGCGCGCGCGGCGGCGGCCACGTCGGCGCTGGCATCGCCCTTGCCGCCCGCAAGTACACTCGTCGGGCAGATCGCCACGACACCCGTCACACGTCCCGGCTCGCCCGAGCATTCGTACACGTAATACGCCGCACCCGGGTCCTTGAGCATCAGACCATCGGCAATGGCTCCGCGCAGAGCATCGTTGCCGCTCATGATGCTGTCCATTGCAGGCAGCGCCTCGAGCACGCGGTCCTGAGCCGGGCGGATGCAGGGAAACGGAAGTGCTTTCATGGGCGGTCCTAACGCACGAGTCGGTTTGTTCGCGGCTTATTATGCCCCAACTTGGCCGCTCGCGTCCCAGAGCACGTTATCGGCGAGCGCGATTAGCACCTGCTGACAACGAACGATATCGGCGTGGGGCACATATTCGTTGGGCTTGTGCGCGAGCGCGAGCGACCCGGGACCGTAGCTCATGCAATTGCGGTTACCTGTCTTGCCGGCAATGACGGCGGTGTCGGTGTAGCCGGTAAAGAAGTCGACGGTCGTGTCCGCGTCCGTCACGTCATCGGCGGCACGCTTGAGCGCTGCTAGAAGGGGAGAGTTCGGGTCGCGCTCGATGGCGGGGCGGTCGCCCGTCACGGTGTAGCTGCCATGGCAACCGGGAACGGCGGCTTCGGCGACGGCGATGGCCTGCTCTACCATGCGCGTCGCGGCGGCCGTATCGGTCGGCGTGGTCAGGCGCATGTCGACCCAGACTTTGGCGCGGTCGGGTACGACGTAGGGGCGATATCCGCCCTCGATTTGGCCAAACGTGATGGTCGAAGGCCCCAGCTCATTATGCACGGGCAGCGCCGCAAATGCGCGGCGAAGCGAGCACACGGCCTCGGCCATGGCGGCGACGGCATCCGCGCCCTTCCAGGGCTGGCTCGCATGCGCCGTCACGCCAGCCATTTCAATCTCGAACCACGTACGCCCCTTGTGCGCCACCTGGATCTGTCCGTCGGTGGGCTCGGTGTCCAGCACCCATTCGCGCGAGCCGACCCAGCCAGCATCGATCGCGGCCTCTGAGCCGCGCATAAAATCTTCCTCGTCGACCGAGCAGATGAGCGAAAAGCCGCGACGCGGCAGCGCGCCATCCGCCACCACGCGCTCGAGCGTATGGACCAGCGCGGCAATGGCGCAGGCCAGGCCACCCTTCATATCGCAGGCACCGCGGCCGTAGAGCTTGCCGTCGCGCACGACCGCCCCGAGCGGCGTAATGTCCGCGTCCCAGCCGTCGCCCAAGGTGACTGTATCCATGTGGCAGATGTAGACGAGCCGTGGCTCGTCGCTCAAACCGGGCACGGTGACCATAAGGTTGCGGCGCCCGGGGAGTACTTCGAGCTTCTCAACCTGCACGGCATGGAGTACCGGATGGCTCAGCTGCGCCAATCGTTCCTCAATCAACGCTTTGATATAGCGTTCAATCTCGCCCTCGTACGCACCTGGGTCGGAACTGTCGATCCGCACGAGCCCTTGCGTAAGTCGCCAAGCAAAATCTGTATCAACCATAGGCACCTCACAGATAGTTAGGTCAACATACAGATTGTATGCCAAGAAGCGGCTCGGTGCATTTAATGGAGCGCTCACAAAAACGGGGCGCCTCTCGTGCGAAAGGCGCCCCGCGGGCATTCAATGTCAGTGACGGGCAGGCCACATGGGGAACTGCCCGTCAGATCAGCCGGCGCTATTTAATCACACGCACGCGATACATCGACGGAATTTGCTTAAGCGCCTCGATTGTGCTGCTGTTCAGGTGCTCATCGGTGTCGAACATGGTGTAGGCGTTCTCGCCGGCAGACTCGTTGGTCATACGCTGCACGTTGGCGTTGTCCTTGGCCAGGATGGCCGTGATCTGGCCGATCATGTTGGGCACGTTGGCGTGCAGGCAGGCAATGCGGCTTGCGGCGCGCGCCTTGCCCATGCTGCAGGCGGGGTAGTTGACGCTGTGCGCGATGTTGCCGTTCTCCAGGTAATCCTTGAGCTCGCTGATGGCCATGTCTGCGCAGTTGGCCTCGGCCTCGCCGGTGCCGGCGCCCGAGTGCGTGGTGATAAACGTATTGGGCATCTTGACGGTCTTGGGAGTGGCAAAGTCGCAGCTAAACCAGCTGAGCTTGCCTGCACGCAGGGCGGCGTCGACGGCGTCCTCGTCAATGATGGTCTCGCGTGCGTAGTTGATGAGCACGGCGTCCGGTGCCAGCAGGTTAATCTGCTCGGTGCTGATCATGCCGATGGTGTCGGCCTTGCTGGGCACGTGCACGGTGAGGTAGTCGCAGCCGCGGCAGAGATCCTCGAGCGTGCCCACGCGCTGCACCTCGCGCCTCAGCACCCACGCGTGCTCAACGGAAATGAACGGATCGTAGCCATAGACGTCCATGCCCAGATCGACGCAGGCGTTGGCGACCTTGGAGCCCACGTTGCCCAGGCCGATGACACCGATGCGCTTGCCCTTGAGCTCGCGGCCCACAAAGGCCTTCTTGGCCTTTTCGGCATCGACCTGAATCTCGGGGTCGTCGGCGTTGTCACGCACCCAGTTCATTGATTGCACCACGCCGCGGCTCGAGAGCACCAGCATGCCTAGGACGAGCTCCTTGACGGCATTGCTGTTTGCGCCGGGGGAGTTAAAGACGACGACGCCCTTCTTGGCGTACTCCTCGACGGGGATGTTGTTGACGCCGGCGCCGCAGCGGGCGATGGCGCGGATGCCCTCGGGCAGCTCGTAGCCGTGCAGGTCGGTCGAGCGCATCAGGATCGCGTCGGCCTCTTCGGCGGTGCTCACAAATTCGTAGCCCTCGCCAAACTCGACTTTGCCGTCCTTGGTAATGTCATCGATGGTTTTAATCTTGCGCATGGAAAACTCCTTAGCAGGTTTGTCTAAAACAAGTGGTTTGAAGTGGCTGGTCGGCCCGCGCGTTGCGGGCTAGTTAGATCGCGGGCTCAAACTATGCTGCGCTTCGAAGTCCTTCATGTACGAGGCCAGTGCCTGCACGTCTTCCATGGTTACGGCGTTGTAGACGCTGGCGCGCATACCGCCCACCAGGCGATGGCCCTTGACGTTTTGAATCTGGTGCCCGGCCGCGCCTGCGACAAAGGCCGCGTCGAGTTCGGCGTCGCCGGTGCGGAAGGTGACGTTGGCGATGGAGCGGCTGTCGGCCTGCGTAGTGCTATGGAACAGCTCGCTGTGCTCGAGCAGGTCATAGAGCAGATTGGCCTTGGCCCAGTTGCGCTCGGCCATGGCGGCAAGTCCGCCGGTTTTCTCAACCCAACGGAACACCTTGCCGCATACGTAGATACCAAAGGTGTTGGGCGTGTTGAGCATGGAGCCCTTGGCGGCCTGGGCCTTGAGGTCCATGTACTGCGGCGTTTGCGCAAAGGCGGAGCCATCTGCGATGAGGTCGTCGCGCACGATGACCACGGTCACGCCCGCGGCGCCGGCGTTTTTCTGCGCGCCGGCGTAAATGAGCCCGTAGCGCTCAACGTCGAGCGGCTGCGACAGAAAGCAGCTCGAGACATCGGCGACCAGCGGTACGTCGCCGCAGTTGGGCAGCTCGTGGTACATGGTGCCAAAGATGGTGTTGTTCTGGCAGATGTAGACGTAGTCGAGCCCGTCGCCCGCGGCCTCGGCGGCAATGCGCGCGTTGATGTCGGCCATGGTGGGTATGCGGTCGAAATTGGTGTCCCCGGAGCTTGCGAGCAGCACGGCCTCGCCGTACTTGGCGGCCTCTTTGTACGCCTTGTTGGCAAAGTTGCCGGTCACGACGTAGCCGGCGCGGCCGCGGCGCATGAGGTTCATGGGGATGCCCGCAAACTGCAGTGTGGCGCCGCCCTGCAAAAACAGGACGCGGTAGTTGTCGGGGATGCTCAGCAGGCGGCGCAGGGTTGCCTCGGCGTCGTCGATGATCTGCTGGTACATGCTAGATCGATGGCTCATCTCGAGCACGGACATGCCGCAACCGCGGTAGTCCATCATCTCGTCGGCGATCTCGGCGAGCACGCTTGCGGGCAGCGCGGCCGGGCCAGCTGAGAAGTTGTGCACACGTGCCATCTTCTAGTTCCCCCTCGTAGTCGTTTGAACGTTCGGGATACTTTAGCACAGTGGAGCGCCAGGCGCGACCGCATCACAACAAAACCCGAGTGCGCCGCTATGATTTACAGGATGGTTACATGGGGTAAGGGTGACCTTACCTGATGGCTCGCATCCGATCTGCCTCGGCCTTCGCTTGTTTCCACGGGCGGACGCGACTGTTGGTGAGGTCGTCGTAGCTACGCGTGATGGCACGTTGAACGTGATCTTCGTGTTCCTGAATGGTGGTTAGTGCGCGCCTCTGATCGCCATAGGTCTCGGCATCCATGACGACAAGCGACGCCGGTCCGTTTTTGGTTAGGCAGACGGGCTCTTTGGTCTTGTGGCAGCTCTCTGCAATAGCGCCAGAGTTGCGCTGCAGATCAGAAATAGGCTTTACGACAGGCATACGAAACTCCTTACATAGAAGCATATGTATAACTCTATGTTGAATATAGCGGAGGATGGCGCTGGGCGTGTGCGTGCCTGCATTCGTAAGCGCGGTTGTCTGGCAAGTGTGGTGTGGGGCGACCTCGTCAAAGCTTCTGAGCTGCGAAAATGACCGTTAACCGGATTAAATTTTGTTGCTCAACATTTGACACTCTGGGCGTGGTAACTTTTTTACCAACAGGTATGATTATTGTCATGTGCGCCGCGCCTGCCTGCCGGGTTGCGGCGCACTTGTGACAGCCTTTGACACCCTTGGAGCGTGTACTGTGGATGTAACCACAAAAAGCGTTCGGGGGGGGGTGCTCACCCGCGAGCAATTCCTCCCGCATGAGATGCGCATCGTCGCTGCCCTACGTACACAGGGCGCAAGCGACGAGCAGGTCATTGTACGCGTAAAGAGCGAGAACCTCTTTCAATATCCCACGGAGCGCATGGTCGCCAACCGCGCAACCGTGTGCCTTCGCCGCCTTGACGCCATGGTGCCCACGGACGCCTTATGCGCCGCGCGCGGCATCGACCCCAAAACCGCCGTCGAGGCTGCGTCATCCCTAACCAGGCTCATGGCATCCGGCACTCCCACGCAGGCGGACCAGGCCATCTTCTACAGCATGATCTGCCGCTACGATATCGTGCGCGAGCTCGTGCTCGTCGAGGTAGGGGAGCGCCTACAAAACTTCGATTATGCCTTTACGGCGGTTGACCTCAACGCCTTTATGACACGCTTTACCACGGAGTATCCGGACGCGGCCCGCTGGACTGAGGCCACGGTCAAGCGCATTAAGGGCTCGCTCCGCCAGACGCTCCGCCATGCCGGCCTTATCGGCGAGGGCCAGGGCCCGGAGTCCGAGCGCCTGTCACCACTCTTCCTCGATTCCGATGTCGAGCGAGCCTTGGTTCAGCTGGGCGAGCAGTCGCTTATCGCGGCCCTTACCGGCAGGGCGGTGATGTAGCGTGGCTCCCGTCAAAAGCGCCGTCGACCCTGTTATCACCCCGGCGACCGATCTCACCACCAATATCGGCATCCATTCCCGCAAGAGCGTCGTGGCGGCGCATGTCCGCTCCGAGCGCGTCTGTCAGGAATTTGAGCGCCGTGCGCAGCTTCTACGCGAGTGCCTGTGCAGCGAGGACTTTTTGGCCAACAAGGGCATAGGCAATGAGATCGGCTTCCACACCTTTTGCTATGACCCCGCGCTGGAGTTTGAGGCGCGTGCATTATTTGACACCCTTTCACGCGATGCCGAGGCCGACAAGCTTCCGTGCACGCTCAAGGTCGTGAACCTTTACGACGCCGTGCTGGCAATTCTCGAAAAGCGCCGTGTCCTCAAGGCTATCCCGCACCAAGAGGAGCGCCGCGGTACCCAGCGCGTGCTCGAGGACGTGGCCAAGTTCGCCTCGCCCGAGAAAGTCGCCGCGTACATCCTTGAGCAGACCGAGCCGCACGCGCCTGGAGACGTCGTTCTCCTCACCGGCGCGGGCGAGGTTTTCCCGTTCTTTCGCATACACACGCTTCTCCACTGCATGCTTGCGGATTTTGATGAGGTGCCTGTGGTCGCCGCCTATCCGGGCAGTTTCAACGGCTCTTCTTTCCAGCTCTTTAACCGTCTGCCGGCCGACAACTACTACCGCGCCATCGATATCTCGTAAGCGCGGCACCCCGCAGACAAGTCCCTGCCGCCGGTAACAACCCTTTGCCATAACGTTCCCAAACCCAAAGGAGTACCCATGGACAACACGATCATTCGCGACCTCTTTGCAAAAGACATCAACCGCTCCATCAACGGCGTGGTCAAGGTCCAGGATTCAAAAGATGGGTCCATCCGCCAGGAGCTTGACGAGTACGTGGTGACGCGCGAGTTGCAGAGGCATTTTGCCACGTTCTTCAAGGCCTACGGCGATGCCATCGATGTGCGCACCGACAAGATCGGCGTGTGGATCAGTGGTTTCTTCGGTTCCGGTAAATCGCACTTCCTCAAGATGCTGAGCTACCTGCTCGAGAATCGCCAGATCGGCGGCAAGAGCGCCATCCGCTACTTTGACGGCAAGATCGTCGACCCCATGGTCGAGGCTGCCATGGAGCGCGCCTGCTCGGTGCCCACGCAGGCCATCCTCTTTAACATCGATAGCAAGGCGGGCCAGTGGAAGCAGGGCGATACGGCTCCCACGGCGCTGCTTCGTGGCTTTGAGCGCATGTTCTACGAGGCGCGCGGCTTCTACGGCGAGGACCTAAAGCTTGCAAAACTCGAGGACCACATCGATTCCCTGGGCAAGACCCAGGAGTTCCGCGAGGCCTTTGAGCGCGTCAACGGCGAGTCCTGGCTCCAGACCCGCGACACCTACAGCTACTTTGAGGACGACGTCGTCGAGGTGCTGCAGAGCGTGCTCGGCATGAGCGAAAAGGCCGCATGGAACTGGCTTGAGGGTTCTGAGGACGAGGTTTTGGCCCCCGATGTCTTTGCCAAAAAGGTCAAGGACTACGTAGACGCTCAGGCAGCGGCCCACGGCGGTAACTACCGTTTACTCTTTATGGTTGACGAGGTGGGTCAGTTTATTACAAACGACCGGGATCCAAGCCTTATGTTGAGTCTTCAGACCATCGTCGAGGAGCTGGGTGCCGCCTGCGGTGGCCGCGTGTGGGTGATGGTTACGAGCCAGGAGGCCATCGACAACCTGAGCCTGCCCGTGGGCAACGACTTTTCAAAGATCCAAGGCCGCTTCAATACCCGCCTTTCGCTCTCCAGCTCCAGCGTGGACGAGGTCATCCAGCGCCGTGTGCTCGAGAAGACCGCGCCGGCGGCCGATATGCTTGCACAGGTCTACGAGCAAGACGCCGCCGTCCTCAAAAACAACTTTACCTTTGAGGGCGGCTCACGCTCCGACCTTGCCGGCTTCGCCAACTCCAAGGATTTTGTGGCCAGCTACCCGTTTGTGGGCTACCAGTTTAAGCTTCTGCCCGACGTGATGACCGAGGTACGCAAGCACGGTGTTAAGGCCAAGCACATGTCCACGGGCGAGCGCTCCATGCTGAGCGCGTTTCAGGAGAGCGCTCAGGCCATTCAGCATGACCAGACTGGTGCACTCGTGCCGTTCTGGCGCTTCTTCGACACAATCTCCAAGGATTTGGAGCACGGCATCATTCAGGTCGTCGTCTGTGCGGAGCGCGCGGCTGAAAACGCAGAGGGTCTTGAGAGCTACGATGTCCGGGTGCTTAAGCTCCTGTACTCGATCCGCTACATCGGCTACGTCAAGGCCACGGTCGAGAACATCTCCATCCTTATGATTGATAGCCTGGACGTGGACAAGCGCGCCCTTAAGGACCGCGTCAAGGAATCTCTGGCCCGCTTGGAGCGCGAGAGCTACGTGGCACGCCAGGGCGATACCTATAGCTTCCTCACCGACGAGGAGCAGGAGATAGCGCAGGAGATCGCACGCACTCCGATCGACAACGCGAAGGTGATTGAGTACATCAAGAAGTGCCTGTTCGAAAGCATCTACACTGCGCGCAAACTCAACCGCGGGGCCAACGACTTTCCGTTTGACCGCTATGTGGACGGCTCAATCCACGGTACCAGCATGGGCGGCATGGAGCTTTCCGTGGTGACCATGGCCAGCGATCTGGGCCGTTCGGACGATGCCGAGCTGGCATTGAAATCCGTGGATAAGGCCATCGTGGCCTTGAGCGACGAGGTGGATTATTGGGCCCCACTCGTCAACGCCGCTAAGATTCGCATGTACGCCCAGACGCGCAATCTGCAGGAGCTACCGCCGAGTACCCGCCAGATTGTCGAGGCCAAAATGCGCGAGAAGGACTTTAACGAGAAAGAGGCTGACGCCCTTTTGGCTGAGGCGGTGCTCCATGCACGATGCGCCGTCAACGGTCGCATGATTGAGATCCGTGCTGCCAAACCCGCTCAGGTCTTTGAGCAGGTGCTGGCGCAGCTGTGCGATGTGGTCTTTGAAAAGGCCGACTATATCGGCGCGCCGGTCACGAGCGATTCCGATATTCGCTCTACTCTGGTGGGCAACATTCAAGTGGGGCTCGCTGGCATGGATGCAGGTAACACGCGTGCGCTCAAAGAGGTCGAGGACTACCTCAAAGTGCAGCACCAGCGCCACCTGGATACCGCTATGGGCGATATCCAGCGCCAGTACCAGCAAAAGCCTTTTGGCTGGCGCGAGGTCGACATCGCAAATGTGGTGGCGCAGCTTGTGGTGGAGCAGCGCGCGCAGGTGCTGTTTGGCGGTCAGACGGTTCAAACTAACGACAGCCGCATGGTGGCGCTCCTGCGCAAGGATGCCGATAAGGCCCAGGTGCGCTTGCGCATGCGCATGAGCGACCGGTTGCTACGTGCCACGGGCGAACTCATGTGTGACCTGTTTGATCTCAAGACCGTACCCTCCAACGAGGATAAGCTCGTGGCCGAGCTCAAAGAGCGTCTTGAGGGCTTGCGCGAGGCGTGCCTCGCCATGGCACGCGACTACTACACGGGCATCAAGCCGGCCTACCCGTATCCCGGTGAGGACGAGTGCGAGAAGATGCGCTCGGAGGTGGCCGACGTCCTTAAGGACCAGAACGAGGCCGAGGCGTTCTTGACCACGTTCACCAAGCATGAGGAGCGTTTGCTCGATGCCAAGGAAGACTTTGACAAGGTGGTTGAGTTCTTCGAGTCCAATCAACGAACAGCGTTTGACCACGCCAGGGATTTCTTGAACCGCACCGAGGGTATCGAGTATGCCTCCGATGACATTCCCGGTGCGGTGGAGAACGTGGCAACGGTTCGTGAGATCCTCAAAAATCCCAAGCCCTACGGCCGTATTAAAAACCTGCAGCCGCTTATGGATCCCGTCGAGGATGACATGAAAAAGCTGTTGGGCATCCGCCGCAATGAGTTTTTGTGTCGCATCGAGAGCGATCTGCAAGACCTGCGGGCGCAGGCCGAGAGTCAAAAGGGCTTTGTCAATCAGGCCAAGGATGCCATAGCAGACGCCGGCACTAAATACGAGTCGTTCAAAAACCGTGCCCACAGCGCTCAAAGTCTCAACGAACTGAGCGTTGTTGCAACTAACTGGGGCGACTGGCTCAGTGCGGCGGCCAACGAGATGTACGACGCTGTGGATGAGGCTCGCGTGCGTATGGACAACGAGCGCCGCACCACCGAGGTCATGAGTACGGGCGAGGTGGTCAAGAAGGTCTCCAACAAGGGCGCCGCACCGTCTGCTCCCGTGCCCGCGCCCAAGCCCCAGCGCAAGATCAAGACTGTGCGCCGCGCCGATCTGGCCAAGCCGAGTCGTCTCTTGTCCGCAGAGGACGTGGAGCGCTACGTGGACGAACTGCGCTCCCGCCTTATGCAGGCGCTCTCTGCAAACGACGAGATCCGTATCAACTAACCCGCGGAGCCACCGGTGCCAAAGCGCGCACCGGTGGCTTATGGCGTTTAGAAAGGCTCATCAACCATGAACGATTCTGCTCTTAAGAGCTTCTGCACCTGGGCCCGTACGGAGCTCATCAAAGGCGTGGAGGCGCAGATGGTGCGCTACGGCATCACCGAACCTGCACTCGCGCCCGTTGGGTCCGAGACCGTCAACGGCCTGCCCCTAAGTCCGGCTGAGATTGAGCAACGCGACGAACTGCTGCGCATGCAGGCAGAGGTGGGTCACGAGGCGCTGCGCGACCGTGCGGCCTACACCTGGTTCAACCGCATCGTGGCCATTCGCTTCATGGATGCATGCGGATGGCTTCCCAGCCGTATGCGCATGCTAAGTCGTGCGGACGGCAGCCATGGCAGCGAGGCCGTGGAGAACGCACTGGACGTGGAAATAACGACGGCCGATACCGATCGCATAGCCGAGCTCAAGATGGCGGGCTTGGATGAACCGTTGTGGCGCTACCTGTTTGTTGCTCAGTGCGAGGAGCTTGCCGATTGCCTGCCGGGCGTCTTTGAACGCGTGGGCGGAGCCATGGAGCTGCTGTTGCCCCAGGGCCTCATGATGGCTGACAGTGTGGCGGGCAAACTCAATGCCGTCCTCACTGACGAGGACTGGCGCGAGGGCGTGACCGTTCTGGGCTGGATGTATCAGTACTACAATGCCGACGTTAAAGACGAGTTCTTCAAGTCCAAGCGCAAGGCAGCGGCGGCGGACATCGCGCCCGCCACGCAGCTCTTCACCCCCGAGTGGATCGTGCGCTATATGGTCGAGAACTCGCTCGGCCGTCTGTGGATGCTCAACAATCCGGGGAGTTCGCTACGCGAGCGCATGGAGTATTACATCGAGCCCGATGCTGAGCACGAGGACTTCATTCGCATTTCGAGTCCCGAGGAGATAACCCTCTGCGACCCCGCATGCGGCTCGGGCCATATCTTGGTCTATGCGTTTGAGCTGCTCTTCCATATGTACGAGGAGCGCGGCTATCGTGAGCGCGAGATTCCCGAGCTCATTCTTACTAAAAACCTTGTAGGTATGGAAATCGATTCCCGCGCGGCACAGATTGCGGAGCTGACGCTTGCTATGTGCGCCCGCGAGCACGACCGTCGCTTCTTTAGGCGTGGCGTTCGCGCCGACGTTACCGTGCTCTCGAGTATCCCGCTAGGGGAGGACGAGCTGCCGGGTAACAAGAAGCTCGCCGAGGAGCTGAGTCATTTGGGCGAGATCGGTTCGCTGCTCAATCCCTCAGAGGACGAGATCGACGAGCTCAAGGCTGCCGCCGCGAGTTGTTCCGAGGACCTTTTTGCTTCTGCGACCAAAACTAAGCTCGAAAGCGCTGCCGCCATCTGCGAGAAGCTGTCCCGTCGTTTTACCTGTACCGTTGCGAATCCTCCGTATATGGGCAGCAGCAGCTTTAATCCATTCATGAGCAAGTGGATCAAGAAGAACTACCCCGACGTGAAGAGCGACCTCTGCACGTGCTTTATCGAGCGCGGTTTTAACCTTGTCGAGGATAAGGGCTACGCCGCAATGGTTACCTTGCAGAGTTGGATGTTCCTGGGCAGCTTTGAGAAGATGCGCGCCAAGGTTATCGACAACAAGACAATCGTTTCCATGGCCCATCTGGGACCTCGCGCGTTTGATGCTATCGGCGGCGAGGTCGTCAACGTTACAGCCGACGTGATCTACAACCAGCATTCGGACGCCGAGGGCACCTATGTGCGCCTTGTTGATATCAACGGCTCTGAGGCCAAGGGGCTCAAACTGGTCGAGGCCATCCAAAACCCCGACTGCGGATGGTTCTACCGCCGCAACGCCGACACCTTCAAACAGGTTCCTGGCACCTCCATAGCCTACTGGGCCAGCGACGGACTACTCTCTGCGATGGCTGATGGCGTTAAACTATCTTCGTTCGGAAGAACGTCTAAAGGAATTATCACTGGTAAAAATGATAAGTTCATTAGGCTTTGGTGGGAGTGCGCCGTTGGGACTATCGGTTTTTCGTCATCATCTGTATCCGATTTATTTAGTGGCAGAAAATGGCACCCCTGCACAAAGGGAGGCTCTTATCGTAAATGGTTCGGTAATCTTGACTCTGTAATTGATTGGTCAAATAACGGTCACAGTGTGTTTGAGTCGGCCTCGCGTGAAGGAAACCATGCGCAAGATTATTCGGATGAACTGAAATTCAAGCCCGCCATTTCATGGTCGGCGATTACTTCGTCCATCCCTTCGTTTAGGTATGCGTCCAATTGTCTTTCAGAGCATGCCGGCATGTGCCTTTTTGTTCCTGAGGATAAAATCGGTTATATGTTGTCGCTGCTTAACTCCAGCGTTTCTAAAGAGTATTTTTCGTTAATTGCTCCAACTCTGAACGTTAACGCTGGTGATGTGGATAAATTTCCCGTCCTACTGAGTTGCTTCAATCTCGTAGACGGGTTATTTAAGGAAAGCAGAGGATTATCAAAAACCGACTGGGACTCGTTTGAAACCTCCTGGGATTTCAAACGTCATCCTCTCGTTTAGGAGTCCACATGTCGCAGAAGAAAAAGGCTAACAATAATAAATGCGCACATCCACCTCTTAAGAATGATGCGTCGTGGATAAAACAGGTTCATGAATCGTATAAGGACGATGTCTCTAAGAAAAAACTACGCATATATTTGCAAAGATTTGTATCCGAATCAGAAGCTATTGATGCTACGAGGCAGACCAATGGGTTTATTACTGATTTGAATATTTATACTACTGTTCAGGCAAATGCGTTTCTTGAACAGATGTGTTTCGACAGTGCCGTTAAAACAAGATGGGCATATACCCCTAATGACCTTGCAAAAGCGGCCCACGAAGCAGGTAGCGATTCATCTGATTTTATTAAACGAGATTACGAGTTTGCCCTCATTTGCTTATCAACAGCTGCTTGTCTTAACAAAAGGATTGCTGGGCTTTCAGAATTCAAGCCGGGTGCGAAGACCAAAACAGGCAGGAGAAAACAGAATAAAAGTTCATTTAGAAGACTTGACGCCGTTTTTAGACATCTGAGGAATGCTCTCGCTCATGGTCAATATTTGCGAGTTGTTAAGCCCGATGGATCAGTGTGGTGGGCTTTACAGGACGCAAACGGTAAAGGAAACGTCACGGCAAGAATGCTACTGAAAGAGGATACGCTTGATGCATGGGTGAATCTGCTCTCGCTAAGAGACAAGAGATATAGAGATAAAAGCTAGTAGTTAGAATAGGTGCGAAATTTGCATCGACTTAGTTCCTCAAGCTTCCTGTACAGCGGGGAGAGCGTTTTAGCGGTTTTTTTGGATACTGCAATCCGTTTCTTCGCAGTGGTTTCCAAAAGCAACGAAAGGATGGCCTACCATGGCCACTTTACTTCAAGATAAATATGAGGCTCGCAAGGCCGAGGTAAATGCTCGCTTTGAGCAGCTTCGCGCTAACGAGGAGGAGCTCAACCGAATCTTTGCCAAGATCTACAACATGGAGGGCGAGGTGCCCATCGAGGTCGAGGATAAGTACGTTTCGGTAGCGCGCATCTTTGATACCGCCGATGAGATCCCCGAGAGCTATAAGGGCAACAAATACGTGCGCACTAAGCGCGATGAGATCACCTCGCTCATAAGCTATGCCGTGGGCTGCATGTTTGGCCGCTATTCGCTGGATGTGGACGGGCTGGTCCTGGCCGATCAGGGCGCCACAGTCGATGACTATCTGGCCAAGATGCCCAACTCTGATCATGTGACCTTTATGCCCGATAGCGATAACGTGCTGCCCATTACCGATGACGAGTACTTTGACGACGACATCGTGCGCTACTTTATCGACTTTGTGCGCACCGTGTATGGCGAGGAGGCGCTTGAGCAGAACCTGGCCTTTATTGCCGAGGCACTCGGCAGCAAGGGTACCTCGCGCGAGGTAATCCGCACCTACTTTTTGAAGGACTTCTTTAAGGACCACTGCCAGACCTACAAGAAGCGTCCCATCTACTGGCTGTTCGACAGTGGCAAAAAGAACGGCTTTAAGTGCCTTGTTTACATGCATCGCTATCAGCCCGACCTGCTGGCTCGCATTCGCACCGACTATGTGCATGGGCAGCAAGAACGCTACCGCGCCCAGATCGGCTATGCCAACGATGCCCTTGCCGATGCCGAGCGCGGCGAGCGCGTGCGTCTGGACAAGCGCGTCAAAAAGCTCAACGACCAGCTCAAAGAGACTATTGCCTTCGAGGAGAAGCTGCACCACTTGGCAGACCAGATGATTAAGATCGACCTGGATGACGGCGTCAAGGTCAACTACGCCAAGTTTCAGGATGTGCTGGCAAAGATTAAGTAACTGCAGATACGGTAAGGATATTCATGCCCAAGATCGATGTAGAAGAACAGCTCAAGCTGCGGTTTTTGCAGCCGTTGCCCTCATGCGTGCCGCGTCGTGTGGTGGTTTGGCACGATGCGGACGGCGAGTTTGCCCCTGAGTTTGAGCGATTGGCTGCCGTGGGTTTCGACGGTGCGGGGGCCGATGGCGGCGTTATGCCCGCTCACGGTGACTTTGAGCGCCCGGTTCGGTTTGTTGAGGCCTGCGAGGGCCGCATGTTTGCCGTCAAGAAACTCGTCAACCGCGATGACCTTGTGAGCGATATCTTGCTGTATCGCCGTTGCCCGCGCGGCAGGCTTGAGGGCGATTGGCTTGCCGATGTTGAGCTGTATGCTGACCGGTTTCAAGCTGATTATCTTTCGCTTTTGGCCGATCAACTGGGTATCGAGAATATCGATGCCGTGCGCGAGAGCCTGCGAGCGCACAAGGCGTTCTTTGTCGCCAAGTCCCGCTGCGCTAAGTTTGCCGCGTGTGTTCCGCATGCCTCGGGCGCATCCGATATCGAACTCGGCATCCTTACGGTGATTTTTGGCGGTAAAGAGCTTGGTGACGCGCGTCCCGCGTTTGTGCTGCGTGGCTGTATGACCATGCTGCTGCACGAGGGTCCCGAGGCGCTGGCCGAGTTGATGGACAAGTACTGCGTGCGCGATGTGCTCTCTGCCTTTATGCTTCGCTGCTATGGGTTTGAGGGGCCGCTGTATGAGCGCGACTCATTGCTTATGCTTTCATCCCATGCGCTCCTTACAGCGGCGTCTACCGCGCTTCCCGAGGGAGCGCTCAAGGGGCTCGAAAACTATATGGCTCCCGCCTACGGCCCCTATTGCCTTGAGGCGGTGCGTACGTGGGACCAGGCCGCCGATGCCCGGGCATCGAGCGAGGACCTATTTGAGATTTGTCGTTTAGTTGAGGATGCCCGCGGGCTCTTTGCACGGTTCGAGACCCTGCCGATCGATGCGCTGGCTTCGCTTGATGTGTTCCCGTGCGTCAACGAGGTTGTGCTCTCGCAGCTGTTCTGCTCGTTTGCGCAAGGTGCAGACCGTGTTGAGGATGCGCGTGCCTTTGCTGCGCGCCGTTGCGACCTAAGCTGGTACCGTCGTGTCGAGAGCTACTTTGACCTGCTTGTCACTGTGGCCGATATGTGCGCGTTTAGGCAGACGCACGCGGGTGGGTTCCATCTGGCGCAGTCCCAGCAGGTGTGGGATGCCTATACGTCCGAATGGTATGCCATGGACGCTGCCTATCGCCATATGTGCACCGCGTATCTGCGGGCACGCTCCGTCGAGTGCGATGCGCTCGAGGAACCTGCCCGCGCCGTGGCGGACTGGGCGGAGAATCTCTACAGCAACTGGTTCTTGGCGGATGCCAATGCCTGCTGGGCGGCTGCTGCGCAAGGGGAGTGGGCCGATTGCGGCTGCATCGATGGTCCCGCACGGCAGGATGAGTTTTACTGGCATGTGCTACCCGCCTTTGTGGGCTCTGCCAAAACAACGGTCGTTATCGTGAGCGATGCGCTGCGCTATGAGGTTGCCCGCGACGTTGCGGCGCTGCTCGAGCGCGAACGCGGCGGCAACGTCAAGGTATCTAGCATGCAGGCGGTCTTTCCCTCCATTACCGAGGTGGGCATGCCTGCGCTGCTGCCGCACCAGGTGCTTGAGCTTGCAGAGGATGGCGCGTTTGTGTTGGCTGACGACATGCCCACTGCGACGACTCCGCAGCGCGAGGCCGTGCTTGCCCACGTTGAGCCTACAGCCCGCGCTTTGCGCTCGAGTACATACCTCAACATGGCGGGAACCGAGCGCAAGGCGATGCTCAAGGGCTCAAGACTTGTCTACCTCTATCACAACAAGATTGATGCCACGGGCGAGAAGGCCGCTACGCAGGATGACGTCTTCGATGCCTGTACGGACACCGTAGAGGAGCTTGCCGCGTTGGCGCGCCGCGTGTGCACCGACGCCCCGGGCGCGCGTGTTGTTATAACGGCGGATCACGGCTTTATCTACGCGCGCCGGGAGCTCAGCGAGTGTCAGATGCTCGGCAAGCCAGATCTTCCCTTCCTTGACGCTCCCGTCATGCACGGCAAGCGTCATCTGGTGGTGCCCAACGAGGCCGTGGCCAAGCTTTCGGACGAGGTACGCGAGGTGTTTGTTAATGTTGACATGGGACGTTTGGGTGCCGGCTTTGAGGGGTTTGCCCCGCGCGAGAACGTGCACTTCAAGCGTCCCGGTGGTACTAACAACTACGTCCACGGCGGCATGAGCCTGCAGGAGCTTTGCGTTCCCGTTATTGGATTTTGGCGTGCGCGCTCGGGTTCCAAGGACTTTGTCGACACGCGCGCGGCGACGTTGCGCGTGCTAAGTGAGGGGCGCCGGGTGACCAACTCGCTCTTCTCGCTCAACTTGATCCAGGAAGAACCAGCCCAAGGCAAGGTCTTGCCGTGCGAATACGAGCTGGTGTTTACCGATGCAAGCGGCAACGAGGTGAGCGATACGGTCAAGGCGCATGCTAACAAGACTTCTGTTAATTCGCAGGAGCGCGTAGTGCATGCCAAGTTTGCGCTGCGCGCGGCGGATGGATTCTCGGCAAAGGGTCCGTACTATCTGGTCTGCCGCGAGCGCGAGACGGGCAAGATCGTTTGGCGCGAGACGTATACCATTGCCGTTTCGTTTGCCCCTGTTGCTGACTTTGGTTTTTAGGAGTGTGCCCTATGTTTGATAGCCATGACGACGGTCTGTGGGAAGTTCCCTCGATTGATGTGGATGTGCCTGCGGAGGGTGTGGTGCCTGCGGCGGCTGCGGCGCCTGTGGAGGCCCCGGCGGCTGAGGCTGTTGCGCCTGCCCCGGAGCCGGTTGCTGCCGCGCCCGTTGAGGCTGCGGTGCCCGCCGAGGACGAATCCTCGACCGATGGCTATGACCGGGCTACGGCCGAGGCCCCCGAGGACGACGGCTACGACATGGATGGCCTGGACGGCAAGCTGCTCGAGCACTTTGCTGGCAAGATCGTGCGCAAGGACCTGACGGCCCTTATGAAGCGCGGCGCCAACGTGCCCACCTTTGTGCTGGAGTACCTGCTGGGCATGTACTGCTCAACCGACGACGAGGATGCCGTGGCAGAGGGTTTGGACCGCATTCGCAGGATCCTCACCGATAACTACGTGCGTCCCGACGAGTCCGAGCGCATTAAGTCCAAGATTCGCGAGTTGGGCCGCTTTACCATCATCGATAAGGTGACGGCCAAGCTCGACGAGTACAAAGACATCTACGTGGCGTCGTTTGCCAACCTGACCATCGAGCCGTTTGTGATGCCTGCCGAGTACGTGCGCGACTATTCCAAGATTCTGCAGGGTGGCATTTGGTGCATCATGAGCATCGAGTATCGTCACCCCTTGGATGAGGAAGACGAGTTTGGCATGGAGGTCTTTGGCGACGATGCACCGCGCCGCTCCAAGGCCAAGCGCAAAAAGCGCGGACCCGAGGACTCTCCGTTTAGCGTGGCGTCGCTCACGCCCATCCAGATGCCCAATCTGGACCTGGATGCCATGATTGACGAGCGCCGGTATTTCTCGCGCGACGAGTGGCTCAACATGCTGCTGCGCTCCGCTGGCTATGAGCCCAGCGAACTTTCCGAGAAAGAGCGCCTGCACTTTATCGAGCGCATGGTGCCGCTCATCGAGCGCAACTACAACCTGTGCGAGCTGGGTCCCCGCGGCACCGGCAAGAGCCATATCTACAAAGAGGTCTCGCCATACGCCATCTTGCTCTCTGGCGGCCAGACCACCACGGCCAACCTGTTCGGCCGCATGAACTCCATGCGCGCCGACCGCGTGGGCTTGGTGGGCCACTGGGACTGCGTGACGTTTGACGAGGTTGCCGGCATGCGTTTTAAGGACACCAATGCCGTGCAGATCATGAAGGACTACATGGCGAGTGGCAGCTACGCGCGCGGCCGCGACCAGATCAACGCCGATGCCTCCATGGTCTTTGAGGGCAACATCAACGATACCGTGCAAAACGTCCTTAAGACCACGCACCTGTTTGATCCGTTCCCTCCGGAGTTTAACAACGATTCGGCCTTCTTTGACCGTATTCACTATTACCTGCCGGGCTGGGAGATTCCCAAGATGCGCTCGAGCCTGCTGACTGGGCATTACGGCCTGATCACCGACTGCCTGTCGGAATTTTGCAAAGAGATGCGCCGCAAGGACTTTACGCACCATATCGACAGGTATTTCCGCTTTAACAGCGACTTTAACAAGCGTGACGAGATCGCCGTGCGCAAGACCTTTAGCGGTCTGGCCAAGCTGCTGTTCCCCGACGAGGCCATGGATAAGGACGACGTGCGCTGGCTGCTGGACTACGCCATCGAGGGCCGTCGCCGCGTAAAGGAACAGCTCAAGATTATGGCGGGCGTCGAGTTTATCGACGTTAACCTGGGCTATATGGATGCCGACAACCCGCAGGACGTGCACGTGGTGCGCGTGCCCGAGCAGAGCGAGGACACGCTGATTCCCGACGGGCCGCTGCTGTCCGGCCACGTGTTTGGCGTGGGCAGGTCGCAGGGCGGCGAGGTTGCCGTGTACAAGCTGGAGAATAAGGCGGTTGCCGGCGAGTGCAAGTTTAAGCACGAGGGCGTGGCCTTTAACAAGCCGGTGCGCGATACGCTGGAGGCCGCGTTCGACAACTTTGTGAACCTGGCGAACCGCGTGGCGCCGGGCATGCACATTGGCTCCAAGGATTACCTGCTGTTCTACAACGACCTGCAGAGCAAGGGCCTGTCCGAGGAAGTTTCGCTCGCCGAGTTTGTGGGACTTTGCTCTGCGGCGTGCAACCGCCCGGTGATGCCTGCGCTGGCGATTCCGGGAATCTTGCGCATGTCGGGCTCTATGGACGAGATCCGCGGGCTCGAGGACATTATGCGCGTGGCCAAAAACGCCGGTGCCAAGCGCGTGATTTTGCCGCTGAGCGCTATCGCGGGCCTGCAGAGTGTTTCTTCTGAGATTATTTCGGGGTTGAGCCCGGTGTTCTACATGGATGGCGACCCGGTCGACGCCGCAAAGAAGGCGCTGGATTTGTAGTGGTGCGGGCGAGCGGGCTTGCGTGCGCGGGCCCGCGGGAGCGTTGGTCCGTAGTGCGTGAGGAGGCCTGCCGTGGCAGATGAGCGTTCTGTTGGTGAGTTGCTCGACGAGCTGTTTGGCTTTGAGTCGGTAGGCAAGCGTCAGACGGCGCTTGAGCAGTACGATCGCGGGGAGCTGGTACGCAAGGCGCGCTCCCGCGAGCTGTTGGGTGTGCTTAGGGGCGTCGAGGCTGCTGAGCACGCTGCGCGCGAGTCTGCCGTGCGGGCTGTTGACGGGTATGTTCGCCGTGCTGAGGGCGCCGCGCTTGCACGCGCTCGCAAGCAGGCGGGCATTGTTGGACCGCTACGGATGGAGCGCCGCTATGCTGCCTTTTTGCGCATGGAGGACAAGGCCGAGCTGCAGACGCGTCTGGAGCAGACACTTGCGTTTATCGAGGTAAAGCTGCGAGCCAATACGGCGGACAGGGTTCGTGTGGCGTACGATGCCGCGGGGGCTATGGTGCTGCAGGACGTGGCGCGCCTGAGTGACGTGCGTGTTGTGGACGCCGTGCCCCTAGATGCCGATCTGTTGTGTACGCAGCTGGAGCAGTTGCGTTGTGCCGCCGATGCGACGGACCTTGCGGGCATGATCACAGCGACGTTTGAGTCCGAGTTGAGTGCGACGGGGTCGCAGCGCGCTGACGGGTTTACGGGCGATTTGGCTGGCGATGTTGCTAATGACGTGGCGTTGGGGCGTGAACTTACCAACGTACGCGGCGCTGCGCAGCGAGCGCGCTTGGCGGCGCAGGCGTATCGGGCCGAGCGCGCCGCCCGCGTTGCGGGGAGCACGGTGGAGCCTTCGGGGCTGCCGGAGCCTGCTTGCGTTGCGTGCGAGACGGCGTGCGATGCCGGTTTGCTTTCCGAGCTGCTCGTTCAGGTTAAGAAGTCGTTTGAGACCTACCGTTGTGTTGTTGCCGACGGCGGGTTGTTCTGTGCGTTTGGCTCCGGCTCACCGCATGGGATTTGCCGGGGCTCGAGCTATTTAGACTATGATTCTCGGCTTGACGAAGACGTGCTGGTGGGCGAGTACGACGGCGCTACCAGGCATGATGTTCGGCGTGAGGTCGCGATTCCCGAGCTTGTGGATGAGGCTTCGACTGATGGCGGCGACTCGCTCGAGGTTGCCGTGGCACGCATGCGCGAGTTCAATGAGCGTCGCTACGATGGTGTGCTGGATGAGGACCCTGCGCGCCATGTGAAGGCGTTTTGGTATGGACTCAAAAAGCTCAGTCAGTATTGCGAGGCCGCCGTGCGTGTGGACGAGCGTGCTTGGGATTGCTTTATCGATAAGGTGCAGTTCGCCTACGATGAGCCCGTGGGGCGTTTGGCTGCGCAGATGGACGACAAGCAGGTTGCGGCTTTTGTTGCTGCCGTGGAAGTGCTTGGCGCTGACGAGTAAGGGCCTGGTTTGGCGGGAGGTTTCACCATGAAAATCGAAGTCGATGTAGATCAGTTGCGCGAGAGCCTGCTCGACCGTGCGGGGAGTGCAGCCGGCGTGGGCTTTCCGGCCGCCATGCTCGACGTGATGGATATCGAGGACGAGTCGCCCCAAGAGCTCCTAGCCCGAGCCGAACGCGAAGGCCTCGACCTCCGAGACTTTGCCGTTGAGGACGATACGGACGACGGCTGGTAGCCATAGCCACCCCTCAACCTTATCCCCTCAATAACTTGCGGTGAAATAGGGACTGTTTAGGCTGCTAGAAGGCCTATTCAGTCCCTATTTCACCGCAAGTTATGGGTGGGGATGGCTACGACGCTAGCGTGGCGATGACGGCTTCGTCGCCGGCGTTTATGAGGGTGTTGCCGTCGGGGATGATCGTTTGGCCGTCGCGCTTGAGCATCACGACGATAAAGGGGTGCTTGCCTTGCGGCACGTCGCGCAGACGCTGTCCAGCTAAGCGGCCGTGGGGTGTCACGGTGACCTCGCGCAGCGTAACCTCGGCACGCTCTTCAAATGTCGGGGCAGCCATCACCAACAGGTCGCCTTCCTCGATCACGGTATCGCCGTTGGGCAGCATCGGATGAGCGCCGTCGCGCAGCACCAGGACGACGAGCATGTTCGTAGCGCTGCCAATATCGGCAAGCGAGCGTCCGGCAAACGGATGTCCAGCTCCCACCTTGAGCTTGACGAACGACATGCCGTCCTCGTCGCGGTAGTCGTTAAAGGTGCGGCGCACGTCGCCTTCCGCGTCGATCATGTCGAGTTTCTTCGCCACTGCCGGCAGCAGCGAGCCCTGCACCACAATGCTCGACACGGCAATCACAAACACCAGGTCAAATAGGTCGTGGCCACCGGGAACGCCGGACACCACGGCAAAGAGGCTAAAGACGACCGAAGCCGCGCCACGCAGGCCCGCCCAGCTTACGAGCGCGACCTGGCGGGGGTTCGTCTTAAAGGGCGCCAGTAGCATGCCGACGGCGATGGGGCGGCTCACGAAGAGCATGAACGCCATGAGTGCCAGGCCCGGCAGCAGCATTTGCGGCAGGCGGGCGGGCGTCACGAGCAGGCCGAGCAAAAAGAAGATGGTCATCTCGGCCATCTCGGTGAGGGTGTCAAAGAAGTGCGCTAGCTCGACCTTGCCGGTGATGTCGCTCGCGCCTAGCACGATGCCGGCAAGGTACACGGCCAAAAAGCCGTTGCCGCCTAGGTAGCTCGGCAGCGCGTAGGCGACGATGGCCGCGGCGAACAAGAAGATGGTCTGCGCGCCCTCGGCTGTTGCATGCGCGCGCTCGATCAGACGGCCCGATGCCCAGCCGATGACAATGCCCAGGCCCACGCCTAGAATGATTTGCTTGGCTAGCAGCACGGGGATGTTAACGTCGCCGCCGGTCGCGAGTGTGGCGAGCACGGCGGTGAGCATGTAGGCGACGGGGTCGTTGGAGCCCGATTCGACCTCGAGCAGCGAGTCGGTGCCGCCCCTCAGCGACAGGTTGTGCTCGCGCAGCACGCTAAAGACGCTGGCCGCGTCGGTGGATGCCACGACCGATCCCAGCAGCAGGCCACCGATCCAGTCGAAGCCTAGTACAAAGTGCGCGAACACGCCGGTGATGCCAGCGGTGATGACGACGCCGAGCGTGCTCAGCAGCACCGCGGGCACGGCGACAGGTTTGGCACGGTCGATGTTGGTGTTAAAGCCGCCGTAGAACATGATGAACAGCAGTGCCGTGCTGCAGACGGTTTCGGTGAGCGCGTAGTCGCTAAAGTCGATGTGCGCCGGACCGTTGACGCCCAGCAGCATGCCCAGCGCGATAAAGATGAGCAGGGTGGGGAAGGGGAGCTTTTTTCCGACGGGTTTGATGGTCAGGCACAGAATAATGACGAGGCCGATAAAGAGAAGAATCTGGTTCATGGATAGTGTCCGCTCCTGGGTGGTTGGCGTGGCACGGTCAGATGTCTGCAGTTATTTGTACCCAAAGGTGGTGGGCTTATGGGGGCGGATTGCGGGCGTGCGCGATATCGTCATAGACGGCTGCCGTCTTTGCCTCTGCTCGGAAACCCTTTCCAGCTTTATTGCAACGGAGTACAATGGGTAACGTTTAAGTTCAACTTGAAGTTTTAGTTGCGGCACCGGGCTTCGGCCGCAATGTAAAGAGAGGCGTTCCATGGCGATCTATGTGACATCCGATGCTCACGGGCACGTGCGTGCGCTTGACGAGGCCCTTTCCAAGATTTCGCTGACGTCCGAAGACACGCTGTATGTGCTGGGCGACATGATCGATCGCGGGCCCGATCCGGTTGGCGTTATTAAGCTCGTGCGCTCGCTGCCCAACGCCCACGTGCTCAAGGGTAATCACGAGCAGATCATGCTCGATGCCATCATTGGCCAGGATCCGCTCGATGCCGAGACCTGGGATATCAACGGCGGTTGGACTACCCGTCAGCAGCTCAACGATATGGAATTTGAGGCGTACGAGGAACTCGTGCGTTGGATGGCGACGCTGCCGCTCTATGCGGTGGCCGAGACTGATGAGCGTCCGTATCTGCTGGTGCATGCCGGCATCCAGACCGAGGCGGCGCGGGCGTTTTTGCTTGAACATGGGGTTGATTGTGCTGATGGTGCGGGGGCGGTGGATGCCGATCGCGAACTGCTGAAGCAGATGCTTGCCGTGCAGTCGTCCGATGACTTGCTGTGGATTCGTCACGGCTACTGGGATGCGCCGACGGGGCTTCTCTCTGCCGAGGGCAAGGGCCCGGTCGTGGTGAGCGGCCACACGCCCACGGTGTCGCTCGGGCGTTATTGCGAGGTCGGCGGCCTGGCGGGGCTCGATGAGGAGTCGGGCCGTGGGCAGATTGTGCACCTGGGCGGCGAGGATACCGCCGGCGTTCCCGATCGCATCGACATCGACTGCGCCGCCGCCACGGGCTCCGAGTTTGGCCGTGTAGGGATCCTGCGCCTGGACGACGGAGCCGAGTTCTACGCGAACATTCTTCCTGGCGAATGATTACACAAGGGGTAGCTAATTTGGGACGGGGCTTTTTTGACTACTTTTGCCCTTCTGCCCATCAAATGATTTTTCTGGGACGGGGATTAAATAAGGCTCTGTTAGACCAGGATTGACATTCCGCCCCGTCATCTTCTTGCGATTGCACAATGGTCGCCCCTTGTCGAATCTGAATCCGGCAAGGGGCGATGCGCCCGAGACCGGACGAGTTGCTCGCCTGGCCCTGCCGTTTCATGCCGACCTGCCGGCTAACTCGCCGTCTCCCCGTCGGGCGCCGGCGTCTTGACCCTCATCTCGAACGGCATCCCGCCCTCTCGGACGAGCGCCCTGAGGAACGCGTTGACGGCGGTGGACATGGACAGGCCGAGCTCGTCCAGGATGGCCGTGGCCTCCCTCTTGACCTCCGGGTCGATGCGGATCGTCGTGGCCGGTATGTTCGACGGCATGGCCTCACCCCTCCTCGTGTATCGCGGTGCGACCATTCTACCGCCTCTATGCGGCGGGCGCGGCCCAGTAGTCCATGTAGGGCGGCTCCACGTTGAACATGTCGCGGACGCGGCTCCTGCAGACGCCGTGCGCGAGCTGCCGCGCGACCGTGCGCCCGGCCGCGCCGGAATCGGTCGCCATGAAGGTCCGGCACCACCTGAACCAGGCGAGGTAGGCGTCGAGGTGCTTCGTCGACACGCCCCTGAACGGCTCCATGAAGGCGCCGAGGAGCGAGTGGACGGCGTTGACCCGGTTGATGGTCCCCCCGGAGCGGTCCTTGGGGTCGTAGGCCGCGTGCGCGGCGACCTCGAGCTCGGCGAGGACGCCGACGTAGGCGGCCGCCCTGTCGGTCGCGACGACCGAGCCGGCCGCGATGCGGCCCCTCAGCGCGTCCATGGCGCGCTCCCTCGAAAGGGCGCCCCGCCCCGTGACCTCGAGGAACGTCTCGTTCGAGTCGTTCACTCCGGTCATGACGCAGATCCGCTCGCGCGACAGCCCGCGCCTGTGCACCTGCTTGCCGCGGTGCCGGGAGGGGCGCGGCATCGTGAACGACCCCTTCGCGTGGTTGCCCTTGAACGACTCGGGGAAATAGGTCTCGTCGAGCTCGCAGCCGCAGCCCCGCTCGACCCTGAACGAGGGGGAGTAGGCCGAGAGGCACTCGATCAGCCTGTGGCGCATGGTGTAGGCGGTCTTGAGGCAGACGCGGCAGCGCCTCGCGCATTCGCGCAGGGGCAGCATGAGCGCGAAGCACTCGGCGTAGGCCATCCAGGTCTCCTTCGGGAGCTTGCTCGTCCCCAGGATGCGCTCGCTGCCCATGCCGAAGGTCCTGCCGCAGCCCCGGCAGAGGTAGCGCTGCTCGCCGTTCTTCGATTTGCCCTTCTTCACGACCGCGGCGGACCCGCAGCGCGGGCAGCGTTCGATTTCGTAGGCGGAGCCGGCCGCGTCGTCGAACGCCGCCGCGCGGATCACGTCCCTGACGGACTCGATAGCGCGGCGGCGCTCGGTCTTGCTGAGGTTCGCCATGCCCTTCTTGAAGTTGAGGACCAGGTCTTCGGCGTTCATGCTGCCCCCATCATCGCGGTCTATGGGGTCAACGATATGGCACCGTGGGGACACATGTATGTCAATCCTGGTCTAACAGAGCCTTAAATAATCATTTGGCTGCCCGCTGGCTAAGTGAGTAGACTTTTTTGGAAATGCCGAGCACCCAACATATTTGCCTCAATAAAACCGCAGGTCACAGGCTTGTGCATTATTGGCGTGGTCAAGGATTCGGTAAAAGTCTACTCACTTAGTTTTGTGTGGTGCATATTGTCACAACGAGACCCTAGTCGGGGAGATTCCATCGCAAATTCCGGTACCGGGGGGCAGCTAATTAGGCGCCGTACGGGTTGCGGTCGCGCTCGATGCGCTGGCGGATGTGGGCGTACTCGATAATCAGTAGCACCAGGAGTAGGGCCATGATTGCTAGGTAGCTCACCACGGCGCCCATCAGACCCAGCAGCTTAATCAGAATCACCGGCAGCACCACGCTTACGGCGAAGCAGATTAGGTAGATCCTGGTGACGTCGCCGGCGTGGCGCAACACCGTGATGATGGCGTAGATAAAGTCGATTGCCGCGGTGACGCCGCCGGCGACAACCATTAGCAGCGCCAGCGTGCGGTAGCGCTCAAAGTTAAGGCCGTACATAAAGCTCATGATGGGGATGCCGGGGCCTGCCATAAATGCGGCGCACATGCCGGTGATGACCACGATCAGCGCCATAACGGCAACAATAATCAGGTCAAAGCGACGACGCTTGCGCGGATTCGCCCAAATGCTCGATAGACGCAGGAGCTGCGGTTTATAGATAAATCCAATGCTCAACAAAATGGCCTGCGCCGGAAAGAACAGTGCATTAAAGTACAGCTGATACTTGTAGGCCAGCGCGCCCTCCATCACGAACTTGGGCATGCTCTCGATAAGGTTAAACAGGAACAGTGCGCCAAAGAGCGGGGCGCACTGGACAAACAGGTGGCCGACCTCGCGCAGGCTCACGCGGCGCGATTTTTCGGTCTCGAGCAGGGCGAGCGGCGCGGTGACCAGCACGAGCGAGGCAATGGCGGCGATGCCCATGGCCATGGCCGCGATGGGCATGCTGCGCGTAAGGAACAGTGCCACGCTAAAGACCGCGATGACGCCGGCGGAACGCAGCGTTTGGCTCATGCCGGCCAAATAAAGCTTGTCGGCCTGCTGCAGGCGGCCCTCGTACACGTCGGCGATGCCGTCGATCACCTTATAGAGGTAGACGCCCAGGCCGATCGTGGCCATCTGCGCATCGTAGCCGCGGGCGCTGCTGTATACCAGGCCGCATGCCAGCGCGAGCGCTCCGCAGAGCCAGCGGTTGAGCTGGTAGGAGGCGAAGGAGGTTTTTTCGTCGATGTCCGAGACCTGAAAGTTGCGCACGCCGTAGTTGCACGCGATCATGATGAGCGTGCCGGTGACAAAGGCGATGGAGAACTTACCGGCTTCCTCGGCGCCCACAAGCTGCGTGGACACAATGGTGAGCAGCGGAAACGCCATACCCCATACGGCGGTGCCCAGGGTATTCCAAAGGTAGTCGCGACGGGTGGCGTGATCTTCGTACTCGGCTTCTTGCGTGGAGAAGCCGCCGCCGTAGACGGCTCCGAGCAGGCGGTTCCACCAGGCATTGACCATGCGGTGGATGGGGCCGGGCTGGCGATCGCGCTCGCGGCGACGGCGTGTGGCCTGGCTGCTGCCGGGGCCGCCGGCGTTACGCTGGCTCAGCTCTTGGATGCGCGCGAGCTCCTCGGCGGTGTGCGATGCGGGGAACAGGCCGTTCTCGATGCGTCCGCCCTGTCCGTGCGCCTCGCCCGATACGGCGGGGTCGGCGACGCCATTGCGGCGGGCGATGGCGCGGCGGATGCTATCGAGGGGCGAGATGCTCAAGGCGATTCCTTTCTCTTGCTGCGTTCTAGTATAGTCGCGGTGGTGTCCATTAATGTTTTTGAACAGGTTGTTCAATAATTTCGGCGGGTGGCTGTAATTTGTCGGTAAACGTGCGGTATCCTGTTGAAGTTTTGTGACCCCCCCCCGATGCCGCTTGCGCGGTACCAAGGAGCTTCTACCTATGGACGTCGCCGCATTCTTACTGGCTCTTGTGCCGATTATTTGGCTGGTCGTGATGCTGCTGTGCTTTAAATGGCCAGCTTGGAAGGCCGCTATCGGATCGTTTGTCCTTTCGTGCTTGCTTGCCTTCGCATGGTGGCACCTGTCGGCAGCGCAGATCGCGACCGCCTCGCTCGAAGGTTTTTTTATGGCTCTGTGGCCCATCGTCCTGGTGATCATCGCCGCGGTGTTCACGTATAACCTGTGCGTTCGTACGGGCGCCATGGACGTGATCGGCAGCATGATCACCTCCATCAGCAGCGACCGCCGTCTGCTGGCGCTGCTCGTGGCTTGGTGCTTCGGTGGCTTTATGGAGGGCATGGCCGGCTTCGGTACCGCTGTCGCCATTCCCGCCGGCATGCTCGCGGGCCTGGGCTTTGAGGCCGTGCCTGCCGTGCTCATCTGCCTGCTGGCCAACGGCGTGCCCACGCCCTACGGCTCCATCGGCATCCCCACGGTGTCCGTTGCCGACCTGGTGGGTTTGGATTCCCTTCACCTAGCGACCGTTCAGCTGGTGCAGCTCGCACCGTTCTTTGTGGTGATGCCGCTATTTATTGTGCTGGTTGCGGGCCGTGTTGCCGATGACCAGGGCAATGCCGCGAGTGTGGGCGAGCGTCTGCACGGTGTTGCCGGCGTGGCGTTGCTCTCCGGCGTGTCGTTTGTCGGCGCGGCTCTGGTCGTTGCCATGTTTGTGGGCCCCGAGCTGGCCGTGGTCGTAGGACCCATCGTTTCGCTCGCGCTGACAGCTCGGTTATTATATCGCAGTCCCGCTCTTCTGTCAATACCTTTTTCGAACTTTTTTTGACACTTTTTGAATCTTTTTGTCTGAAATCCGCATCTTTCATCCTGAAAAGCGTCATTTTTCTCTGCTATTCCTTGAAAAACCGTCTTCCGGGCAGGCAATGGAAAACGTTCAAACCCGATCATTTGTTTGCGCTGCGTCATACTGTTTCAGCATCTTTTCGATATGCGCCTTCGCCGCCTGCTGAGCGTCCTGCACACCGCTCAACGCCGGCGTTTTGTCGCCCATCAGCGCGACGAACTGACTCACCTTGAGCCCCAGCGCATCCTGCATATCCCTGTCCGATCCCTGCGGCGCAACGAGATAATAGCAGAGAATCGAATCCTTCTGCCCCATGCGGTGCGCCCTGTCCTCGGCCTGACTGTGCACCGCGGGCGACCAATCCAGTTCGCCGAAGACCACGCAGCTCGCCCTTTGCAGGTTCAGCCCAGAGGCCGCGCGCAGAGAAATCACGCAGAGGTTCGTCTTCTCCCCCATGAACCGCGTCACCGCGTCGTCCTTCTGCTGTGTCGTCTCTCGCCCCGTGATAAACGCCGGGCGGTAACTCGCCAGTTCCTTCTTATAGACATCCATTACCGCGTGGTGGTGCGCAAACAGCAGCACCTTCTCTCCGTTATCCAGCAGCGCGCGCACAAACGCCGCGACGAACGGCGCCTTGGCCACGCCCGTGGCCTGCCGTTCGCCCCGGCCGACCTGCTCCTCCAGCATGGCGCGCTCCTTCGCTTCCGGGTGCAGCGCACGCAGGCTGCCCAGCAGCTCGATCACCGGACGCATCAGCTCCCGATACACGCGGTCGTCCGCGTCAATCTCCTGCACCAGCCGCCGCTTGGGCGGCAGTTCGGTCAGCACCTCCTGCTTGGTTCGGCGCAGAATCAGCCCTTCCCGCCTCAGGTGGTCTCCCAGCAGCGCCGGGTCGCGCACCAGATGATTCCCATATCCGTCGCACCACGCGCGTGTGAAGCTCTCCCAATCGCCGAGACAATGGAAGTCAAGGATGTTGACCACATTCCAAATTTCCGACCCCTTGTTGTAAATCGGCGTGCCGGAAAGGCCGATCACCCGTTCGCAGCCTTCCGCCAGCAGGCTGGCCGCCGAATATTTCTCCGTGCCGCCGTGGCGAAGCTCCTGTATTTCGTCAAAGATCACCGCGCTGAACCCCATCTGCGGCAGCGCCTGCTTCCAGCCGCGCAGCAGCAGATAGTGAATGATGTAGACGTCTGCCTCCGGGGGCTGATACGGCTTCAAGCCCGTGAGCACACAGACGCGCGGCGGCCTTCCCTTGATGCGCAGGAAGCGCGCGGCCTCCGC
>ERZ825670.915-NODE-915-length-35614-cov-4.779465_pt1 | contig 35614 bp, 36 predicted proteins | sample MGYA00519929_ERZ825670 | MGnify/ENA primary metagenome ERZ825670 (study PRJEB31778, sample SAMEA3449207) | human gut metagenome | biome: human gut; feature: human-associated habitat; material: faeces | place: United Kingdom | collected 2010/2012 ...
TGATTTTTAAAAAATGTAAGTTGTCTTTTAGCATATCTTCTTGAATTCAATTTAATTTTATCAATTGCTTCATCTAAAGTTAATTTTTTATCAAAATATAAATATAATTCTTTATATCCAATTGCAGTATTAATAGCTCTTGTATGAATGTTTTTTTGATACAAATTATATGCTTCTTGGGTTAAACCATCTTTAATCATTTTATCTACACGTAAATTAATATTATTATACAAATTATCTTTTTTTCTTGTTAAAGAAATTAATTTAAAATCATATAATTTAACATTTTTATTACTAGTGCTTTCTGCATTATTTTCTATTTTTTGTAAAGCTCTTTCCACTCTTCTTCTGTTGTTAAAATCTATATTTGTTGTATTGTTAATAGATTTGATTTTACTTACTAATTCTTCAAGAGTATATTTAGAATAATCATTAATAATGTTTTCTTCAGTAAATTTATAATCATATAGTAAAGCTTTTAAATATAAACCTGTTCCTCCAACAATTAAAACATTTTTATTTTCTTTTAATAATTCATTTAAAATTTTTCTAGCATCTTTTTGATAAGCACAAACATTATAATCTTCGAGAACACTTTTTGTATTTATTAAATAGTGTTTTATTCCTTGCATTTCTTCTTCTTTTATTTTAGCTGTTCCTATATTTAATTCTTTATATATTTGCATGCTGTCACAGTTAATTATAGATGCATTAAGTTTTTTTGCAAGTTTAATGGACAAGTTAGTTTTACCTACACCTGTTGGTCCTGTTATGACATATATCAAAAATATCACCTTCTTTAAACAGCAAAATTATATCATAATTTTTTGTAAAAAGCAAAATTATCACTTTAATTTATCCAAAAAAGATACTTTATTATATTAAAGTATCCTAAATAAACATTAATTTTTATACAAATTTAACATTTTATTATATATATCCGGTTCCACTATTTTAATAGCCGCGATAGAAGTTTCTAAACTTAATTTATAACTTCCTTTAAAAAATAGTTTACTTGCAATATCAAGGCCTCTTTCAATGTCTTTGTCTAAAGGCTTATATCTATTGCCATATACAATAATCATCTCAGCTAGTTTTGCTGTTTTTATCATTTCTGTTGTTGTATTAAAAAGTTTTAATGATAAGTCCCTTGCTGTATCAACTCTTATATTTAAAGTTTTAATTGTAATTGGGGTTTTATCTAGCTCTTTTACTATTTCTAAAATTGCATCATTTGCTTCAGATAATTCTACAAAATAATTACTTGTAATAATAGGAAGCGGATAATTTCTTATGCTAGTTTTACATTTAGATAAAAGTGCAGTTATTTCTTTTAATTGTTCTCTTGCTCTTTGTTCATCTTCTTGCATGCTTCCAAGAGATTTTAAGCAAATATCTAAATCATTTTCTGTAGTAGCAAGTTTATTTGATAAACTTTCAATTTTTTCTTTTAATGAAGAATATGGTTCTTTTTTTGTTTTTAAATCTTTAACTATTATATTATAAGATTTATTTATTTCATAAAGATTTTTATTTACATTTTCTAATTCTTGTAAATCATCTTCACTTAAATTATACATATTTTTAATATCATTTAATTGTTCATAAATATCAGTAACTATTTTATTTATTTTACTAATTTTATTTTTAAACGTTTTAGCCTCTTCATCAAATATTTTTTTACTTCTTTTTTCTATCTCAAAATCATTTATTAAATTATCTAAATAATCTAAAAATGTTTTAAGTTCTAACATACTATCTTCTAAATTAAGTATTTTTACTTTATCAAGTATTTCTTTTACTTTCTTTTCAATTTGTTCAATATTATAATCAACATTTAAATAAGATAAAGGATAATTTTTACTTAATAAAGTTTTATATGTTTCTTTTATTTCTTCAATCCTTGAAGGAATAATTTTGTTAGTTAATAAAAGTAAATCTGGTACTTCTTCAATTACTGTAGATATATGAGCGATCATTTCATCTAAAACCTTTACACTTGACACTATTTCACTATAATTGTTATTTTCCATGATTGTTTCAAATTCTTGAAATCTTTTTTCAATGTTTTCAAATTGAAGTTCAATATATTTATCTATATCACCATAAGAAGCTTGATTTGTAGTAAATGTTCTTTCTAAATCACGAAATTTACTTTTTAATTTAGTAACTATAGCTCTGTTTCTTTCTTCACTCATAGTTACTTCTCTTATTTCATCAAGTAAATTATCAGTAGATACACGAAGCTTATATATTTCCATTTCAAGTTCCATAATTTTTTGTTTAGCACTTTTTATATCATTAGCATCAATTAATCCATCAATTTCAAGGAGCATATCTGTTATTACTTGAAAACGATTTTCCTTTATAACACGGTATCTTTCTTTCCATTCTTCATATTTACTTTCTAATTTCTCATTTTTTACAATTACTTCTATTTTAGCAAGCTCACTAGCAATTGGTGTTGATACAATTAAATTCCTTTGACGTTCCAATTCTTGAACTTGTTTTTGTAAATTAATAACCCTTTTTTTCTTTAATAGAATAATAAGGAAAATAACAAAAAGTATAAAAACAACTCCTGCAGAGATTAAATAAATACTTTGTTTATCCATAAAACCATCTCCATATCCTACTTATAATGATACTATAAAATTAGTAATTTGTCTATTATTGATATTTAATTTGTTTACAATTTTAATTTAATAATTTCTTTTGTTAATATCTTTTATAGATAAAAGTAGACAAATATTTGTCCATGTCAATTCGGTCACCACTGGCGACCCTTTTTGCTTATCTTTATATTCTATATAAAATTTTCTCATTCTTTTTAAATTCTTCTCACTATAACCTTTACCATATTTTTTTGTTAATTCTTTACTCCATGTGGCAATTAACTTATTTCCATATTGTGCTCTTTCTTCACCTCCTTGTGCTTCGATAAGTAACTTCCCTATTTCAAAGTTAGTATTAACTAAACTTTCATTTTTATAATAATTATACTTTCTTTGATTAATAATATCTTTTTCTATTAAACTTATTATTTCTTTTTTATAATCTTTTTTCATATAAACCCTCCAGTTAGATAGGTTAGCATATATAAAAATTGTTTGCAAATGACATAAATTTCACTTTTCAAATACAAAAAAAGATGAATTTTTAAAATTCATCTTAAGACTTAATTTTTACTTTTTAAATGTTTATTTATATCAATTTAAAAAAAACATTTAAAAATCAATAAATTTAAAAAATTAAAAAGGAGGACCTTTTATAGTCCTCCTCCTGATCCAAATGATTCAAGTTCTTCAGGTGTTAATACAACATTTATTTGCATTCTTCTTGATCCACATACAAATAATGCATTACCTTGTGAATATCTTTTAATACTTTCTTTTTCATTATCATTTAAATCTATCAATAAAGATAAATCTTCAACTGCTTGTTTTCTAAGCCCCATTACTAAATAGTAACTAGCGTTATCAAATATTGCTTTTCCTTGTGTAATTACTGCTTGTGGTGTAAAGTCACTTGGTTGTTGAGTAATAATTATATTACCTGTATTATATTTTCTAGCCCTTCTTTGAATTTGAGCAAGGAAATCAGCTCCAAGAACATTTCCTCCAGATAATAATACATGGGCCTCATCTACCATCATTACAGTATTTATACTTGAATCTAAGCATAAACTCCATGCATATTTTAATACATTGAAGAATAAAGCATTTCTTATATTAGTATCACTATTCATTAATTCTTTAATGTTAAATACAATAAAATTACTTCTTGGTGATATTGTAGTTTTTCCATTAAAATAGAATCTTAATTCATTTGTTAATGGTCTTATTTTAAGTTCAAGTCTTTCCATTATATCTCTTTCATGTGTCATATCACTCATAGAAATTAATTTTCCTCTAATAGTGGCATAAACATCATCAAAAGTTGGGTATTGATCATGTGTATACATAGAAAAATCTGAATTAAAATCTATTCCAAAACGACGGTATGTTTCTTGGACAAGTTCAATAAATAAATTTAAAACATCTTCTTCAATTGAAGGATCATAATATTTCATAAAACCTTTTAAGAATTGAAGAGTTTTTGTTAAAACTGTATATCCTAAGCCCTGTTTTATTTCATCTTCATCAGCATCAATTATAACTTCAAGTGGGTTAATAAGGCCAAATTGACCTCCTTTTCCTAAGTCAATTACATCCCCACCAAAAGCTTCAGCCATATCTTTAAGTTCGTTTTCAGGATCTATTGCTACAATTTTATAACCATTTCTAATGGCACTTCTAAGCATTAATTTTGCAGCAGTTGATTTACCACTTCCAGAAGTACCTAGAATTACCATATTAGCATTATTTCTATTATGTTCTTTTCTTATTTGATATAAGAATTGATTAAATAATATTACACCACCAGAGAAATCTACACCAAGAAGTGTTGCATTACCTGGGTCTTTAATACTATCAAAGATAAATGGATACATTGCTGCTATTGTAACAGATGGTATCGGCGTACCAATTCTATTTTCAATATCTTGTGGTGGAAATATAGGTAATATTGACTTTAATGCTTTTTCTTGTTCAAACATTAAAGCAACAGCTCTCATTCCTAACGCATCCAAATAACTTCTTACTTGAATCTTTCTTAATTCCAATTCTTCTTTATTATTTGCAGTAATCATCAAATGCATTTGAAAATCAAATATTCTAGCTTGAGTTGCAGCAAGCATTTGAATAAATTGTTCCAAAGATTCATAATCTTGACGTATTCTTTCTTGCATTGTATTATCTTTTTCACTTTGATACCTTACTTTTAAATCTGCTATTTCTTTATTAAGCATTTTTTGTAATACTGAAAAAGGTATAGGCATATGTTTAATAGCTATTTTAACACCTTGAATATTAGTTATATCAGATAAAAAACCTGGTGCAATATTTCTAGGAAAAGCTATAACAGTCATAATTGTTGAATACTTTCCCCCTAATACAAATTCAGTTGGTTTAAATTCCATTCCTTTAGGAGCTATTTCACTTTTAATTTTACTCATATTACATCACCGCCCCAAAATTAGTTGTTTCTCCACCATTTAAGAAATTATCTAAAACAACTCTTAAATCATTATTGGAAGTTTGAACACTTTGTAATCCAGCATTAGCAAGTCCACTTATTAAATTATGTAATTTCTTTTGAACTATTTCTAATCTCTTTTCTTTAAACAAGATATAATATTCAGTATCAACTACATTATATTCACTACTCATAAATAGATTAGCTTTATTAATATCTTGCATAATTAATTTCTTAATAGCATTACTTTCAGCATTATTATACATAAGTTGTAATTGAGATAGATACACATCAATATCCACAGGTCTATCAGCAATAAGTAACCAGAAATCATAATCAATACTATTATAAAAATTTCTTAATTGATAAATAGTATTATTTTGTGAACCTTGATCCATAATAAATATATTTTTAGGCATTACCTTAACACCAGTAACATATGTACCATCATCAAGTTGTATCATACCATTCATTATTTGTCTAACAGGTAACCAGTTTTCTGTATAACTTACACCTGAAGAATTATTCATCTTTGAGTTCATCTTTAACACACCAACCTTTCCAATAATATCTACGTGGATTAAATATAAATGTACATGCATTTATAATGAATTGTAATACGTTATGATAATGCATAACTGGAGTGACTAAAAATCCAGTTATAAGTGCAGGCATAAGTATAACAATCATCTGACCCACCGATGCATTTTGCACTAGCATTAACAGCATTACAGTAAGTAAGCATCCAAATCCAAAAAGCAAAATATCAGTCAGAGTAAAGAATCCTAATATTAATTGTGACTTTTTAGAATTTGCAGGTATTAAATAATTATTCATCCCCAAATCATTCCTTTCTTAATTATTTTTTAGAAGCATTATTATCGTTATACTCACTAGTAAGTTTACGAGCTTTATATTTATTTTCATTTTTAGCCTGTTCTTGCATTTTTTTACGTTGTTCAAAAATAGCATCAATAATTTTATTAGCTTGTTCATAAGTACGTTTTTCACGTTCATTTTTATTTATCTCAACAGCAATTTCATTATTAATAGATGATCCTTTTTTAAATGCTTCATTTATCAAAGCCCAACCTTCCAATTGTTTATTATCTTTATCAACAAAAGAAGTAATATCAATTTTATTTCCATCTGAATCTTTTAAAACACCACTCTTTAAATCATCAATAAATTTTTGATAATTGGTATAGAATTTACCACCATCATCAACTTCTATTTTACTTCCATCGTAGTTAACATAAATTCTTTTACCAGATTCATGTGAGGCAGCAGTAACAAATTTTTCTTGCATCATTTTCTCTAAATCCGCTAAATCTAAAGCAGCTTTATTATATGCTTCATCATTAATAACTCCAGTTTTGTAATTTTGATCTAATTGAGCTTTTAACGAATTATAATTACCAACTAAACTCATAGATGTCGTCTTATTCATTATTTCAGTACGCTTTACATTATAAGTATCTTTTTCTTCTTGAGTTAAAGGTCTTCCACTATAAGCATCATCAAGTTTTTGCAAATCCATTTTTCGTTGAGCATCAGTATATTGAATATCCAATTTTTCAAGAATTTTAGAATCACTTTTATGAATTTCATCTAAACCATCATTTTTAAATGTACCTCTAGCATTAGTAATTGTTGCATTTTCAACTGAAATATCACGTTTTTTGCTTGATGCACTATTAACTTCAGCAATTTGTATATTATTATTAAGTTTGTTAGTTTCCAATTCTTTAACTTTTTCAGGTGTTAATTGAATACTATTTCCATTTTCATCTTTAACAGTATAAACTTTATTTTCAATACCATAATCATCCGCCTTATTAGAAGATTCAAAGCCAAACATTCTACGCATACGATCTTTAAAAATTTCAGTTCTAGTTACACCTTGAGCTCTTGCATCTTTATAAGCACGTAATCTGTTTGCTTCTCCCCCAATATTATGCAAATCAGCATTTTTCATACCATATTTCCAACCTCTGTAAGCAGCTAAAGGATTTCCTTTAGAAGTAACCAATGAACCAACAGCATTTGCAACTCCGAACAATCCACCAGCAGCTAATTTATCTTTTATACCAAGTTTCATACCTCCACTATCAATATGGAATAAATCACATATTAACTTAGGAGCTTGTCTAATAAACGTTACAATTCCAAGAATAATTATTACTCTAGCAAATGCTCTTTGCAAAATACCTAATCCAGAAAGTGTTGTTCCAAATACTAAATTCATATCATTCACTAAAAGAATTAAGTATAATCCTATTACTATAACAAAAACTCTTATAAAGACTTCTAAATATACACTAATAACTTTCTTTAACCATGTTGAAAAAACATCTTTCATTTTTCCGCCTGGTATTATTCTGCAAATAACAGGTATAGGTGCTATGATTTCAAAAAACAACATTTTAATAAAACGTAAAGCTATATCAAATACAAAATTTAACAAAACATATGCTACATAAACACCAACAACAGTTGAAAAGAACCACATATAAGAAAGGTCTCCAGTAACAATAGAGTTAGTAAAATCACTATAAACACCAAATCCATATTTACCATACCTAACCATATTATCATAATAGAAGAAAGATGATGTATCAGATGCACCAATCAAACTATTTAAAGCACCAACTCCCAGATTAACAAATGGAATAAACTTTGTAATTCCTGTTGCACCTAAAGCAATTTTTTCACCGCAACCTTTTATTTGTTCTTCAGTTAAAGCATCGACGTTTACTTTATTATCTCCAGCACATTTATCATAATCAACATGTAAAAAAGAATTAAAAATAGAATATGCCATTGTTCTTCCAGGACTAGGTTCAGGATCATCTTCAGTATTTTGTAAAGTAAACGGATTAGTAATACCATCACCAAATAATATCTTAGGTATAGTATCATTTTCCAAAACAGAAGTTTGAAACTTATAAGCAAAGTTAAAACATGTTGGTAAAATAGCTATAATGATTATAGAAACAACAATATTTTGCATTAATTTAGAAAATGAAGTATCTCCCTTTGAAAAATTCTCAGGATTTATTACAGCTTTCAATAAAGAATACGCTAAAGCAAAAAGCATAACAACACCAAGTATAACATATACATTAGTAACTATTTTATTAATAGTTTCTTGTTCAGTAGAAAACACGTCAATAGTTGCAATAGCAACAAAAATATCATACAACCAATCAATTATGTTATATACCCAACCATCTAAAGTTAATAATATAGAAAAAAATGTTGTAATCATATATTAATTCACCGTTCCTGTTCCTATTCCACATGTTCCATAAGCACCAAATAAAGACATCAAAAATTCTACAATCATTGGTGTAAAGAACAATAAAATACAATATATAAATCTCTTAATTGCAGTATTACTAGCTTTCTTTAAAGCATCTTTATCATTTTGAGCTAATGCTTTTATAAAATCTAATGTTGTTAAAACCAATAAAGCAATAATACCAATATATTTCATTATTTCCAAAGCTTGTTGCATCCAATAAGCAGGTGTACCATTAACACCAGGATCACCAAAAGCAGCACATTCTTCTTCAATTGTAGCAACATTATTTATAAAGTTATTATTTAAAACACTTGCATTAGCTTTTATCATAAATGAAAAAGAAAATAACATAGTGATACAAAAAAATAATATATTATTAATTTTCTTATTCATGAAAATCACTCCTAAACCCAAGCAACACTTGATATATAAATTTTATCATAAATATTTTCATAATTAAATTTTTTTAGATTAACTATTGCATTAAATATTTTATCATCCACGCATATATAATCCTTGTCTAAACTATTTTGAACGACATTAGTTATAATCGCGTTAATTATTTCTCGGTTTGTTGTTCCTAAAACATCTGATATTTCTTTAGGAATATCTTTTTTATTAAATAATCCGAGTTTTTCAGCATCTTCAATATCTCTACCTAAATAGGCAATAATATCTGATAATCTAACAACACAACCTTCTAAAGTCATTGGAACTAAGGTTTTAACATATTTTGGAACATTATAACAATTATTATAATCGTTTAGAAAATCATCTATAGTTTTCTTTTTAGGTCTATATTCTTGAAGTTCTAACTCGCCATTATGGCATAATATTCCATCTAATACTTGTACACTTAAGTTTAATCCTTTACCATTATTTTCAATAACCATTAAGTTTCTAACACTTTGAACATTGTGATTAAAATATCCTTCATTATGTTTTAAACTTATTTCATTTAAAAATCTTTCACCAACATGTCCATAAGGAACGTGTCCTAAGTCATGACCTAGTGCAATAGCCTCAATTAAATCTTCATTTAAAGATAACGCCCTTCCAATAGAACGAGCAATTTTAGCAACTAATTGAACGTGTATGCTTCTTCTTGAAACATTGTCATTTGTTGGTAAGGTAAAAACCTGAGTTTTACCAATATATCTGGTATATGAAGAAGAGTAGATAATACGATCAGTATCTCTAAAGAAATTAGGTCTAATATCTGGTATATAATCTTTAAATCTTATTGATTCTTTATCAAAAGTTGCATACTTAGAATAGTTTTCTTCATGTTTAAGCATTATATCTTTTATTTCCATAGTTAACTCTCCTTATTAAATAATTTGCGATAATAATCAGTATCTAATATATTTTTAGAAATCACATATTTGTTATAAACTATTTGATTTATTGTTTTAACATAGTTATCTTCTATATCATCTGTATAGGCTGTAAACTTTTTAGTAGCAGCATTATATTTGCCTTTTTCAGTTATCCAAGAACGATCATTAAATATTACTAATCCATCATTATCAGAAAGTAAATCAGTTCCCATTAATATTCTTGAATCATATTCGATACCAAAAAGATTTAAGACAGTAGGTAGGATATCTAAACTTTCTCCCAATTTATTAACTTCGACAGTTTTGGTAAGTTTGCTATTATATATTATTAAATTATTTTTATGAATATCAAATTTTTCATCTTCAATATTCATTATTTCTTTCATTTGATTAGTAGTTAATCCATAAGGATAATGATCGGCTGATAAAACAATTACTGTATCATCTAAAATACCTTTTTCTTCTAATTTGTTTAATAATTCTTCTAAGGCTTTATCAAGCTCAATTTGAGCAGCAATATAAGCTTTAATTGCTTCACTATATGGTAAATCTTTAACAGCATCTTTATTTTTATAAGACATATTATTTCCCATAAAGTTGTATTCTAAGTGTCCACTAATAGTCATATAATAAGTCATAAATTGTTCATAACTTGAGTACATATCGAAAGTGGCATTAATCATTTCTAAATCACTTTGTGGCCATTTCTTACAATTCATTCCTTTAATTTTTTCTAATCCATTACCACAAGCCATATATGTTTGATATCCCATATTAGGATGAGATAAATGTCTATTATAATATTTATAGGTTCCATCGTGAAATGCATAAGTTTTATAACCTAGATTAGAGAAGATATTACCATAAGCATAAGGTAAATAATTCTTACTTGATTTAGAGAATGACCAAACACTTTCTTTAGGAAGTAAACTATTTAAAGTAACATACTCTCCATCAGATGTTGATACGTAATAAACAGGAGTATAAAAGTTAGTAAATTTAAAACTAGAATTATCAAGTTTATATAAAGTAGGAGTTAAATCTTTATTAACAGCAATAGGACTAAATGCTTCAGCTGTAATTGAAATTAAATTTTTACCTTTAAATATACCTGTGTATTTATTTTTATTAGTTGGAGTAATGGTACTAAAGTATTCGTGAATATTTTTAATATCTTTATTTGTTTCATTAGATGCAAGTTCTTTAAAATCTATATCAGTTTTGTTATATTTTTTGGTATTATCTATTTTTACTTCATCAGAAGGTGCAATAACATTTATACTATCTTCTTCAAAATTAAATATTATTCTTTCTAAATCTAATCTTAAAGTTGTAAGTATTCCAAATTTTTGAGCAGTTTGATTTGGTACGTGTTTATGAAAGTATAAGTTATTGGCACTATAAATGTCATTGCCATCTATATTTAATGATAATAAAGTTAAAATAAATAAAATAATTAAGGTTATTCCTTTTATAACTAATTCTTTAATGTTTAAAATATTAGCATCTTTAAATTTGTGTAATATGATATTTAAAGGAATAGGTATAAATAATAAGATAATGCCAAATATATTTTCTTTAATAACTTTAATTATAGCACTTAAGAAACCAAATACTTGACCTCCATGAAAAATAGAGTAGATACTTAATGTATTTCCATAGAATTTAAAGTTAGTAAAATAGGCAATAAATAAAATACTTAAGAAAGAATTTATAATTATATTTAACCATTTATTTACAGTTTTATTTTTAGTTAATGAACATGTTATATCAATTAATAATGTATTTATTAAACTAAATAAAAGAATAAATAGTACTTCATTTAATGTAAATGTTTTAAATATCAATATATGATAAATAATTTCTAAATATAATATATTTAATAAATTTGTAACATAATTTTTAATTATTAATTTCATAAATCAAATCACCTTATTTGTATTTTAACATTTTTTTCTTAGTAAAGTATATGTTTATTTAGTAAAATTTTTTTCTAATTTGTGATAAATTATAATAAAAAATGAATAGTTGGGTGTAATATATAAATTGATTTTTAGTAAATAAATGTAATATAATGTTGTTATAATAGATTGAGGGATTTAAATGGAAAATAAAAATCAGAAAGTGTGGGTTACAGTATTATTTTCGACTATGTCATTCTTAACAATCATATTAGTTGGGATGGGTTATGCATTTTTTACAACAAATAATCCCGAAGGATCAACAGCTGAAATTATATCTAAAACAGGACGAATGGTTATAAATTATAATGATGGAACAGATATTATTCAGCCAGTAACAGGTATAGTTCCAAGTAATGCGATACTAGTTGATAAAACATTTACAATAACTGCATTAAATACAACTAAAGATATGTATATGCCCTTAACATTGTCATTAGAATATACTAATACGTTTCAAAATGATGAATTGCTATATTTCATAAAGATTACAGAAAGAAGTAATACAAAGATGTATAATGGTAAAGTTAATGCTTATGAAATTACTGAAGATTTAATCACAAGTATGGGATGGTCTAATGAATTACTTGTATATGATTACAAATCTATTGAAGATTGGAGTGGGAATTTATATACTCAATGGTTATACGATTTTTATCTTTTGCCAAATCAAAATGAAGCATCAATTACATTTAATTTTAAAATGATGTTTCCTGATAATAATCAAGATCAAAGTTATAATAAAGGAGCAACATTTAATGGTAAATTTGTTGTAGATACAGATAATGCGAATATCTTTGCAATAGATTCATGGGAAACAATAGCTAAAAACGTTAAAAATGGAAATATTGGTAATTACCCGGTAGGAGCCGAAAAAGAAGTAGAAATAGATGGGAAAAGTTATACAGTACGTGTAGCAAATAACACAAAGCCTGAAGAATGTACTAGAGAAGATTTTTCCCAAACAGCATGTGGATTTGTTGTTGAGTTTGCGGATATAGTAGAAGATAGAGCAGTAAATTCTATAGAACAATCTATTTCAAAATGGACTGATACAGAGTTATATTCTTACCTAAATAATGAATTCATTAAAAAACTACCAACAGATTTACAAAATGTTATTATAGATACTAAAGTAATAACATCTTACGGAGGATTTATACCTGATACCGGCAATTATGATAAAAACTCTTCAAGAGAAGATGGGAACTGGGAAACAGTAGATAAAGTATATTTATTAAGCAAACGTGAGGTAATGGAACTTACACCTACTATTGATTATACCGATGTCGAATTTGATCCAATCTATAACAGTAGTAGACAACTTGATTATTACAAGAATAAAGGAGTTACTGATATGAATAATACATTTTATTTACTTAAGTATAATGGTACTTCAGACTGGTGGTGGTGGTGGCTTCGCGCTAGTCCAAATAACAACAGTTCACTTTATGTAGATGTATATGAAATAGGAAATTCTGAAATTTCTGATGAAAAAGGTGTAGCACCCGCATTCCGTATTGGCTAAAAAAGTAAATCATATGTTAGATAAATTATATAGCTAAAAATAAAAATATTGATTATTATGGACATCTTTGTTGACGACAAATTATATGAAAAAATAATCAATAAAATAAAGATAAAATAGCATTTGATTAACGTGAGGAAATCAGATGAATATAAATAATATAGATAAATGAATTATCGGTTTCTAAGTTTATAAAGAAATGATTTTTGATAATTATTTAGAATAGGGAATAGATGTAAATTATGAGTGTTCCTTAGTTTATTTATTGATTTAGTATTTATTCCAATTGAGTTATATAAAATTAAATTCTTAAAACTACAATTGAGTAGTTTTTTTCTTTTGTAAAGTGTGATAATATATAGTTGGGATGATATAAGATGGAAGATAAAACTTATATAATATTAGGAATTGTTTATTTGATATTAGCAATTATATTAGTAGTTGTTGTTTTAGTGTTAATTAATAAACATGATAAAAAGAAATTACAAGGGATACTTACCAATTTAGAACTTGATAAAAATTTAATTATATCAGCTAATATACTTACAGAACTTAATAAAGTTGGATCTTTAATTAATAATAAGAATTTAGAAATTAAATATAATAATTGGAAAGAAAGATATAAACAAATTAAAGAGGTAGATATGCCTTCTTTAGAAAATAAATTAAATGATTTAGAAGCTTTGATTAGAGATAAAAAGTATAAAGATTTTGTTAAAGATTCTTCTAAGTTAGAATTAGAAATATATTATATTAAATCTAAAAGTGATTTTTTATTAGATGAAATTAGAGAGATAACTTTATCAGAAAGTAAAAATAGAGAAATAGTTACTAAATTAAAGAAAGATTATAGAGATATTTATTTAAAATATAATAACAGTCCAGGTGATTATGAGGGGATTAATAATACAATTGAATTACAATTTGAAAATATAGATAAATTATTTAATGCTTTTGAACTTGCAATGGAAAATAATGATTATAGTGAGGCTAGTAAGATTGTTAAAGCATTAACTGATAATATAGGGAATATAGGTATTATTATTGATGAAGCATCTTCTATTATTTTAATGGGGAAAAAATTGATTCCTGATAAAATAGAAGATGTTAAGAAAATTTATGATCGAATGACTAAAGAAGGATATTTACTTGATTATTTAAATATTGATTATAATATTAGTGAGGCAGAAAAAAAACTTGCTGATATATTTGATAGATTAAAAGTATTAAATGTTAATGATTCGATTATTGAACTTAAAACAATTTTAGATTATTTTGATGGATTATACGGGGATTTTGATAAGGAAGTAGAAGCTAAAAAGAATTATGATTCATTATCTAGAAAGATTGCTATTAAAAATAAGAAATTAAGTGCTATTATAAAGAATATTATTTCAAAGATAGAAGATATTAAGTTTAGTTATGATTTATTAGATGAGGATGTAAAAGTTATTGATGATCTTAATTTAACTATTAAAGGGTTACAAAATGATTATGATATTATAATAGAAAATTTTAGAAATAAGAGTTTTTCTTATTCGCAATTATATAAAGAATTAGAACTTATTAATAATAGAGTAAGCGTAACTGAAGAAAAAGTAGAACAAACTGTTAAATTTTTAAGTAGTTTAAAAGATGATGAAATAAGAGCTAGGGAACAATTAGATGAAATTAAAAATATTTTAGAATCTAGTAAAGAAAAGATGGAAAGTTTTAAATTACCAATTATTCCTAAAGATTATTATGTAGAGTTAAGTGAAGCAAATGATGCTTTAGATAATATGATTGATGAATTAAATAAGAAACCTATTTCAATTAGAGTTCTTAATTTAAGAGTTGATACGGCTAGAGATTTAGTTCTTAAGTTACATAAAAATACAAGTGAAACGATTAAGAATGCTAGTTTAGCAGAGTCAACAATTGTTTATAGTAATAGATTTAGATATAATAATAAGATTAATAATGCATTAAATAGAGCAGAAGATTATTTTTATGAAGGTAGATATAGTGAAGCTTTAGAACTTGCAATTAAGGCAGTTAGTGATGTTAATCCGAATATTTATAATGAAGTAATGATTGCAAAAGAAACAATTTTATAATTGATAATATTTAAAATTTTGGGTAAAATAACTTTAGAAAAGGAGTTTTTATGAAAGAAGAATTATTTAAAGATATTATTGAAGGAGATAATGTAACTAAATTAAAAAATGAAGTATGTGATGCTTTAAAGAAAATGGATAATGAAGAATTTTTACATTTATTTATGACATTATGTTCTTTAGGTGAATTCGATGATGAATGTTGTTGTGGTGGACATTGTGATTGCGAAGATTGTGATTGTGATTGCGATGATTGCGACTGCGATGATTGTGATTGTAAATAAGTAGAGAAATCTACTTTTTCTTTTGTTAATATTCTAAAAGAGAAATTTTGTTTGCATTTTCATTAAATTTATGCTATAATACAATTATTCATTGAGGGGGAAAATAAATTATGAATAATAAACAATTTTTATCAATAAAGGATATTCTTGAAATAGAAAAGAAATTAGTTAATGATAATATTAATGTTGATACTTATTTGGATTATTTCTTTAAAATTAATACTGCTTGTAGTACAGGGCTTGCTAAAGAACCATTAAGACTTTATTTAGCACTTAGAAATGCGAATGTAACAGTTAGTGCTAATGATAAAGATAATCAAATTGAAGTATACAATAATGTAGTTAATACAGTAAATTATTTAATAAGTAATTATGCAAAAGCATATATTAATGAAAATAATAATTTAGAAAAATATAGTGAAAATTTACAAGCAACAATGTTACAAAATGATTTTATTACTTTTGAAATGTTTAAACAATGTTATTATTTGTTTGAATTATATGCATTAGCGGGAATTAAAGGAAGTAATTTCTTTGAGTTTATTAGTTTATTAAATGAAGCTTATGTTAAAACTGAACAAATTAATGAAATTATTGATTTAACTAATATGAAAACTAGATTATCATCATATATTGAATCATATAAAAAAGAAAATAGTAAGAAAAAAATTAAATAGGTTAAGACTCATTGTGAGTCTTTTCTTTTTGTTATATTTCTTGACTTTTAAGGTAGTAAATTAATATAATAAATACGTGTTATACGTAATTAGAGAGGATTGATAATATGTTTGAATACATGGGTGATAGATTAAGTAATGCAATTAAAAATATTAAAGGTATGGGCAAAATTACTGAAGACAATATAAGTGATGCAATAAAAGAAATAAGAATGGCATTATTAGAAGCAGATGTTAACTATGAGGTTGTTAAAGAATTTACTAGAAATGTTAAAGAGAAGGCTTTGGGATTAGAAGTTGGTAAAAATTTAAAACCAGAAGAACTATTTATTAAATTATGTAAAGATGAGTTAATAAGTTTACTTGGAGATGATTATGTTCCTCTTGAAGTTAATAAAAAGCCAACAATTATTATGTTAGTTGGTTTACAAGGATCTGGTAAAACAACAAGTTGTGCTAAGATAGCAAATTTAGTTAGAAAGAAAAATAATAAGAAGCCTTTACTTGTTGCATGTGATGTTTATAGACCGGCTGCTATTGATCAGTTATGTGATTTAGGTAAGTCTTTAAATATGGATGTATTCACTAAAGGAAAAGAAGATCCTAGAGAAATAGTTAAAGAAGCTTTAGAGTTTGCTAAAAATAATAATAATGATTATATAATTATAGATACGGCTGGTAGATTACATATTGATGATGATTTAATGAATGAACTTGTTGATATCGAGAATATTGTTAAACCAGATGAAGTACTACTTGTTATTGATGCAATGATGGGACAAGATGCAATTAATGTTATTAATGGATTTAATGATAAATTAAAATTAACTGGTGCTATTATAACTAAGTTAGATGGTAATACGAAGGGCGGGGTGGCTTTATCAGTTAGACATTTAACTAATATTCCTATTAAGTTTGTTGGTGATTCGGAAAAATTAGATGGATTAACTGAGTTCTATCCTGAAAGAATGGCTAATCGTATTTTAGATATGGGAGATATTTTATCTATTGCAGAAAAAGCTAACAATGCGATTAGTGAAGCTGATGCTAAGGATTTAGCTAAAAAAATGCGTAAAGGTGATTATGATTTAGAAGATTTCTTAACTAATTTAAAACAAATTAGAAAGTTAGGACCACTAGAAAATATTTTAAAGATGTTACCGGGTGCAAGAAATATGGGATTAAATCAAATTAATATTAATCCTAAAGATATGGCTCATATTGAAGCTATCGTTTTATCTATGACTCCTTATGAAAGAAGACATCCTGAAGTATTAAAAGCAACAAGAAAACAAAGAATTGCAAAAGGATCTGGAAGAAGTGTAGAAGAGGTTAATAGATTACTTAAACAATTTGAAGAAATGAAAAAAATGATGAAAATGATGAGTAATGGAAATTTTAAAATGCCATTTTAGATAATGAAAAAAAATACTTCAATTTTGAAGTATTTTATTTTGATTCAACAATTAATTTTATAGCTGTTTTTTCTTCACCATCTATTTGGATATCTGAAAAAGCAGGTATAATAACCAAATTTTTACCACTTGGAGCAACAAAGCCACGGGCTATAGCGACTGCTTTAACTCCTTGATTTAAACTTCCAGCTCCAATTGTATGGATTTCTAATTCATTTTTGCCATCTCTAAATATTCCGGCAATTGCCCCTGCTACTTTACTAGGGTTACTTTTACTTGAAACTTTTAGTATTTCCATTATTTCCTCCTAGTTAAGTATATTAAAGTATTTAAATTTAATTCATTATTTTTGCCATCTTGTTGTGATTCCACATGGTAAGATTAAGCCTTGATTATCTTTAAAGCCTAGTTCTTCTGATAGAATAGTTCCTTTTTTAGGAATGGTAAGAGTTAAGATGTTTTCTAGTACTGTTTTGGATAGTCCGGTTGTATAAGTATTAATAATAAATAGAGAAGCGTCATCACTTAATAATGATGCAGTATCTTTAACTAAATCATATAAATCTTTTTCAATTTGCCATACTTCATTTTTAGAACCTCTTCCAAATGAAGGAGGATCCATAATTATAATATCGTATTTATTATTTCTTCTGATTTCTCTTTTAACAAATTTTTTAACATCATCAACAAAAAATCTAATATATTCATTTTCTAAATTATTTACTTTAACATTTTCTTTAGCCCAGTCAATCATTCCACGAGATGCATCAACATGAACAACTTCAGCGCCTTCTTTTAAGGCAGCAATACTGGCTGCTCCAGTGTAGGCAAATAAGTTTAAAACTTTACATTTATGATTAGTGTTTTTTATTGTTTCTCTTATTAAATCCCAGTTATAGGCTTGTTCTGGGAATAATCCCGTATGTTTAAATCCCATAAGTTTAAGATTAAATTTTAAATCTTTATAATTAACTGTCCAAGATGATGGAACATTATTTAAAGTCCAATTACCGCCACCGGTACTACTTCTTTCATAAACAGCGTTTACTTTAATATTTTCGTTACCAGGCCAAATTATTTCAGGATCTGGTCTTTTTAAATAATATTTTCCCCATCTTTCATATTTGTATCCATTACTTGTACTTAGTACTTCGTAATCATTAAAATTTTCAATTATTTTCATATCACATCACAGGTAAATTATATCATGTAATATAAAAAAAACATACCAATAGTTGATATGTTAATTAAATGATATTTTTATCAGTTAGGATTTTTATTAAATCTTCAGTTAAATCTAGTATTCCTACACATATAAAGAAGAAACCTAACATTAAGAATTGAACTGTTTCACTAAAGTATAAGTTTATACTTGTTAGAAGTCCTAATAATAAGAATAGGAAGAATGTTCCTAGGTTAATGTACATCATTTTATCGTTGCGATCATGTAAATAATCAATTTTAATTAATTTAATGATAGCCATAGCACATACCCATACGGCAAGGGTTAGGGATAAAACCATTGGAGGATTATAATCAATATATTTAAATCCACTAAATGCAGCGATAGCACATACGATAGTTGTATATAATTCTTCATAGTCATCTTTTGGTTTGGTTAGAAAATATTCTAAGATTTTTATTAATGAGTAGACCATAAATGTTAAATAAAGCATTGTTATTGGGGCATAATCAGTTGCTGGAGATAGGATTATTAACATTAGTCCTAGAAATAAAATAACTCCGGATATTATTAAATTAATTTTGTCAGTACGCTCTAATTTTTTATTAAATATTTTCAATTTTCTTCACCTATTATAATAATAGTTTATATTGAAGTTAAAGTCAAATTTTATTGATATTATTTAGTTATTTAGATACACTTATGGTGAGAGGAGTATGTAAAATGTTTTTTGTTATTATTATAATTATTGGTTGTTTTATTATTTTACCATCTATTAGACAAATTGATGAATATGAAAGAGGTATTAAGTTTAGATGTGGTAAATATGATAAGATGTTAAATCCGGGATGGCATGTTATTTTACCAATATTTGAATCTTTAAAAAAGGTTGATATTAGAACTAAAGCAGTAGATGTGCCGGAACAAGACGCTATTACTAAAGATAATGTATCAATAAGAATTAATGCGGTTTTATATTATAAAATTTTTGATGCATCTAAAGCAATATTGGCAGTTGAGAATTTTAGATTTGCAGTTGCTCAACTTGCTCAAACAACTATGCGTAATGCGGTTGGTGCAGTATCATTAGATGAATTATTATCAGAAAGGGATAAAATATCAGAAGAAATTTGTAAAGTTGTTGATTTAGCTACAGATCCTTGGGGAATAAAGGTTGAAAATGTAGAATTAAAAGATGTTTCATTACCTGAAGAGATGAAGAGAGTTATTGCTAAAGTTGCAGAAGCAGAAAGAGAAAAGGCAGCTGTTATTACTAAGGCTGCTGGTGAAGTAGAAGCATCTAAAAATTTAGCAGAAGCGGCTAAGATTATGGCATCTACACCGGGAGCACTTCATTTAAGAACTTTATCAACAATAAATGATATTTCATCAGACCAATCTAATACAATTATTTTTGCTATACCTATTGAAGTAATGGATGCTTTTAAACAAGGTAATGCGGGTGATGCTATTAAAAAGATAACAAAGAAGAAATAGTTATTTTTTCTTTTGTAAAATTTGTGTTATATTATATGAAAGCAGGTGTTTTTATGAATGCAGTGGATATGAATCAATATATTGATAGATTAAAGTTAGAAAAAGAACTTAAGGATTTTATTTATAAGTATAAAGATAGTGTTTATTTTAAATATGCTGATTTTGTTTATAATATTTCTTTAATGCTTAATGGTTCTATTAGAGGAAAATATAATGAGAATGATTTTAATGATTTACCTAAATATTCTGATGAAGAAATACTGAAGTTTGTTAAAGATTTTTATAATAAGTTTAGTATTAATTATGATATAGATGATGTTTTAAGAAATAAAATTGTTTATTCAGAAGGTAATAATGGTAGACCTTTAATTTATGGTGAATGTAATAGATCTAGTAACAAAATTGAAATAAATAAGACTGGTACTATTATTGATTCAATTTTGTTAACTCATGAACTTGGTCATTATAAAAATGAAAGAGAAGGATTAAAAAACGAATCTAAATTATTTTTATCAGAAATATTACCGATGAGTGAAGAATTTATTATGTGTGATAATTTAAGTGGTCATGATGTTGAAAAAGTATTTTGGTATAAACATAGAATTAATTCATTATATGAAAAGATAAGAAGAATTAATTCATTATTAGGTATGATTATGGTTTATATAAATAATGGAAATTTAAGTAGAGAAGCATATTTAAGTGAATTTGAAGAAGATTATTATGTTAATGATTTTAATTATTTAAAGAATTACATTAATAAGCATAATTTAGAAAATATATTTATGGATATGATATATTTAATTGGATATGTTATGGGAATAAATAATATGTTTAAAGTGAGAGATAATAATAGTTATATAGAGGTTGTGTCTAACGCTCATGATAAAGTAAATGATTTAAGTGTAGAAGATTTCTTTAAATTATTTGGATTAGATATGGAAGATATGTTTTATTTTGATTTAGTTGATAATGTTTTAAAGTTTGTTGGAGAGGTTGGAATTTATCCGGGAAAGAGATTAGGGTAAGTTATGATTAATGAAGAAATATTAGAAGAATTAAAAGATTTTTTTGCTTATTATGATGATGATAATATTATTGATAATTTAGAATATTTTCTATATTTGGGAGAAGATATTGTAAAAATAATTAATAATTTAAAAATAAATAATGCTACACTTGATAGTTATAGTAAAGTTATGAATATTTGCAAAATACAAGATGTTTTTGAATTTGTTAATAAATATAATAAGGCAAAATGATAATAAATGCAGCTATATTAGAAGATAATATATTATTTGCAAATCAATTAAAAAATTTAATATTAATTTGGATATTAATAAATTAATTAATGATGGGATTATTGATTTTAATTCATTAGAATATGAAAAAATGGTAAGTGAAAGAAGAGATGAATGTGTTGAATTAAATGGACAATGCTGTTCTGATGGAAATTCAATTATTGTAAAAAATTATGGTTCTTTATCTGATGCAGTTACATTAATTCATGAATTATCTCATTATAAGGATATTCCTAATAAATCTAATGAAACTAGATTTTGGTTTACAGAAGCTTTGGCAATAACAGAAGAATTAATTGCAGTTGATGAATTAAATGATATTGATTTAAAGTTATTTTGTTTTTATTTTAGGCTTTTATATACTAAACAATGTTTAAGAAATTTAAATGGAATATTACCAATTATGATAGTGTTTCAAAAAATTGGTGATGTTAGTAAAGAATCTTATAAATGTATATTTAAATGTGATTATTATGATGAAGATATTAAGGTGTTTTTAAATTATATAAATTATTATTTAGAAAAAAATAAAAAGTTTGGTTTAAATACTCCTGTTTTTGAACAATTGGTCATGGAATTAAAGTATGTTATTGGTTATATTGTAGCAATAAGTTTATATAAAAAATATAAGTTAGATAATAATTATATGAATGAGATACAAAATTTACATAAATTAATAAATGAATTAGATGTTAATGATTTTATCGATAGAATGAATATTAGTACTGGTGTTGAAGATATTTGTGAGATTTTAAAAGAATATATATCTTTATTTGTTGGATGTGAAAATAAGAAGATAAAATAAAATAATGTGGTAGTTAAAATTTAAAATCAAGTTTATAATAATGGATGTGATGAAATATGAAGTTGAATAAAGAATTTATTGAAAAGGTATCTAAAAGTAAAGGGGAACCTGAGTGGATGCTTGAGTTTAGATTAAAGTCTTTTGAGAAGTTTTTAGAACTTGATAATCCTTCTTTTGGTCCTAAACTAGATATAGATTTTGATAAAATAAATTATTATAAAAAGATAAGTGATGTAACTGATTCATGGGATAATGTTGATAAAGATATTAAGAAAACATTTGATGATTTAGGAGTAATTAAAGCGGAAAATACATATTTATGCGGTGTATCTAATCAGATTGAAAGTGAAGTGTTTTATCATAAATTAAATAGTAATAATGGGGTTATTTTTTTATCTACTGATGAAGCATTAAAAGAGTATCCTGAATTATTTAAGAAATATTTTAATAATTTGGTTAAATATGATGAAAATAAATTTACAGCTTTAAATGGTTCTATGTGGAGTGGTGGATCTTTTATTTATATTCCTAAGGGGGTTAAATTAGATAGACCATTACAAAGCTATTTTAGGATTAATGAAGTTACGATGGGACAATTTGAAAGAACTATTATAATTGTTGATGATGATGCAGAGTTATCATATATAGAAGGGTGTACAGCTTTATCGCATTCTGAAAATTCTCTTCATGCAGGAGTTGTTGAAATTTATGTTGGTAAGAACGCTAAATGTAAATATAGTACAATTCAAAATTGGAGTAATGATGTATATAATTTAGTTACTAAAAGAGCAATAGTAGACGATTATGGTTTAATGGAATGGCTTGATGGTAATATTGGCAGTGGGGTTACAATGAAATATCCTAGTTCAATATTAAAGGGTGATTATGCTAAGGGAAATTCTGTTTCTATTGCGTTTGCTAAAGAGGGACAAGTTCTTGATGCTGGTGCTAAAATGATTCATATTGGAAAGAATACAAGTAGTAATATTATATCTAAAAGTATTGCTAAAAATGGAGGAGAGGCTGATTACAGAGGTTTGGTTAAAATATGTGAATCAGCTATTAATTCTAAGGCTAGTGTTAAATGTGATACTATATTGTTAGATGATGAATCAGTCAGTGATACTATTCCAACTAATATTTTACTTAATGATTCAAGTTATTTAGAGCATGAAGCAACGGTTTCAAAAATAAGTGAAGAGAAATTGTTTTATTTAATGAGTAAGGGATTAAGTGAAAATGCAGCTAAAGATTTAATTATTTTGGGGTTTATTTCTGACTTTAAGAAGGAATTACCTCTTGAATATGCAGTTGAACTTAATAGATTATTAAAAAATATTTAAATGTGATAGTTTTTATAAATTTGTTTAGATAATTTAAAAATTTTGTTTAGAAGATATTTAAAATTTGTACTGTTTTGGGTACAAATTTTATTTTTTTGTCTTTTGATACCTTAAATTTTTTATGGTAAAAATGTTAGTGAAAGGAGGAAATATGATGTATAACACGGTCATGTTGATAGGTAGACTTACTGCTGAGCCTGAGTTAACAAAGCAAGATGATAAAAAAGAAGTTTGTCATTTAACACTTGCTGTTCAAAGGACTTATAAAAATTCAGATGGGATTTATGAAGCTGATTTTATAAGATGTACTCTTTGGGATCAAATTGCATCTAGAATTTGTGAATATTGTCATAAGGGTGATTTGATTTCGGTTAGAGGTCAACTTAGAACTTCGACATTTACTGTTAATGATGAAAAGAAGTATTCTACTGAAGTTGTGGTTGATAAAATTGCTTTTTTAGCAAATAAATCAAAAGATAGTGAAGAAACAAAAGATGATGGTGAATAGGAAAATTACAAACCTTTTGTATATTTAGAAATAAATATCATATGATTAAGTGGTGAATGAATTTGAAAATAAAATATATATTAGTTTTTAGTTTAATTGTTGTTAGTTTTTATTTTACAGATAGAGTTATGGTTTATATTAATAATAAAAATCCAATAATGAAGGAAATTGTTTTAAATAAAGATAAATATAAAGTTGAAGCTGTTAATGCGATTATCGAAGATAATACAATTATTCCAGGAGTTAATGGAAAGGAAGTTGATGTAAATAAATCATTTAGCAAAATGGAAAATTATGGATACTTTAATGAATTATATTTGCAATATGATATTAGCGCCCCAATTCAGAGTTTAAATGATAATAAAGATAAAATAATTATTAAGGGAAATCCGAAGAAAAAAATGGTTGCATTAGTTGTTGATCATAATGAGGAGGTTAAAAATTATTTAAAACAGAATAATATAAAGTATACTCTGATTGCAAATAGTGAAGATGTAATAGATAAAAAAGAAGAATATATAAATGGAGAAACTGATGAAAAATTATTTTCAAATTTAAATTCAATACTTAATCATAAAAAGGTTAATTCTAAATTATGTTTAGTAGGAAAAAGCAATTTAGAATTATGTAAGGAAAAGAAATTTTATTTATTTAAATATTCAATTGATATGGATAATAATTTAATAAAGAATATTAATGAAGTTAGTGCTGGGGATATTATATATGTAAGTCCTAATAGTGCATTAGCTAAATTAAAGGTATTATTAAATGAAATATCTAGAGTTGATTTGGAAATAGCATATTTAAGTAAGTTAATTTCAGAAGAAAACTAAACCATTATTAAGGTTTAGTTTTTTTAAGGAGATTTATGAGAAGAAGAATATTATTTTTATTGCTAATATTTTTTATGTTTTTTAAAGGTGTTAAAGCAGAAGAATATAGCGATAAATTTATTGAACATTATAAATGGATTTATAATGATTATGTAGTTAAAGAAAAGAAGGGTACTAGAAAATATCAACAGATGTCAGTTACTGTTAGAAATAGTGATAAGCAGTTTGTCTATTGTGTTGAGCCAGGAACACCTATAAAAAAGAATAATGTTTATGTTGGTAGCGATTTTAATCAAGCATATATTGCTAATATGACAGAAAAAGAGTGGGAAAGGATTAGTTTAATTGCTTACTATGGTTATGGTTATTTTGATTCTAAGGTTAATCATACTGATTTAAAATGGTATAGTGTCACTCAATTTATGATATGGCAAGTTGTTCCTCATGGTTATGATATTTATTTTACTGATAAATTAGATGGTAAAAAAATAGTAAAGTATACTGAAGAAATTAGGGAAATAGAAAATTTAGTTAGGAAACATAATAAAATACCAAATTTTGGTAAAAAAACTTTTAAGATTTCTTTAGGTGATCAATTAAAGTTAGATGATAAAAATTTAGTTATTAGTGAATGGGATATTAATAATGATAGTTCTAGTATAGTAGTTAAAAAGGATAATAATAGTTTAATAATTAATCCAAGTATGATTGGTAAATATAAAGTTAAATTAATAAAAAATGATGAAAAGTATACGAGTCCGCCAATTATTTATTATGATAGTAAAAGTCAAAACGTAATGAGAGCTGGTAAATTTAAACAATTAAGTACTAACTTAGAAATAAATGTTGTTGGAGCTAAGCTAAAAATAAATAAAGTAGATTCTGAAACTAAACAAAATATTCCAATTAAGGGAATAAAATTTAAAATTAAAAATTTAGATACTGGTGAGTATTTGAAATATAAAAATAAAGACATATATGAAACAGATGAAAATGGAGTAATAATTACACCATTTACACTTGATTATGGAAATTATGAATTAGAAGAAATAGATCAGGTTATTAATGGATATTTATGGAATAAAGAAACTTATAAATTTAAAATAGATGAAAATACAACGTATATAAATGATAAGGAACAAGGTTTAATATTTGAAATTAATTTTGAAAATAAAAGGGTTAAGGGTTGTGTAGAGATTATAAAGAAAGGTGAGAATGATCTTAAATATTTAGAAAATATTAAATTTGGTTTGTACGCTAATGAGGATTTTTATGGGGATGATAATAAAATCATTTATAAAAAAGGTGATTTAATAGATTATAAATTTACAGATAAAGAAGGAAAAATAATATTTGATAATTTAGAGTTAGGAAAATATTACGTTAAGGAACTTCAAACACTAAAGGAATATGTTCTTGATAAGAAAAAATATTCTTTTGAATTAAAGTATAAAGATCAATATATGGATGTTGTTCATTATACTTTGAATTTAGTTAATTATCTAAAGAAAGGTGAATTAATATTAATCAAAACTGATAATGATTCAGGGAAAGTTATTCCTAATACAAAAATAGAGTTATATTCCGAAAATGATTTATTAATATATTCTGGTTTTACAGATAATAATGGAATAATTAATATAAAAGATCTTCCTTATGGAAAATATTATATTGTGGAAAAGTTAGCAGCTCCTGGTTATATTAACAATAATGAAAAAATTTATTTTGAGATTAAAGAAGATAAAGAAATAATAAATGTTAATATGACTAATAAGAAAATGGAAGTTGAAGTACCTAGTACATTTAAAAATGATTTAATAAGTGAAATATTAAGTGGAGTTTCTCTTATAACTTTTAGTTTGTTAGTTTATGAAAGAAAAAAATTATTTATTTTATAGGAAGATTTTAACAATTGTATTATTTATTAATACTTTATTGCTAATTATTATTAAATTAAGTAATTTAATTAAAATTAATAATGAAAATTATGAAGTTAACTCTTATTTAAATAATTATAATGAAGATGTTGGTTATATAAATAAAGAAGAATATTTGGGGATTTTAGAAATAAAAAAAATAAAATTAAGGAAAGGTTTTTATAAATTAAATTCAAATTTAAATAATGTTGATAAAAATATAACGATTGTAAGTAGTTCGGATATGCCTAATGTAAATAAAGGTAATTTGATACTTGCTAGTCATTCTGGTAATAGTAGTGTTTCATATTTTAGATATTTAGATAAATTAGATATGGAAGATATTGCATCTATTTATTATTTTGGTAAAAAGTATGATTATAAGTTAATTAATTATTATGATGTTGATAAAAATGGAAGTGTTCAAATTATTAAAAATAATGATATTAATACATTAACATTAATAACTTGTAAGAAAAATACTGATAAACAAACTGTGTTTATATTTGAATTAAATAAAGAAGGGAAATTATATGATGAAAGATAGTAAAAATAATAAGAATAAAAAGGGAATTATAATATTGGGAGGACTTAGTTTATTAGGTGTGTTAGGTGGAACACTTGCTTATTTTACAACAACTACAAATATAGCAAATAAATTTAAATCTGGAATGTATCAAAATGAGATAGTTGAAAAATTCGAATCGCCTGCTAATTGGACTCCAGGAACTGTTACTGAAAAGAAAATATCAGTAAAGAATACAGGAAATATTCCAATGGCAGTTAGAGCAAGTTATACTGAAAAGTGGGTAAGTGCAAGTGGAAAAGAATTAAATCTTAAGGATATTGATAATAATCAAGTTTCAATAATAAATTTTGGAAAAAATTGGACTAAAAGTAATGATGGATATTATTATTATGGTTCAAAAGAAAATAAAACTGTGTTAGAGCCAACAAGTGTAAGTACATCATTTATAAATAGTGTTAAATTTAATGAAAAAGTTAATGCTTCATTAAAGGAAAGTGTTTCAGAAGATGGGAAAATAATAACTTATACTTCAACTGGTGATGGTTATGATAATGCGACTTATACTTTAATAGTTAAAATTGAAACAGTTCAATATGATGCTGCAAATAGTTTTTGGAAGTAAAATAAAAGATGAAAAATATAATATTTAAAGTATTTTATATTCTAATTATTATTTATTTAATTATATTTATACCTGTTTTGTGGGGAAAGAGGCCTTTAGTTGTAATATCTGGTAGTATGGAGCCAATATTAAAGGTTGGAGGAATTCTTTATTATGAAAAAATTAATTTAGATGATTTTAAGAAAGATGATATATTAGTTTATCAATTAAATGAACATATAGTTTCACATCGTATTGTTAATATTAATGAATATGGATTTGAAACAAAAGGTGATAATAATAATTCTAATGATTCATATATAGTAGATAAAAATAATGTAATTGGAAGAGGTAATAATTGGTCTATTCCTTATATTGGTTACTATGCTGATTTTATTTATAATCATAAATACTTGTTAATAGTGATGATTATTTTGTCTTATTTTAATATTTGGTTTAATTCAAGAAAGGATAAAAAAGGTTATGAAGAAATTAGTTAAAATATTACCTTTGTTTATTGCTTGTTTATGTGTCTTGTTACCAGTATATTCATATTTTAGTACTTCTAGTAAAGTAATATTTAATTTTAAAAGTCAAAAATATAATTTTAAGATAAATGGTAACGGTGGAATTTATAATAATACACAAGGTTTAGTAATTAAAAATAATAAAGTTTCTTTACCTATTCCTGAAAGAAATGGATATAAGTTTTTAGGTTATAATATAAATAGTGATAATATAAATGACATTAATAATAAAGAAGTAAACGCTAAATGGAGTATTCTAACATATAATATTAATTATAATCTTAATGGTGGTTATTTAAATAATAAAAGAGATACTTATAATGTTGAAGATGAATTTTTATTAGAAAATCCAAATAAAGATGGAAATATATTTATTGGATGGACTGGGAGTAATGGTAATGTACCTTTACGTGATGTGTATGTAAAAAAGGGAACAACTGGTAATTTAAATTATGTTGCTAACTGGAATAAACAAAATTTTACTGTTAATATTAGTGCAATTATACAAAATGTGTTATATGAAAATGGATTTGATGGATTTTGTTTTTCAGTATGGATTAATGAAATATTGGTGGCAGATCATGTTATAGATTATTATAATGATGAAATAGAATATGGTACTAAATTAAAAGTGGTTGTTTATGATAGAGAAGGTTATAGTATAAAATCATTTAAAGAAAATACTTGGATTGTTAATAGTAATATTAATATTAATCCAGTTTGGTATGATGATATTTCACCAATTATAACTTCATTTAGTGTAACTAATTTAGGATATTATGATCCAAAGTATGGTGATTTAAAAGGATGGAATATAAGAGTTTATATTAATGGATTTGATACAGGAACAGGAATTTTTAAATATCAGACATGGCTTAAACCTTTTGGAAGTGGAACAGGTGCTTTAAGAAAAGATGGTAATGATCGAATTTTAAAAAATGTATTATATTTGGAAGAAGAGAGTGGACGAACTTTTTGTGCATATGCAATAGATAATGCAGGAAATGAATCAGAAAGATGTGAAACTATTAAAGTTTAAATTTATTTTACTTATATATTTATGTTATGATAGGTGTGTAAGGAGTAAATTAGATGAAAAAAAATTATATTTTGCTTTTGTTAATAATTATTGTAGGTGTTTTTATAATGACTTCAATTGGATTTATTTATAGAAAGGTTGATAATAGTAAAGAAAATAAAAGTTATATATCAAAAAAAGTTAATAATTATGAATATAAAGATATTGAAAGTGGTATGAATGAAATTAAAGATAATGGTTATTTATATTTAACTTATATTGGAAGTAAAAATATATATAATTTAGAAAAGTATGTTTATAAAACATTAAAAAATAATGAGTTAAGTGATAAATTTATTTATATTAATTGTACTGATAATATTAATGATAAAAAGATAATTAATGATTTAAATGATAAGCTTAGTATAATTACTGATAATGAGATCGTATTACCAGCAATTATATATTATAAGAATGGAAAACCTGTGGATTATATTGATAGTACAAATCAAATCTTAACAGGTGATAAATTTGTTCAATTAATGGATAAGTGGGAGGTTAACAAATGATTAATGTAGTTTTATTTGAACCAGAAATTCCTGGTAATACAGGAAATATAATGAGAACATGTGTTGCTACTAATACAACTTTACATTTAATTAAGCCTTTAGGTTTTAGTTTAGATGATAGTTATATTAAAAGAAGTGGTGTTAACTATATTAAAGATTGTAATTATTTTGTATATGAGAATATTGATGATTTTTACAGTAAAAACGAAGGAGAATTTTATTATTTTACAAGATATGGTCATAAGCCACATACTTCATTTGATTATAGTGACAAAAGTAAAAATTATTATTTCTTTTTTGGTAAAGAATCTACGGGAATACCTCCTAAATTATTAAAACCACATTTAGATAGATGTGCAAGATTACCAATGACTGATAAAGTAAGAGCACTTAATTTGTCAAACACAGTTGCAATTGTTGTTTATGAAGCTTTAAGACAACAAGATTATAATGATTTGCTTTTTAATGAACCACATAAAAGTATAAATTTTATAGAAGAAAGTGAAGACTAGGAAATAATCCTAGTTTTTTGAAACAAAATTTTTGAAAGGAAAAAGATGCTTAAATATCCAATAGTTATATCTGATAATATTATACCTTTAATATATGATCGAGCATTTAAGTCATTTGCTAATTTATATAGTAAAGAGTTAGTAGATTTTATAATTAATTTGTGTAAATTAAATATGGAATGTAATAATTATAATTTGATTAATAATGAAATAACTACATTTTATAAAGATGATAAATTGATGGTTACTGATTTAGTATATAAATTAAATGATAATTCATTTTTAAATATTGAACTAAATACTTCAAAAAGTAAATATTTAATGTATAAGAATTTATTATATATTTATAAAATAATATTAAGTAATCAATATATAGGTGAAAAATATAAAGAAATAACAGTAATACAAGTTAACTTTGATTTATATTCATTTAAAGATATGGATAAAGTAAAAAATGTAATAAAAGTAATGAATAAAGATAATTTAAAAGAATATCTAAATACATTCACGATTTTTCACTTTGAACTTGATAAAGCTTGGAATAATGAATATAATGTAAGTGAAGAGGGAATAAGATTTTTAAGAATGCTAAGTAGTGAAAGTAAAATTTTAAATAAGTATTTAGCAGGAAATAACTTATTCTTAAAAAAGGTGGCTGATTTTATGGAAGAATATTCAAATAATATTAATAATTTATTATATTATGATAAAAAGGAATTAGATGATTATATAAGAGAATCAGAACTTAACGATTCTTATAATAATGGAAAATCCGAAGGGGTATCACAAGGTAAAAAAGAAAATTCTATTGAAATAGCTGCTAAAATGTTAATTAAAAATAAACCTATTGAAGAAATATTAGATATAACTGGTTTAACTAAAGAAGAAATACTAAAGTTAAAAAATAATAACTAGTATTTCTTTTTTTATAAAAAAAAGAAGAAGTTAATTTTCTTCTTCAATAGTGATAGCGCCAACTGGGCAACAATCTGATGCTTCTTTAGCTTCAGGGGTAACTTCATCACTTATTAAATTGGCATGTGTTTCGCCGAAATCAAAGTTTTTAGGAGCGATTCCTGTACAAGCTCCACATCCAATACACATATCTTGATTTAATTTTACTTTTTCCATATTTCCTCCATATTAATATTATAAAAATTAAAACATTTAAAATCAAGTAATAGTAAAATGTTTTAAAGTATGTTATTATTTTTATAGCAAAGGTGTGTGGATTATTTATGGAAAATTTTGATAAAATTCCAAGTAGAACAGAACTTAATAAAGATTTGTATAATTCATATGAAAATCAGAGTTATGATAAATTTGATGTTAATTCGAATCAGGAAGTACTAAAAAGTGATGTTAAAAAGATAGATGTTGATCAAATAAGAGAAATTTTAGATAAAAAGTATAGAGAGAATATTCCAAAAAGGAAATCCATAGAATTAGAAGAACCGGAAATTGAAGAAGATAATAAGGAAATAACAAAAGAATATGATTTAAATTCTATTTTAGATAAAGCTAAAAGTGAAGTATCTTATGATTATGATAGAAGTAAATTAAATAGATCAGTTGATGCAAGAAGTTTAGTTGATGAGGTTAAAAGTAAATATACTGAAAAAGAAGAAACGGCTGAAGAAAAAGAATTAAAAGATTTAATTCATACTATTGCACAAATCGAGATTCAAAATAGTAAAAAAGATGCTGATTTATTAGGATTATCAGAAACTAATTCATATGAAAAAGATGAACTAGTACAAGAAGATAATGACTTTTATACTGGAAACTTAAAAATATCTAACAAAGATTTTGAAGATTTTAAAGATATAGAAAATGATATTAAATCTAATAATGTTTTAGTTAAGGTATTAATATTTGTATTTATAATTATAGTTCTTGGTATTGGTGTAGTGGTTGCTAATAATTTCTTTAATTTAGGTTTGTTTTAAACAATAATAGTGTTAAAGTGAAATTTTGTTTGCATTTTTTTTGAATGTATGCTATAATATTAATCGTATTCAAGGAAAGAGGGTTTTGAAATGAAAAATATTAAATCATTTATGATTACAATTTTAGTTGGTATATTATCTTTATTTGGATTATATACAAATGTTTTAGCAGAAACTGCTCCAAAAACATTTAAAACTAAAGATCCTGTTATTTTAACAGATTACATTGAAGGTGCACCTAAAGTGCATTATAAAGAAATTGATGGTGGCATTTTAGTTTACTGTCAAAATGAGACTTTGGTATATCAAGGAAGATATACTATGAAATTATATAGTCAAATCGATGATGGATTTATCTATATATTAGAAAACAAACCAAACACTGGAGATAAATATAAAGATTATTATGCAATGCAAATTGCTATTTGGTGGTATGAAGACTTATTAAATAATAATAGTGCAAATATTCCACAAGATGTTAAAGTAAGTATTCTTAGAAAAATTAATACAGATACTTATAGTAGAATTATTTACAATTTAGTTAGTAATGCTAAAAAATATAAACAAGATAAAAGTATTAGTTTAAGTATTGATGTTAATGATGCATCATTTGAATTATCTGGAAATTATTATATTTCTAAAGATATTAAAGTTTCATATGCTGGAGATAAAGTTAACTTAACTTTAAAAAATGCTCCTAAAAATGCTGAAATAATTAATAAAACTACTAAAGATGGTGTTATTACATTTAATGTTAAAGTTCCTGTTTCTAGTTTAGAAAAAGGCAAAACTACTACATTTAGTGTAGAGGCTACAGCAACAAGAACAATTAAAAGTGCTTATAATTATTTCTTTAGTGATGCTTGGCAAAAAATTGTTTATGGAAAAGTATTTACTAGTGATTTAAATAAAAATGCTTCTATTTCATTATCTATTAATGTTCCAGAAGATAAACCTAAAGAATATGTAGTAAAAATTAGTAAAACTGATATTACTGGAGATAAAGAAATTCCAGGCGCTACATTAAATTTAAAAGGTGATTATAATACTGATTTAACTTGGGTAAGTACAAGTGAATCTCATAAAGTTACTTTAAAACCAGGTGTGTATAAATTAACTGAGACTATTGCACCAAAAGGTTATATTTTAAGTAAAGAAACAATTGAATTTAAACTTGATGAAAATGGTGTTATTTACAAAAAAAATACAAATGGAGAATTTACTAAAGTTGATGTAATTAAAATGGTTAATGAAGTTAGACCAACAATTAATATTAGTAAATTAGATAGTAAAACTAATAAATATGTTAGTGGTGCTACATTAAATATTAAGAATGAAAAGGGAGAAGTTGTTACTTCTTATGTAACTGGAAATGAATCTAAATATGTTAGTTTAGAAGAAGGAGTATATGTTTTAACTGAAACAGCTGCTCCAAGTGGTTATAAGTTAAATACAACTCCAATCGAATTTAAAGTAGCTGCTGATGGCAACTTATATATTAAAAATTCTAATAATGAGTATGTATCAGCAAACGGAATAATTTTATACAACGAACCTGTTGAAGTAATTATTCCTGATGTTCCTAAAACTGGATTATCAAGTACTTTAACTTATGTTGTTGGTTCATTAATCTTAGTTGGTGGAGTAATAATATTAATTAAGAATGGAAAAAAATGTTAAGATTATAATTGGAATAGTTATTTCTTTATTAGGAATTATAGTTCTTGGTAGTGATTATTATCTATCACTTAAACATGAAGTTTTTGATGATATGAATAAGAAATATTATGAACAAAATGTAGTTGTTGATGATTTACCTGATGAAATAGATGATGATCAAATTAATAGTGGTGATATTTCAGAGAATGATGATAAACCACAAAATGATCAAAAGGAAAATCAAGGTAATGAAAATAATAATACAACTACAACGACTAAACCTGTTATAAAAGATAATTACATTGGATATTTAAGAATTCCGAAAATTGAATTAAATAGAGGATTTTATGGAATTAATTCTAAATTAAACGATGTAAGTAAAAACATTTATGTTCATCCTGCCTCAACTTTTCCGGTTAGAGGTAATGCGAATAATTTAATTTTAGCATCACATTCTGGATCTAGTTCTATAAGTTATTTTAAAAACTTATATAAATTAGAATTAGAAGATGATATTTATTTAGAATATAATGGTACAAATTATCATTATAAAATAAAAAATATATATACTGTTCCTAAAAATGGAACTGTTGCACTAAGAGTTAATCAAGAAGTTAGTACAATATCATTAATTACATGTACTAAAAGTGATAAGAGTACACAAACAATTTATATTTGTGAACTTGTTAATGAATAAAAAGGGAAAAGAGATGATATAAGATGGCAGAACTATCTTTGTTTGAAAAAATTAAAACTATATTTGATTTAATTTTTTCTTCATCTCTTTTTTCCATCTTCATTGGAATTATTTTTATATCTTGTACAGTACCATTTTCTAAGAATTTGCCATAATATACTTCTGCTCTAATTGAGTTCGAATCAATATTTGGAAGTGTTACTTCACATCTTACTTCAATCTCTTCTCCTGCATCAACAGTTATATTATCTGCATTACTCTCAATTTGTTCAATTTTTACATCTTTCCAATTTGAATACATACTTGCTTTCCAAGCATCATATTCTGTTACTCTGTTAAGATCTGTATAATATTTTTTCGTTAAATTACATAGTGGTATATATAATTTTCTTGTATAATCTACCAACATTCTTGCTGTACTATACTTTCCAGCTGTTGTCATTATTGAATTTTTCATATATTCCATCCAAGATTTTGATA
>ERZ825670.919-NODE-919-length-35568-cov-4.452707_pt1 | contig 35568 bp, 40 predicted proteins | sample MGYA00519929_ERZ825670 | MGnify/ENA primary metagenome ERZ825670 (study PRJEB31778, sample SAMEA3449207) | human gut metagenome | biome: human gut; feature: human-associated habitat; material: faeces | place: United Kingdom | collected 2010/2012 ...
CTTACCATGGATTTGTAATACCATTATACTATAGCGGCATAACTAAATTATACAAGATAATATTTATTTATGCAAGTGAAGGTTTGTAAAAAACTTGTTTTAAATTTTAATTTGTGCTATTATATAGCGCAAGGAGGATTTTGGTTATGAAAAATGAAAAAATGATTTCTTGTTCTCATATATCTGTTGATTGTGTAGTAAATGATCCAGTTGATGTTCGTTGTGGAGGTCCTGATTTTTTGGGGTTTGACTTTTTTGTTAGGCAAGAGGAGACGGATTATATGAAGCAAGCTATAAAAATCGCTTTGGAACAATTTAAAGTTCCTTTAAGAAATATGTATGTGGTTGGTATTGTTAATAAAAAAGAAAGTGAAGTTTGGACAAGAAACAAGATTGTTAGAGCTATAGCTAGTGATGCTGAATATTTACAATTTGAAAATAGTAGAAATTATGGTTCTTCAAGATAAAAGGTTCGTAGTTACGAACTTTTTTTGTTGTTAAAAAATCTTTACATCATACCCCCCTAGGGTGTATAATACTTCTGGGTGGAAGAAGTATGCATGAAGTATGTAAAATGTGTAAGAAAAATAAACATAGAAGTTGTGAAGAAAAGAAAAATATTATAAAAAGATTAAATGTTATTGAAGGTCAAATTCGAGGGATAAAGCAAATGGTGGAAGATGATAGATATTGTAGTGAAGTAATAATGCAACTATCGGCATCAATGCATTCTTTAAAAAGTCTAGGTAATAATATTTTAACAAGTCATATGAAAAGTTGTATGGTTGATAATATAAAAAATGATAATTTAGAAATAATTGATGAAGTAATAACATTAGTTGAAAAAATAAATAAGTAAGGTGGTAAAAATGTTAAGTATAAAAAATTTAGTTGTTAGTTTAAAAAATGAAGATAAAAAGATTTTAGATGGATTAAATTTAGAAATTAAAGATGGTGAAATACATGCAATAATGGGACCAAATGGGACTGGTAAATCTACACTTTCTAAAACTATAATGGGACACTTTCTTTTTAATGTTTTAGATGGAGATATTATATTTAATGATGTAAGATTAAATGAGTTAAGTGTAGATGAAAGAGCTAAAGCAGGGATATTTTTGGCAATGCAGGATCCAACAGTGGTTGATGGCGTAACAAATAGTGAATTTTTAAAAAATGCTTATGAAGAACAAACTGGTAATCATATTGATTATTTTAAGTTTATTAGTGAGGTAAATAAGTCTTTAGATGATTTAAATTTTTCTCGTGATATGATTCATAGAGATGTAAATGCTGGTTTTTCTGGTGGTGAAAAAAAGAAAAATGAAGTGTTACAAATAAAGGTATTAAAACCTAAACTTATTATTTTAGATGAAATTGACTCTGGGTTAGATGTTGATTCCTTAAAAGTAGTTTGTGAAAATATAAATGAGTATAAAAATGAGTTTCCTGATACATCAATCCTTATTATTACACATTATCCAAGAATACTTGAGGCTATTAAACCAGATTATGTTCATATTATGAAAAATGGCAAAATTGTTAAAACTGGTGATATGTCTTTGGCATTAGAAACTGAACAAGTAGGTTATAATGAATAAAGTTATATATATTAATGATGAGAATATTAATTTTGATATAAAAGAAAACGAAACATTAGAAATTTATCATTATGTTGTGGATAAAAATGTGTCTGTTAATATAAATTTAAATGGAGAGTTTGCTAGAGTAATATATCATCTAGGAATGTTAGGATTTAGAAATAATAAGTGTAGTGTTAAGGTGGAACATAAATTTAGTAATACGAATAGTGAAGTAATATGTCATGGTGTTAATGTACTAGATGGTGTGTTAGAGTTTGATGTAACAGGAATTGTGCCAAAAGAAGCATATAAAGTAAGTTGCTTAGAGGAAAATCAAATAGTTAATTTAAGTAATGGAGTTGGGGTGATAAAACCTAATTTACTTATTAGAAATTATGATACATTTTCTAAGCATGCAGCATATATCGGAGAATTTAATAAAGATAAAATGTTTTATTTGATGAGTAGGGGTATAAGTAAAATAGATGCTACTAAATTAATGATGGAGGCATTGTTAATTGGTAATGGTAATAAAGAAGAAATGATTGTGAAGGAGTTTATGAATAAAATAATGGAGGTATCTAATGGATAAAGAAACTAAAAGAGAGATTATACTTGATAATTATCAACATCCTACAAATAGAGGTTTAAAAGAAGATGAATCTTATGTTAAAGCTAATACAAGAAGTGATTCATGTATTGATAATATAGATTTAATGATGAAAATAGAAGATGGTAAGATAGTTGATGTTTGTTTTGATGGTGAAGCATGTGCAATATGTACAAGTGCAACAAGTATAATTGTTAAAAGTTTGATTGGTAAAAGTGTAAAAGAAGCAAAAGAAATAATAAGTAATTATCAAAATATGATTAATGAAGAAAAATATAATTCTGAAGTTCTTGGAGAACTTAATGTTTTTGATGAAATATATATGCAACCGGCTAGAAAGAATTGTGCACTTTTATCAAGTAAGAGTGCTGTTAAAATACTTGATGGAGTAGATAAGTAAGATGGAAATTGTTGGTTTAAGTGAAGAAAAAGTAAAAAAAATATCTGAAATAAAAAATGAAAGTGATTGGGTTTTAGATTATAGGTTAAAGGGATATAAGTCTTTTGTAGAACAAAAGATGCCTCTGTTTGGTCCGGAAATTAATTTAAATTTTGATGATGTTATTTTTTATAAAAATAATGAAGCAGATAAAAAGCTAGAGAATAATTGGAATAATATTTTAAAGCCAGTAGTAGATGAACTTGATAGTGTTGGTGTTTTAGAGAGTGAAAAACATTTTGGGGGTATGGGTGTTCAATATGAAAGTGAAGTTATATACCATAATATGATTGAAGAGTTGGAAAAGAAAAATGTAATATTTACATCAATTGAAGATGCTATTAAAAGATATCCTGATTTAGTTAAAAAATATTTTGGTAAGATTGTATCTTTCACTGAAAATAAATTTGCAGCTTTAAATGCAGCGGTGTTTAGTGGAGGTTCATTTATTTATGTTCCTAAAAATACTATACTTGATAGACCTTTACAAAGTTATTTTAGAATAAATAGTAAAAATATGGGACAATTTGAAAGAACATTAATTATTGTAGATGATAATTCTAGTTTGCATTATGTAGAGGGGTGTACTGCACCATCATATAGTGAATCGAGCTTGCATGCAGCGATTGTGGAAATTTATGTTGGTAAAAATTCTAAATGTAGATATTCCACTGTTCAAAATTGGGCAACAAATGTGTATAATTTAGTTACAAAAAGAGCTTTAGTTGATGAAGCTGGAGTAATGGAATGGATTGATGGAAATATAGGTTCTAAAGTAACAATGAAATATCCTTGTTGTGTTTTAAAAGGAGATAATTCTAGAGGAACATGTATTACAATTAGTGTTGCCAAGAGTGGACAAGAGCAAGATAGTGGGGCTCGAATGATTCATATTGGAAAAAATACAAAAAGTAATATTGTTTCTAAAAGTATTGCGGGAAATGGTGGAAATGCTACGTATCGTGGTAAAGTTGAAATAAAGAAAAATGCTTTAAATAGTGATGCCATAGTAAAATGTGATAGTTTAATACTAGATGATAAGTCTATGTCTGATACAATACCTACGAATATAGTTGGAAATATTACAAGTAACATTGAACATGAAGCAACAGTATCAAAAATTAGTGATGATGTATTATTTTATTTAATGAGTAGAGGTATTCCGGAAGAAAGAGCAACGGAGTTAATTGTTTTAGGTTTTATTGATGAATTTAAAAGTGAACTTCCAATGGAATATGCAGTTGAGTTAAATCAATTAATAAAGAGAAATTTGTAATGCAATTGTTTGTTGTTTGTGGTACAATGTAATTGGAGGATTTATGAAAAAGAAACAAATTGTTGATTTAATTGCATCAGTGTTTTTAATAATATGTGGAAGTGTTTTGTTATTGTTTCCCTTATTTCATTTTGTAAAAGTAAAAGGTATATTCTTAGGAGTATTGGGTGTTTATGCGGTATTAAACTTGATTAAATTTTTATTAACAAGTAAGAGTAAAGATTTTGAAGGATTATTTACAAGTATTGCATCTATCATTGTATTTATTGTAGCACTTAAATTAAATATAAGTGAAGTTCCTTGGTATTTAGCTTTGTGTTTACTTATTTGGATTATTCTTTTATCCCTTATAAAGCTCAAAAAAGGTGACTATTATAATGATAGAAAGAATAAAATGTGGATTATTGAAGTTATTAGTTTAGTGTTGTTTATATTAGCTGGACTTTTAACAACAATGAATTTATATTATGAAAATGATATACAAGTGTTAGTGTTGGGATATTTTTTCTTAATACATGGAATACTAGAATTATTTGACCCATTAATTATATCTTTAAAAATAAAATAACGGATGAATTGATCCGTTATTTGTTTGTAATAATAAGTTTGATAGCTGTTTTTTGTTCACCATTTATTATTATGTCATTAAATGCTGGTATGACCACTAAGTTATCACCGGTTGGAGCTACAAAACCACGACATATGGCGATAGCTTTGATTGCTTGATTTAGAGAACCTGCTCCGATGGTTTGAATTTCCACTTCTTTGTTTTCTCTATAGATATTTGCTATAGCACCAGCAACTTTACTAGGGTTAGATTTTGATGAAACCTTTAGAATTTCCATTATTACCATTCCTTTCATTAAAATATATGGAAAATTTGTATTTTTATGCTTGCTTTTTTTGATACGTTATTGTATACTTAAGTAGTAATCATTACTATTTAGGAGGTGTGCGTGAAAAATACTAAACAAAAGAAAGTTATTTTAGATATAATAAATAATAGTAATAATCATTTGGATGCTTATCAAATATATGATGAGGCTAGAAAACAGATTTCTAATATTAGTTTAGGTACTGTTTATAGAAATTTAGGAGGATTAGAAAACGATAACTTAATTATAAGTTTAATGGTTAATGGCGTTAAACATTATGATAAAGTTATTCCTCATTGTCATTTTATATGTAAAAAGTGTTCTAAGATAGTTGATGTATTTGATGCAAAATTTCCTAAGATAGAAAAAATTGAAAATAATATAGTAAGTGATTATGAAATAGTTTTTAAGGGCATTTGTGAAGAATGCCAGAAGGAGGAATTTAAAAATGGAATTAAAGGGAAGTAAAACAGAAGCTAATTTAATGGCTGCTTTTGCTGGAGAAAGTCAAGCAAGAAATAAGTATACTTATTATGCATCAAAAGCTAAAAAGGATGGTTATGAACAAATTGCAGCAATATTTGAAGAAACTGCAAATAATGAAAAGGAACATGCAAAAATGTGGTTTAAAGAATTACATGGTGGTAGTATTCCAAGTACAGAAGAAAATTTGCTAGATGCTGCAAATGGAGAAAACTTTGAATGGACAGATATGTATGTAGAATTTGCTAAAGTTGCTCGTGAAGAAGGGTTTGATAGAATTGCTAACCTTTTTGAACGTGTTGCTGATATTGAAAAGGCACATGAAGAAAGATATCGTAAGTTACTAAAAAATATTGATGATAAGTTAGTATTTAGTAAAGATGGAGAATGTGTTTGGATTTGTCGTAATTGTGGACATATTGTCATTGGTAAAGAAGCTCCAGCTGTTTGTCCAGTATGTAATCATCCACAAAGTTATTTTGAATTAAAAGCTGAAAATTATTAAAAAAATAATTTTTAAGTAAAAATATTACAAATTATAATCCAATTTTATGTGAAAATTTTACGAACAGAAATTAAACAAATTAATTTTCTGTTTTTTAATTTTGTGTAACAATGTTATTCTCCAGTATTATATTTGATATTGCTGGTGTAAATTGAATAACAAAATACATGATAGAAAAGCAAAAATTATAACATAGAAACAATATGTAAATGTCAATATTTTGGTTGAAATCTTATCTTGACATACGTATATTTTTATATTACAATTTTATTGTAAATACTATTTTATGAAACGTTTCTATTTTTGTATTTATATTGTAGGGAAGGTGATTATAAGTGAAAAGAAGTTGCGATTTTAGATTCATTTGTACATTTATATTGCTTGTGTTGTTTTTTGTTTTATTTTTGATATTTTTCTTATTCAAACCTAATTCTAGTGAAAATATTGATAATACATCAAAATTGTGGACTAGCTATGATTTAAGTGTAGCTCAAATTAAAAACAATCTCGATATTGTTATGGATTATTCCTCAAATGATTTGACTTGTGGAAGTTTGAAAAATATTTCAATTAAAGATGGTTCTTATGAGTCGGCTTTAAATAATTTAGGTTGTTATATTACTTTATATTATTATAATTTGACTGAATACAATGAAAACTATCATAATTATTTAATTAAATATAGAGATAAACATTTTATTACTAAAAATGATTTTATTTCTTTAAAACGTGATTTGAAAAATGATAATATGTTTTATAATTATTTGAAAAATATGATGAACTTCAAAATTAATGATAATGAAGCCACAAAAAAAATAAATGACATTGTTTCTCAATTTTTAAATGAATTTGATGTATATTTTTATGATAACTGTGATAATTATACTGAGGTGTTTTCATATAAAATTTCTGAACTTTCTTTTGTAACTTATGTATCTTATTGGTTAAAAAATGAATATTTTAATTTAAATTTATGAAAGGAAAAAGAAAATTATATTTTTAATCGTATCGATTTTTAGTGTACTGTTTTGTGATGCTGTTTATGCTTCTGAGACTTTGTATATTAATTCTAGAAAGGTTAAAATGAGTCAATCTGAACTTGAAAATTTACGCAATTTGGGATTTAAATAATGAAATAGATATAAATATTAAAAATATTTATATAAATAGACAATATGAATTTGATGTAGAACTTCTAAATGGTATTTTAGAAAATGATTATTTGGGTAAAGAGAATAGTCATAATTATGAAGAAAATAATGAAAGTTTAACATATACAACAATGCCAAAATTAAAAATATATAAAAAATAAAAAGGTGATGTTATGAAAATATTTATTGAAACATTAGGGTGTAAAGTTAATACTTATGAATCCGAAGTTATAAAAGAAGAATTTTTAAGAAATGGTTACGAATTAGCAGATAATTTAAGTGATGCAAATGTAATAGTAGTAAATACTTGTTCAGTAACAAATCAAAGTGATGCTAAAAGTAGAAAAGTAATTCGTAATGCCAGAAAAAATAATAAAAATGCTATTTTAGTTGTTTGTGGATGTTCTAGCCAAAATCATCAAGATGAACTAAAAGATTTAGGAGCCGATATATTAATTGGAAATAAAGACAAATCTAAAATCTTTGATTATGTAAATAATTATGATAACAAACAAATAATTAATTATTATAATATGATTAATACTGATTTTGAAAAAATGAGTTTAGATAATTATAGTGAGAGAACAAGAGCGTTCGTTAAAATTCAAGATGGCTGTAATAATTATTGTTCTTATTGTATTATTCCTTACTTAAGAGGAACAATTAGAAATAAAGATTTAAATGATGCCATAAATGAAATAAATACATTAGTTAATAATGGGTTTAAAGAAATTGTCTTAACTGGAATTCATACAGGAAGCTATCCTGAATTAGTTAAATTAATTCAAGAAATAAGCAAAAATGATAAATTAGAAAGAATTAGAATTAGCAGTATTGAAGCAACCGAAATTAATGATGAATTCTTAAAAGAATTAAAGAACAATAATAAAATATGTAATCATATGCATATACCGGTTCAAGCAGCCTGTGATAATACCCTAAAGAAAATGAACCGTAAATATGATATGAATAAATTTAAAGAAATAATTAATAAAATAAGAGAAGTTAGACCGGATATTAATATAACAACAGATTTAATAGTTGGCTTTCCAACCGAAACAAAAGAAGACTTTTTAGAAAGTTATAACAACGCTAAAGAAATTAAATTTGGAAAAATTCATGTATTCCCATATTCAAAAAGAGATGGAACAGTAGCTGCTAAAATGAAAAGTATAGTTACTGACGCTGAGAAAAAAGAACGTACTCATAAAATGATTACATTATCTAATAAATTAGAAAATGAATACTATAATAAATTTATAGACAAAACTTTAAGTGTTTTAGTTGAAGAAGTATTTGATAAATATTGTACTGGCCATACTGATAATTATATTAAAGTTATCATTAATAAAAAATTAGAACACAATAAATTTTATAATGTAAAAATAATTAAAGTTGACAACTGCAATGTTTACGGTGAAGTAGAGTAATATATGTAAAAAATTAAATTAAGTAATTGACTAAGGAGCCAATTAAGTTTTATAATTTCACTATAGGATATGGTGAAATTTTTTATGGAAAACAAGAAAATTACGATAATAGCAATTTTAACTGTAGGAATATTAATAATCACATTTGGAGGAATAACATATGCATTCTTTACAGCAAATAATCCGGAAGGATCAACAGCTGAAATAAAATCTAAAACAGGTCGTATGCTTATTACTTACAACGATGGAACAGATAATATAGTACCATTAACCAATATCCAACCAAGTAATGCAATATTGGTTAATAAGACATTTACTTTAACTGGATCAAATACAACAGTAGGAACAAGTTCAAGTGATGGACTTCCAATGCCTTATGAAGTGGGGTTAAAGTATATATCTTCATTTAGTGATGGAATGATTCACTATTATATAAAGAAGATAAGTAGCAATAGTGATGATATTACAACAGATTTTGTTGGAGAATCAAATCAAACTATCCCAGGACATGATACTGAGATAGGTTATGCTCATGGAACTTTAGCTAAAGATGCTATTTATCAAAAAATGGTTAGTGGTGTATTTCCTTCAAAAACCAGTGATCAAACTATAACATTTAATTTAAAATTTCAATTCCCGGATAATGGAGAAAATCAAGATAGTGAAAAAGGTAAGAGTATTAATGCTGCAGTAGTAGTTAATTATGATTTTTCAGTAACTAATTATATTGCAGATTTATATAGTACAAGAGATAAAGATGCAAATGGAATAACAATTGATGGACTTCAAAAAGATGGAACAGGCGAATTTAATATGTCATTATTAAGTAATAAAAATAAATCTTATAATGTGTCTTTACTTGATAACACTTTAGCTGATATTGAATTTGATAGTTATGATAATATTAGATATACAGGACTTAAGCCAAATAATTATATTACATTTAATAATGAAACATGGAGAATAATAGGAGTATTTAATGTCTATAATGAAGAAACAAATAAATATGAACGTTTAATTAAAATAGTTAGGGGCTCTTCTTTAGGAAATTATTCATGGGATACATCTGAATCAAGCATTAATTCTGGTTATGGAATAAATGAATGGAGTCAGGCTGACTTAATGATTGAATTAAATAATGATTATTTAGGAACAAATACAGGAACAACAACATGGTTTAATGGTCAAAATGAACAACAAACTGGATCTTATGATTATAGTAAAAATATTAAAGATGAATATGTTGATAAGATAGCAACGGTAAGATGGAATTTAGGAGGTTTATCTAATCCAACTAAACCTGCTTCTAGTTTATATGTAGAAGAAAGAGGAACAAGTCATGTAAGTACTATAACAGATGATACAGAAAGAACTGATTTTTATAGTGATAAAATAGGGTTAATGTATCCATCCGATTATGGTTACGCATCAAGTAATGCAGCTTGTAGAAATACAACATCAATTGTTTCGAATTGCCGTGTTAATAATTGGTTATATGCTTTTGGTCTTTATTGGACATTATCTTCATTAACAACCGATGGATATACTGCTTTAAGTGTTTATAGCACGCCTCAAAATTTACAATATACCTTTCATTCTGATAATACATCTACAGCATGTGCCGTTTATCCAACACTTTATTTAAAACAAAGTGTAAAAATAACTGGTGGAACAGGTACAAGTACAAACCCATATACAATTGACTAGGTGATTTATTCACCTTTTTTTATTTACTTAATATAATATAGTATGATGAGAGTTATTAATATAAAAGATTATAATAATGAGGGTGTATTTATTAATTTAGATATGTCATTTAAACCATACGATAATTTACTTAATAATCATTATAAATATTTAAGTAAAGATAAAGAATATTACTTCTATTGTAAAGGTGGAGTTAAATCTAAAAAAGTAGCAAGTATTTTATCCGCTTATGGTTATAACACAGTTTTAGTTTTAAATGATAAGAATCAAATTTAATGTTGATTCTTTTTATTTAAAATATATCTCTTTAAATAAACTAGATTTTGATTTATAATTAACATATGAGTATATTTGAATTTATAAATACAATAGTTGAAAATGTTATGAATGATTTAGGTGCGTTTGCTCCTGTTTTAGCATGCTTTCTTATTATAATAGAAAGTATTTTTCCAATTCTTCCTTTATCGCTATTTATAACAATAAATGCCTATTATATGGGATACATACCTGGTTTCATAATAAGTTACGTATTAACCTGTGTAGGATGTTATATATCATATTCATTTTGTTCAAATAAGTTAAAAACACATTATTACAATATGTTAGACAAAACGGAACATCGAAAATTAAAAAGGTTTACCAAACAAATACAAAAATTAAAGTTAGAAGAATTATCCTTAATTATAGCGATGCCATTTACTCCCGCATTTCTCGTTAATATCGCATCTGGACTTGCTGGAATTGATAAGAAAAAATTTATAATAAGTATCCTTATTGGTAAAATATCTTTGGTGTTATTTTGGGAGTTAATTGGTACTAGTTTAATTGAAAGTATAAATAACCCAGTTACCCTAATAAAAATATGCTTGTTTATGTTAATCGCATTTATAATAAGTAAAATAGTAAGTAAGAAATTAAGAATGGAGTAGTGTAAAATGTTAGAATATATTATTATTGGTTTATTAGTAATCGTTATTATATTATTAATTATTTCTTTATTAAAAAAAAATAATAATAATGAAATGATAGAAAGAATAGGAAAACTCGAAACAAACTTTACCAAATCATTAGGTGATTTTAAATATGAATTTAGTAAAGATATTGATAAAGATTTCAAAGAAACAAACATGGTTATAGAGCAAAGACTTAATTACATAAACGATAAAGTTAATGAAAGATTAGATATTAATTTTGAAAAGACTAATAAAACTTTTGGTGCTGTCTTAGAAAGAATTGGTAAAATAGATGAAGCTCAAAAGAAAATTGATAATTTAAGTCGAGATATTATTAGTTTACAATCTGTTTTAACTGATAAAAAGACAAGAGGGATTTTTGGTGAAACAAACTTAAATTATATCTTATCAAGTGTATTTGGCGATGTAAAAAAAGTATATAATACCCAAGTCACAATGAAAAATGGATCTATTGCTGATGCTGTTGTATATGCACCAAACCCAATTGGAACTATTTGTATAGATTCAAAATTTCCTTTAGAACATTATGAAATTATGACAGACCGTAATTTACCCAAAACTGAAAGAGATGAAGCTTTAAAAGCATTTAAAGTTGATGTAAAAAAACATATTGATGCCATTAGAACCAAATATATCATACCGGGTGAAACAGCTCCTGAAGCAATTTTATTCTTACCTGCTGAAGCAATATTTGCTGAAATTAATGCATATCATCCTGATCTTTTAGAGTATTCCTATAAATCAAACGTATGGATAGCAGGACCAACAACATTAATGAGTACCTTAACAATTATAAATATGGTAGTTATGAATATTGAAAGAGATAAATATGCTAAAGTTATTCACGAAGAATTAACTAAATTAGGAATTGAATTTGGTAGATATCGTGAAAGATGGGATAAATTATCAAGAAGTATTAACACAGTAAGCAAGGATGTTGAAGATATTCATACAACAACCGAAAAAATTACCAAAAGATTTGATTCAATTAATAATGTAAATCTAATAAATCATAAGGACTAGAAATAGTCTTTTTTTGATTCAAAATGTAAAGAACCATAAATTGGTACACAAAATATGTCAAAATATGATATAATTTAATTGTTTACTATAGAAAGTAGAGATGTTTTAATGGAATTTATAGAACTTAAAGATGTTTATAAAATATACAAAAATGGAGTTACCGGTCTTGCTGGAGTAAATTTAAAAATAAAAAAAGGCGATTTTTGCTTTATTATTGGACAAACCGCATCTGGTAAATCAACTTTAATTAAATTACTTTATCGTGAAGAAAAGCCAAGCAAAGGAAATGTAACAGTTGGCGGGGTAAACGTAGCCAAGTTAAGAAACAGTAAAATATATAAATTAAGAAGAAAAATAGGTATTGTATTCCAAGATTATAAGTTACTTCCTAAATTAACAGTTTATGAAAATGTTTCTTATCCATTAGAAAGTTATGGATTAAGTTCAAAGGAAATAAGACCAATGGTACTAGATGCCCTAGAGCAAGTAGGACTATCTAATAAAACAAGATCATTTCCCTATGAATTATCAGGAGGAGAACAACAAAGAGTATGTATTGCTAGAGCAATAGTTAATAAACCTAAATTATTAATTTGCGATGAGCCAACTGGTAATCTAGATCCCGAAACAAGTAAAGAAATCATGGATGTAATTGATAAAATCAATAAAGAAACAGGGACAACAGTTGTTATGGCAACCCATGATCAAGATATAGTTAATAGAATGAAAAAAAGAGTAATCGTAATTAAGAATGGATTAATTAGTGGCGATTATGCGAAAGGAAGGTATAAAGTAAATGAGGATATTTAGAATTATTGGTAGAAGCATTCAAAATGCTGGTAAAAGCATATTACGTAATTTTAGTTTAAGTATGGCTTCAATTACTTGTTCTATTATTACCTTAATATTAGTATCAATTGGAATGCTACTTTCCTATAACATTAATAACATAACTAAAAATATCGAAAACGAATTAACAATAGTTATATTTATGGATAAAAATATTACAACAGATGAATTAAATAAAACCAAAGAAGATTTAAATAATATAGACAATGTTAAACATGTTACCTTCAAATCTAAAGAAGAAATAAAAAATAATATGGCTAATGAAAATGATACATTTAATAAAATAATAAGTACTTGGGAAGAAGGAGAAAATCCTCTTCAAGATTCATTTATAATTGAAGTAAAAGATATTAAAGATATTAACGAAACAGCAACAACTATTAAAAATATGGAAAAAGTATCTTTAGTTAAATATGGCGAAACAACTGTTAATGATTTAATTAAAGTATTTAGTGCTGTTAAAAAAATAACCATTGGATTAGTAGTTGGACTAATTTTAGTAACTGCTTTCTTAATTAATAATACAATTAAAATAACCATCTTCTCTCGAAAAAGAGAAATAGACATCATGAGATTAGTAGGAACAAGTAATATAGTTATTAAATTACCATTCTTTATTGAAGGATTCTTTATTGGATTTATAGGTAGTTTAGTACCAGTATTAATTACAATATTTGGTTATTCATATGCTTATAATGCCTTAAACACTGTTAACCTATCCAATATAATGAACATATTAACATTAGTAAGTCCCGGTGAAGTCATTTATAAAGTATCATTATTATTAATATTAATTGGTACAGTCATAGGAGCGTTCTCATCAGTTAAGGCTGTTAGAAAGTATTTAACAATATGAGAAAGATAATTATTATATTTATTTCATTAATATTATTTATCCCAAATGTATTTGCTACTAATGCAAGAACTTTAGGAGAGTTAAAAAAAGAACTTGCTTCTTTAAAGACTAAGAAAGCTAATCAAGAATATGAAAAGAAAAGAACTAATAATGAAATAGAAAGTGCTCGTACTAATATATATAATTCTCAAAAGGAAATAACTCAAAATAGAGAAAAGATTGAAAACGCTAGAAAGGAAATTGAAGAATTAAATAAAGATATTGCTAGTACTAAGGAAAGTATTAAAAAATTAATAAATTCTTATGAATTATTACAAGGCGATAATATATATTTAGAATATATTTTTGAAGCTCAAACATATGCTGATTTAGTATATCGCTTTGAAGTTGTAAATCAAATATTAGGATACAATAATAGTCAAATAGAATCTTGGAACGAAAAAGTAACATACAATGAACAGTTACAAGTTGATTTAGCTAAACAAGAGGAAGAACTTAATAACAAAATATCTTCCTTAGAAAAAGAAATTGATTCACTTGGTACTGATTTAGAAAAAATTAGTGATATAGTTATGGATATTCAAGAACAAATTGATGGTATAGATTCTTTAGTTAAATATTATCAGGGATTAGGATGTAAAGATAATCAAGATTTAAATGAATGTGTATCTGTTAAAGGAGATACTGGATTTAGAAAACCATTAATTAAAGGAACAATTACTAGTTATTTTGGATATCGTATTCATCCTATTACTGGAAAGAATAACTTCCATAGTGGTACAGATATTGGAGGTAACCCTGAAGGAACCAATGTTTATGCTACTGCAAATGGTGTAGTTGGAATGATTATAGATAATACAAGTAAAAAAATATGTGGCGGTAGACAAGTCTATATTTATCATACAATTAATGGAAAAAAATATACATCTGGTTATATGCATTTATTAAATATCAATGTTAAAGTAGGAGACAAAGTAACAAGTGAAACTGTTATAGGTCATGTTGGTGGTGGAAGAAGAACTCAAAGCTGGGAAAGCTGTTCAACCGGTGCCCACTTACACTTTATGTTAGCAAATGGTTGGTATGGATCAACATATACTTCATATAGTACATGGTTAAGTAATTTATTTGATGCTAAGAAAACATTAAATTTACCAAATAAATATACATATTGGTATAGTAGATAAAGTGATTAATTGTAAAATTTTTTAATCACTTTTCTTTTTTATGTAAATCCAAATTGAATTTATTATTAACTTATGATATATTTTTAATAGAAAAAATAAGGTGATAATCATGAAAAAAAGTAAGTGGTTTAATAAACAATATATTTTATTATCAGTTTCTATTTTATTAGGACTAATTGTCTTAATTGTAGGAAGTAGTTATGCTTATTATATCGTAAATTTAAATGGAGACAATAGCAATAATGATGTAGCAGTTAAAGCATCAAATATTAATTTAGAAATCAGTAATGTAAGTGGAAGTCTATCTTTATGTAAAAATTATCCAATTTCCGATACTGAAGGATTAAGTTGTACGCCATATCAATTCACTCTAACTAATAATAATAAAATTGATTTAGAATATTATTTAAATTTAGAATATCAAACTTCAGCTCCAGAAGATACAATAAAAGTAGCGTTCGCAGCATGTGATGATGAAAACTGTACTAATCCTAATTATACTATAGCGAAATTATCAGAAATATTAGACAATAATGATACTATTTCATCCAAATATTCAGGTAAGTTATTAACAGCTGGAAAAACATTTGGTACAGGCGAATCAAACAAAAAAACATACAGTATAATTTTATGGATAGATAAAGATTCTACATATGAAGATGATATTTTTAATGCATCAATTACCGCTATTACATATACTAATGCTCAAAATATATTATCTTACACAGTAGCGTTTGATCTTGAAGGTAATGATGAATGGACGGATGACACCTGCAAATCATCAGATGGATATGAACGAAATGGTAGTAAATGTCAAAAAGAAGTAGATGTAAAAGATACATATGGAACTATCCCAGAAATGGTTTATGACAATGAAGTAGCAATTTGGTATTCTGATAAAACACTTTCAAAAGCTGTAACAGCTAATACCGGATATTTATTAAAGAAAAATCAAATTAACTATTCAGATTTCACAACAACTTGCAATCTAAACATAAATTCAGAGTCAAACTTAATAGAAGCAACTATTAAAGGAAAATTAGGCATTGTTTATCAAGGATGGAACGACAAATATGAGGGAGGTAATGATATTTCTAAAGAAATCGTATTTGAATCAGATACAGATGCAAATATTTATACATACTATGTAAAAGATGTAAGAGAAAAGACAAATCAATGTTCTATTACAGTGAAAAAATCCTTAAAAGAAGAAACACCAATAACAAATGAAACTATTGGAGTTCAATGTGGACATATAGGGACCGCAGTAAAATGGTGTTGTCCAAGCGGATGGGAAGGCGGAGGACTTAGCAAAAAATGTTATCAAGACGGAGGAATAAAAACTACATATTCCTGCGATTCCGGATATACCTTACACAGTAATAAAAACTATTGTTACAAATACTAAGGATAAATAAAATTATCCTTTTCTTTTTGGGTTAATATCACTTTTTATAAGACAAATGCATATCTTAAATTAGGAGAGTGATAGAATGAATAATAATTATAAAGAAATAGTTACTAAAGCTGTTATCGGTAAAAGTAAAAAAACAAGTACAGACGAATACAGTATCTTGCTAGAAGAAAATATAAGTAATGTTTTAGGTTGTTGGGTAATAAATCATACATTTAAAGGATATAATTCCAATGGTAAAGTTGCTGTTAATGGATCATATGATGTAAATATTTGGTATTCATATGATAACAACACCAAAACAAATGTTATAGCTAGGACATTTAATTACAGTGATATTATAAATGTTAATTTAAAAGATAAAATTACTGATACAAATGAAATAATAGTTAGAAGTTTAACGGCTCCAAGTGCTAGTACTGTTGAAGTTGAAGGAAATACTTTAAAACTAAAAGTTGAAAAAGAACTTGGCGTAGAAATAGTTGGGGATATAAAAGTTAAAATCAATGTTTTAGATGATTATGATGACTATGAAGTAGATAATTCAAATGTAACAGAAGATATTAATATCGATGAAGAATATTTAAATAAAAAGAATTAATTATCTAAAAAGTCTTATATATTCATGAAGAGTATATAAGTTTTTTTAAGTATTTGATATAATATTTTTAATGAAAAGAGGAGCAATTATGAAGCAATATACATTAATGAATAAAAATAATAAAGTTTTTGATTTTTGGTATGATGAAGAAGAACACCTAATTATAAAATTTGATTATAATTATCCTAATAATTTAAAATATGCGCCTTTCGGACTAATAAAAGATGGAATAGTAAATAAGAATGAGTTTAATAAATGGTGGAAAAATAGACAAATACCAGCATCAAGAAATGGATTAAAAGAACTTATCTCTGATGATAATTTCGATCTATTAGATGCTAAAGCATATTGTTTATCATTATCAGATCAATATTGGGTTAAAAAGCCTAACGATAATATATTGTGGGAAAACATTAATTTCTTTGATAATGAATTTTCTGAGGATATTGGAAAAATATTATTTAATGGTGGTAAAACACCTATGAATTTAAATTTAAATACACCAGATATGACAAGTAATGGTAATTATAGCAAGAGATGGAAAATTATTAACGGGAAAAGATATTTACTTAAAGCAGGTAGTAAAATCTTAAATCAAGAACCATACAATGAATTAATAGCTACCAAATTGTATGAAAGATTATTAAATGAAGATGAATATGTTAAATATGAAATTATCTATGAAAACAATAATGCTATATCAGTCTGTGAAAATTTTATTAATAAAGATACTGAATTAGTACCTGCCTGGAAAATCAATGATTATTTTGAATTTAAAGAAAATGAAAATAAATACGAACATTACATAAGATGCTTAGAAGAACTTAAAATAAAAGATTCTAGAAAATCAGTTGATAAAATGATAGTTTGTGATTATATTTTAGCTAATAAAGACAGACATTTTAATAACTTTGGAGTAATAAGAGATATTAACTCTTTAGATTTTATAAAAGTTGTCCCAATATTTGATAATGGATGTTCATTATGGTATGACGAAAATGATATATACGTTGGAGAATTCTTTTTAACTAAGCCATTTGAAGAATATGAAAATATGCAAATTAATTTAGTTAAAGATTTTAGTTTCTTTGATATAAATAAATTAGAAGGATTTACAAAAGAAGTAGGAAAGATATTATCTAAAAATCCATTTATGTCTAATGAAAGAATTAATAAAATAATTTTTGAAATAAATAAAAGAATTAATTATGTAAATGATTTAAAAAACAAGTAAATAAAAAAGATGTCACAAAACATCTTCATCAAAGCCTAATGTATTCTTAGTAATATATATAGGTCTTTTTTTAATTTCTAAATATATTTTTGAAATATACTCACCAACAATACCAATTGCAAGTAGGTTTATTCCACCTAATATTAAAATTAAACATATAATAGATGGATAACCAGGTACATTATTACCCCTAATTAACGTTTCTAAAATCATTACTATAAAATAAATAAATGAGATTGTTGAAGTAAGTAACCCAGTTATAGTTGCAAGTCTAAGTGGTTTAGTACTAAAATTAACAATGCCATTAAAAGCATATCTAAAAGAATTAGTTAAATTAAATTTAGAAGTACCAGAATATCTTTTCTCAACCTTATATTCTAAATATTTAGTTTTAAAACCAATCCAAGAAAATATACCTTTAGAAAATCTATTTATTTCTCCTAAATTTAATACAGCCTCTTTAGCACTTTTACTAAACATCCTAAAATCCGATGCATCTTCTTTAAAGTTAGTATCACTTATTAAATTAATAAATTTATAAAAAATCTTTTTTAAAGTTTTAACAAAAAAATTATCATTAGATCTATCTTTATTAATCATTGATACTTGATCATAATCTGGATTATTTTCTAAAAAATTTAACATTTGTAATAAATACTTCGGATTTTGTTGCATATCACTATCTATAATAGCACAGTATTTACTAGTGCTATATCTCATTCCAGCATACATAGCAGCATCCTTACCAAAATTACGACTAAAATTAATAACTTTAACATGTTCTTTATCTTGTTTATATATTTCTTCCAATTTATTATAAGTATTATCTGTACTACCATCATTTATATATATAATTTGATAATTAATATTATTTAATACTTCTTTTATTTTTTCGTTTAATATTAATATATTTCCTTCTTCATTATAACAAGGAATTATTACATCTAATTTCATACTACCTCCATTAAATTAATAATAACATTTTATTTTAAAATAGTTAAGTATTAATAAATACATAAATTATTTAAATATTATTCTTGCTTTTGGTTTACTTAAATAATAAAATAGAAGTTGAAAGAAGGCTTACATATGAATGAGATAACTTTATTACCAGCAGATAATTATGTAGTAGTTAACAAAACTATATTAACAGACAATGATAAAGTTAATTTAATTAATTTATATGAGCCAATAATAGGCCCTCTTGCAATTAGTTTATATTTAACACTATGGAGTGATTTAGATAGAACCTTAACATTTAGTGATTCCTATAATCATCATCATTTAATGACCTTTTTAAAAAGTAACTTAAACGATATTAAAGAAGCCAGAAGTGCCTTAGAAGCATTAGGTTTAATTAAAACATACTATAAAGAAGGAGATAATATTAATTATTATATCTATGAACTATATTCCCCAATAAGTGCCTATGAATTTTTTAACCATCCTATTTTAAATATAGTGTTATACAATAACTTAGGAGTAAATGAATATAATAACTTAATTAAATCTTATAAAAAAGTTAACTTTAAATATGATGACTATAAAGATATATCTAGTAAATTAAATGATACCTTTAAAAGCAGTGCCTATAATAATTTCAACAATGAAAATATTAAAAATAAAAATAGTAATAAACCTAAATTAGATAATTTAATTGATTTTGATGTTTTAAAAGAAAGCATTCCTAATAAAGTGTTAGGTAATAATGCTTTTAATAAAAAAACAAAAGAATTAATTAATAATCTAGCGTTCATTTATAACTTAGATACACTTAAAGTAAGTGAAATATTAAGATTAACAATTGATGAAAACGGACTTATTAATAAAGACTTATTTATTAAAGAAGTAAGAAAATATTATGAATATAATAATGGTGGAAGTTTACCTACAATTATTTATAGAACACAACCTGAACATTTAAAGAGTCCTGAAGGAGATTTATCAAGTGCTGGTAAAATGGTTTATATTTTTGAAAATACAACTCCCTATGATTTCTTAAAAAGTAAATATAAAAATAATAATCCTACCCCTAGAGATTTAAAATTATTAGAATATTTAGCCCTTGAATTAAATATGCCTCCTGCTGTTATTAACGTATTAATCGATTATGTTTTAAGAATAAGTGACAATAAACTTAATAAAGCTTATGTTGAAACTATTGCTGGACAATGGACTAGACTAGGTATTAAAACAGCTAGAGAAGCAATGAATCAAGCTAAAAAAGAATATAAAAAGAAACCTAAAAAAGAAATTAATAAAAGTGTTAAATTACCAACTTGGTTTGATAATGAACAAAAAGATATAAATGTAAGTGAAGAAGAAAAGAAAGAAATAGAAGCATTACTTAAGGAGTTTAAATAATGGATAAATTAAATATTAATAATTACAAAAATAATAATTTAGAAATGTCTTTAAAAAAAGATTATATTGAAGCTTTAAAAAATGAAGACTTTAAAAAGTTAGTAGTTTCTTTAAAAATTAAAGATGATATAGCATATAAATATACATCTAAATTAGAAAGAAGTGTTAATGAACTTAATAACTGTAAAAATTGTAAAGGATTATTAGGCTGTAAAAATAAATGTCTAGGTTGTGTTTATTATCCTAAAGTACTAGAAGGAAAGATTGATTTTAATTATGTTGCTTGCAAATATATGAAAAAAGATTTACAAGAAAAAGAAGAAATTAAATCTAAATTTTTTGAAATGCCATATGAAATTAAAAAAGCAAGAATTAAAGATATTGATCCATCAAGTAAAGATAGAGTAGAACTGATTAAATGGATAACTAAATTTTATAAAGATTATAAAAAAGATAATAAACAAAAAGGTTTATATTTAAGTGGTTCTTTTGGTTCTGGCAAAACATTTATTGTAAGTGCTTTATTAAACGAACTTGCTAAAGATGGATATAATTCTATTATTGTTTATTATCCTGAATTACTTAGAAGTTTAAAAGAAGGATTTGGTAATGAGGATTTTAATGATCGAATTAATGAAATAAAAAAGTGTGATTTATTACTATTAGATGATATTGGAGCTGAAGCAACCTCTTTATGGAATAGAGATGAAATATTAGGAACTATTTTACAATATCGAATGGATAATAAGCTAAGTACATTCTTTACTTCCAATTTAACATTAAATGAATTAGAAGAACACTTTATTATTAAAAATAATGAAGAAGAAAAAATTAAGGCTAGACGAATAATGGAAAGAATTAAATTTTTAACTAATAATAAAGAATTAATAGGAGAAAATAGAAGAAAATAATTTATATTATTAGTGTTTCATTGAGAAAAAGTGGTAAGAGTGGCAAAAATTCTCAATAGAGGTTTCTATGAAGGAAATTGAAAGAAATATTTATTTAAATAGATTAATAACTTATAATAAACTTAAAGCAGAATAACTGCTTTTTTCTTGAATAAATATATTTAAATTGATAATATTTAATTGTAGCAAAGAGGTTGATAATTGATGGAAAAAGAAAAAGAATTTAAAAATTGGGAATATATTGTCTTAATAATCATGTTATGCGTAATAATCGCATTACTTAGTATCGTGTTATACAAAGCAATTAATAAGAAAAAAGAAAAGAATATTAATGAAGATAATATAGTAAGTAATACCAAAATAGATGAAAAATTATATAAAACCTTTAATAGAAAAGATTATGATACATTTAAAAATATCAAAGATAATTATGTTGTTAGAGATATGAAAATAGTTCAAAGTGACAATAGTTTTACAAGTATTAAATTAAATGATAATGAAATAGGTATAAGATATGTAATATATGAAGAAGAAAATGAAGATAAAGAAAATAATGTTTATTATAGTTATTATCTAGAATTGTATTTTAATAATACTAAAATAAGTAAAGTAATTAAAATAAATGATACTAAAGAAACTTATAGTGAACTAGGAAGTATAAAATTAGATAATATTTATTTTAATAAAATAAAAGGATTAGACAACAAGGAATATCTAGTAGTAGATAGTAATATTGAATCTAATGATTATTCATTAGGTAGACACTATGTTTACATCTTAAATGATGAATTTAAAATTATATATGAAGTTCCATTTGTAACAGGACAAGAATTAACATTAACCGAAGATTATGATTTATCTTTTAATAATAAACTAAATATTTCAAGTGATAGTATCTATTATTTAAGTTATAAAAAGAAAAACAAAATAGATGTTCATAGAGTGACAATTTATGATAACAAATATTATGATGAAAAAATTGATACTAAAAATGGTAAAAAATCCTAAATAAATAAAAAAATTATATGTTTATTTATAAAATTTTATGGTATACTATTAATAGTTTAATAGAAAAGTAAAGTAAGCAAGGAATAAATGGAGGAAAGAAATATGAAAAAGATGTTTATTTTAGGATTGTTATTAGTTATGCCTTTGGCAGTTAGAGCTGAGGTTAGTAGCAGTACTCAAGCAATTGGAGCAGCAGCAGATGCAAAACCACAAGTTGAAGAATCACTTAAACTTAATGAAAGTATAAAAAATGCTACAAACGGTTTCTACATTGAAGGATTAGAAATAACATGTACTAATGGCAAAAGAGTTTATACTATTATGAATAGTGCTATTGCAAGTACATTAACATGTGCAAATGGTAATACTAATCCATACTATAACAATGTAGTTGATGGAACAAAAGGAAAATCAATTGAAAATGGCAGTGCATGTACTGCTAATGAAAATGAAAGTACATTATATGCAACAAGAATTTATAAATTTGATTGTGATTATTTAGCAGGAAGTACTGATGATAATAAAAAACCATATAGTACAACAACTACTACAACTACAAATAGTGGAAATAAAGATGGTGATACTACAAAAGATACAGGTACAACTGATAACAAAGAAACAGGTGTTGAAGATTATTTTATAGCACTTGGAACAATCGGCATTGCTGTAACAGCACTTTTATATGTTGTAGATAAGAAAAATGTATTTAAAAAGATTTAAAAAATAATAATATTATGATATTATTATTATAGGTCTTGGTGAAATAATACCATTACGGTATTATTTTTTTGGAAAGAGGTTGTTATGAAAAAGATAATATTACTTATATGTTTATTATTTCCATTAACCGTGTTTGGTGCTAATCTAAAATTTGGTAGTAACTATTTTGACTGCACAAATTTTCAAACTAAAGGAATAATTTCTAGTGGTTCTGGAAGTATCAATTATTGTATAAAGGCAAAATGTGATAAAGGTCAATGGCAAACTCAAAAATTGTTTGTAAGAGGAAATACAGTTAGTTGTTCAAATGGTAATGAAGATTATTATCAATATGTTATTTCGTCTGGTTGTAATGATTATCAAGGAGCATGTTCAAATAGCTCCGAAACATATTGTGGTATTACTTATGCCTATGATTGTGACAAGGTTTCAGATGGATCTATATATATACCTAAAAAAACAACAACTAAACCAACAACTAAAAAAACAAAAACAACTAAAAGAACAACAACAACCACCAAAAGAAGAACTACTAAGCCAAACAATGCAACCACAACTACGACAACGACAACAGCCCCAGTTAAGGATAGTAATGCCTTTTTAAAAAGTCTAACAATTGAAGGATACACAATTAACTTTTATAAAGAACAATTAACATATGAAATAGTTATAGATAAAACAGTTAATAAAATGGATATAAAATATGAAACCGAATCAGATAAAGCTACTGTAAATGTAAGAAATAATGATCCAATAAGTATTATTAATCCCATAATTATTACTGTAACAGCTGAAGACGGAAGTATTAAAGATTATACTATCAACTTAACTTATAAAGCACTATCAAATAATATCAATATCAAAAATATAACAATTGAAAATTACAATTTAGATTTTGATAATAATAAACAAAATTATGATGTAGTAGTAAACCAAGATACAAATTCATTAAATTTTAATATTGAATTAGAGGATGAAAACGCAACATATGAAATAAATGACAATAGTGATTTAGTAAATGGTAGTATAGTTACTGTTAAAGTAATAGCTGAAGATTTAACTGAAAAAACATTTTATTTTAATATTATTAAAGAAACAGTAGTAGTACCAAAGAAGAAAAGTAGTTTCTTAACTATTTTATTAATATTATTAATCATAGGAATTATTGGCGTAGTAGCCTTTAAATTTATAAAAAATATGATACCAGCAAAGGCGGATGAAAAATATGATTATGAATAAATTATTAATTTTATTATTAAATTTTAGTTATATTAATGTACTAGCAGAAAATGAAGCTCCTGTAGCAACCAATTTTTGCTCAGATTTTGGAAGCACATTAAAATTAGTGTCTTACTCAATCTTAATAGTAAGAACAATAGTGCCATTATTAATAATAGCAATGGGAACATTTGATTTATATAAAGCAGTAACAAGCGGTAAAGATGACGATTTAAAAAATCAAATAATTACACTTGGAAAAAGAATAGTAATAGGCTTTGCGGTATTCTTTTTACCAACATTTGTTAATCTTGTTGTAGATGCTTTCAATAAACAACCGGCAGACTACAAAACTTGTTTAGCATGCATATCTAATCCAAGTAATTGTCCAAAATCAAATAATAAATAATAAATAATAAATAATAAATAATAAATAATAAATATAAATATTAACATATAAACTGTCAAATTATATTGATAGTTTATTTTTTTTGATATATAATAAAATTATAAAATAAAGGAGGAATTTATATATGAAAGAAGCATCAGGAGAACTAAGTATGACTGCTATTACAGTTGTTGCTATTGCGGCTATTGGAGGTGTTTTTACAGCACTTGTTTGGCCACAAATAAAGGTAAATATTTTGAATCAAACAAAATGTGCTAATAAATTTAATTGTGAATGTTCTGGAAATGAAAGTACTTGTAAATGTAAATATTATGATGCTAATGGCGATATGAAAGATGTTGTTTGCCCAGTTGAAAAAGATACAAGTTCAAACACAAATAATGGATAGTATTATAAGATAGTATGAGAGAGTCAATTGGTGGAGCCTGGCTAGTTGGAATTGTAATTACTTTTGTTGTATTATTCACTAGTTATCTTGCTCTATCTGTTAATTACTCAAAAGCTTTTAAAGTTAAAAATGAAATTATATCTTTAATTGAAGAAAATGAAGGATTAACAGATAAAACTCAGGAAAAAATAGTAAAATATCTTAACAGTACAGGATATTATGTATATGGTAAGTGTACTGATACTGGAGATGATTATCTAGATGGAGCAATAAATGGTAAATTAACGGGATATGAAAAACAAGGAAATGCTGATAAATATAAATATTGTGTTTACGAAAGATCGATTGAAGGAGATACTTTAAACAGAAAATATTATAGAGTAACCGTGTTTTTTAAATTTGATATTCCGATTTTAGATAACGCATTTACATTTCCAGTTACCGGAGAAAGCAAGGCAGTATATTTTGCAAAAGATTAAGGTGGTTATATGAATTTAGTAATTGTAAATGAAAATACAAGAGTAGTAAACTCATTAACAATAGATATTATTAAAGTATTAAATGGAGTCTATGACGTTAACAGTGTTGAAAAAGAACTAGTAAATTTTTATTTTAACAAAGTAATAATTGATATAACTGCAATAAAAAATTATTTTTCAAGTTTTGATTTATTTGAATTTTTAAATTACTTTGGCAAAGACAAAGTAATTTTACTTTTAAATGATAGTGCTTATTGTAATAGTAAAGAATTTTTAACCCAGTTAATTAATAATGGTTATTATAATTTTACAAGTAATTCACAAGGAGTTAGTTTCTTAGTTAATAGATCTAATACTTATGAAGATGTAAAAAAATATATTCAAACAACAACATTTACAAGTGAATTAAATAGTTCAATCGGTAGCACTAATTCAGCATTTAAAGTAAATGAAATGAAAATAATAGGTATTAAAAACCTAAGTGAAGGTGCCGGATCTACAACATTAATGCAACAAATGGTTAAACAATTAGCGTTTAACTATAAAGTTAAAGGTATTGAACTAAATGGTTTTGATGCTATGTATTTTAGAAACCCTGATATAATATTTTGTAACGACTACACAGAAGCTGAAACAAAGATTCAAGGATTAAAAGGAATAGATGCAATAATTATTGATTTAAATGAATTTGAAGATAAGAATAACATATGCACAGACATTATTTATTTATTAGAGCCTGGTATTATTAGAATATCAAAATTTATCAAAAATATTAATAAATATAAAGATAAACTAAATGATATGAAAATAGTGTTAAATCGCAGTGCTTTAAAAGATGAAGAAATCAATTATTTTGAAAAAGAAACTGATTTAAAAGTTTATTATAATTTAAATAATTTTGATGATAAAAAAGATAGATTACTATCTATAGATAAGTTATTAATTAAATTAGGATTTAATAAACAACAAAAAATATAAAAATATTATTGTAAAATATTTGACGTAATTATATAAATAGTTTATAATTTTATTAGATGTAAAGGAGAGAGAAAATGAGCGGATTAGGAAGTTTTTGTACAAAAATGAGTGCAGTAGTACAAGTATTAGGATATGTATTATTAATTTTTAAAGTTGCTATTCCTGTTATTATAGTTGCACTAGGAGCAATAGATTTAGGAAAAGCTGTAACATCTGGAAAAGATGATGATATTAAAAAGAATACTAAATCATTAGGAATAAGAATAGCAGCTGGAATTTTAATATTCTTATCTCCATCTATTATTTTATGGATATTTGGACTTGTTAATGGATTTAATGATGCATCTGATGAACTAGGTTTTAATACATGTAAAAAATGTATCTTAACTCCATACAAGTGTACAGAAGCACAACAACAAATAGATTAATAATAAAATAATAAAAAACAACTTTACTGTTGTTTTTTTGTATGATATAATGTTATGTGTATAATTGTGCAATGATAGGTGGTAATTATGAAAAATAAAATTATATATATATCTATTATAATTTCATGAGTTATAATGATATATTTTTTGCTTCAAGCATCACATTAAAATATTTATTTTGTTTTATAAGTGTAAATGCTGATAGCATTGAATCTAAATTAGATTATAATGATACTTATGGTATAAATCTTCTAGCTAATGAAAACTCTAATACAGATTGCAGTACACTAGGTTCATTTGGTCAAGATTTGCAATCAATATTTAATGTATTTAAAATAGTTGCCCCTTTGTTAACTTTAGCACTATCTAGTTATGATTTTGTTGTATCAATAACAAGCAAGCAGGCTGAAGGATTGCAAAAATCTGCCAAAAAGTTTACAACTAGATTAGCACTGGTGGTACTTTTATATTTGCTACCTTCAGTATTAAATTTTTTATTAGAATTAACACTTGGTCAGGGAAACACTTGTGTAAGATAGGAGTGATATTACATGTTTGGCTGGACAAAAACAATTGGTGATGCTTTTATTAGTGCTTGGTATTCACTATGGATCTTTATAGATAATTTAATATACTCCTTAATTGCATTTTCATATCAATTATTTAAAATAATTGCTAAAGCAAGTTTATATAACAGTGAAAATGCTAACATAACAACAATGGTTAATCGTATTTCTGTTATACTTGGAATAGGAATGCTATTTATTCTTGCTTATAATATTATTTTAAATATCATGAATCCCGATAAGATAAGTGCGGGCGGCGATAAATCAATGCAGGGAATATTAAAAAATGCAGTTATCGCAATTGTTATGCTTACAGCATACAGTATGGTATTTACATATATGACTAAAATTCAAAATCATATTATTGATGATCAAGTAATTGAAAATATAATATTGGGTACAGGAAATGGCTCTTCAGAACTTAGAGAGGACAGTATGGGTTCGAAAGTCGCAGTTCAAATATTCACCGCATTTTTTTACCCAATTAATGATAACGGAGATTACGTTGATTGCTGGAAAGACAGCTCGTTAGATGTATGTGAAGCATATAAAACCGGAGTAACAAATGCCCAAACGGGAACGATAAGCGACTTAGCAAAAAATTCTACCCTCTTTGATTCATTAAAAAAAGATACCCCTCATATAAATTATCTTTATATTATTTCGAGTATTAGTGGTGTAGTTGCACTTCTTATGTTTGTATCTTATGTGTTTGATATAGGTATAAGAGTTGCAAAGATGGCCTTTTTACAGATAATTGCCCCTATTCCAATCATGGCTTATATAGTTAAACCAAGTGGTGGAGTATTTTCAAAGTGGCTTGACAATTTAATTAAGACTTATTTGAGTTTATTCATGCGTTTAATTACAATTTATTTTGCAATGTTTCTTATTAATATCTTGGCAACTTCAGTAGGAAATAATACCGGTGGTGTATTCGGAAATAGTGAAGGAGTAACTGGTTTTGTTAAATTACTTGCAAACGTTGTTTTAATAATTGGAGTTTTATTGTTTGCTAAAGACGCACCAAAATTATTAGAAAATCTATTAGGAACCACATTTGGTGAAGGTGGAGGATTTTCACCTAAATCAATTGCTAAGAAATTATCAGGAGTTAGAGAAGCACCTGGCGTCGGTGGAATAATAGGAAAAGGATTAGACAAAGCTAATCAAGGAATAGGTGCTGCTGCTGGTGCTGCTGGTGGAGCATGGAGTGCTCTTAGAAACAATGCTGCAATGAAAGTTGGCAACAAACTTGGATTAAAATCAGCCAAAGGAATGACTCATATGTCTGCCGGTGCAGCAGCAAAACAAGGAGCTGCTAAAGGGTATGCCGGTGGTGGAGGACTTAAACAATTTAAAAATCAAGGTGAAAGTGTATATACAAACACATACGGTTATGGTAAAAAACAGGGATTCTTTGGCGGTAAATCGTTTGGAACACAGGTAAATGAAAAATATGGTAAAGCCTATGAAGATAATGTAAAGCAACATGCCAAAGAACAAAATGCTGCAATAAGAGATAAAGCTATTGGACATGAAATACCTGGAGAAAATGATGTTGCATCAGCACGTATGAAGGCAGGAGACTATATGGCTAAAAATGCTGAATTTGCAGCAAATTCTCAAACATATAAAGATGTTGCTGCAGAAGTAGATAGAGAAGCAGCAACTAAAGGAATCACACTTTCTCCCGAAGAAAGAAAAGCTAAAATTAATGAAAAGCTTAGCCAAATATCTGCAACAACTACTAATGCAAATGAAAAACGTTTAATTGACTCATACCTATCTAGAGAAAGTGTAATAGCAGATTATCAATCTTCAATTTTAGCTGGAAACAAAGATGCAATAGCCAAAGTTAAAGTTGAAGCAGATACTAAAACAAAAGCACTTGTAAAGGCTGAAATAGATAGTAAGGGATTACAAGCAGCAATTAGCGATCAAAGTGTTAGATTACAATTAGAAGGAAATGCTAAAGTACAAGCTGATGGAATTATGGCTTCCGTTAAAGGTGATATTTCAAAATTAAATATAGATAGTAGTTCAATGGGAAAAATTAATGCAACTGCTGTTGCAAATGTAGATGCACAAATTACTGCTGCTGGTGGAGTAGGAAATATTACATTAACCGATGATCAACAAGCAAATGTAAACTCAGCAATTAAAACGCAAGTTACTGAAACAATTGCTAAAGCAGGTGGATCAGAAAAAATTGCATTAGATGCAACTAACCAGGCAACATTTGCTGCAACAGAACAAACTATGAAAGCTAGTGCTACTAGTGAAGTTGAATCAAGACTAAGTGCAGAATTTACCCAAGCTGATGAAACTAAAATTAGAAATGAAATATATAGTAAATCTACAGTTGATGAAGGAGGAATTATTAGAAATTTATCTCCTCAAGAATTAAAAGCTAAAGCTGATCAGGCTGTTGCTGATGCTAAAGCAGATAAACGTCAACAAATTGCTGGCGAAGTATTCGATAAATTAAATGAAAGTATAGCTAAAGTACGTGATAATTTAGTTCAAAAACAAGTAGCCAATGCTTGCAACAAAGACGAAATTACTAGAACTGTTTTAATTCAAGAACAACAAACAGAAGGTGCTAGACAATTTGTTTATGATCAACAATTAAGGGCTGGTGTAGAAGAACAATTGTATCGTGATAATTATGATAATGTTGAACGCAAAGTTATGATCGAAGCTAATGAAGCCGCAGCCAACATAATTGCCAAAGGTGTATTAAAACATGAAGAAGGTCGTATCACGGGAATACATACTAATGACAAGGACGGAAAACTTGATAAAGTTTATAATGCAGAATATGCACAAACCGAAAAAATTAGTAATGATGGAGTTAAAACCAAAACACCAGAAGATCTTGCCTGGGATAAAATTAAAAAGGCTGTCTTAGATAAAGATAAAAAATAGGAGGAATAGAAATGGGAAATAATGATTATTTAATTCCGGCTAACTCAAAAAGATCAATGTTAATATTAGGAATGTTTAATAGCACCGATTTAATAATAGTTGGAACTGGTTTTACAATAACACTTATATTATTATTTGCGGTTAGTACAAGTACATTACTAGGAATTGTATCAATAATAATGCCAATGTTATTTTGTGCATTCCTAGTAATACCACTTCCAAACCAACACAATGTTAGAACATTTATAAAAAATATTTATAATTATTTTACAGGTCAAAAAGAATATCGTTGGAAAGGTTGGTGTATTCGAAATGGCGAAGACACAAAATAAATTTACAGAAGATTGGTTACCAGTTAAAAAAATAGAAAATGGAATGATAATTCTAGATAATAATTGGATGGTTACTGGAATCAAAGTTGAGCCTAAAAACATCTTTATTTTAGATTATCAAACTCAAAATAATATTATATTTAACTTTAGAAATTTTTATAACACAATTGATTATGAATTTTGGTTAATTGTTGCCGATAGACCGGTAGATATAAAAATGTATTTATCTCAATTACAACTTGATTTTGATAATGCCCAGTCACAAGCTGTAAGAAAATTAATTTCTGAAGATATTCAAAAGGCCGAATTATTTTCAGGTAATGAATACAATGTAGTTGATACAGAATATTACATATTATTTAGAGATAAAAATTTAGATGTAGTTAATAAACGTGTTCAACAATTAATAACACAATTAGCAAGTATTGGATTAATATCAAGTAAAGCAAGCGATGAAGATTTAAAATTCTTATTGCAAAACTTCTTAAATGGTGGACAGAAAAATGAATTTGGGACGGTGGTAACTTATGAGTAGTGCTAATTTAAAAAGTGAAATAGCTCCAAAAGGAATGAAATTTAATGTTAATGATTTTATGATTAGTGATAAATATGCAACTATTTTGACAATCATAAGTTATCCTAAAACAATTCAACCAGGATTCTTATCAAACGTCACAAATATTCCTGGTATTAAAGTTGTTGTTAAGCATATTCCTATTCCTTTTTCATCAATGCAAAAAATGCTTAATAAAGAAATTGTTGATTTAAAAGAAAGATATCAAAAAGAACATGATAGAACCCTTCAAGAAAGATTTAGACAAGATTATGAATCATTAGAAGCGTTTGTTCAAATGCTTGCTTCAACTCAATCAAAGATTTGGGATTTCCAAATGCATGTTATGATAACTGCTGACAGTAAAGAAGAACTAGAAAATAAAAAAATGCAAGTTAGAAATTATTTAGATAGCATGGGAATGCGTGGAATTCCTATGATGTTCGAACAAGAAAAAGTTTTAAAATCAATGCTTCCAATATTCCCTAAACAAGATATCGAAGATAGAGTAGGTATTCCAATTCCTGCTCCAACAATTGCTGCTATGTATCCATTCGTGTTCGATAGCATCAAAGATCCTGGATCAAGTACATTATTAGGAGTTGATTTCTCTGGTGGTGTTGTACTATTTAACCAATTCTTATATCAAATGAAAAAAGAATATAACAGAAATAATGCCAATGTAATTATCTTAGGTACATCAGGTAGTGGTAAATCAACAACTGCTAAACTTTTACTAAGAACACATATTAGAAATAATTGTAAAATAATCGCTATTGACCCTGAAGGCGAACTTGAAGAAATGGCCAAAATCTTTAATGGTGACTTTATTGATTTAGGTAAAGGTGGAGCATTTGGTTTAATTAACCCTTTAGAAGTAATTATGGATGCTGATGAAGATGAAATTAAGGAAGGTGCTGGTTACTCAGTTTTAACTAGAACTCTTCAATCATTAAAAGCATTTATGAAATACTATTATCCAACAATTGAAGATGATGTATTACAAATGTTTAGTGAGGTATGTCAAGAAACATATAAAAGATTTAATATTGATTTTAACTCAGATTTTAGTAGTTTAAGTTCAGATGAATATCCAACATTTGATGATGTTTATTCAACTATTAAAGGTAAATTATTATCAATGCCCGAAGCAACTAGAGAAAAAGATGTTATGGAACGTTTAGAACTTAGAGTTAGACCGTTTATTGGAGAATTAAGATATTACTTTAATGGTCATACTTCTTTAAAAGCCGATAGTAATTTTATCGTATTTAATATTAAAGAATTAATGAATAGTGATGCTAACATCAGAAATGCTTTATTCTTTAACATATTAAAATATGCATGGAGCTTATGTTTAGATAAATCAAACAACACAGTTATGTACGTTGATGAAGCTCATATCTTATTAAGTGCTGGAAATGAATTAGGTGCTGAATTCTTAGCCCAAGTTCAAAGAAGAAGTCGTAAATATAATACTGGAACAATAATTATTACTCAACAACCTACCGACTTTGCAGCTGAAAAAGTATTTGTTCATGGTAAAGCTATATTTGATAATGCATCTTATTATTTGGTTATGGGATTACGTAAACAAGCAGTTGAAGATTTAGCAAGATTAATCGACTTAAATGATAACGAAAAAGAAAGTATTAAAACATATAGTCAAGGTGAAGCATTATTTGTATGTGGAAACCGTCGTATGAGAATTAATGTAATCTTAACACAAGAAGAACTAGATTCATTTGGTTCAGGTGGCGGACTATAAAATAAAGAAGGTGTAAACTATGAAAGTGATAAATAAAAGTATTCCATTTTTAATAAAAATGATATTATGTATATCACTTTTTTTGATATTTAATAATGTAAAAGCAGATGGATATAACTACGCTAGTTTTAATTGGAATGATTTCGCTGAACAATTTAAAAATTATTGGTCAGGAACATGTGAAAAAGAAGAAGATAGTGAAAAATGTGTTGAACAAACTATTAAAAGCCAAAAGAAATTTTATACTAAATTATATAAGATGCTAGCTAAATATGAACGTAGTGGTTTATATATTAAAGATGAAATAATTATTGCAACTATTTATTATGGCTTAAATGCTGATTCATTTAGAGATGATAATGCTTTTTATAAAAGATGGTTTGATAAAATTTCATTTGATTTTGAAAATGAAAATGATGAAATATCTATAGATGATAATGAAGAGGAAGAGGGATATACATCCCTAACATCCGAATCAAATGCAATTAAAATTTTAATTAAAGCGATGATTGGTTATGAGGCAACTTGCAGTGTAGCGTCGGCTCCAGTTTATGAAGTAGATGAAAGTGGTAAATCAGTGCCAACATGTCCACAAGGGGAACTTTACAAAGAAGGTGATACTTTTACTTGTAAAGCAGTCGATTCAGTTACTATGGCCTCATTTGGTGAAAAATTATTAGTTAAATCTGGATTAACCAAATTTTTTGGAATAACTAGAAGCGAAAAACATCAAGAATGTTTAGATCGTGGTGGTACATACACTGTTGCTAATAATAAAACAGTAAGTGAAGATGCATATTGGGAATTTTTAAAAACAAGTGAATATTTTGATAAAAAGCCTCATTTACAATATCGTTTTTCCCATATTGTAGATGAATCCGGCTACAAAACTTTAGAAGATTTAGAATCGGCAATGGAAAATGATGATGAACTATATAACAAATATCATGATAAAATAGTTGAAGAGAGACAAGAGATAATAGATGCTATTAAATACAATCTAGAATTATTTTATAGAAGTAATCCTGAAAGTTTAACTTATTTTACTAATGTTGATAATAAATATTATTATCCAATTGGGAGCACTGAAATTACTGAGGAAAATGGTAAAAAATTTGCTAAAGGTAATCCAGTATCTGCCTATATAATTAAGGATTATAGTCCTGGTTCTAATGAGGGAATAGATATTGGATCAAGTGAAGATCTAGTTAATATAATAAGCATTAAGTCTGGAGTAGTTTCTAAAGTAGTTAATAATTGTGAATCAGGAGATAAAACTTGTAATTCGGGTTATGGAAATATGGTAGTTGTAAATCATTCTGATGGAATGAGTTCAACCTATGCATATTTAGGTCAAGTATATGTTACTGATGGGCAAAGTGTAACTCAGGGAGAAGTTCTTGGTACTATGGGTACAACCGGTGATACTAATGAAAAAGCTCTTCATTTTGAAATTAAAATATCATCAGGAGCAAGAGTAAATCCTAACACATATATTTCGAGTCAAAATCCTAGACCTCAACCATCAACTGTAGGTACAATTAATGGCGGAACAAACACTCAAACTGTTTGTTTAACTTTAAAAGAGTATGGAGCATCTGATAATGGTATTGCGGCAATTATGTCAAATATAAATGCTGAAAGTGCATTCAATTATATTAATTTACAAAATAATTTTGAAGGGCCACTTGGCCATACTGATGAAAGTTATACAGCCGCTGTTGATAATGGAACATATACTAATTTTGCAAATGATGATGCGGGTTATGGATTATGTCAATGGACATTTTCCACTAGAAAAGCCGGATTACTAAACTCCTCAAAACAAAATGGAGTATCAATAGGTGATCCTGGTAACCAAATAAGTTATTTGTTTATAGAACTTAAAAGCGGTTATAGCGGTTTATATAATGCTATTATGTCTGGTAGTGAATCAGTTGATAGTATCACATCAAATTTTTGCCATAATTTTGAAAATCCTACAGAACACACCCAATGTGATACAACAAGAGTAAATAATGCTAGATCCTACTATAATTACGTTACTAATGGATGCAATAGTTAAAAAGGAAAAATATGAAGAATAAAAGTAATATAAATAATATAATATTAATGATAATTTTTGTTATTTTAGTTGGGGTTTTAATTTATATCGTTAGTACTAATAAGAAAGAAAATAATGAAGTTGTTCCTGAAACAACCAAACCATATGTTTATGAAACAGTTAATGATTATAGTGATTTTTTTACAATAGAAAATTGTGTAAATAAATATTTAAGTTATCTATCCTTAAATGATAAAGACAGTTTAAAAAAAAT
>ERZ825670.928-NODE-928-length-35384-cov-4.925925_pt1 | contig 35384 bp, 25 predicted proteins | sample MGYA00519929_ERZ825670 | MGnify/ENA primary metagenome ERZ825670 (study PRJEB31778, sample SAMEA3449207) | human gut metagenome | biome: human gut; feature: human-associated habitat; material: faeces | place: United Kingdom | collected 2010/2012 ...
TGACGTTTCCTCCTTTGGATCATAAAATGCGGAAGTACCCAAGTGGTGAAGGGGCTCCCCTGCTAAGGGAGTAGGTCGGGAAACCGGCGCGAGGGTTCAAATCCCTCTTTCTCCGCCAAAACACATGATACCGAAACGAGTCACGAAACAGCGGCTCGTTTCGGCTATCTAATGTATTTTACTGTATCATCAATTATCCGTATGCTTGCAAAGCCTACAGGGTGTATCATTTTATCACCGCCCTGCGCTTGTCGGTTCATTGTTATCGCATCCTTCGGGTATGCCTACCGATTCACCGTCATGCATATGGTTCGCTCAATACCTTGCCGTTGTTACCTTTCTGAAAAGAAAAAACGGGTTGATTCAGCATGCTGAACAGGTTGTCTTTGCGTATGTGACGGATGTGCTGGATATGTTTCCACTCCATGAGCCGGAAAGCCGGACAATTAACTGTATGCAATTGTCAAGTTTCTATGCGAAAAGGAAAAGCCCTTCAGACCAAGCGTAGCAGCAGTCTGAAAGGCTCTTGACAAATATCTATAATCGTGCTACAATGGAACACGATATAGCCATTGCACTAAGTCAGTCAGGTGCTTCTTTCACCAGTCTGATGATGGGGTGTATTTGGATTGCCGTCCATCTGCACCCCGTGTGATGCTTTATTCATCGCTCTTTCATTATAGCACATTTTGGAGTGCAAGTCAATACCTAGTCGAATATTTTTTCTGAATCGTCCGAAAGGGCGATTTTTTTATGCATTGGCAGCTTGTAGTAATCTGGATTGACTTTTTCATCTGAAAAGGAGCATTGGAATAGTCAACGATTCTTCCATGCCGCAAGTAATTGCTGTTCTTGTTCTGGGGCATTCCGATTCAGGAATTCAATAACTGCCATACGGAATAAGTCGCTGGATGAGCAATGCAGCTGCTCACCGGCGGCGGTTATGATCTCACGGCAGCCCTTCGGAAGATAAAAAGTAAAGGTGTCTGAATTCTTCTTTCTGGATGCAACCACCTGGCTGGATACAGACTTTCTTTTTGGCTTGCATGCATCTGAGCAGTACTGCTGAGATGAGCTGCGAATAGGAAATTCCTTACCACAGGTCTTACAGATACGGATAGTACCTCTGGAGTTAGGGTTGGTTTCTCCGGATTGTTTGCGTGCATTGTATTCCCGGACACGTTCCAATTGGATCAGCGCACGGCAGTCCGTACAGAATTTAGCGTGGTTAGCAGTAGATTGAAAGTCTTTGCCGCACCGTTGGCATTGAAAGTTCTTGATACTGGATGATTTCATGATTTATTTCCTCCTGCGTTTATAACGTGTTAAACATATTATAAACGAAAAGCAGCGTTTTGTGAATAGGTATTTTACACAAAATAATCAGCTGATATTTGTGTACTTTTGTTCTTTACTGCGCTTATATTATATTGCAATCAACAAGCTATGTCAAATATAAATCGAAATAAAGCCAAATTGCACAAGTATGTCCGTGCATTTTTATACGATTTATATAATGACATATAGCTGCCATTGTGGTACAATGGTGCTGCACTGTACTACCATTTTCTGCATCAACTTTTCGCCCAGTGGGCGAGAAGTTCCGCAGTATCGGATTCACTGGAAAGGAATATTGAATAGATCTACATTAAGGGCTGACTTTGCAGCCTCACATTGAGACAGTAGCCGTAAGCCGCTATCCTATAGCGCTGGCGATACTCTCAATAAGGTATAAGCTCCGCACATGAAATTCCGTGCGGACGTTACGTGCTTTTTGAGGGTTTAGACCTGAGCTGAATTACACGTAGCGAAAGCCAATCCGAAAAGAGAACGTTCTGAGCTGGATTGCATGTAATTTTAGACAGCACGCATGTGCAAAATAGACTACAGCCTACTTTTACGGCGAAGTGGCAGTAAAAAAGCGTAAAAATAAAGTGGCTTTTTGCATTGTTTTACAAACGTAAAGCAAAGTCAAAAGCCTATTTTTACATATGGGAGTAATGCGTATGAATTTAGCTTATGTCCGGGTATCTACGGCGGAGCAGAATGAAGCCAGGCAAGTAGAATGCTTGAAGCAATACGGTATCGAAAAGTGGTTCATTGAAAAGATTAGTGCCAGTAGCACAAAGCGTCCCAGGCTTCAGGAGATGCTGACCTTTGCACGGGAAGGTGATTGTATATTTGTACACGACTTTTCCCGCATGGCACGCAACACTGGAGATTTGATGCATATAGTAGATCTTCTTCAGAAGCGTGGCATTCAGCTGATTAGCTGCAAGGAGAGTATTGATACGTCTACCGCTACCGGTAAATTGATGCTGACCATGTTGGCTGCTATCAATGAATTTGAGCGCAACATTCTTCTGGAGCGGCAACGTGAAGGAATTGCGCTTGCGAAAGTAAGGGGCGAGTATCATGGAAGGAAGCGTATCGAGCCGCCAGAGAATTTTTCAGAGCTGATACAGAAACTGAAAAACGGAACGATCACCAAGGCAAAGCTTGCCGATCAGCTTGGTGTATCAAGACCTACACTGAATCGAATGCTGATAGAAGAAGAAAAAAATGAATAAATGAAGTACAAAGGGGAACAGATCATGGCAGTGACTGTTCCCCTTTGTACTCTAAATGCTTTTTTGGACGCTTTTATCGTAAGCGTGCTTGAATATTATATCATGAGTTCAGAAAAAAATCAATAGAAAAAAGCAAACAAAATAATTTGTATAAAATAGCAATTGACTTCATAGAGCAGACATGATAGACTTAAAAACGGCGGTGTAGTTGCTCACCCGTAGACTATACGTTTCCAAAGATCCGACTGGAGAAAGGAACGTGAAGAGTCATGCGATTACTGAATGCTTTTTTGGAGTCTTTTGTCAACTGCGCAGCTTTTTTAACCGCCGACCTGCTGTTTTTCATCATCAGGGTGATTTTGGAGAACTATTGGGATCGACCGTGAAGATGGCTTCGTAAACAAGACATCAATCCGCCGTTGGAAGCGATGAGTCCGGGCAAGGAGTACAAGCATCGCTAATGGAGAGCCAACCCCCAGGAGTGGCAGCTCCTGGGGGGGACTCCATGATAACAAACGCAAAAGGATCAGACATTGCAGTCTGATCCTTTATCATATTCTGTCCTGAAAAAGAATAAACTCAAAACAAGTTCCGGTAAACTCAAATTCAACTCCTCCATGAACTATGGAACATTGATATTCCTGGGCGAAGCCTTATAAGAAAGAATCTTCTGACATACTCTGACCGGCAAGCAGCTGCTTCGTGGCACTCCTGAATCACTGCTTTCTGGTTCTCTTGTATGCGGATTGTCATCTTATACAATAATTGCGCAGATACTTTGTGCAATTTGGCTCTAATTTTTTTCAATTTATGCTTGACATAACGTGCTATCTATGGTATAATATAAGTACAGTAAAGGAAAAGAAAAAGCTGTCAAGTTGATGCGAACCAGATCGCTCCCTTACATACAGCACGGATTACCGATAAAAAACGTGAAAGGGGAAACAGGTTAGAATGTCAAGTTCTTTGGGGAACGTTTCTTACATACATTACAAAACGTGAAAGAAACGCCAATCCTTTACTTTAAAAAAACAAAGCCCAGCCTGGGAGAAATCCCCGGCACAAACTAGAGGAGGAAAAGAAAATATATGAAAACGGTAAAAGCATGGGTTGACAAATGGAAAGAGCAGTTCGGAACTGCTAGGGACAGCGATGATGTTCTGCTTATTCTGCAATCAGAAAATGACGGCGACATATTATATGAGGGGCATTTTCTTGATACTCCCGACAAGTTCTATCCTTGTAAGGTTATCCAGAATAGTCGCTGTATAGCTTCCTCTGACAAGCACAGAGAGGGAGCGTACATTCTCACTATAATAGACAGATGATAATATAAAGAATGCTACGACTAAAAAAACAGCCGGGGAGCAATCCCCGGCACAATCTAATCTACGAAACTGTTGTGTTACTGAAAGGAGAATGGAAAAATGCTGATGGGAATAATGGGCTATAACAGCCAAAATGACAGATACGGATTGTTAGTCATGGATTTGTGGGAAATAGATGGATTTCACTGCGGTGATACCCTCGAAGTGTGGGACAGCGAAAATGAACAGTGGATTGCTACCCGAATGGAAATGCACTGGAATGCTCCCTCGTTCCAACCAAAGCGTAATGACGGGTGGTATCTTGTCGGCACGCCATACAGCGGAACAGCCTTAGAGGGTTTGAAAATCCGAGTAAGCTAAAGCACAAAAAATGTAATAACGCAAGCATCAAACGATACAAAGAATCGCACTACGACCGGATAAGTGTTCTAGTGCCTAAAGGGAAAAAAGTCAAGGAAAAAGTCTGAACGCACTAATTTTCGATTCACTAGAAGAAAAAACAAGCCGGGATTTAATCCCGGCTTGTTTTTTAATCACTATACCAAACTGAAAAGAAAAATGCTTTCTCAAATTCCTTCTCCGTTTGCAAACTTGATTCCGTTCGGAAGGTATTGTGTTTCTCGCCGCTGTCGTTCCTTTGCTGCAAGGGATTGCACATACGTTCCGCCGAACACTTTCTCAGCAGTTGCCAGAGTATCGGAACTTTCCGAAAACTCCTTCTGCTTTTGCGCAAGATCCGCAGCAGCTTGTTGGACAGATGCTTCCTGATTGGCAATCAGTGCATCCACGTTCCGGTAATTCTGTGCTGTGATGGACGGATACGCCGTGAGGGCGGCAACTGCCTGTTCTTTTGTGAACAGCCGTGACGGTTTCCCCTCATAAACGATCAGCAGTTTCTCTTTCAGATCATAGAACGATTGCAAATCTTTTTCTTCAGCGTGCAGCTTGCTTTCTGCGTCAGCTGCCGCTTTTTCTTTTTCAGCAAATTCTGTGCGCAGGGAATTCAGTGTAGCGCCGTCATTGATTTTTTGGTTCAATGCCAGCAGGGCATCCAGTTCTGCATCGTTTGTCCATGCGAATGGCTTCTGCTGGTTGCGCCGGTGCATCGGCAGACCGCCCTTTGCAAATGAGATCGTGTAAAACTGAATGGTGCGTAGCACTACAGCATTCGGAGTAGATTGCCGCCTTGCATCCGCCACACGCTGTGCAAGCTGCTGCTCGTAGCGTGCTTTTTCTGCAAACCGATTTCGCAGAGCCTGTTCGCTGTAGTACTCGCCCAGACCCTTGAGCCGCAGGAAGGAGCCGCCGTGTTTCGGCTTGACAGAGATGTACTTCCCCTGCTTCACTTCATATCCGGCGGCATGCAGACGTTCAAGCAGCTCCTCGAAGTCCTTGCTTTGCATGAGCAGTCTGTCAATGTCATTGCGAAGCTGCTCACGCTGATTGGTTTTTGGGCTGTACTCCTTTTCGATCTTCCGAATCTGATCCACATAGCACTCCTGCGCTTCAAATCCGTTCTCCGTTTCCCGGTACGGGATTTGCAGCGCATCCAGCTTTGCTTGCACATACGCTTGCTTTTCCGGGAGCGTATAGAAGAATGCTTTGTAGGGGGAGCGTTTTTCTTTTTTCAGCTTTGCGGTTTCATGCTCCAGAGCAGCCAACCGATCCTTGAGTCGCCGGATGCTTTTTTCCTCGTGATCCATTTCGGTCACAGTGTTTGCATCCCGAAGCTGTGCTCGCAGCTTTTTCAGATCTTGTGAGTACTTGAAGTCCTCAACGGTCATGTGCGCATAGTGGGCATTTTTATCTTCACGCACAAAGCCGTGCCGGTGCAGGGTGCGCTCCATTTCTCTGCGCTCGGCTTCCTCCCACGCTACCAATCGATTTTGATTTTTTCCCTTTGCACGGAAGCCCATTTCATCCAAAGCTTGTTTCATAGAAACGCCTTTGGACAAGCCGTTCTTTCTGCCCTTGGTGTAGAAGGGAACAAAATTGATATGAAGGTGCGGACTCGCTTCGTCCATGTGTAGCACTGCATTGAATACATAGAGGTTTGGATTACGTTGCTGAAAAGAAAACATGTAATCGCCAAGCATCTCCTTGGCAATCTCTCCACGCTGGCTTCCACAGGCAGCAGTTTTCACATCGCCAAATTGCACTACGACTTCGTAGAATGCTTCTTCTCGTTTGCTGGCAGCGATCCTGGCATAGTAATCATCGATCATTCTGTCTTTGCGATACTGTTGGTCGTTGTATTCCTTGACAGCCTGATCGAACAGGTGGTGATAGGCTGCACGCACATCCTGCTGTCTGTACGTCACATTTTCTTTTGTCCGGCTGGGGTCAATGTTGGCGGCAAGGAATTTCCGGTTGTTGTGCCGGAGGTTCGCTCCGTGAGGATGACTTGCCTTGCCCAGTGTAAAACTGATGCTGTATGCGTCCATATTCTCGTCTTTCGCTCCTTTTTCTTTTCAGCCAAGTGCGCTGATTTTTTTCTGCACCGCATTTTTGCGGTGCTTGAAGTACCCGTTCTGACAGAATGGGTACAATTTACCCAATACCTGTTTTGTCAAACGCAAAAAGCGTTCGATCAAAACAGAATTCTCGCTCCGCTCCAATATTGGGCAAAGTCTGCGACCTTGACGGCTAAACCGCTGCACAATTCCTTTTCGGGAGAACCCAAAAAGTTTTTCTCCGAAAAATGATTTGCAGCGTTTTGTCTGCTCCGCAGATTGGGAATTCCCAAACCCTTTTCACAACAGAAAATATTTACAATCATACGATTTCACCCTTTCTATTTTTTCCGAGTTCAGAAAAAAAGTCATGTGGTTCAGAATCTGATACTGCGCTGATATAAACAGTCAGAAGCATGATCAGTGCGGATGCTTCCTTCCCGTAGAGGATGACCGCTGCACGGTCATCCCCCTTTCTCTGTTCCTTTTTCGAGAACCGCAGGATGGTTTGTTTCAATTGACCTGCCAATTGTGCGTAACGATTGCCGGTGTCGATTTCTTCGATCCTTGTGAGGGCAGACAACAAATAATTGGTCAGTTCCGGAGAAAGGAATAGTGTTTCCGGTTTATCCTTGGCTTTAATTTTTTTCTCCATTTGGATCACCTCATTCTTCTTGACATCGCCAGATTTGGTCTTTCATTTTGATTTGTCCGTTCCAGCAATTCCGGCTCAAGCTGCTGCCGTTCCAGGTGTGCATCCGGATTGCTGGATTTGAAAACCAGCAGCTCATTCCAGTCTTTGAAGCCCTGCTTGTCGAGCTGTTCAATCACACCTTTCGGACGAACAAATCCATTCTCTTTTTCAAATCGGCGACCGGCATCGTCATTGTCAACGCAGGAAAAAATCTCGACTCCCTCTGCTTGCAGCTTCAGCGGAATCGTCGGCTTCAACCCTGCCATCGACACCAGAACGGCACCGATCATTTTTTTCTTGTCGCAAAATTTGTAGAAGCTCATCAGGTCAATGGCTGATTCAAAAATGTATGCACGATGGATTTTTCCATCCTTCGCCGGTACGGGATGAAACATGAAAGCGCTTTCTCCCGTGCCGGTTGCGATCCCTTTGTATCGCTTGAATGAATTCAGTCCCTGAATCTCACCACCCACAACTTTTCCTGCTGCATCTTTGTGAACAAAGACTGCGTTTGCATTGCGATATGTTTTGGATTCTCCCGTTGCCGTTGTTGCTGTAACCATGCGTTCGGACTGGTACAGCAGACCGGCATGCACCAACTCCTCAATGATCGATGCAGGAATTTTTCTTGATTGACACATGTATGCAAATAACTGCCGCATGTTTTTTGATTGCTCCGGCATTTGCAATTCTCTTTTCTCCGGGGCAGGGTGATCAGGCTTTGGCGGTGCTGTGTACTGGGGCTTATACTCTCCGGTATGTTCCTTTGAACGAACTGTTGTAATATCCTTGCCTGTCAATTCAAACACAGCCTGTTTGAAATCTCTGCCCAGGACTTGCACCAGGCAGTCGATGGAACTGCTGCCGCCCTTCCCGGAATAATGATGAAACCAAAGATTTCTGTCCGGATTGACGCACAATCCGGAGAATTCTTTGATATAATATTCTGCACCTTTTTTCTCTACTGTGTAGCCGCTGTTCTGAAAATAGTCAAGCAGATTTGCCTTGCGTGCAGCTGCACTGAGCTGCTTGAACTCATCGTTGTTCATGTTCTCCTCCTTGTTGAAAAGAAATTACCCTCACAAAAACTGCAAGGGCAATTTCAATTTGTGATTACATGATCGGCGGTAAAATCTCACCGCTTGTGTTTGGGTTCAGATCGTTGTCATCGTCACTTTTCGCAAAACTTTCCCGTTTCTTTTTTTCCTCGGCAGTTTCCTCAATGGGCTGCTCATCCGGATCCAGAATTGCCGCTTCCATTTCCGTGATGCCCAGAAGCTCTGCTTCAACCTGTGCCAATTCCGACTGCGCTTGCTGCAATTCCTGCTCATGGGGGAATGCAACTGCAAGCCGTTCTGTTGCCTGAATCAGATCAATGTTCAGCTTTTCAATTCTGTTTTCACATTTTGTTTTTTCATTTGCAATGCCATTGTTCAACAGATTTAAAAGCCGCTGCGCATTGTTACTTTTGTCGTGGATTTCCGCTGCTGTGCGATAAGCCACCGGACTTTCGCCCTGCACCGCAAATGCAAAGCCTTGCTGTAAACCAACCAGTTCTACTGTAACTTGAAAGCCATTGATCTTAAAACACGGCACTTCATTAAACGGTGCGTTTGATTTTTGTATGAGCTGTCCTTGCAGATATAGATTGATGTCCTCCTGCTTGCTCAATGTATTGCCTGTTGCCGTTGTCACAGTCAGATCTTCAATTTTGCCTTCCGGATTTCTCATGCGGTCAACTGTTTCGATATCGCATTTGATACTGTCAATACGGTCACGGAGTGCAGCGACTTGCTCCGGAATGGCTGCGACCGTTTTGCGCATCTCGCCGGTTTCCCGTTGGAATTCCGCCTTTGCAAACTGCAATTCCGAAACCTTCATGCCCAATTCAATACGCTTGCGGAAGTTGTCGTTGCCCTCTGCGGCTGCTTGCATTTCACCGTATGTGAGAACCTTATCGTCACAATCCTCAGAAATACGAGCCGGTGTTTCATCATCCAGCAGCTGTGCAATGAATCTCGCCTTGTCGGTAACGACCTGATAGAGATAGCTGTCCATTGTCCCTTCGGTGATGTAATTGAAAATCTGTACTTCACTGAATGAATTTCCCTGGCGGAGGATACGTCCCTCACGTTGTTCAAAATCACTTGGCTTCCAGGGAATATCCACATGATGTACGGCAGCGAGACGTTCCTGCACGTTTGCACCCGTGCCCAGAGTGCTGGTAGAAGCGATTACCACACGATATTTTCCTGCATTGATATCCCGGAAAATATCTTCACGGTTTTTCGCTTCAGACTTTGGAGCGAAAATAATTTCCTCTGCCGGAATCCCCTTTGCAATCAACTCATCCCGAATGTAGTCATAGACGGAGAAATTCCCGGCATCCGAGTTGACGGCTACATCTGAAAAAACAATCTGCACACCCTTCTGGGTTGCCGTTTCCTGATATACCTGGAGCACCTTGTCAACGCATACATCCACCTTGCTGGTCTTTGCATCCGTAAACCCTTCCGGTACATCGATCTCGTGCTTTTGCAGCAGAGCAGCGACAGCAGCATTGCATAGCCCAGTCAGCCTTGCTTCGTTGGTTATGACAAGCATGTTGTCATCGTGCGGATCCACACTGCCTTCAGAGATCCGTTTTGCACGTTCCACCAGTGCTTTTACAAATGCCTTTTGTTCCGGTGAAGCGGGTACGGAAATGATTTGCGGTTTTCCGGTTTTGAGTGACGGACGGGGCAGATCCAGCTTTTTTGCAGATTGGATATCTGCGAATTCCTTATACATGGACATGAGTTCCGGCAGATTTGCAAATTTGGAGAATGCTGTTTTCAACTTCAGCTCACCGGTTGCACTCTGCTTGTGCTGTGTAGTGACCTTTCCGAATGTTGCTGCCCAGTCATCGAATCGTCCCACACCGGCAGCAGCCAGCAGATCGGGACGAAGATAACGCAGCATTACATACAGTTCTGTCATGGAGTTGCTTACCGGTGTGCCAGTGCAAAAGAGCAGATGCCCTTGCCCCAGCTGCTCATTGAAGTAGTCGCATTTCATTTGCATATCCTGGGCTTTCCCGGATGCAGCAGTGGTAACGCCGGATACATTCCCCATTTTTGTGGTCACAAACCCGTTCTTATAGCCGTGAGCTTCATCTACCACAAGGTAGTCAAAGCCCAGCTGCTCAAAGTTCAACAGAATGTCCTTGCCCTTTTGCTTGGACTTTGGATTCATAATATTCTCAAGGCGGACTTTCAGCTTTTTCTTGCCAGTTTCGATTTGCTTGGTTGTGGCATCCTTCCGGTTGCCATTTGCTGAACGTGCTTCACGGAGCATGTCTTCCAGATCATCCAATTGCTTTAATAGGTATTTCTGCTGGAATTCCTGTGACATGGGCATTTTTTCAAATTGCTCTACGGACACGATTACCGCATCGTAGTCGCCGGTTGCCACACGTGCGGCGAACAGATCTCGCTTGGCTTCAGAGGAGAGATCCGCAGCCGACATGGTCAGCAGCTTTGCATCCGGATAGAGCTTTCTCCACTCCCTTGCAGTTTGCTCCGTCAGGGCTTTGGGTACCACCACGCATGCCTTGTTGATCAAGCCAAGCTGTTTCTTTTTCATAACTGCTGTCTGGAACACAGCGGACTTTCCTGCGCCGACAACATGCGCTGCCAGCGTATTACCGCCGTATACTGCACGGGCAACACAGTCACGCTGATGGGGACGCAGGGCGAATGCAGCGGACTGTCCGCCGAATGTCAGGTGCGACCCGTCATACTTGCGTCCGACCAGGGAATTGAACAGATTGTTGTATCTGCGCTCATATTTTGCTTTGCGTTCTGGATCAGCAAAGATCCACTCCGAAAACTTTGTTTCGATCAGCTTGGCTTTCTCCATAGCTTTCCTGGTTTCAACCGGGTCAGTACGGGATATCATCTTGCTGGGATCCCTGGGGGATGATACGCTAGTCATGACCGCAATCCGACGCTGATTCAGCATCTTTTGAGCGATCTCATACATGGTCAGCTTGTTCGTGCCGTATGTAGTGCCTTCATTGACGTTAAGATCCTTTCTGCTTCCGGCTTGCAGTATGTCGAATTCACCGGTGATCGGCGAATATTTCACCTCACAGCGTGTATCCTCTGCTCGTCTGCCGGAAAGCTCATGCAGGAATTTTGTGTAATCCTCCGGATCGATCCACGGGCAACCCATGCGGACTGCAATTTCCTCGGCATGAATGTCCTCCGGTATAACAGCCCTTAGCGCATCTATGTTGCGCTGGAATGCTGGATCCTCTGCTGCCCGATCCTGCGCATACACCAGCTTGCGGCGTATATCACCGGAAAGGTATTCTGCACGTTCCACAATGTCGGAAAATGGTTCACCGGTGATCTCCTGTTCAGGATCCCGGAATACCATGCCCCGATCCAACAGGTCTTTCTGAATTTGCTGTGTCAGATCTGCAAATGGTGTATCTGGATGCTGCGCCTGCAGCAGCGTTGCCATATACGGGATATTCGGCTTTCCTCGTTGATCCAGGGAAACCTGATAGGCTTCTTCCAGTGTATCAACAGCAGTGATCTCCAGTACTGGGTTGACTGTGCGCTTGTGGAAGATCTCTGCTTTGTAATAGGTCTTGGATCCGGTATCGTATTCTTCCAGGGATTGCAGCAGTGCATAATCTGCATCCGCAGCAAACGCCTTTTTGACAGCATCGGAGTTCAGGTTCCCGTACTTTGCAGTGAATGCGTCATACTGCTGATTCAGAAACTGACGCAGTGGTACAAGCTCATGATCTCCAGCTGCTGTTTTCTGCTTGTCGATCAACTGGCGTGTGACAGAACGTAGCCCTATCAGGCGTTTCAGTCTGTCCATGTCGCTGGATGAGCCGGTAATCTCTCGCATAGTCGTACCTTCATTATAGTAGACCTTCTGGTCTTTTATCTGGTAGGTGAACTGTTTGCCCCAGGGCTGGATGTATCCACGCCGCTCCTGTGCAGCCTTTTCACGTTTTGTGACTATAATCTTGGCGTTGAGCTGCTGTATCGCCTGGTCAAGCTGTTTTTTGAGGTCTGCTCCGACAACGGGATCACAGGTCAATCGGTCTTGGAAGGAGGTCTTGCGCATAGTTCCCAGGATCATCTGCGGATTTTGCACGAAATAGGAATTGATGCGTATATCCTGATTCGCTTCTGAAATGGGTGTAACATAGCACCAGTCTGGCTTTGGTGCATCCGGTGAAAGCGGCTGCACACGCTTTTGCAGAAAAACAATGTCCGTTGGAACGCCTGTCCCTGCTTCAGAGAATGCTGTGTTGGGCAGTCTGATTGCGCCAATCAGATCGGCTTGTGATGCAAGGTGCTCACGCACCTTGGGGTTTTTCTTGTCCAGCGTGCCGGTTGAGGTTACGAATGCTACCACACCGCCGGGAGCAGCCTTATCAAGTGCTTTCCGGAAAAAAGCGTCATGAATCAGCCAATCCTGTGTATAATCGGGATCATTCATTTTATAGTCGCCGAACGGCACGTTGCCGATAACCAGGTCAAAGCTATTGTCCGTCTGACCGCTTTGCTCAAAGGCACTGTGTATGATTTCCACGTTCGGGTTGTCCATATTCAGCCTTGCTGCAATTTGTGCGGTGATGGGATCTAGTTCTACGCCAACCACACCGGCATTACCGATGCTGTGGGGCATTCTGGTAATGAAATTTCCCGTGCCGCAAGCCGGTTCCAGCACCCGGGAATCACGGGGAATCCCCATGTTCTGCACTGCCTTATACATGGCATCGATGACAATCTGTGGTGTATAGTGGGCATCCGTTGCACTTGCTTTGGCGGAAGTATATTCTTCAGGGGTCAGCAGCTTTTGCAGCCGTTCACGCAAATCTGCGTAGCGACCAGATTTGGTGTCGAATACTTGCTGCAAGCCACCCCATCCGGAGTATTTGCGCAGTCGGTTATCAGAATTCTCCTTGCAATTCCACTGGTTGCGCTTTTTGTCATAGAGGGGTTGTTCCTCTGCTTCGCAGCGTGCAAGACGCTGCAACTCACGAATGGCTTCTATGTTGTCACGCACCTTTTGCAACGGTGCTTTTGCATAGACGATCTCCGGCAGGACATCCGGCACAGGGGGCAGTTCGGATTTTCCCCTGACTGCAATTGCAGACTTCCGGCTCATGACATCTTCCACCTTGCGACCACGCCGTTTTGTCTCTGCGGCGAAATGATCCAGGATCCGCTTGCAATCTTCCTGGCTGATTTGTGCATCATCGCCGTAGTACAGTTTCACGTCCAGCTGCATATCTGAACCATCCCCATAGGATTCAAAGATACCCACATGGTTTGAATCAATGAATCTCAGATTCAATTCTCCAAGTCCATGCTCCTCGGAAAAAGCGTTCAGCACTTGGCGCAGATGGGCATTTTCGTCCACCTTGACCGGCTCAGTCTGTTCCGCTTCCACTGTCGGAGCATTGTGCATATCCGGTATCAGCACAGTCTCCTGACCGGTTTTGTCATGATATCTGGTCAGCACCCGGTCTGCCGTTTGTGCGTTTTTCAAATTTTGCAGGAATGTCTGCTCCAGGGATGCTTGCAGCTTGGTATCAACATGCCCAGTTTCATCAGCAACCTCCACATAGTAAGTGCCGTGAGGTGGTACACCATCCTGCTGGAACGAGAACACATGTGCGGTCTGCTCATTGTGATCGAGCATGAAAGTAATATCCGGGTCACGCATGATGTCCCCATTCTGTATGTAGGTGGTCATGAATGAATACAGCCCTTCTCCAATCTGCTCAATGGATAACGGCTCATAGCCGCTGTCCGGATCCGCTTCGTAATGCTCATATGTGTGTTCACCGCTGACCAGCTGCGGATACATCTCTGACAGCTGTCTGTAGAGCTGCTCCGGTCTGGACATCTGTCCGGACTTCTTTGCTTTTTCAGTGAGTTCAGGTGTAAAGTTGACACTTGTGTCAACTCTTTCGTACAGGATCACATTCCCGACAGCCAGGTCAGCTGCTTTTGTTGATTTTGATTCTGCGTTGACACTTGTGTCAACTTTTTGCGGCTCAGCCTGATCGAACAGGGAAGGCTGTGCCGCTCTGGAAGCCAGAAAGTCTTGCAGTTCCTGTGATGCTTCCAAGGATTCCAGACCGGATTGCAAAACGGATTCTGTGAAGATTTCTCCCGGTTCAAGCGTAAACAGCAGCGTGCTGAACACTTCACTTTTCCCATCTTTTACGATCAGATCATAAGCCCTGCCGTCACTCTGGTAGGACTTATCTTTTTTGACGAATACATTCAGATCTTCCAGATTGTGTTTTGCGGCGAAAGCAGCCAGCATTGTGGCTCTACGCTCTGAAGTGATCGGCTTTTTCGGCTCATGAGTCAGGGTGCCTTGTGAAGAAATCTCAGAAAACCTCTTGACATTTTCATCAGAATACGGTATACTATCATCAAAGCAGAGAATTGTTGCTGACTTGGGAGATTGGATCCCTATGTGCGAGGACAGTTTCTCCGCTTTTTTTATATTCATAGCAAGAATCCCATCGCTATCAATCGTCTTTTGTACGAATTGAGCGATGTTTTTCTTTCCGAACACTGTTGTGATCCGGTTAACCTTGCTGTGTGCTCCCTGTACATCCAATGCGAATGCAACCAGTAAATTGCGCTGCTCTTTATCGGTCAAGTCGCATATAACTGCGAGGGTATCGGGTCTGTGTCCACGGCACACAAAAATGGGATTCCGGATTGCTTCCGGGATTTTTTCTAAGGTTTCAGGCGGAATATCATGTCCTTCTGTATGCGCTTTGCTTGCTTTCCCAGATGCAAGGCTATTGAACAGGACGGACTGTGAAATCACAACCGGAATTGCCTTCGCACCTACGATCCGCATGCAGTAAGGCGTTGTGCCTACACGAAAAACGGTTTCATTGCCGTAATCTCCACGCAGATATGCTTGAATAGACTGTAAAAAGCGTTCATCTTCTTCTTTATTTCGCTGAATCTTCTGTTCTTGCGCCGGTGAAAGCGGTATCGAAGCATATTTTTGTTTTCCAAACTCGTCAGTCTGATCGGCTGACGGGTTTTCTGTTTGAAATGCCTGTGCGATTTTGTCAGTTACGGAGTCGTGACTGCCTGATGTATGATGTCCCTCATGGTTGCGCTGTCCGTGTAAAACGTTCTCATCTGCTCCCATTCCTGGATTTTCTCGAAGCCATGCGGACGAGGGTTCTCCGACTGATACTGACTGTCCAGCCGGTTTCTGTACTCCCAGGCTCTCTTGTCCACTGACCGAGCCACTGTCAGAAACCGGTGATAAAATCGCATTTCCTCCACTTTCTCCGGATAATTCTCCTCCATCCAGTGCATCCATGCCAAACCGTAGCTGCCGATAGGCTCCGTTTCCATCGTCAGTTCTTCCGGCTCTGTCCGCATCTCGTATGTCCCGATTGTGGGGTTCACCTGATACCAGAAGGTTACGCTGCCGATTTGTCTGCTTTTCAGCAGCGGCAGAAAGCATGTCCGGCTTGTTCCGTTTCGCTGCTGCTTCACCTCCCAGCCCAGAACGCCCTCTTTTCGGATCGCCCTGGACTGGGTTAGAAAGTTGTGCAACAGCTCCTTGGGTACTTCCGGCAGCTCCATGTCCGGAATTTGCTCCATTTCCTCTGGGGTAAGCATCTGAAACTCCTCGTATCTCATTTTTCTGAACCATCCTTTCTGCTTGCATAGCGGCTTTGCGGTCATTCATTATTTGCTCCACCTGATTCAGCACTTGTTTGGCTGAAACAGCTGCCAGCGTGATGAAACCAAGCCGCTGCGTATCGGTCATGTATCTGATTGCAGCTGCATCCGCCTGAACCGGGAATGAATTACCGCCTACCTCCAGACGACCGGCAATGATAGCGGCAACTGCGCAGTGAAATGCATCCCGAAAAGCCAGTGCATTCTGTGGCGGCACTTGCAGCCGCTGCATTGCTCCTGTTATGATTTCCGAAGAAACGGTTTTGCGGACAAGTCCAGATAAGAAACTATACTTCGCAGGAAGTTCCAACTTCTCACGAACCATTGCTTCTCCGGAAGCGGTCATGCGCCATTGATACGGCTCATGCTTTTGATCCGTACATTGGGAAAAGTCGTATAGATCAAAGACTTTGCCGTGTGAATCCCGGAAGCGGATGCCTTCGCTGCCCGGAACAACGGAATTACCAGCTTTCTCCCACTGGACTTGGCTTGCAACAAAGCGGCATTCTGGTTTTTGCACGAAAAATTCCAACGTAACGGACGGAGCATGCTTGAACATACGCCCATGAAATTTCAGATACGCTGTGAACTTTTCGCTGCTTTCAGCCATTTCGTGCAGTTGTTCTGCACCGGCACGACTAAAGCATCCAACTTGTGTGACGTTTTCTGACATTCGATTGATTCCTCCTTCAATCCTTGCTGAAAAGAAAAGCGGCAATGCCTGATTACCATGGCGAATTGCCATACGCATCCGGAAATAATAGAGCAATGAAATTGCAGTTAAGCTCCGGTTATTTCATAGATTATACGCTGAGTATAGCCCGGTTTTTTCTTTTTCAGTAAAGAGATAATCTTGGGTACTTGGTATAGAGCCGCATTTTACGGACTACCCCTTACCTCAACTTTTTGTCGATTTCCCACTTGACAAAGCCCCTCACTTCTGTTATAATAAACTTGAACGTGAGTTTTGCTTAACAGCGAGACGTTGGTGCGGTTGTATTTGCGGTACAGCCGCACTATTTTTTTTGTGATCTTTCCCTTTACATACCTCACGACCTGATATAGGTTGTCTACAAACACCCTGCGGTTATCCTTGGCTTTTCTGCGACAGCGTGTGATGAAATGCCCATCGACCAACTCATTGACGGTCTGGATCACAGTTTCACGCTTCATGCCGGTCTGCCGTGAAATGTCCTGGTAGCTGTTCCAGCAACGCCTCAGCGTTGGACTGTACGCCTTGCAGAGAAAGAGATATATCATCATCTGGCGTGGGACGAGCTGTCCAAATACACGCCGTTCTACAAAGAAATAGCCGTCATGGAGCGATTGCTGCGTGACGGCATAAACATATGTACCCCTTCTGGGAGCAGCTTTTTTGGTTCGTTCCAGTGTTTCTACAAGCCCTTTTTCGCATAGCCGATCAATGACTCTGGATATTGTAGTGGGGGATTTGATTCCACATCGCTGACCGATTGTCGCTTGCTTCACACTGACCACCACAGCTCCGGCTGTGGTGGTCGCCGATGCCAGAAGGCTGCATAGATAGGCATAGACGCTGATTTCTAGTGCGTTCAATTTTAAGGAAAATACGTCATTGCTCAATTTGAACAGGCTCACTGATACAGCCCTCCTCTCCTTTTATTTAAACAGGTCACTCAATTCTATATGCAGTGCAGCGCATATCTTTTGGTATGTTGAGATATTGGGTATCGAATCACCATTCTCGATTTTCATGATTGTGTTCCGAGAGATTCCAGCCCGGTCGGCTAGCTCATTTTGCGATAGATTTTGCTGCATGCGCAGTTCGTATAATCTTCCGTGTTGTTTCTCACGTCTTGTAATGGACAGTGGAACACCTTTTTTTGCGTTCATATGCTCATCCCTTCCTTGTTTTCCATTGCCAGCATGTTTTACCGTTGTAGGTATGCTCAATTGCTTCCGGCAGGACGATTGTTTTTCTGCCATTTACCGTGTAGGATGTTTCCTTGCCGGATAGCAGCCGTATCAGCTGATTGTCCGTCAGGACTTTTCCGTACACCTTTGCTAGAAACATGCCGCATTTTTTCGTACAATAGTACCCATACTGCCCCTTTTTGATCTCGCCGCCACAATGTGGACACTTGCCGATGCTCTCTGATTGCCGGTGAAAGGATACGGTGCTGTCCTTTTCAGCGTACTTAGCGCAGAGATCCCGGACATACGCTGTGATCTTACCCATAAAGGTAGCTGCATCAGCTTGTCCATGCTCGATTTGCTGTAGCTGCATTTCCCATTCGGCGGTTAATTTCGGGCTTTTGACTTCATCCGGCACAACGGCTATCAGATTCACACCCTTTTCTGTTGCTGTGATTTGCTTGCCCTTGCGCTGTATATACTCCGCTTTCACCAGCCCCTCAATGATGCCAGCTCTGGTTGCAGGAGTTCCCAAGCCTTTTTTCTCGGTATTATCATCGTATTCGTCATTTCCGGCACGTTCCATTGCTGAAAGCAAGGTAGCTTCGGTATACGGGCGTGGCGGACTTGTCCAATGTTCCGCAACAGAAGCAGTCGTATTGGAAAATGTCTGCCCCTGCGCAAGATCCGGAAGGGCTTTCGGCTTCGCCGCATCCTGTTCCTCATCGGATGCTTTTGACCGGATTGCAGCGTTTGTATTGGCTTCTAGAACTCTCCAGCCAGCTTCCTTGACTGTCTTACCGGTTGCTGTAAAGTCTGTTTCTGCACACCGAATCGTCGCATGTACTGCTTCATAGCGATGCGGTTCGGCGGTTGCAAGAACCAGCCTGGCAGCAATTAGACACAGCACATTTTGCTGGGTTGTCGGCAACAGTGAAAGGTTTGCATCCGTGATTTTCACTGTCGGCAGAATCGCATGATGTCCGGTTACCTTCCGGTTGTTGATGCATTGCTGTACATGGATTGTTTGCTGCTGTCCGAATTGCGGATATTTCGCAAATACCCTGCCTACCATATCTGCTGCTGTCTGCTCCATATCATCCGTGAGATATTGGGAGTCTGTGCGTGGATAAGTTGCCAGCTTCGCTTCATAAAGTGCTTGCAGCGCATCCAGGGTTTGTTTTGCCGTGTATCCAAAATGCTTATTTGCATCACGCTGCAGGGTGGTCAGATCATAGAGCTTCGGGGGATTATCTGTCTTGATCTCCTTTTTCAGCACAGATAGGACGGCAGTCTGACCACTGCATACCTGTACCAGCGCCGCTGCCTTGCATTTGTCATCTATGCGTTCCGATTCAGCGGTAAATGTGCCGCAGTCAAGCACCACAGTAAAGTATTTCTGCTTTATGAAGTGTGCCACATCGTAGTCACGCTGCACGATCATTGCCAGGGTAGGGGTCTGCACCCTGCCAAGATTCAGCCGGCTGTGATATCGGATAGAGAACAATCTGCTGCCATTCATGCCTACCAACCAGTCAGCTTTGCTTCGGCAGAAACCGGCTTGATACAGTGAATCGTATGCGCTGCCGGTTTGCATCTTTGCAAATCCATCCCGGATTGCAGATTCCTCCAGGGATGATACCCACAGTCGTTTGAAGGGCTTCTTGCATCCGGCAAGATAGTAAACGTATCTGAAGATGCATTCTCCCTCCCGATCCGCATCCGTTGCACAGATGATCTCTGATACGCTGCTGTCATGCATCAGCCGTTTCAGCGTATCAAACTGCTCCTTACAGTTGCTGGCTACTTCGAATTTCCATACATCCGGAAGCATGGGCAGCATCTGAAACGTCCATTGCTTTGCTGCCCAGGCTTCACAGTAATCATCCGGCATAAACAGTCTGACCAGGTGCCCGTAGCACCAGGACACATAGTAACCATTGCCCTCTATGTAGCCGCCTTTTTGCGTGGCAGCACCGATTACCGATGCTATTGCTTTTGCCACAGAGGGCTTTTCAGCTATGACAAGTTTCATCTCTTACCCCTTTCTTTGTAAGACACTTTAAATGAAATCATACCTCACTTGAAACATCCTCTTTCCGTTCTCCGGTGAAGGATGCACTGGTGACGGTCATTGTCATTCCATAGTGCTTCACACCCTTGTCATCTGTGTAATCATCGTTGTGCATAGAGCCTTCCAGCAGAATCATTGCGCCTTTCTTGAAGTACTTGCTGATAAACCCTGCTGTGTTGCCCCATGCCGTGCAGCGGAAAAAGTCCGCTTTCTTTTCGCCGTTCCTCGGTGGCTGGTCAACTGCAACAGAGAAACTTGTAAGTTCCTTGTCGGAAGCAGTTTTCTTCAGTTCCGGATCGGCAGTAATTCTTCCCATAATAATAACCTTGTTCAACATGATGATACCTCCGTGGTTTTATTTCACCTTACTTTTGCATGACAAAAGCATGCAGCCATGATAGCATTTCCAGCCCTGCGAAGCTGGGCGTCTGCATATGCCCAGCAGCTCACAGTCCCGGCAGTTTCTCGGAAGCTGCCTTTTTTTGAGGAGCCAATCGTACAATAGGCGCAGCCACATGGTTTATTCACCTGTCTGAAAAGAAAAGTTGCTATTTGTGTCAACTTTTTCGGTTTCTTGATCTTTCTTCTTGTCAGATGCTTTTTCACGAATGAGACTTGCCAATTCAGCAATATCCATGTCCTCCAGATCACCATTCAGCTGCTGCACCAGATCCAGCGCAGTCAGCACCTGGCTACTGGTCATATGCTTGGATTTCATGCGCAACGCATCCTGTACCTTCTTTTCTGTCTCTTCCTTTTGCAGTTGTTCAACCAATGCGGACATTGTACGGATTTGCGGTTTCAGCTTCACAATTTCTTGCTTTAGCGCAGCAATTTGTTCCGTTTTCTTGTTCAGATCGGCTTCCAGACGTCGAAGTGCGGTGCGAGCAGATTTCAGTGTGTACCGCTTTGGCTGCTTGTCATCTTCTTCCGCCTGACTTTCGGTGCTGTGCTGCGGCGCAGAAACCGCAGCTTGATTCATGTACTCATCCATTCTGATTTTCCTCCTTCTGAATCACCGTGATGGGGAGCAAATCCTGAATGGTAGCCGGGAATGCGAGATTCCCGGTTTCATCCCCGAATTCATCCGGTTCGCCAAAAATAAAGCAACCGGTAAAAATCTCTTTGGGATTTGCAGGGTTGACGGTGTTTCTGTTAATGACGGTCTGAATGTTTTCCTGATAGAATGCGTATGCAGGGGCAAGCCGGACGGTATCATCGTAGGTGGATTTTTCCTTCTTTCCGATTACAGAAAAATCAGCAAGAGAAACGGTGTTTGAGATCGTGTGTCCGTATTTTCCTGTGCCGTCCAGGGCAATGATGCCGCCGATGAATCCTTGCTTGATAACCTGTGTACGTGCTTCATCTTCATATTCACCGCAACTAATGTGCAATTCAGTTGCGTAACAATTTGAGATCAGCGCATGTTCCACATTGGTACAGCCGATCCCAGCAATGCCTCCAGCTGCTATTTCGCTGTTTAGGGTTACACTGCGTGCAACGCAGCCCTGTATGCCGCCACCGTAGAATTCTGGCAGTTCCTGTCCTTTCGCATCGTATGCCCGTGCGCCTTCTGCACTGCCTACAATGCCACCGGCATTGAAGATGTTACCGTTTGCAGAATAATTGTATACGCCGGAATTGACAACGTTTGCTGGTTTCCCGGAAATGCCGCCAACGTAAAGAATATAGTCTTCAAGATAGGCGGAAATTTCAAAGTCGCTTACATAGCAATCTTCAATCTGACCACCGTTGCCCGTGATTGCGCCAATAGCATATTCAGCTCTTTTCGTTTTCTCCGGAGCATCTGTTGTGGTCACCTCGACCGGGTTTCCATCCTCGTCTACCAGATCCGGCGGAACGACTTCCGGCGCATAGACAATCTCGGTTGTAGTGACTGCCGCTTCTTCCTGGTCTGAAAGTTCAGCTGTAATGGAACTATGGGACACGGAGCAGTGCCGGATTAACGTTTCTCCAGTCTCGTAAATCGTTCCGTTTTCAGCTCTGTAGTGGTAATTGTAGGCGTTACAGACAATGAAACCATAATCCCTGTACACTTCTGACCGGATTGCCGCATTACGTATGTTCACGTTTTTGATGACTGCACCGGAAACCTTGTCAAACAGGGGAGCATCCAGGTTATCAATCACAAAACCGCCGCCGTCATATTCAAAGTATTCTGTATTGGGATCCGCTTTCAGTTCGTTTACAGTGTTGATGGGCTTGTGTGATGCCCATTCCGGAAAAGAGATATCAGCAATCTGCTTGAAATATCCTCTCGCCTTTTCTTCTCCCATCAGCTCCAGCTGGTCAAAATAGTCAATCAGATACGGATCCTCTTTGGTGCCGCTTCCGCCAGCGTATTTCTCAAGCACACGATAGAGCCGTGTGTCTGCCTGGAAAGCATAAGTTTTTCCGCCGTAATATTCAATTTCCGTTCCGTCCGGGTCTGTCGTAAAGCCCCAGGTGTAGCCGGATACGTGCGTGAAAAAGTCCGTTTTATCAAATTCCGGCAATGTGATTTGTGCGCTTCCATCCTCTCCAACCGTTCCCTTCAGCTGAAGATCTTCTGTAGGGACAGCTGCGTAGGAACGGTCAATGGATACGGTTATCTGCTCCGCATCATCAGCGATTACGTTCTGCACCGGAATGATCATGCCATCCTCCGCAATAATTCCAGGATTGGACTCTGTGTCCGCATTTCCTTTGTGAGACAGTCCCAGCATTTTTCCGCCCTGGAAGCTGATCAATGCAATGATAGCAACGCCGGATACAATGCCTAGAACCAGCAGGGGAGAAGATTTCTTTTTTCTGCGCACAACACCGCCCTTATCCTTTTTGTCGGTGGGTTCAATTTGTAATTCACCGCTCGACAGGATGGTTGCTTTTCCTGATTGAATCAGATCCTCAAATATCTCTGGCTGTGTGGCAGCATGGACGGTTTCTTCTGTCTGGTACAGAATATAATCCACCATGATTGTGGCTTTTGGATGATACAGCAGCAGAAACTCCTTGTATTCATGCTGCTCCAGTAGCACCTCTTTTTTCAAAGAAGGTGGAGTATTGCTTTTCGGATCCGCTTCTACCATCATGAAGAAAGTGCGGATTTTATCCTTTGCTGCTTCTATGGTTGTTCTGCAAAAATAATTCAATGCAAGCCCTCCTTTGCTTTTCGCCGTTCCCGGATAATCATGATTGTACAGAAGCCGCCGCCAATCCCCAGAACGACCAGATCTATGGGGTAAAATCGCCACTCCAATTTTTCGCTTTCGGCAGATGCCGTCTGTGCCGCTTGGTTATTTGGCGTTTTTTTCTCAGCACTATTGGATACTGTGCGGAAAAGAAGAAATCCAACGAGAATCACGATTAAAACGGAAAAGACCTTGTTGCGTGAAACAAAGCGTCGGACTTTTTCTACTCTTTTCTGATGTCCACCTTTCATACGATTACGCTCCTCTATTTAAATCCAGTTCCATGCCCATTTCGATCAATTCTTCCCACTGCTTATCAGCATCTGTGAAGCCCAGAGCCGTCATCACTATATTCTTGTCATAAGTGAAAAATCCAATTGAATGAAGGGCGTGCAGACGATCACAGGCACGGTATGGTGTCTTAATGGTTTCAGGCGTGTTATAAAATTTATCACGAGCTTCATCTACCAAATAATCCAGCCATGCCTGACCATCCTGACCAAGATCTTCGTCAATTGCCCAACCGGTATAGCCGTATTCATCTTCCCAGCTTCGGAATGCCTGAATCAACTCTGCTCTTGCATTCTCCAATGCTTTTTGCATAGCGCTTTGCGCTTGTGGCGGCGCTGTACGATAGTATTCCAGCATATTACTGTAGTTGTTGGCATTCGGCACAACGTTGTCTACAAAATCATCACGGCGGTGGACACAGTCCAGATAGTTACTGCGTGCTGTTTGATATTCCGGATTTGGGCGTTCGTCATAATGTACGGTACAATTCTTATTTGCACAGGGCTGATCCGGATATGTCGTATCTGACCACCGGATGGAGGTGTCAACAATCTTATTAAATATTTCCTGCGTGTATTCGATTTCATAAATCTGCTGCTCCGTGCCGTTCGCATCGTTCTCCTGCATTTCCAGGTACACATATGCAATGGCAATTGCTTCGGCTTCCGGTACGGAGATCGTCCAAGCCGATATTAGTGTTTGTTTCCACCCGTCTGTGGGATACCCTTTTGTATACTGTGTTGTGTTTCCAGCCACACTATGTATCATGTATACAAGATCACTGTAGCGTAGATCGGAAGAATCGTAGTACAAGCTGTTTATAAGCGCTGCAAAGTTATTCTTGTTGCGCTCACAGGCTATCCGATAAAAATTGCGTGCATCTTCCAGGTCGGCATCATCGATGCCAACCTGCTGGGTGTATGAGATAGCCTGGGTTGCCGACTGGGTGCTTGCACCACCCATCAGAATCACCACAATGCTGAGTATCACATAAATAACTACACTGAAAAAGAGAACAATCCATGTGACAGGATTGATCAAAGCTGCCGCCATATGTACCAGGACATTTGCGGTGAACCTTGTTGCTGCCACAGCCATTCTTGCTGTTCTTTTAACTGTATGAATGATGGTACGGGGTGCTTTTTTTGCAGCTTTGATCGTTTTAGCAGTGGTTTTAACGGTTCTGTCAACGGTTTTGATCGTGCGTGTGCCTTGCTTCCCGGCACGATAGGCAAGACGCATGCTTTCTACGCCGTGATCGGCGGTATCGTTTTGATCAATCTTCTTGTCAAGCGGATTGATTTTAGCCGTTGTGTCATGCAACACTCTTTTTCCGGCAGATTTCATCCTTCCCTTACCCCTTGGCATGGTCATCACCCCTACTTGCTTGCTTCGTTATTTTCGCCAAACTTTGTGGAAATGATCTTATAGAGCTTTGTATCGGATGGGATTCTGGCATCAAATGGGATTGTGCCATACGATCCGGCGTAGATCAGCCCGTTGCCACGAGGTGGGTTTGTAACATACATCATGGTTTCAGGCGATATTTGTAGCAGCTTAGAAAGCTGATCCCGGTCGGTGGGGTTTTGAGCCAGCATGGCAACGAATTGGGTGTTTGATAGCATGGTTCGTGCAAGCTCCGAGCGAAGCAGATCATCCACATTTTGCGTGATACCAGTGGGGATGCCGCCCCATTTTCTTGCACGCTTGTAGAGTTCATAGAAGAAGTTTGCAGACTGCTCCGATTTGAAAAGAAGATACATCTCATCGATGTAAATTCGAGTACCGATGCCTCTTGCACGGTTCTTGGCAACTCTGTCCCAAATGTTCTCCAGCACGATCATCATGCTAAGAGTTTGCATGTTTTTTCCAAGTTCTTTGATATCGTAAACCACAATGCGCTTGTGAACGTTTACATTGGATTCATTGGCGAACACGTTCATGCTGCCATGTACATACAGATGCAGCGTCTGACGGAGGTAAGCAACGACGGATTTTACCTCATCCGCAGCCTGATTCTCATAAAGCTCCATTTCTGCATAGTACTCTTTTAGAGTGGGCTTGCTGTGCTTCTTGTAGGTTTCGTGCATGACATTATCAATGATGGTTTTCTGAATGGGGCTGATCTCCTGGTTGCCAAGAATACAGGAGAAGAATGAAAGCATAAAGTCCAGCTTTGCCTTAATGGGATTATAATCCGTATCATCCGTATTCGGATTTTCCGTCAAATCCATGGGATTGATATGCGTGTGAGAATTCTCGGAGATGTAAATGACTTCGCCGCCCAGAAGCTCCGCCAGGGCGGTATACTCCCGTTCCGGATCAAGAATCAGGATTTCGTCCGTAGTGGCAAGAATGGAGAAGTACATTTCTAGCTTTGCTAGAAATGATTTACCGCTTCCAGGCACGCCGAAGATAAATCCGTTGGGGTTGTCAAGCTGCTTTCGGTCAAACATGATTACGCTGTGAGAGAGCCGGTTCTGCCCGTAGTATAAGCCGCCCTTATGAAGCAGCTCACGGGTATCAAAGGGCATAAAAACCGCTGTACTTTCTGATGACAAAGTACGGCGCACCTGCAAGTTGTTTTCCGAATCACAGGAAAAACTGTTTCCCACAGGGAACACCGAGTCAAAAGCAATTTCCTGGCGGTATGGAGCGTTCAGGGATTCAATCTGATATTTGCGCAGAATGATTTGAATTGCTTCTGTATTTTTTTGCAGCTCTTCAAATGAATCTGCGGTTATCATAATGATGCATTGGCACAGTGTCATTTTCTGATTCCTCGTTTGCAAGTCTTCAAGAAATTCAGCAGCTTGCTCCATATCCATGGCGAGCTGCGTTCCTTCGATGGGATCAACAAATGCTCTGCGAGCGGAAACAGAATTTGTTTTTGCAATTGCTTCCTGTTTCATGTCCGTCTGCTTTCTGCGCACCATGCGAATTGCTTCGGATGGTTCTACAAACTCAATGTTTTCGGAGATAATCAGCGATTGATTCGTACCGATCAACTCCTTAAATAGCGTATCCTGAATGGACTGAGGCAGCTTGCGGAAATACAGGCAGCGTGCGTATTTGTCGTTGTACATAAAATAGTCACGCTTGAATTCAAAGTAGTTGGGGCAGCAAAGCTGTTTTTCTGCTTTTCTTGCAAATTCCAGCCGTGAAATCGGGTCGATTTTCTGGTCAACGTCGTAAAGAATATCAGCCATAAGCCGTACACGGTCATTTGCATTCAGTGGTATTGGCTCTGTTCCAATCTGTGCCAGACAGCTGATTAGATGTGCTTCCAGGTTGAAAAAAATTATGTTGGCTGCATCCAGATTAGCAGCAGCCGTTGTGATTGTGAAATACTTTCTGCACTGCAATCCGTTTTGACCGTTCATGATTTTGTCCCGAAGAATTTGGTTGAACTCTTGTCGTTCTGAATCCAGCCCATCGCCCATGTCCTTCAGCAGCAGCTTTTCACTGAACTGCTCCTTATTGATTTGGCTGTTTAAAAGGGTGACTTGCAGGGATGTGGTGCTATCAAAGCCGTTCAGCAGGTCTATGTAGACTTGGATAATTTCCTTCTGCTGATCCCTGGTCAGTGTGGAGTAGTTGATGTCCGGTACCAAGTACGTTTTTGAGTACAAATTCAGTGTTTCTCTGCCAACCCGGACGCCGGAACGCAACAGAATCACATGGTTGCTGACAAAGCAGTCATAGGGCATGGTGTCAATTACGGTTCGTTTGATTTTTCGTTTGGCTTTCTCCTTTTTGGGCTTGCTTTTGCTCTGTTCGGATTCACGCATTTTATCTCGGTCACGTGCGGATAGTGGCGTGTTCTTATCTTTGGGCTTGAAAAAGTCCATGAAGTCCAATTTTAGTCACTCCTTTCTTCATATTCACCAGCGGTGATACGCTGCTCAATGATTTTTTCCTCCAGGCATTCATTCCGGAGGGTAACGAACAGATTGTATTCCGTATTCTCATAGGTTCTTTTTTGTGGCAGAAATGTCATGCTCAGAAACGCTTTCATATAATCCTCAAAGTTCATATCCTGAAATGTGAGAAACCCCCATGCAAGAATCGGAGCTGATAAGAAAATAATCAGCCACATTAAGATATCGGCTGATATAAATCTTCTGCCAAATACACTAAGCGGAACACCGACCAGGATCGCAAGGCTTAGCGAAATCACTTGCCGGACAGAAAGCCCGGCAATCAGCTTCGACTTATAAGCCCGAATTTCTGATGGAATCTTTACTTCAATCATAAGAATTACCTCTCGAAAAAAGTTGCTACTTGTGTCAACTTTATGCTGCACCAGTGATTTTCTTTGCCCATGTGCCGGACTTGATGACACCCAGCCCAAGTGAGATCAATGCGATGAACTGCATCATCTTCATGTTATTTAGTCCGTTGGCTCCACTTGCGATATAGGAGGTAACTCCAACGTAGACAACAAACATGCAGACAATCACGGCAATTTGAATAACGGTGGCTACGTAATTTTTCAGAAATCCTTTTGCAATATCGTGGGTTGTATCTGAAGCAAACGTGGCAATCGGTAGGGGAGCAAAGATCGTATAGACTGCCAGCTCAAAGATACGACCGATGGAAATCACAAAGATAATGTACGCAATTGCCTTCATAACCAGAAAATATGGCTGCCAGAACAAGATCTCCAGTGTAGGCGTGAAGGATAAAACCTGTGTTGGATTTCCAAATGCATGATCCTCGAATTTAAGGTTTGCAGCATCAGGAAAAGCTGCATGTGGGTAGAACATTCTGACTGCATCTTGCGAGATTTCGTAGGTGAAGTCATGGCGATGCAAGCCAGCACCGAGGTTCTGCCAGTATTTAATCCATCCCTGATACCAGTGATCTGAATTAAATACTTCGTTTAGTAAATCTTCAGCTATGGAAATTGTATATGTCACACGATTGCCAGCTGGCAGAAAATTGGGGGTTGTGCCGCTTCTGTTCAATGTGGAGAATGCGCTATAAATATATCCGATGATCACGTCAGCATTTTGGACTACTTGTTTTACAACCACGATTTTTATCAGAAAAACCAATACATTTTCCCACTTGCTTGACCATTCAAAGTTAACGGTTTTCCGAAAAAAGTCCACCATTAATAGAAGTACCGAAACGATCAGTGCCAGCGTTCGGCTTCCTGCAATAATGGCATTTGCAACAGCGGTTTGCGAACTCATGTTGATGACTGTGTAGGGTGATACCTGTGCAAACTGAAATGCCTTTTGTAGCACTTCGTTGGCTTCATCAACATTTTCCGTGATCTCCACATACACGTCCTGTATATCGTTATTGAACACGTCCGTTCCTGCATTGGCTATGACCGGAAAAAAGATGTTTAGCAATCCGATGATAATCACGAACATGTAGATGAATCGTCGGATTTTCTCGAAGCGGCTCAATGGTGGTTTTACCTGGCATGGTAGTCTTAGGAGCTTCACCATAAGAAAATACCTCCTTTAGGTCACAAACAAGGGCAGAATGGTAGACACGGACATGCAAATCGCACCAGCTGCAAATGTTTTTAATCCGTTTATTTTTGTGGCGGCATTTTCATCCCTGATTGCAAATGCAAACATAATCGCACCGATCAATGCGCCCAGCGCACCGACCCGGCGTGTCCAGGTGCTGATAAATGTCATCACGCTGCTGAATATCGTGTTGGCATTCGTGGTTGAAAGAGAAAAAATACCCAGGTTCTGCACTGCGGCACGTATCATAAACCCTGATACCATAATCAGAACAGCGTTCAGCTGATCACGTGCATCGTCCGCTTTGATCGATAGCGCAAATTTGATGGCTCCGATAAATGCCACAATGCCGCCGATCCGGGCGATCCAAAGGCTGAAAAAGTTGATGCCGTTTTGCGCAAGCTGGGACGGAGTTCCGCTTGGTGGGTCTGGAAGAATCGTAGAAAGGAATTCTAATACTTGCGGAAATGCCATGATGCCCTCCTCGATAATATGATGCTGCCCCCGCTTGCAGGGGCAGCCTAAACAGTTACTCGAACAAATTGAACATGCTGGATGCCATACAAAGTGCTGCTACAACGAAACCTGCGACCATCGTGATTAAGCCCTTCTGTTTCTGTTCCGCATCCTCATGCTTGATTGCCAATGCAAACATGACTGCTCCAATGAATGCAATAAACCAGCCAATACGTCTGATCCAAGTAATAAAGAAGTTGATGGTGTTTTGGTAGGCGGTTTCAGCAGTTCCGGCAGCGGATGCAACGATTGTGCAGGCGGCAATTGTGATTGCAATGGCGGACAGGGTAACAAAGAGCTTTGCAGCTTTGTTTGTTTTCTTCAGTGTCAGTTTCTTCATAAAAACCTCTCTTTCAAAATTAAGACATGAACCCGCTCATATCTTCTTGGTCGTAATAATCTGCGTCTTGGGCAAATGCGTATGTAGAAGGGGCGTGTTCGCTTACAATAGTGGTGATGTCCAAAACGTCTCCTTCATCCAGATCCGGATCGGCAAATGGCTCCTCATCGGGAACGTCATAGTGCCGTATGTCAGAATGTTCTGTTAAGGCGGATACCCCGACAGCTTCATCAAGTTCAACCTCCTCTCGCTCTTTGATTGGCTCACCGAGATCAGCTGATTCCCACGCTTCGGGAACAGAAAATTCCGGCTGGCTTTTGTTATACTGTACTCCATCATCGGGTTCTGCTTCTGGCTGCTCTGTTTGTTGCAGCAGTTCCGCAGCTTCTTCGTATGATGAAGGGAGTATCTGTTCGGCAGATACCTGGATCGTGTCTGATTGTCCAAAGAACAATGCAATCTTTTCAGGCTCTTTTTCTGGTTCTGCTTGTTCGGCGGCAGCATTGCCGGAGTTGACATTTGTGTCAACTTTTTGGTGTGCTGCCGTGAATTCCTCAATCGTAACAGCGCGTACTGTAGCAACGTCAAAGGGTGGGAGAATTTTTCCGGAATCCCCCAGGAAAGCGTAGTTGGGATGTTTTTCAACCGGGTACTTGGTACAGTAAAAGGGATTGTGCGACCGAACCATTACAATGCAGTCGCTGATTGGCATCGTACTCAGTTCATTGGGCTGCATTAGTTCCCGTCCCAGGATGCTGTTATTTTCTGACGTGCTTGACTGCTTGCCTTTTGTGCGGTTTTTGCCACGTACATCAATCGTTTCCTTGCCAAGTTGCTCAGAAATAGACTTTAGCGTACTTTCTTCTTTTCCACCCAGAAAAATCATGGTATCGCAATTGCCGGTGATATCCTCCCAGGTCTTTTCGTACCTGGCTTTGAGTTGTGCCATGTTTTGAACGATCACATTCAGGCTCATGCCCATGGAGCGTACAAAGGCGATTTTCTGATCGAAATCCGGAATTTGCCCGATATTCGCAAATTCGTCCATGATGCAGCGCACATGAACAGGAAGCACACCGTTATGTACAAAGTTGGCACGGTCTGACAGCGTATCGAACATCTGGGTATACATCATTGCCGCCATGAAGTTGTAGGTGCTGCTGGTAGCGGAAATGATGATGAACAATGCTGTTTTTTCATCCCCCAGGGTTTCCAGATGGATGTTGTCGCAACAAGTCAGATTCCGCAGATTCGTCAGATTGAAGAAGAATGTCTTAACATTCGCACTAGACAGAAAACTCTGTCCGGTTTCCTCCGGTGCATTACGCACCTCCTTGTACATCCGGTATGCAAGTGAATCAGGCTTACGCTTTTCAAGCTCTAGAAAATCCTTGTCCAGGGGACAGAGGAATGCTTTGCTTCTCCGTGCTTCAAAGTCAGCATCCGATTCATCCGGATTTTGGGTTAGGAAAAATCCATCCGGCAGCTGACTGCCACGGGGTGGGTATTGCAGCTTTCGCATTTTTTCTGTGACTGAAAAGAAGTTCAAATGGGATTCATCCCGAGTTTCCGGAATAATCAGACCGTTTTTATCCCTTTTTGCATTATACTCAGACTCTTCAAACAGCAAATAGACGAGGGATTCCAGCATGGATTGACCTTTTTGTGACCAGAAATCTTCCTTTTCTCCATCACCCTTTGTTGCCTTGAATAGCACATCCACCATTTTCTTGACACTGTCCTCGCTGACTTGTCCGTGTTCATCATAAACGTAATGGAATGGATTGTAGTTGTTGGAATGATTCATCTGAATCGTGTTGAATACACGCACCTTGTAACCGGCAGCACGGAGCATCTCGCCGCAGCTCCTGAGGAGTTCCCCCTTTGGATCCGTGATCACGTAGCTGGTATTCAGCTGCATGATATTGGGTTTAGCAAAGAAGCGTGTTTTACCGGATCCGGATCCGCCAATGACCAACACGTGGAAATTAAGCAAATGCTGCTCGTTGTTTAGAGAGAGCATCAATTCTTTGGAGAGCAAGATATTGTTGTCGATCATCACGCCCTTAAAGTTGCCCTTCTCATCGTATACACGACGACCGTCAGGAGATTGGTTATCGTAGATTTTGACGGGGTGCATCTTGGGTGGTGCCGGATCGGCGAGCTGCTTCATTTCCTTTGTATCTCCCCACTTGGCACTGCCGTGTTCTACTCCGGCACGGTGCAGACGTTTCTTATCTTCACTGTACTTGTACAGCGCATAGATGCCTATTACAGAAACACCAAAAAAGAGCATTTTTGGAACATAACTGTTTTTGTTGGTCAGACGGGAGACAATGAATGAGGGGTGTGAAGCAACGTAATTAAAACCGTTGCTCAGTTGAGAAATATCAACATGTCCGGCTTGATCCAGAGAACGATCCATGGCTCCGCCTAAAAAAACGCAAAAACACAAAACAAAAACGCCGATTATGCAGTAAATAATCAGCGTCACAGAATCTATTTTCGGTTTTGGTTTTGGTGGATGTGCCATTATCTTCTCGCCCCCATTGACGGCGGAGAAAGCTCAGGCGCAGACGGTAAGTCTGGGACTTCTGCATTCGCAAGGACATTACCCTCTGGATGCAACTCGTGACCATTTCTGCTATGCATAGCGTCCGCACGTTGCTCCGCATGTTCTGTTGCCGCAGTTTCGACCTCAGAAGCGACAATTTCCTCACGCTCCTGCATGGCATCTATCTTAATTTCCTCAGCTTTCTCCACAATGGTTTCAGCCAATTCGGCGGAAACACCGAATTCATCTGCAACTCTATCTGCTGCTGCCTGTTTATCAGTGGTAGAGATATCTGCCGATTGCATGCCCATTGCTATCGTCATGGACTGTTCCCGAACCTCCTGAATTTGAACCGGCTTGTTCGGATTCTGCATTTCTGCTTTCCGGAATACGTCCTTCGCCATCTGCTTGGCAATGTGATCCGGAACGCCTTGCGATACATATAGTTCCCGAAGCTGCTGCAAAGATGCTTTCTTGTCTGAAAAAGAAAGCACCAGTTCTTTTTTGTCCTGCTGCGTATGATCAACACCCTCTGCATCCGTTTCAATGGCGGTAACGGTGCTGTCAACACGAAAAAAGTCCTTTTCCGTTCGGTTGACCTCACTGTGCATGCTGCTGATGGGCAGCTTTTTCGTGTAGACTGTATTGCCTTCTTCGTCTGTCTTGCGCAGTCCCAGAGCAACTGCCGTATCTCCCAAATTGAAATCCTGCTTGCTGAAGGTGTATTCTGCTGTATGTGTCTCCTGCATAGCGTAGAATGCGGCAATGTTTTCTGCCTTGTGAATGAGAGCCGTCTGATGCTTCCGATCTGTCAAGCCTAGTTGTTCGTCCAGGCTGAAACGCATTTGCTGTCGTGTCATTTTTTCCGGTTGAAGTATTGCAAAAGCACCATCATTGCTAGCAAATACAATCCGGGGCTGTTCATCCGATTTCGGCGTGAGACGCCAACAGGAATACGCCTTGCAGATAGGATCCTCGCCTTCGACTGTAACACTGGCTTCCACTTGCTTGAATTGTGCTTGCGCACTGTCTGAGAAAAAATTTTCCTTCTGTTCTGCTTGCAGCATTTCCTCACCAAATCGGGCAGAGCCAAGCTGCGCCTTGATCTCATCCCAATCAAATGCCTTCTGCATTTCTGCTGCCAGCGTTTTCTTGTCCGGGATCTGATCGAAAGAGATTTCTTTTCCAGTTTTCTGGTTCTTGATGGTGATATAACCGGATTCGTCCCGGTCAAAAGCCAGATCGCTTTTTACATCGTTGCATTGTTGCACAAAGGAATCCCTGGTCATTTTAATTGCTTTTTCGTCTTGCTTTTCGAAGATACATAGGTTCTTACCGTCAGCAGTTTGAATAAACTGGGCAGAAAGATCATTTTTATTAAAGTGCGTGGTCAGAAATGGGATTTCCCAGGCGTCACAACGGAAATTCCCCAGCTCTTGCGGACGCTCTGCAATCTTGCTTTTCATTAGCTCCGTGCAGAGTTGCTTGAATAGGGGGAGATCACCTGTTCGAACGGTCGCAAAAATGTTATCCTTGCTCTTGGCATTAGAGAATGCGACTGGAATCCCATACCTTTTGGCTTTCTGCGCAATGAACTGCATATCCGCTTTGGTCAATGCATTTTCGGACATGGAAAGCGTATCTCCGATTGTTTTAGCGTTGGAGCGCAAGGTGTCCATTCCAACCTGACCGGGTTTGATGCTGGTCAGATCCGTGCTGCTGACCTTTGGCTGCTTATTATTGCTGCGTTCACGCTGCCGATTCATCTCCGCCAGCATGCGCATGATCAGGTCAATCAATTCCTTGGCTGTATGCGCAGCCACGTCAGCGCCCTTTTGGACAACTTGCAGGGTTACGCCGGTTACGTCATCCGACATATTCATTGTAATTCACTCCTTTTTGCATAAGAAAAGCTCCGGTATTTGTATACCAGAGCTTCGTCTCATATCTTTGATTTTTAAAGTTGACACAAGTAGCAACTTGCTGTGCTGATGCTGAAAAAGAAAATCAGGAAACTGTTGACTTGTAGTCGTACAAATCAATGCGCTGTGTTACCACTTCGTTGAACAGTGTATCCAAGTCAGCGTAGCCGATATAGCACATGTCATTGTGCTCAAATGCAACGCCGTAGGGCATTCCAAACGCAATGCTGCCATATGGCTGTTGTGCACAGGATAGATTAAATGAGCATGTTCCGTCATTCAGCAACATAATATCACTATATTCGACATAGGAATAGTACGAAAAATCCTGAGTTTTGATCTCATATACATAGACTAGGATGCTATTGGGGTTCGGCATACCTTCTTTAGTGGTGAGCAGATAATTGCCTAGCAGCGTAATGCTGTCCAGATCGGACGGATTGTCCCAATAAGATGCAATTTCCGACTTCAGCAGATCCTGACCGTGGGACTCCATTTTTTTGCTTGCATCCGCAGGAAGTTCATCCAGGGACATAAGGTAGGATTGCAGCCCCTCTACAGTATAGGTCTTTTCTGTTTCAGTCAGTCGGTATCCTTTATTGGCAAGATTGCTGACGCTGGCATCGCTGACTGTAACCTTAATGGTGTCTCCATTGCGCAAGCCCTCTTTGGGCGCAATACTGAATTGGACTGTTTCGGGCAGATCGGTCAGTGCTGAATTGTCAACGACTGCTAAACCATTGGGAGCTGTGCCGGAATACTGAATTTTGATTTTATCAAAGGGGTTGATTTCTATCGCTTCCTGTAGCCCGGAAACTTTGATATCTACGTCCTCTGTCACGAGCTTGATCTTGTACTCAGATTCCAGTTTCTCAATGTTTGATGTATCCCACTTGAATTTAACAGTTTCCCCGTTTGAAAGCCCAGTGGATTTATCAAAGTCTGCTGATAGGCTGTCGTGCAGCTTTTGAAGTACTGCCTGGTAATCCCACATGGAATACCCATCTTTCAGTCCGAATGCTTCATGGTTGTTTTCTACAAGTTGATCCAGTGATACGTTCCATCCGATGCTGCCGTCACCGTCGTAACCGCCTACTTCTGTAGTCAGATAGTCGTTAACCTTGATCTCAGTGCTTCCACAAGCGGTCAGCAGTAAGCACATGGCTGATGCAACTGCAAATAAAATACGTCTTTTCCCCATAAATGACCTCCATTTTAAGTAATATGATATATTGTAGCACATTTTGATGTGCATGTCAATGAGACTGTCCGAAAAATAAGAAAACTAGGCGTAGAAAATGCCGCTGAAATACTGT
>ERZ825670.934-NODE-934-length-35144-cov-4.782353_pt1 | contig 35144 bp, 42 predicted proteins | sample MGYA00519929_ERZ825670 | MGnify/ENA primary metagenome ERZ825670 (study PRJEB31778, sample SAMEA3449207) | human gut metagenome | biome: human gut; feature: human-associated habitat; material: faeces | place: United Kingdom | collected 2010/2012 ...
ATTCAATTGTAGCATAGACTATATTTTGTGCAAATCAGATGTACGCAACCCTGAGGAAATAAAAAACGTCCAATTTGCTAACGCTGGTGGACTTGATGTAAATGGATTAGATGATGACGATTTAGAGGAGTTACAGAGACAGATAGATTACATTAAGAAAATGAAAGGAAAAAAATAATATGTTATATTTTATAGAAAAACTATTTTTTTCCTTACTCGTATCAATTATCCCTAGTCTAGCTTGGACACTTTTATCTAATGTTATTATATTAGGTTTACTAAAATTAAAAAATAAGGATACAAATTCATCTAATAACGAATTTACGAATACATTTACTTATTATTGGTTTGCTAACTATATCTTAATGACTTTGTACGTTTTATTTTTTATTAATGGAAACATAAATTTATTTTAAAAGGAGGGATAAATATTATGAATATTACAATTAGTATTATTGTTATTTTTTTATTCATTTTAGTTTGCTATCTTACAATAAAAAATAAATATAATCAAACAGGCATATGTATAGCACTTATTTTAATAGTATTTGATTTAATTACGCATTTTTCTGCTCCTGAGTATCATGGAATAGATTTAAATAGTTTTTCAAATACTGTTATGGCTGATATTGCTATTTTTTCTTATTACATAGGATATCACTTAGTTTCAATTATTGGACTAATTATCTCTTATATTTTCTATTTTATTAATACGGGAAAAAATAAAAAAAATAGTAGATGAAATGGTGAATTTAAATGGAATTAAATGAATTAGAAAATCTAGCAGAACGTGAAAATATAAAAGTAACTAATTATAGAATGAAAAAGAAGAAAGCCAGAATTGTTAATTATGGTTCTCCTTATATTTTTATGGATTATTCTAAAATTGATTCGCAAACAGAAGAAAAATGCATTCTTGCTGAAGAACTTGGTCATTATTATTATGATGCATATTATACCATAAACTCTGACCAAACTTTAATAAATAAACAAGAGTTTAGAGCAAATAAATGGGCTTTTAAACAACTTATATCTCCCACAAAAATTAAAAACTTACTTTCACAAGGTATAAATACAAAATATGAGATTGCTGAAGAATTGGGAGTTACAGAAGATTTATTATGCTTAGCATATCAATATTACACAGAAAATAGTTATATATAGGAGGATTTTAAATGTTAGCTTATGGATATTGCAGATATTCTTCTGATTTACAAAATGAAAAATCTATAGAACAACAAAGAATGGAATTAGAAGAATATGCTAGAAAAAATAATATAAAAATAATTAAATATTACATAGATGAAGCTCAGTCTGGTAGAAATGATACTAGAGCAAATTTTCAATCAATGATTTCCGACGCTTGTAAATTAAAAGAGGTACAAGCTATTTTAGTATGGAAAACAGACCGTTTTGCTCGTAAAGCTATGGATAACTTATATTACAGAGCTAAACTTGAAAAGAATGGTGTTAAGTTAATTTCTATTACACAACCTTTTGACTCTGAAACAGCCGAAGGTAAATTAATGACAACTCTCTTAGCAGGTATGGATGAATACTTTTCACAAAACTTAGCTTCTAATGTAAAACGTGCTTTAAAGAACAACGCTCAAAATTTACAATTCAATGGAGGCATTCCCCCACTTGGATATGATATTATTGATAAGAAATACGTAATAAACGAACGAGAAGCTAAAATAGTGCAAGAAATATTTGATATGTATATAACTGGTATGTCTTATATAGATATTGCCTTAAAATTGAATATGAAAGGTTATAAAACAAAAAGAAACAAATCTTTTGCTAAAACTTCCGTTATGAGTATTTTAGAAAACGAAAAATATACAGGAAAATATATTTTTAATAAAGGAACTAAACATTCACACAGAGGTATGCGTGAAGATGCAATTGTTTACGAAGATGCAATACCAGTAATTATAAGTAAGGAGGTTTTTAAAAAAGTTATGGAAAGAAAAAAGACTAAACCACACGCAGAAAATTCTGCTAAAAATGTATATCTATTAAGTGGATTAATAAAATGCTCATGTGGTGGATCATATGTAGGTACTAAATCTACTAAAAAGAAAGATGGAAAAACATATGTAACTGGATATTATATTTGCAACAATAGAAACAAATTAGGTAATTGTAAAATGCCACTTTTATATCAAGAAAAATTGGAAGAAAAAATTGTTAGTATTTTAACAGAAGAATTACTAGATAAAAATACTATGCAAAATTTAGTCGATGAGGTAACTAGACAATATAAAGTATTGCAAAGTGAAGCTACAGAAGATTTAAGTGTTTTAGAAAATAGATTAAAAGAAATTCAATCACAAATGGATAATATTGTAGATGCTGTGGCAAAAGGGTTGGCTAATGACACTCTATTAAAGAGATTAGATAAGTTGGAAAATGTAAATAACAATTTACAAGAAGAATTAAAATTTAAAAGTAATGTTTCTGATACAGAAATAAATGCAGATGATATTATAAAAATATTAAAAAGAGATATAGACGGGCTAGAGGATAATTCTAAAAATGAACTAAAAAAACTTATCAAAAAATGGGTAAAAAAAATAGAGGTGACGAATGATTTTATCGCTGTTCACTTCTATTCCGAGGATTTTCTCCCTCCAAAAATGGTAGCGAGAAATGGATTCGAACCATCGACCTGCCGGGTATGAACCGGATGCTCTAGCCAACTGAGCTATCTCGCCATATGTTTTAGATGCAAGTATTATTATAATGTTATATTTATAATTTGTCAAGAAAAATAAAAAGAAAATATAAGTATTTTTTAAAATTTGTAAATAAATATAATATTTATACTCACAATATTTTCTTTTTATTTTTACTTATCTTGAATCTCTGGTTGTTTCTTCTTTTTCTTTTCTATTCTCTTTTTTCCTTTTTTTATTATTTGGGTTTTCTCTTAATTTAAAACTATTTAGATTAGTTACTCCATAACGCTCCATAAAATCTAATCTTTTTTCTCTTTCAGCAGTTTCCTTTTTTAATTCTTCTAATAGTCTTTTTTCTTCTTCATTTGTAGGTTCTATTTGATCTAACTCTGGAATAGTATTTGCACTTTCTGGGTTATCTATTAAAATCTTCTTAAGTACTTGTAATATACCTATTTTTTCTTTATTTTCTAATTTATTCTTCATAATCTTTTCTTAAATTACTTAAGAATTCACCTCCGACTATTTTTAAATTACTATCTATATATTAACATAAAAGAAAAGAAAAATCAAGTAAAACTCGATTTTTCTTGTTAACTTTCGTGTTTTTGAATCATTTTATTATAAGTTAGTTTTTCCCATTAAATAATTATAGATTTAAAATTAAAATTTATTTCATAAAAGAACTAATTACATTGTCCATTGCTTCTGCTTCTTTTTCATAATTGCTCTCTAATGTAGCCGTTGTTAAAATATGTGCATTTTCACTATCTAAAAAGCATGCTTGCTTTATTACTACATTAGTATCCGATTGTTTTACAGTATATTTTATTATAGATGCATCTTTTCCATTTAATGTTACTTCATTTTCTTCTATATCTCCTACTACTTCCATGGTCTTTTTAACATTTGCCACAGCTACTGACATATATGATGTTAAATTATAAGTCTTAGGAACTGATTCTGATAGATAATTTACACTTGTTCCTGTAGATGTATCACCAAATACTGGTTTACTTGAAGTACCTAAATTTTTCCATTCACTTGGATATGAAAATCTAACTCCTGAAGAATGAACATATTCTGTATATCCTTCTAAGTCTTTTTTGTTTATTGCCTCTTTTTTATTTGAATTTTTTCCTCCTATATTTAATGAACATCCTGTAAGTGTTAATATAGCTACTAAAACTATGCAAATTAATGCTCCAATTTTTCTTGTGTTTTTCATAAAAATTTCCTCCCTTTTTAATTCATATAATCTTTTAATTTTTTACTTCTACTTGGATGTCTAAGCTTTCTTAACGCCTTTGCTTCAATTTGTCTAATTCTTTCACGCGTTACCATGAACTCTTTTCCAACTTCTTCCAAAGTTCTTGCTTTTCCATCCTCTAGTCCAAATCTTAATTTTAAAACTTTTGCTTCTCTTGGTGTTAATGTATTCATTACCTCTTCTAATTGTTCCCTTAATAGTGTATATGCAACAGAATCTTGAGGTGCTGGTGAGTCATCGTCTTGTATGAAATCCCCTAAATGACTATCATCTTCCTCTCCAATAGGTGTTTCAAGTGATACTGGATCTTGTGCTATTTTTTGTATTTCTAGCACTTTTTCAACAGGAATTTCCATCTCTTTTGCTATTTCTTCTGGAGTAGGTTCTCTTCCAAATTGTTGAAGTAAGTGCCTAGATGTTCTAATTAATTTATTTATTGTTTCCACCATATGAACTGGTATTCTAATTGTTCTTGCTTGATCTGCTATCGCTCTTGTTATAGCTTGTCTAATCCACCATGTAGCATAAGTACTGAATTTATAACCTTTTGTATAATCAAATTTTTCTACTGCCTTTATTAATCCCATATTACCTTCTTGGATTAAGTCAAGAAATAGCATTCCTCTTCCAACATATTTTTTAGCAATACTTACTACTAATCTTAAATTTGATTCAGCTAATTTTTGTTTTGCTTCCTCATCTCCCTTTAAGACTTTTTCTGCTAATTCTAATTCTTCATCATATGAAAGTAATGGAATTTTTCCTATTTCTCTTAAATACATTCTTACTGGATCATCAGTATTTACAACTTCTATGTTATTTACATCAATATCTTCTATATTTATTTCTTCAACTTCTTCTAGGTCATCTGGATCTGGTTCTTCTTCTTCTAAATCATCTTTTATAACATTAATTCCTATATTTTCTAGTTTATCAAAAATTTCTTCAATTTGTTCTGCAGTAGCATCTTCTAGTTGGCTTGCTAACTCACCATATGTTATTTTTCCTTCTTTTTTTGCATTTTGAATAATATTTGCAATTTTTTCTTTATTATCTAATACTTTTTGTTGTGTATTTACATCGCTTTCTGCTTTCTTCATTTTCAACCTCCTATTTCATTTTGGCTAATTTTACTATTATTTCACTTAACCTTTTTTCAAAATTTGCTATTTCATCTGTAGATAAATCCTTGTTTTCTAATTTATTAATAATTTCATTTCTTTCACTAATCATTTTTTCTTTTCTGTAAGTATACAAAATATCGTCAATACATTTATTAAGTTCAGTAATTTCAAAGTCATATGCCATTATGCCCGTTAAATAATTTATGGTTTCTTCATCAGAAAACCAATCAGTTGCATTATTAGTATTACTATTTCCTTTTTGTAATTCTTCATACAACTTTGATAAAATTTTTTTATTAATCTCAATTTTTAATTCATTTGGTGAAATTTCATTACTTATTTTTAAATAGCTTTGATTTGGATATTGTAATAAAAGATATATTAATAAACTTTCCCTTTTCTCTACTGCTTCATCTATTTCCTCATCTTCTTTTTTCTTTATAACAACTCTTGAGGCAGTTTCTATTGTTTTTAAATTATCTTTTTTCTTATACAATAATTTATTTATTTCTGAGTATATTGCTTCTTTTGATATATGATAGTCAGAAGAAATCTTTTCTATATAAACTTCTCTTTCTATATTGTTCGTTACTTTTGCAAGTACCTTTGCAATTTCGTTTAAAAATTTTATTTTATCATTTGTATTTTCTAAGTTAAGTTTTTGTTTTAACATTTTTATTTTGTACTCTACTAAAGATATTGCATTATCTACACATTTTTGAAATCTCTCTGGTCCATATTTAGTAACAAATTCATCAGGGTCTTTTGCACCATATATTTGCAAAATTCTAATATCACAACCTAAATTTTGCAAAATTTCTAATCCTCTTAGGGTCGCTGCTTGACCTGCACCATCTGCATCATAACCAATAATAATTTGTTCACTACTTTTTCTTAATAATCTTCCTTGCTGTTCTGTCAATGCAGTTCCAAGTGATGCAACTGCATTATGTATTCCTCTTTGATGCAGTGATATAGCATCCATATAACCTTCAACAATAATAATTTTTTTTATTTCTACTTTTTTTGCTATATTTAAACCAAATAAATGCCTTCCTTTATGATATACTATATTTTCTGGTGAATTTATATATTTAGGTTTACTATCATCTAATACTCTTCCGCCAAAAGCAATAATTCTATTTCTAGTATCTTGAATAGGAAACATTAATCTTCTTCTAAAACGATCAATATATTTTCCATTTTCGTTTTTATTAACCAGACAAGATGCAAGTATTTCTTCTTCAGTAAAACCTTGTCTTTTTAATTCCATATATAATTCATTAAAATTGCCTGAATAACCAATCAAAAAATTTTTTAATGTTTTGTTATCTAATCTTCTTTTTTTTATGTAATCTTGTGCCTGTTTTGATTCTGGTTTATATAGTCTTTCATGATAAAAATTTGCTGCAATTTCATTTATTTTATATACTTTTGATTTTAATCTAATTAGTTTGTCATCTACTGCATTATCCAATGTTGGCAAATTTATTCCTGCTTGGTTTGCTAAACTTTCTAATGCTTCTAGAAAACTAATATTTTCAATTTTCTGCAAAAAATGAAAAACATTACCTCCAACTCCACAACCAAAGCAATGAAATATTTGCTTATCTGGAGATACAGAAAAAGAAGGTGATTTTTCTTTATGGAATGGACATAATCCAAAAAAATTCCTACCACTTCTTTTTAAAGTTACATATTGAGATATAACATCTACTATATCGTTTTTATTTCTTATTTCGTCAATTAGTTCATCACTATAACGCACCATTTAAGACACCTTTCTTATCATTATAATTATATTATTCGACGGAAATTTTATAAATCCTTCTACTTTATTGCATATGTTGACATTTTTATGTAAATTTTCTTATTTGCAAAAAAAACACTTTAAATTTTTTACTTTTAAAGTGTTTCCTTTGTTTTTAAGATTACATTTCAGATGTACCAGTTCCTTCAAACGGAATAAATTTACTAACAATATTTTTATTAATGTCTAAACCTTCTTCTGGCATTCTGTTTTCCTTAAAAGACATATTAATTTTATTATCTACTAATTGTTCTACTTCTTCTTTGAAACTATGCTTTGCAAGCACTAATTCACTTACTAATATTTGCTTTGCATTATTTAGCATTTTCTTTTCTCCTGTTGATAATCCTTTTTCTTTTTGCTTGAAACTTAAGTTTCGAACAACATCAGCTACCTCGTAAATATTACCGCTTCTCATTTTATCCATATTGTCTCTGTATCTTTTATTCCAGTTATTTGACATTTCTGTTTCATCTTGTTCTAGAATTCCTAATACCTTTGGCACATCACTTTCACCGATAATATTTCTAACACCAATTTGCTCTGCTTTTGCGATTGGAACCATCACCTTTACTTCCCCAGGCATTGAAATGATATAGTATTTCTCTGTCTCATTACAAATATTTTTTTCCTCTATTGCGCTGATTGTACCAGCTCCATGCATTGGATGTACAATTTTATCCCCTACATTAAACATGTAAGTCACTCCCTTCAATAAGCTATTTTCTCTAAGTCAAGAAAGGTTTCGTTTCTCTTTTTTAACTACATTATTATTATACAACAAAAAATGGTAAAAGTCAAAACTTTTACCACCCATTTTTCTCGTTATTTTCTCTGTAAGCCTTGCTATTCAAGGAAATAATTTTTTTTATTTTTTTATGTAGATAAATTTATATGTTAATTTTTACTTGTACTTCCAAATCCACCTTTTCTTTCTCCTTGTGCATTATCATCATCTACTACCTTATATTTCTGGAAGATACCTTGACCTATAACATCTCCTTTTTTTATTTCAACATCATGATCAAAGAAATTGTAAAACGCAAACATAATCGCACCATCATTATCTTGATTTCCGTAATAATCAGCATCAATTATTCCTATACTATTTGCTAGTACTAATCCTTTTTTAAATGGATTAGAACTTCTATTGCATAGCATTAAATATTCATTTTCTTTCATATATGCTTTTAAACCTGTTTTTACAAGTGTAGGTTTTTGTCCTGGTACATATGCAGGAATTATACAATCTTGTGCAGATTCTATGTCATATCCTGCTGAGAATTTTGTTTTTCTCTCAGGTATATTAATTCCCTCATTTTCGAAGCCTTTTGCTATTTCGAACCCTCTTTTTCTTTCCATTTTATCATCTTTCCTTCCTATATTTTTTAACACATTTGACATTATACTACATATATTTTTAAAAATCACCATTTATTTTAAATTTTTTTAGTAACTTTTTTAAAAGATTTGACATAACATATAGCAAGTATATTATTAATGCAACTGGAGGATTTTTATATGAAAACATATCCATTAAGCCAAGTTAATCTAAACCATACTGCAATTGTTGATTCTTTAGATTGTTCTAGCAATTTAAGAAGAAGGCTCTTAGACCTAGGACTATGTAAAAATACTCGGGATAACCCCCATTTTTAGAAGTTTTTCTGGTGATCCTACTGCATACAATATTAGAGGCACAACAATTGCTATTCGAGATGATGATGCAAAGCACATCTTAGTTAGATTAGAAAATATTTAGATTTTTCAAAAAAGGTAACCCTATTTTCTCTCTTTCATATACTAAAATAGGAAGGTGATTTTATGGGATTAACTACTAGTTCTACAGGAACTAATTTATTAAATGATGATATTGCACTTCTAAAAAACAAATGCGATTATACAATCGCAATTGCAGGTAACCCTAATGTAGGCAAATCTACAATTTTTAATAGTTTAACTGGAATGCATCAACATACAGGTAATTGGCCAGGTAAAACTGTTGCCAATGCCGCAGGAATAACAAAGTTTAAAGATAAAAATTTTTTACTTGTTGATATTCCTGGTACATATTCTTTAATGTCAAATTCTGAAGAAGAGGAAATTGCAAGAAATTACATATGCTTTGGAGACCCTGATGCAACAATTCTAGTACTTGATGCAACATGTTTAGAAAGAAATTTAAATCTCGTTTATCAAACAATGGAAATTACACCTAACATTATTGTATGCGTAAATTTATTAGACGAAGCAAAAAGGAAAGGCATAAGCATTGATCTAAATAGATTAGAAAAAGAATTAGGGGTACCAGTAGTCGGAACAATTGCGCAAAAGAAAAAAACTCTTTTCAATTTAATGAAACGAGTAGATGAAGTATGCTCCAAAAGGCTTGACATCTCACCAAATTTAATTACGTATTCTTCTGAAATTGAAACAAATATTAATGCACTTACTGAAAAAATAAAATATTATATTCCTAAATCTTATAGATATTTATCTAGATGGATATGTTTAAAATTGCTTGACAATGATAAAAAAATTATCTCATCTATTAATAAAAATATTTTTAGTTTTCAAATTCAAGAAAAAGAAAATATAAAAGCTAAGCTAGATGATTGTATGTGTGCTCTTACTGATGAAAACATTTCTTCTGAAAATTTTAAAGATGACATTGTTTCTAGTATCTTAAAAAGGTGTGAAAATGTAAGTAAAAATGTATGTGAGTATAAAAATTCAAATTATCATAAAAGAGATCGCAAAATCGATAAAATACTAACCTCGAAAACATTTGGTATACCAATTATGCTTTGTTTTTTAGGGTTAATATTTTGGCTAACTATTTCAGGAGCCAATTATCCATCTATGTTACTTTCTCAATTTTTTTCATATCTTGGAGAAAAGCTCCTACTGGTATTTAATTACTTTTCCTCGCCAGAATGGTTTACACAAGTATGCATAGACGGAGTTTATAGAACACTAACTTGGGTCATTAGTGTAATGCTTCCTCCAATGGCTATCTTTTTTCCTCTTTTTACCTTAATGGAGGATTTAGGATACCTACCTAGAATTGCTTTTAATTTAGATAAATGTTTTTGTAAATGTTGCAGTTCTGGAAAACAGGCATTAACCATGTGTATGGGATTTGGTTGTAATGCAGCAGGAGTTATTGGTTCAAGAATAATCGATTCTCCAAGAGAAAAACTATTATCCATAATAACTAATAGTTTTGTACCTTGTAATGGTAGATTTCCATTTTTAATTACAATTGCAATGGTATTTGTTGGTAGCTATGCTAGTGGTTTTACCGCCTCTATTCTGTCTACATTAACAGTTCTTTTAGTTGTTTTACTTGGTATATTTATGACATTTTTTATTACTAATCTATTATCAAAAACAGTTTTGAAAGGTGTTCCTTCTTCATTTATGTTAGAATTACCACCTTATAGAAAACCACAGATTGGCAAAGTATTAGTAAGGTCAATTTTTGACAGAACACTTTTTGTACTCGGAAGAGCAGTTTGTGTTGCAGCTCCTGCTGGACTTATTATTTGGTTATTTGCAAATATTCATATTCAAGATATTAGTATCCTTACATACGTTGCAAACTTTTTTGATCCATTTGCTAGATTAATGGGACTTGATGGATATATATTAACAGCTTTTATCCTTGGATTACCTGCAAATGAAATTGTCCTTCCAATTATTTTAATGAGTTACACAAGTTCTGGTTATTTAGTTGATTTAGAAGATACTTTCAGTATTGGCCAAATATTAATTCAGAATGGTTGGACACTACTTACTGCTATAAATGTTATGATTTTTACTTTGTTACACTTTCCTTGCAGTACTACTCTAATAACAATAAAAAAGGAAACTAAAAGTATGAAGTGGACTGTTTTATCGTTTGTTTTACCAACTTTATGTGGAATTGTTTTATGTATGTTTACAAATTTAGTATGGCAATTATTTATTTAAATCGTAAAAAAAATTGACTTCACGATTTTCCTAAATTATAATAATATATAAATAATATATTATATAAGGAGGTGATTTTGTGAAGACATCATCTGAACTTAGAACTGAAGCAAGAAATAATTTATCAAAAAAATTTGGTGAAGCCATTGTAATTTCATTACTTTATTTTGCAATTACTTCTGCAATTAATATAGCTTCTCAATTTATTCCATTTGCTTCTATACTATTATTAGCTGTTACAGTTCCATTTTCATGTGCACTTGTAATGAGTTTTCTAAAATTAAAAAGAAATGATAACTTTTCATATGGAGATATTTTCACTTTAGGTTTTAATAACTTTGGTAAAATATGGAGTGTCGTTGGAAATACATTATTAAAATTAATAGTTCCTATTATTTTATTAATAGTTTCAATTGCCATACTTGTAGCTGGATCAATCCTTATCTCAGTAACAACTGGCAATAATTCGTCTGACTCTTCAACAGTATTTTTGGTACTTTCATTAATATGTATATTTATTGGAGTAATTATGTACTTTGTATCTCTAGTTCTATTAATAATGAAAAGCTATTATTACTCATTAACTTATTATTTACTATACGATAATCCAAATATGTCTGGAAAAGAAATCGTTGCTTTAAGTGAAAGTATTATGAAAGGTCAAAGAGCAAATTTATTTTTACTTCAACTCTCATTTATAGGATGGGCTTTACTTGCAATATGTACATGTGGAGTTGGATTCTTATTCTTAGAACCTTACATACAATTTGCTACAATAGCTTTTTATGAAGACAGAACTGGGAAACTAGCAAATACCGATAATAATTAAGATTAAAGTTAGAATTTAAAATATTAGCTGTTAAAAGAAAAAGGGTTATTTATGGAAAACACTAAAATATTTAGTTATATTTTTAGCATTTTCTGTAGTAAGCCTTTTTTCTATGTAAACCAGGTATAAAAGATAATCTTATCTTGAATATTTTTGAAAAAAATGTTAAAATAATCATTATTAACATAAATGAGAAAGGATTTTTTAAAATGAATGTAGGATTTATATCTTTAGGATGTAGTAAAAATTTAGTAGATACAGAAATGACAATTGGACTATTTAAAAAGAATAATTACTGTATTGTAAATGATCCAAAAAAAGCCGATATTATTGTTATTAATACTTGTGGCTTTATTGAATCAGCAAAAGAAGAAGCAATTAATACAATTTTAGAAATGGCAGAATATAAAAAGGAAAAATGTAAATATTTAATAGTAATGGGATGTTTAGTTGAAAGATATAAAGATGAACTTGAAAAAGCAATGCCTGAAGTAGATTTATTTATTAAATATAGTAAATATGATACAATTTGGGAGCAAATTGAAAATGTTATTGGCCCATCTATTCAAAGTAATTGTCAAAACTTAAGTTTTATGGACAGAACAATTACAACAGGTTCAAGTTATGCATATCTAAGAATCGCCGAAGGTTGTAGTAACCATTGTACATATTGTGCAATTCCATATATCAGAGGTAAATATGTAAGTAGAAAAATGGAAGATATTTTAGAAGAAGCAAATCAGCTTGTTCAAAACGGTTATAAAGAATTAATTGTAATTGCTCAAGATACAACAAAATACGGAATAGACATATACGGAGAACCTATGCTTGCTAAATTGCTAGCAGAACTTTGCAAAATAGAAGATTTAAAATGGATTCGTTTTTTATATGCATATCCAGAAACAATTACAGATGAGCTAATTGAAACTGTTAAATCTAACGATAAAATTTGTAAATATTTCGATATTCCAATTCAACATATTTCAAATTCTGTTCTAAAAAGAATGAATAGAAAAAGTGATAATAAAAGTATTCATGATTTAATATTAAAGCTTAGAGCTCAAATTCCTAATGTAATTTTAAGAACAACTGTTATGGTTGGTTTCCCTGGTGAAACCAATGAGGATTTTGAGGAACTTTACAATTTTATTAAATGGGCTAAATTCGACAAACTTGGAGCTTTTGCATATTCGAAAGAAGATAATACACCAGCTGCAAGACTTAAAGACCAAATACATCCAATGACTAAAAAAAGTAGGTTTAATAAAATTATGAAATTGCAACAGGAAATTTCGAATAACAATCTTCAATGTCAAATTGGAAAAGAATTGGAGGTTATCGTAGAATCAAAATCTTTCGATGGCAAGTATTATGCATCTAGAAGTTATATGGATGTTCCAGATATTGATGGATTTATTTATCTAAAAAATACTGGTGATGGACTAGAAAACAAATTTGTAAGATGTAAAATTACTGATGCAAAAGGTTATGATTTAATTGGAGAAATTATTTAAACATTTCAAATGGTCCGTTTTTCAATTATAAAATGGTCCATTTTTCACTTGACAAATACAATTTTTCGTATCTGTCAAAAAATTTCCAATCATTATATGTTTTTGTTTAAATGCAAAAATTAATTACAATAAAATGCCATAGATTCAAACACTATGTATCAATTTTGTACACATTCAATAAACTAAGTCAATTCCTGTTACATTAAAATTGCATTATAAAAATCGTAGAACGTTGATTTTCAACGTTTCTACGATTTATTTCATGGTTCCGTTGTTATAGTTGTCTACAACTTGGAATTCGTAACGATTGATGCAAATATCAATCAGTTTTATATTTATAATTTAGCATATGTTTTTGTATTTGGCAAGATAGGATTTTGAATTATTTATTTTTTCTTTAAGCTTTTGCTGTTTTCTTTTTCTAGTTGTTTTAGACTCTTTTTAGGAGTTGGTAGGTCTTCTGGCATTGTTCCGCCATTTTTAGCAATTACTTCTCTAATATTTTTTCCAATAGTATAATGAGTTTCGTTTGCTTCTTTTTCAGTTTTTACATTGTCTTTTCGTAATTTTTGTTCTGTTTGTGAAATTCTGAATAAATTAGCAATAAGTTCATCACTTTCCATATTGTCTAAGATGTCTTCTCTGTATCATAATCCTTTTCTTTTTGCAATATCATCTGCTGTTTCTCCATTATATAATCCTTTATAACCTGCGTTGTGGAATTTATCAAAATTTTTAACTCCAGATTTTTTGCTGTTTGATTTAGTGAATAATTACCTTTTCTTGTTAAATCTCTTTGATAAAATCTTTTTTCATCTTCTGTAAGGGAACTATATTCTTTTTCGCTAATTTCTTGTTTTCTAGTTTGAATTGCGAAATATGTTTGTGCAAGAGCAATCACTTTTTTTCTAGAGTCTCCATTTTGAGCTATTAAGTAACAACCATATCTTGATAATTTGTAATCTTCAATTTTTTTAGTTGTAGCACCTGCTTTTACGATTTTGCCGACGTCGGCAAAATGGTCGGATATGTTGATATTACTATTTTAACAGGCTTCAATATCTTTATTTATTACATTTTTAAAATTGCCCCATTTTGTATATTCTAACTCCTGCATAAGCTCTCTAGCAAGCCAAAATTCAACTCCATTCTCATCAATATGCTTAATATCTTCAAAAGTTCTATTGTTATGTATTTCAAGTTTATTCAAATTATATCGTCTCCCTTCTATGTATGTAATGATATTATTATACTATAATTTGAAATAATTTTCAATGTTTTTTGCAAACATTTGTTTAAATTATTTTTTACAAATATATAACATATGATTACTATAACCTTGAAGGTCTTCTCTTTCACAGGTTGATAAATGATATCTCATCCAAACATCAAATTCTTCTTTAGATAATGAATCTATTTTATCTTTAACATGATGTGTAAAACCGTCTGTTGCAACATTATGTAATAGTTCAATATCAAATTTATTCATTATTGACTTGAATTCAGAAATATAGAATGGTGCAAAAACACCTTGTGGATATCTAGTTAGTTTAAAATTATTATCAAAGTCATTTGAATAACCATCTAGTAAGTGATCTCCCATAAGTGCCCAATCAATCATTATAGAATCACTTGTCAAATATGCAATTGCAATTATTCCATCTTTTATTTTTGATTTAAGTATATCAAGATTATGCTTAACATATTCAATAGACGTTACATCATAGCCTTTATTTGCATAATAAAGTGAATATCTCCCAGTTCCAGCCCCGACTTCAAGTATTTTTGAATCAGATTTTAAATATTTTTCTATATACTTTGTAGTTGTTAAAAACTCAACTTGTCCATGTTGACTTTCAAGCCTAGCATCTTCGTTACAATCTTCATTATATCATAAGATATTTTTTATTAAAATACTTCTTCAAAAACAAAAAAATCAACCATGTTACTGATTGATTTTTGTTTTATCTATTCTATTAGTTCGAATAGATTCGTTATTGGTTGGGCTGGCTAGATTCGAACTAGCGCATGCCAGAGTCAAAGTCTGGTGCCTTACCGCTTGGCTACAGCCCAATATATAATGGGGTGGAAGATGGGACTCGAACCCACGGCCTCTAGTGCCACAAACTAGCGCTCTAACCAACTGAGCTACATCCACCATCAAATAGCACCCTTATCAAATGCATTTATAATTTTAACCCATTTATTTACTTTTGTCAACTACTTTTCTTCAAAAATTTTTGTAACTCATTGTAAAGTTTACCATCTATCCTTCTCTTGCCCATATTACTAAACGATATCTATTATCAGTATGACAGGTTACAAGAGTTACTTCCCTTTTTCCATTCGTATCTCTTTGAGCATATGAATAATCCTCTTGAGGTGTTAAGTATTTTTTATAAATCGTATATTCTACTCTAAGTCCAGTATTATCTGTAATGTATACTTTATCTCCTTCATTTAATCTTTTATTACTTCCAAAAAATGCTCCATTTCTATAATTATGCCCTATAATAACAGTGTTACCTATTTTATTTAGTCCGTACTCCATATTGAACCGCAACAGAAACATCTATTGCATTTGCGTTTGTCATTGTTTCTAAAACAGGATACTTAAGACCCACTCTTGGAAGTTCAATCTTTCCAAGTACTCCATATCCCTTATATGTTAATCCATATCCAGTCGCACTACTTCTTGATTTATTATAGTTAGTTTTACTGCCTGTTTGTACCTGATTTGCTTGGTTTTCTCCGATTCGTCTGTTCTTCTTGATTTTCTGATTTTTCATCCGATTTATTTTCATTATTTATTGTATTCATATATTTATCAAATTCACCTAGAATTTCATTGGCATTTGAATCTATCTCATTTCTTAAATAAACATACTCATAAATTATATATGCAACTACAGCAATAATTGCAACAATTACAATTCCTAATATTACATTTAAAAATTTTTTATATTTTTTACTTGCCATATTTATTCCTCCAAAAATACACCTCTTTTTATTATAACACAAGTATATTTTTATTGTACATATTATCCTACAATTTTATCTCCCATTTTCTTTCCTGCAAGCATATGGAAATGTAAATGCATTACTTCTTGCCCAGCATCTTTCCCACAATTTACAATTACTCTAAATCCGTCTTTGTCTATTTTCTTTTCTTTCGCAATTTTATTAATTACTTCATAAACTTTTGAAATTAATATTCCATCATCTGAATTTACCTCTAATAAATTACTAATATGTTTTTTAGGAATAACTAAAATATGAACTGGTGCTGCTGGGTTAATATCGTTAAAAGCTAATATATCATCATCTTCATATACTTTTTCAGAAGGAATTTCACCTTTTACAATTTTACAAAATAAACAATCTTCCATATTTTTATCTCCTCTTTCCTTTATTTTAAACTCTTTGAAGTATGTTTTTTAGATTTTTACATTAAGATATTAAAGCTAAATTTTTAAATAATTAACATTAAACAGTAATATTTTTTATATTAATTTTCTAAAACAGCTTTTATCCTTCTTACACCTGCCGAACTTGATTCTTCTTTTTTTATTTTAAATTTACCAAGTTCAGATGTGTTTTTCACATGTGGTCCACCACAAACTTCTAATGAAACATCTCCAATTTTATATACTGTAACAATATCTGCATATCTATCCATAAACATTGCTTCTGCTCCCATTTTTACAGCATCTTCCTTTTTCATTTCTAATTTTTCAACTGGAATTGCCATACTAATATATTTATTAACTAAATCTTCAACTTCTTGTTTTTGTTCAGGCGTCATTTTTTCGTCATGTGAAAAATCAAATCTCATTCTTTCAGCTGTTATGTTGCTACCTTTTTGATGAACATGTTCGCCTAATACCTTTTTTAAAGCTGTATTTAATAAATGTGTAGCTGTGTGATATTTTATTTCCATATCACCAGTTGAAGCAAGTCCCCCCTTAAATTTTTGGTTTGATCCAGCTCTTGATTTTTCTTGATGTTCTTTAAATTTTTCATTAAATCCCTGAACATCTACTTCTAATCCAGATTCTTTAGCAAGTTCTTGTGTAAGCTCTATTGGGAATCCATATGTATCATATAATTTAAAAGCTATATCTTTATCAATTTTATTGTCTTTTATATTTTGAATAGCCTTTTCAAACTCTCTTAATCCCTTTTCTAATGTTTTATTAAATTTAATCTTTTCATTTTTTAAAACATCTAAAATATTTTTTCTATTTCTTTCTAATTCATGATAATATTTTGAATATTGATTAATAATCAATTCTGCTAAAACTTGTTCCCAATCACTATTTATTTCAATATCTAATTTCTTAGCATAACGAATCATTCTACGTATTAATCTTCTTAAAATATATCCTTGATCTGTATTTGATGGCTTAATTTGTGCATCATCGCCACTAATTATAACAATAGCCCTTATATGATCTGCAATTATTCTCATACTTCTAGTATATTTTTCATCATGGTATGAATGGTTTGAAATTTCTTCTATTTTCTTTATTATATTTTTCCAAATTGATGATTTATAGTTATCTGTAACACCCTCTAAAACTGCTGTTACTCTTTCAACTCCAAGACCTGTATCTACATTTTTATTTTTAAGTGGTTTAAATGTTCCATCTGATTCATGGTTATATTGCATAAAAACATTGTTCCAAATTTCTACCCAATTATCATTTTCAGGGTCAAATTTTTCAGGAACTGGTTCCTCACTTCTCCAATAAAAAATTTCTGTATCTGGTCCGCATGGTCCTGTTAGTTCCATATTTGGCCACCAGTTATCATCTTCACCAAGATACTTAATTTTTTCTTCTTTTATTCCAGCACTTTTCCAAATTTCTACAGATTCAGTATCCGCTTCAACCATGTCATTTCCTTTAAATACTGTAACAGCCAATTTTTCTACTGGAATCTCTAAACATTTAGTTAAAAACTCAAAACTCCAAGAAATTGCCTCTTTTTTGAAATAATCTCCCAAAGACCAATTTCCTAACATTTCAAAGAAAGTATGATGTGTCTTATCTCCCACTTCATCTAGATCATTAGTTCTAAAACACTTTTGAACATCTGTTAATCTTTTTCCTTCTGGATGTGGTTCTCCTTTTAAATAAGGAACAAGTGGTTGCATTCCAGCAGTATTAAATAAACATGTTGGATCGTTTTCTGGAATAACTGGAGCACTTGGAATTATTTTATGTGATTTACTTTCAAAAAATTTTAAATATTCCTCTTTTAAATTTATATCTTTCATATATATTTTCCCTTCTTTTCCTAAAAAATTCATCTAAAATTATATTATAAATTTATCTAAATTACAATATACAATATTAAAGCTTTAATCTAGAAACTATTCTCCTATTAGTTCTAGATTATCCATTTTAGTTATTTTAACACTATTAATAGTATTTTCTAAAATGTTATTTTGGGTTTTTACCATAATATAATTAGTTGTATGACCTTTTATATATTCTCCATCTGGTTCTTCAAAAAGCACTTCAACTTTTTTACCAATATAGCTTTGATTATATTTTTTCTCATTATTATCAGAAAGTTCAATTAAAATTCTGCTTCTTTTTTCTTTTATATTTCCATCAATCTGATTTTCCATTTTAGCTGCTTTTGTTCCTTTTCTTGGCGAATATTTAAATATATGCATTTTATAAAACGCTACTTTTTTTAGAAATTCATATGTTTTATTAAATTCCTCATCTGTTTCTCCTGGAAACCCTACTATAATATCTGTTGTTAAAGCTACATTTGGATATGCTCTTCTTAGAATATTAACTACTTTTAAAAAGTCACCGAGTACTATACTTTCTATTCATTCTCTTAAGTGTTTCATCACAACCACTTTGTAATGATAAATGAAAATGATCACAAATTTTATCTATCTTTGTTAATCTACCTATAAATTCTTCTGTAATTAATGTTGGTTCAAGCGAGCCTAGTCTAATTCTTTTTATTCCGTCAATTTTGTTAATATCTTCTAATAAATCAATTAGTCTATATTCTGTTTTAAAATCTTTACCATAAGATGCAATATGAATTCCTGTAATAACTACCTCTTTTATTCCCTGATTACTTATTTTTTCTATCTCTTGTAAAATGCTTTTAGGCTGTCTACTTCTTACCCTTCCTCTTGCGTATGGAATAATACAATACGAACAAAAACGGTCACATCCATCTTGTACTTTTATAACAGCTCTCGTTTTTTCAGTATATGTAATACTTCCAAAATCTAAGAATTCGTTTTGATGCATAACATCTGATGCTTCATACTGTTTTTTGTTGTTAGAAATATATTCTTCTACATATTTAACAATATCTAACTTTTCATTGTTTCCTAAAATTAAATCAATTTCATCTATTTTTTCTAAGTCTTCTTCAGCAACTTGTACATAACATCCTACTGCAACTACAACAGCATTATTATTTATTTCCTTTACTCTTCTCAACATTTGTCTCGACTTTTTGTCTGCCATATTTGTAACTGTGCATGTATTAATAATATAAACATCTGCAAACTCATGAAATCCAACAATTTCATATCCTGAATTTACAAACTTTTGCATCATCGCATTTGTTTCATATTGATTTACTTTGCACCCTAATGTGCAAAATGCTATTTTCTTCATCATTTTCCTCTTTTCAATTATAAATTATTGCACCTATTTTATCATCTTTTAACGCTTTTTTCAACATTAGACAAAAAAACAATCATCAGTTTTGATGATTGTTTTTTTGTTTTTTATTTTAATACATTCCACCCATAGCCGCTGCTGGATCTTCGTGTCCTCCGCATCCACACTCTTTTGGTTCTTTTTTATCTGTTACAATACTTTCTGTTGTAAGTACCATTGATGCAATAGATGCTGCATTTTGAAGAGCACTACGAGATACTTTAGTAGGATCTACTATTCCTGCTTTTTTCATATCTACATAAACTTCATCTTGTGCATTGAAGCCTGTTCCAATAGGGCTTTGTTTTACTTTTTCTACAATTACAGCTGGTTCTAATCCTGCATTAATTGCAATTTGTTTTACTGGTTCTTCTAATGCTTTTAAAACAATTTTTGCTCCTAATTTTTCGTCTTCTGCTAATGTATTCATTAATTTTTCAACTCTAGGAATTATATTTATATATGCTGTTCCACCACCTGCAACAATTCCTTCTTCAACTGCTGCTCTTGTAGCAGATAAAGCATCTTCTATTCTTAGCTTTCTATCTTTCATTTCAACTTCTGTTGCTGCTCCAACACCAATTACTGCAACTCCTCCTGCAATTTTTGCTAAACGTTCTTGTAGTTTTTCTGTTTCGTATTCGCTCTTTTCCTCTGCAAGTTGAGCTTTGATTTGGTTTACTCTTTCAGCAATTTTTCCTTTATCTCCAAGACCATCTACAATAATTGTATTTTCTTTTTGTACTTTTATTTGTTTTGCTCTACCCAATTGTTCAATTTGTGTATCTTTTAATTCTAGTCCTAAATCTGATGTAATAACTTCTCCACCTGTTAAGATTGCAATATCTTGTAGCATTTCTTTTCTCTTATCTCCATATCCAGGTGCTTTAACTGCAACAACATTTAAAACTCCTCTTAATTTATTTAAAATTAATGTAGATAGAGCTTCACTTTCAATATCATCACAAATAATTACTAATTTTCCTGATGATTGCATTAAATTTTCTAATAATGGTAGTATTTCTTGAATATTACTGATTTTCTTATCTGTAATTAATATATATGGATTATCAATAATAGCTTCCATTTTTTCTGTATCTGTTACCATGTATGGTGATACATATCCTTTATCGAATTGCATTCCCTCTACAACGTTTAGTTCTGTATTAGAAGTTTTTGATTCTTCAATTGTAATAACTCCATCTTTTGAAACTTTTTCCATAGCTTCTGAAATTAACTTTCCTACTTCTTCATTGTTAGCCGAAATACTTGCAACTCTTGCAATATCTTCTTTTCCATTAACTTGACTACTTATTTCTTTCAATCCTTCTACTGCTTCTGAAACTGCTTTATCGATTCCTCTTTTTATTGCCATTGGATCTCCACCAGCTGCAACATTTTTTACGCCTTCTTTTATCATACTTTGTGCAAGAACAGTAGCTGTTGTTGTTCCATCTCCAGCAACATCATTGGTTTTTGTAGATACTTCTTTTACAAGTCTTGCTCCCATATTTTCAAATGGATCATCAAGTTCTATATCTTTTGCAATTGTTACACCATCGTTTGTAATTAAAGGTGCACCAAAGCTTTTATCTAAAACAACATTTCTGCCTTTTGGTCCTAATGTAACCTTTACAGTATCAGCTAGTTTATTTACACCATCTAGTAATTTTTTTCTAGCATCTTCTCCATACTTAATTTCTTTTGCCATTTTCTCTCAAATCCTTTCTTAATTAATATTTTATAATTATAGTTTTACTCTGCTATTGCTAATATATCGCTTTGCCTTACGATAATTAATTCTTCACCTTCATATTTTACTTCAGTTCCAGCATATTTATTAACAACAACTTTATCTCCTTTTTTTACATACATTTTTACTTCTTTTCCATCAACCTCTCCTCCAGGTCCTACTTCTAGAACTTCTGCAATTTGTGGTTTTTCTTTGCTACTTCCTGCTAATATAATTCCGCTTTTAGTTGTTTCTTCACTTTCTATCATTTTTATGATAACTCTGTCTGCTAATGGTTTTAACATTTACATTACCTCCCTTTTCTCTTTACGAACATTATATTATATTCTATTTTTTTTATAATATTCGTTAAAATTAGCAGTCTTTTACTTAGACTGCTAATAATTTATACCCTTTTATTTAAAAAGTCAATAGTTTACCAAAATTTTCACATAATTTTCACAAATTATATTATTGTTTAAAATATATAATTTAAATATTATTAATATTCTCTATTTTTTCATAGCTTCTACAAATTTTACAAATAAAGGAGCTGGTCTATCTGGTCTTGATTTAAGTTCTGGATGAAATTGTCCTGCAATAAAAAATTTACAAGATGGATTTTCAACAATTTCCACTAAACTTCCATCTGGAGATATTCCAGAACAAATTAACCCCTTATTTTCCAAAGTTTTTTTATAATAATTATTAAATTCATATCTATGTCTATGTCTTTCAGAAATTTCCTTTTTACCATATATTTTTTCGGCAAGAGAACCTTCTTTTAAAACACAAGGATATGCGCCAAGTCTCATTGTTCCACCTTTTTTATGAATATCTTTTTGGTCTTCCATAATATGAATTACAGGATTTTTGCAATTTTTATCTAGTTCTTCTGAATTTGCGTCTTCTAGGTTTGCTACATTTCTTGCAAATTCGATTACTGCCATTTGCATTCCTAAACAAATTCCTAGAAAAGGGACATCGTTTTCTCTTGCATATTTTATTGTTTCTAATTTTCCCTCTGTCCCTCTTGTTCCAAACCCTCCTGGAACTATAATTCCATCATATTTGCTTAATATTTTATTTACATTTTTGTTTGTAATACTTTCAGAATCTATAAGATCTATCTTTACCTTTATATCATTGGCAAATCCACCATGTTTTAAACTTTCTATTACAGATAAGTAAGAATCCTCTAATTGAACATACTTTCCTACAATTGCCACTGTTACAAATTCATCTTTGATATTTTTTATTTTGTTAATCATCTTCTCCCAATTTTCATTATTTGGTTTTTTATTGTGTAATCTCAATTTATCACAAACTACTTCTGCAAGTCCCTGTCTTTCAAGCATTAATGGTACTTCATACAAATCCTCAACTGTTTCATTTTGAATTATGTTTCTCTTTTTAACATTACAAAATAGAGCCATTTTTCCTTTCATTCCATCTGATATAGGTAAATCTGATCTGCATACCAAAACATCTGGTTTTATTCCTAGACTTTGCAATTCTTTTACAGAGTGCTGTGTTGGTTTTGATTTTAATTCATTTGAGCCTGTAATATAAGGTAAAAGTGTAACATGAATAAAAATAACATCTTCATCATTTTGCTCAATACCAACTTGTCTTATAGCTTCTAAGAAAGGCAAGCTTTCTATATCTCCTACTGTTCCTCCAATTTCAGTAATTACAACATCAATATCTGTGTCATTAAATTTATAAACTTTTTCTTTAATGGCATTTGTAATATGTGGAATTACTTGTACTGTTTTTCCTAAGTAATCTCCTTTTCTTTCTTTTTCAATAACTTCTGAATAAATTCTTCCTGTCGTAATACTTGAGTTTCTAGTTAAATTTTCATCAATAAATCTCTCATAATGGCCTAAATCTAAATCTGTTTCTGCTCCGTCATCTGTAACAAAAACTTCTCCATGCTCACATGGATTCATAGTTCCTGGATCTATATTAATATATGGATCAAATTTCTGAATAGTAACTTTATATCCTCTATTCTTAAGTAATCTTCCAAGAGAAGCTGCCGTAATTCCCTTTCCTAAACCCGATACAACTCCGCCTGTAACAAAAATATACTTTGTATTCATGAAAAATCCTCCTATATAAAACCACTTAAAAAATAAAAAAATAGACTAAAAATACCTAAAAAGTGGTTTTTTTTTAATCTATCTTTAATTATAATATCACTTATTGTATATTAATGCAAGTAATTATTTTTATTTTTCAATATTCCTTTATATTTTTATTTTAGTTTTATATCTTTAATTTTGTCAAAATAACTAATTATCAGCTATTGAACTATATCATCTTGACATTTCTTACATGGTATATTATTTTAAATAATATACTATACTATAAAAATTAAGGAGGTTTAATTTATGACACCACATATAAGTTCAAAAAAAGAGGATATTGCAAATATTGTATTAATGCCTGGAGACCCGCTTCGTGCAAAATATATTGCAGATAACTTTTTGGAGGATGCAAAACTTGTTAATTCTGTTAGAAATATGTTTGCATATACAGGTTATTATAAAGGTAAAAAAATAACTGTATTTGCTTCTGGAATGGGAATGCCAAGCATAGGCATTTATTCTTATGAATTATATCATTTCTATAATGTAGACACCATTATTCGTATAGGTTCATGTGGAGCATATACAGAAGATTTAAATATTTTTGACACTATTTTAGTAGGTCAAAGTTATACAGAAGGAAACTTTGCATATGCATTAAATGGTTCAAATAAACATATAGCATCTTCTTCGTCTTGTATTAATGAAATAATTGAAAAAGCAGCAAAAGAAATAAATATTCCTTACACAAAAGGAAATACACTTTGCAGTGAATGCTTTGATTATTATGTTGAGAGTATAGATAAACTGATTCGGAAGATTTCCTAAAGACTTAAATATTATTGGGGCTGAGATGGAAGCTTTTGCTCTTTTTTATACTGCGGAATACTTAAACAAAAAAGCTGCCTGTCTATTAACTGTAGTTGACTCTCACTATAAAAAGCAAGAAATCTCATCTGATGAAAGAGAAAAATCATTAAATGATATGATAAAACTTTCTTTAGAAAGTGCTATAAAATTATAAAAAATAAAGCTTTGAAAATTTATTCAAAGCTTTATTTTTTACTATTTTGTGATAGATAAAATTTTATATTTTGTTATTCCTGATGGTGCTTGAACATCTACGATTTGATTTTTCTTTGCACCTAAAAGAGCTCTTCCAAGTGGAGATTCATTAGAAATCTTGCTTTGTGCCAAATCTACTTCTGTAGAACCTACAATTGTATATGAAACTTCTTCATCAAATTCCATATCAAATAATTTAACAGTATTTCCTACTTGCACTGTTTTTGTATCAATTTCAGATTCATCAATAATTTTAGCATGTCTTAATTTATTTTCCAATTCTAGAATTTTGTTTTCATTTTCAGCTTGTGCTCCTTTTGCTTCGTCATATTCAGAATTTTCAGATAAGTCTCCAAATCCTAATGCTACTTTTATTCTTTCTGCAATCTCTGCTCTTTTTTCTGTTCTCAAATATTCTAACTCTTTTTCTAAATTTTCAAATCCTTCTTGAGTTAATATAACATCTTTATCTTCCATTTTAGTTCCTCCTTATATATTTGCAATAATCTATATACTATTTTTATCCTTTATTAAATATAAAATATATTAATCTACTTTTTACTATTTGTCAAGCCATTTTTATGTATTCACTTGCCTCAATTTTACCTCTACTACCTATAAGTGCCTTTATTTCTACATTATCGTTTTCAATTTTCTTTCTTATTTCTTCAAAACTTTTGTTTTTATCTATAGTACTTTCATATAAAATTGTTTGATTAAATAGTTTATATCCAGTTATCATTTGTAATTGTTTATTAACACTTTCTTTTATTAGTAGCCCATTTATAAATACTCCTGAAAAGGATTTTGAAATTTTTATCTCATCTTCTTGTAAATTAATAAAAAAGGCATCTCTATTTATATTATACTGTAACAACTCTTCTTGTGAAAAATCAAAATTGATTATCCAACTAGCTCTTTTTATACCTTTTCTTTTATTATTAGATACAGTAATCATAATCCCACTGTTCTCATATATCTTCTTTTCGAATATTAAGAATCTTCTTAATTGATTTGTCACAATATTTACACTTTTAACTTTATAAGTTAATAATTGTATTATTTCTAAATTTATTTTTGAATATTCATTGACTAAAATATAAATTGTTTGATTTTCAATTCTTTCATTCTTAGTATTCGAAATATATTCTATTGCCTTATCAATCATTATTTTTAATAAATATTTTCCATTTTCTAATGACTTACTTACATAAGTATTTTTAATTCCGTCTATTTTTTTTAATTCTTCAGATACTATTATATTATTAATCTTTTCTTCCTTTATAACTTTATTTATGTTTCTTATTATTTTTGATATGTCACTTTTCCCATTTTTATGTATTGGTATAACACCTATAATATAATCCTCACTTTTTTTTACATAAACTCTACCCTTATAACAACTGATTTCATAATTCAATAATATTATTAATTCCAATACATTCCTAATAAACTTTTTAAATTTACCTTTTTTTCTTATAAGCATCATTTTTATAATTTTTTTGCAAGAAAATATTTCTAAAGGATTTCTTAATTCTCTTAAATATAACTTTTTTTCCTTATTCATAAAATCACCTAAAATATAATATTTTTCTATTATATTTTAGATGATTTTAAATTATTCCTATTCTATCGCTTTTTTTATTGTAGTCCAAATTTCCTGTTTTTCAAAGTCCTTTGCCCAATAGCAACCTCCTGCTAAATTGAAGTCCTTTATTAAAGAAAGTTTTTCGTTTATTGATTTTTCATCTTCCAACCACATTTTATAAATAGCTCCATCTTTTTCATATTGTACGTAATTTTGTTTTAATATATCATCCCACTCTTTTTTAGTATCACTTGGAATTACAGATTCAATATTTTTCATTAGAACAACAGTACTTGTTGTTTTTCCGTCTTTTTCCTTCCATAATCTTGTGTAAAATGGCATTCCTAATACTAATTTTTCTTTTTGAACTTCCTCTTGATTAATAAATTTACTAATATTTAGTTTCACCCAATCATATCCTGCTGTTGTTCCCTCTTTTGGAGAAGATGCACCATTTTGATCATATGCCATAAACATAATATAATCTGCAACTTTTCCTAAAGTATTTCTATCGAAGCATAAAGACCAATCTGGAGATCCATCAGGTGCAGTCACATCAACAGATACGACTTTTCCTACAGCTTTCATTCTTGGAGTAAGTTCAATAATAAACCTAGAAAACATTTTTTTATCTTCTTCCTTCATGTATTCAAAATCTATATTAACTCCATCTAAGTTATATTCATCCACATAGGATACAATCTGGTTTATTAATTTATTTCTTAATTCATAATCATTCATAATTTCAGATGTTGTTTCTTTCATAGAATTATTAGAAACAATTGGCCATACTTTATATCCATTTGAATGTGCCCAGTTAATATAATTTATTCCAGATTTCCCTACATTTTCAAGCAACTTTCCTTTTCCTGACTTTTCTAAATAGAAAAATGATGGTGATACAACATTTACTCCATCTATTGAAGTAGCTGTTCTATCTGGAGCAGTAGCATACTCTGAGAAATATTCCCATACTAAGCTTACTTTTCCTTGCACTTGTTTTTCTTGTATTTTCGCTTCTCGCACAATCTTTTCATTTTTTATAGAATCTTTTTTTACATATCCTAATTTTCCTTTTTTTGTTCTAACTTTTATCCATCCATCTGTTACTAATTTTTCTTGTTCTTCTGTTAATGGTACAATTGTTAAAGTTTCTCCTTCTTCTATTTTTTCGATTGTTTTTGAAAATATTGTTGATTTATATTTTACACTATTATCTTTTACACTCTCTGCTTGTTTTAATTCTTTATTAATAGATTCTAAAACAACAGTATTTGTTTCTTCTATATACTTAAAATTTATATTATAAATATCTTCGAGTTCTGAAACAGGAATATAATACTTACCGTTCATTTTTATTATTTTTCCGTTTGCCTTTTTCTTTTCTCCATTTACTTCTTTTTCATAAGAATCCAATCCCATTACTAATATTTTATCATCTGAAGTCGTTACAATTTGATTATACTTTTCATCATAATAAATATATTTATCATAAAAATTTGCTATATCTTCTTTACTTAAATAAAATATGCCACTATCACTTTTATATATATTTGCCTTTAAAAATTTAGTTACATCTTGATAATTAATAACCAATTTTACCGCATTTTCGTCTTCATCTTTAATATAATTTGGTGCAATTCTTAAAATAAAAGTTGCCATTCCTATTAATATAATTACAATTATTAATTTTAATATCGTTCTATTTGACTTCTTTTGTTCTTTTTCTTGTCTCATTTTACAAATTCTCCTTTAAAATTTCTTTTGTCACTATATCATAAAACTATACTTTCGTGAATACTATTTTTAAATATTTTTATTTTTAATAACATTTATTAACTAATTATACCATATAACTTTAAAATTATTATTTGAAAATATACTTTACTAATATACGTTATTATTTAATGTTTCAATGTTTATCTTTCTTAATATATAAAAATCGGGGACGTAAAAAAATGTGAAAAAAGTACTTGTTTTTTTTGTAAAACTATGATAAACTTAATGTTAGTCAATTTAATAATGCATATAGGAGGTGCAAAATAATGGCAAAATGTGCAGTTTGTGAAAAATCATTAGCTCATGGTAATAAAATTAGTATTGCTCGTTCTCATGTAAGTAGAAGAGCTACTAGAACATGGAAAGCTAATTTAAGAAGAGTAAAAGCAATTGTAAACGGAGAAACAAAACAAATATATGTTTGTGCAAAATGTTTACGTTCTGGAAAAGTAACAAGAGCTTAAATAAAATAGTAAAAGTAGGAATTATCCCTACTTTTTTTGCTATCTTTATGTAATTACACTTAATCTTTTATTCCAAAAACTAGCTTTACAAATCCTCTTAAAAATTTAGGTACCTTCTTCACTACTATTGTCATTTAAATCAACTCCTTTATTTTGTATTTTTAACATGCAAGCCACATGAAACCTATTGCTACCACAGCTATTCCTATTGCAAATAGCCACCCAGTTATCGGAAGTAACAACACTAATAATATACCAATTCCTAAACCTATCAAACATACACCTAAAGTCTTTTTTAATACACAAAACATAATGTAATTACCTCCTTACTTATATATTATATTAGTGTCTTTCTGTAAATGTTACTCTTAAAATTTTGTAGAAAGGAGATATGTTTGCTAAAAGCTAAACATATTTTGAAAATGGAAAAAAATAAAGTTATAGAAATGATTAAAATACTAAAAAAGGCTTACCCTGATGCAAAATGCAGCTTAGATTTTTCTTCAACATTTGAGCTCTTAATTGCTGTTATGTTATCTGCGCAATGTACAGATGAAAGGGTTAACAAAACAACACCTTCTATTTTTTGTAAATATAATAAACCAATCGATTTTGCAAATATAGAAATAACTGAATTAGAAAAGTTAATCCATCCTTGTGGTTTTTATAAGACAAAAGCAAAAAACATTAAAGCAACATCGAAAATTTTAGTTGAAAATTTTAATAGTCAAGTTCCAAATACAATAGAAGAACTAATGAAACTTCCAGGAGTTGGCAGGAAAACTGCAAATGTCGTAATGCTCGAAGGCTTCCATCTTCCTCAAGGAATTGCTGTAGACACTCATGCCAAAAGACTTTCAAATAGACTAGGATTATCTAAAAATACTGACCCTTCTAAGATTGAACAAGATTTACTTAATATTTTTCCTAAAGAATATTATGAAGATATAAATCATCTATTTATTTGGCATGGTAGAAATATTTGCAGTAGTAGAAAGGCTAATTGTTTAGATTGTCCAATTAAAAACTTTTGTGAATATTACGCAAAAAATGTATAATTTTATTATTTCTAGTTATACTATACATAAAAGTTTATACTTTTATTTTTTGATAGAGGTGATTAATTTGACAAACATTAATTGTTCCTCAAATTGCATATATCAAAAAGATGGGAAATGTTATTTTGAAAATATATCTACTACAAGAGTAACCCCATCTAATGATTGCGCTTACTTTATATCTAAAAATCAAAAGCTTAAGAATTAATAAGCATATTCTTTGCTATTAATTCTTAAGCTTCTATATTTATACTAGTTTGATTTTTATTTATAAATTTAATATTTCCTTTTTTCTTCATATTAAAGCAAATCATTCTCCATCTTTGTTTTCTAAATCTTCTATAATATCTTCCATAACAATTTGTTCATTTTCATCAACTTTATATCTTGGAAGTTCTGGAAGTTCTTCTAAACTAGAAATTCCGAACATTTTTAGAAAATTTTTTGTTGTTTTATATATTGTTGGTCTTCCTGGAGCATCCATTTTTCCGGCTTCTTCTACTAAATTATATTCTAATAGTTTATATAACGTTCCATCTGAATTTACACCACGGATAGCTTCAATTTGTGCTCTAGTTATTTTAGGGTTATATGCAATAATTGCTAAAGTCTCTAGGGCTGCTTGTGATAAATTGGGTTTACTTCTTTTATCAAATATTGGATATATATATTCATAGTAATCTTTTTTTGTGCAAAGTTGGTATGCATCATCTACTTTAATAATTTCTAATCCTCTGTTTGCTTTTTGCATATCTAATTTCATTTTTTCCACAATTTCCATTACTTCTTCAAAGTTTATTTCTAATAAAACCATTAATTCTTTTATTTCAACAGGTCTTCCAGCTGCATATAATACGGCTTCTATTATTGCCTCTTTTTTTTCTTGTTCCATAAAAATACCTCTTTTCCTTATATTTACTAATTATGACATTCTTTTTTTTATGTGTCAAGAAAAATGCACAAGCTTTATAATAAAGCTTGTGCAAAAGGAACTAGTCGTCTTTGACTTCAACTTCAATCTGCCTGATAAATTTTCCCATGGAGTCAATCACATCATGAAGTGGAATTTGACCGTTCTTAGCCTGATTAAGCAATCTGCTTACCCAAATTTTTTCTGGACCTACATATCCTTTTTCAAATGAATACAACTCATTGACTATCTTATTTTCATCGTATTCATCTTCAAGTTCTGATACTTTTTGCTTAATCTTTTTCAGTTGTTCTAATTCTTTTCTTTTCAAAAAAATCATCCTTTTTTTATTTTTAGGCTACTGCCTATACTTTTATTATACATCATTTGTCGTATTATGTCAAATTAAAGTGCACTTTTATACAATATTTGTTTTTATGCAATATATAAGTATTATTATCCAGAATTTACTTTATTTTTTATTGAAATTTTTTATTGTTTATGCTACTATAAAGTAAATTTTAAATGTTAGGATGTGTTTAATGTATGTCTAATGAAAAAAATAAAAAAATAAAAGTTGTTACTGGAGATGGAAAGCTTGATATTTCACCAGTTTCTTCACATCTAGAAATTGAAAAACCAAAAGAAAAGAAAAACAAAGAAGATATTATTATACCCAAAGAAAAGAAAAACAAGTAACTTAAATTCCTTGTACAGCAAAAAAAATAGAGAATTAAATCTCTATTTTTTTATTACATTGCCTCTTCTTTATTTTCCTGTTGTTCTGTTACTTCTTCATTATCATTTTGATTTACTACTTCCAAACTTGCTACAGATACTTCGTATGCAACTTTATTTTCTACTCTTCCATCATCATATTTCTTTTCGTATGTTCTAGATTGAACTCTACCTATAATTTTAACTTCAGTTCCAACTGGAATATTTTCACAAAATCTTGCATTTCTTCCCCATGCAATACATGGAATATAATCTGATTTATTATATGCTCTATTTACTGCAAGTAAAATATCAGATATTTCTCTACCAAATGGTGTTTGTCTGTAAATTGGTTTTTTACAAATAAATCCATTTAAAATCACTTCATTTGATATAAAATCTTTACTTACTTCAATTTCCTCTTCTTGGTTTTCTACGAATTTAACCTCTTTTGCAAATACAGTAAGTACCAATCTGTTTCTGTCGTTTTCATAACTATTGTAAGATCTGAACTGACCTTCAACAATTATTTTCTTGTTCATTTCTAGATCTTCTAATTCAAGTAATCTTTCAGATATTGTAATTGGTATAATATCTGCATTACCACTTAAACGTGGAACACTAAGATTAAATATGTAAAACTTCTCTCCATAAATTTCATGACTAAATTTTTTATCACTTGTTACTTTTCCCACTAAAATAATGTGGTTATTATCTGAATAATTTGTATTCAATTTATTCTCCTCCTCTTATTTGTTTATCTATTGTATCTTATTCATCTTGTTATCTTTTTAGAATATATTTCATAATTTATATTATACTACCATTTTTTCATTTTGTCTACATAAAAAGTTTTTTTTTACACTTTTTTATTTTATTTTAATTGTTTTTTGCTAATTTATATGGCATTTTTTAATTTTTGTAAATTAATTATTTAAAAATTTAGGTATATTTATGTTTATTTATGGCATTATCAAAATTCTATTTTATATATTTTGTAAAATTCATACTAAAACTTTAATAACTCTATTGTATCTTGATTATAAATGAGTAATAACGCAATTATTAGCATAATATCATAGATGTCACATTGTTCATATTTTTTTAGGCTAATTTCCTGTTGTTCAATATCTTGTTTTTTATTTAATATATTTCTTTGTACACAAATTTGAACATTGTCTTCTGTATTACTAGACATTGTTATTGTTGATTTTGAATTAAAGCCGTAAGTAATAATTATAGAGTTTATCTCACTTAATATGTTCAAATTCAAATTTAAATCTGTATTAATAATAATATACTTTGCATTTATCAATATATCTTTTAGATTTTCTATTTTTGAAATCTCTTTATTTATACAAATAGCATCAAATCGTATATTCTTCATATTTTCTATACTTTTTTCTGTTATATATACAATTTGAAAACACACATTATCAATATTATCTTTTAAAATTTTGTTAATATATTTTTTACTCTTATCGTCAGTAATTATTCCTACAAAAACCATAAATTTCTCCTTTTATTTATGTTTTTATTATTTGTATATAAACTATTTTTTATTCAGCCTTCTGCCTTTTTTGCACTCCATTTGCATCTATTGTATAATTTTCTTTATGAATTAATTCAGAAACACTGACAATATCATAACCTTTATTTTTTATATTATGTACTAACATCTCTAGGCTATCTGCAGTATGTTTTGTTCCATTATGAGATAATATTATACTTCCATTACTTAACTTTTGTTCTAATCTTTTCCACATTTCATCACCTGTTAGACCGAGTATAGTCTAATGTATCCAGATTCCACTGAATAGTTTTATGTTTTTGCTCATTTGCTGCATTAATTACTGTATTATTATATTCTCCATATGGTCCTCTATATAATGTTGTTGGTTTTCCTATAATTTTTTCTATTTTTTCACTACACAAACGAATTTCTTCTGAATTTTGAGAAAGACTTAAATTATTAACGTGTGGATGAGTATTTGAATGGTTTGCAATTTCATGTCCATTATCTGCAATCTTTTTTACATATTCAGGATATTTATCTACCCAATCTCCAACCATAAAAAATGTTATATGTACTTTATTTTTTGATAATGTATCTAATATGCTATCAATATCATCTGCATTCCAAGCACAATTCATTGTAAGTGCAACTTTTTTTTCTTCGGTATCAACACTATAAATTGGTAATAATTTATTTTGCGATGAAGTTAAAATTGCCTCTTTGTTTCTATCAACAATTACATTGGCCATCATAAACAAAACTACTATTGTACTTAATGCTATAACATATGAATAAATCTTTTCCTTATTAAACACAATAAACATAAAAAAACCTCCCAAAATAATCTAATTTATTTTATGATTATTTTAACAGCTTTATGAAATTTTATTATATTTTTTAGTAATATCGGACATTCAGTACTGTATAAAATAAGACTATAATATATTTTAGGAGGATTTTTATGAAGGTTATTCATATAAAAAAGAAAAAACTATTACTTTTTAATAGTATCTTTCTGACATTTATCATTACATTTTGCATGTTTTCAACATCTTTTGGTATGCAACATTATTATAAATTAGATTTTCAGACTGGTTTAGTTACTGCTACTAAATTAAATGTAAGAAGTGGTCCAGGTACTGGTTACGGAATAGTTACAACTGTTAATAAAAACCAATATATTCGTGTATTTGCTGGAGTTGGAGATTGGTATATTGTTCAAGTTGAAGGAGATTATGTTGGAGCAGTAAATAAAAAATATATTAAACCAATTTATCCGTCTAAGACCAATGCAGGCACTAATACTAACACCAATACTAATACTGGAACAACTCAAACTACAACATCTAATTTAAGTGCTGATGAACAGGAAGTTTTTAATTTAATTAATAATCAAAGAACGCAAAATGGATTAAGTGCATTAAAAATTGACTCTGAAGTTCAAAAAGTTGCTAGAATTAAAGCTCAAGATATGGTCAATAATAATTACTTTTCACATACTTCACCTACTTATGGTTCTCCTTTTGATATGCTAAAGAGTTATAAAGTTTCATATAATACAGCTGGAGAAAATATAGCTGGAAATTCTAGTAATTCGGGAGCTGTAAATGCTTGGATGAATTCATCAGGTCATAGAGCCAATATTTTAAATAAGTCTTTTAATTATACTGGAATTGGAGTTGTTAATAGTCCAAAGTATGGAAAAGTATATGTTCAAATGTTTATTGGAAAATAACAAAGTAAACAAATAATTCATTTTACTTATTCTATTTTCTAAAAAATCGATACTTATTTTTAACTAAGTAATCGATTTTTTTGTTATTTTAATCTACTTCTAACTTCTTTATAATCTTTCATATATTTTTCTACCATATTCCAAAACTCTTCTGAATGGTTCATATACTTCAAATGACATATTTCATGCAACACTACATATTGTATTACATTTCTATCATATTTCATTAAATAAGAATTAATAGTAATGTTTTTATTAGCACTACATGTACCCCATGCTGATTTTATCTTTCTTATACGATATTTATTAGGTTTTATACCAACTATTCTAGTTACAATTTCCATAGCCATTGGTACTTCTTTTTCTGCTATTTTCATATACACATCATCTAATAAACTTTCTATTTTTTCTTGATAATTTTTCTTATTTCTTCTAGATAATTCAACTACTAAAATTCCATCGTCTATATAAATATTAGATACACTTTGTTTAAAGTACTTTATTTTTAGTGGATATTCTTTTCCTAATATAGAAACCTTACATCCTGGTTTATACTCTTCTTTTGATG
>ERZ825670.936-NODE-936-length-35085-cov-4.490551_pt1 | contig 35085 bp, 38 predicted proteins | sample MGYA00519929_ERZ825670 | MGnify/ENA primary metagenome ERZ825670 (study PRJEB31778, sample SAMEA3449207) | human gut metagenome | biome: human gut; feature: human-associated habitat; material: faeces | place: United Kingdom | collected 2010/2012 ...
CATTTTTTACTTGCAGTTATTTTGAAAGAGCTCAATCCAGTTCTTCATCCACATACTTCTGTATATTAGAAGCATTCACATACTTCTTAACCTGTGCCCCGTCAGTGATCACAAGTGTAGGCGCCTGACGGATCCCGTACTGCTTGACAAGTTCGGGATTCTGCTCGGCATCGATGATCTCCAGTTCCTCACCTTCCAGCATTTTCTTTGCCATACGGCAGTTTGGACAGGTGCTGGTCGTGAAGAGATATTTGTGTGATGCCACCGGCTGGATCTCAACCTCATCACCTTTCATGGTCATCATGCTGGTGTGTACTTTTTTCAGCTGGGAATGGGTAATATCATAGAGGGTACGGTTCTTGTACTCCTGTGTCTTACCATCATTCCAGTTCTGTACCGGACGGTAGTAGCCGGTGATACGGCTGTAAACTTCAGCCTTCTTTCCACATTTCGGACAGGTGAAATGCTCTCCGCTGATGTAGCCATGCTCCTGACATACGGAATAAGTCGGAGAAATGGTGTAATATGGCAGACGATAATTCTCCGCGATCTTACGTACCAGAGACGCTGCTGCCTTCCAGTCCGGAAGTTTCTCTCCCAGGAATGCGTGGAATACAGTTCCGGATGTATACAGAGTCTGCAGATCATCCTGTATATCCAGTGCGTCAAAAATATCAGCGGTATAATCAACCGGCAGATGGGAGCTGTTTGTGTAATACGGAGTATCGCCCTCTTTTCCTGCTGTCTTGATATCCGGATAACGGCTTCTGTCGTGTTTGGCAAGGCGGTATGCGGTGGATTCCGCCGGTGTTGCCTCCAGATTGAAAAGCTCTCCCGGATACTGCTCCTGATAGTCAGAAAGACGGTTTCTCATATGCTCCAGAACCTCTTTCGTAAACTTCTGGGTCTCCGGATCTGTCATGTCTTTTTTCAGCCAGCATGCATTTAAGCCCGCTTCGTTCATTCCCACAAGACCGATGGTGGAAAAATGATTCTCAAAACTTCCAAGATATCTCTTGGTATACGGATACAGTCCCTCATCCAGAAGTCTGCTGATCACATCTCTCTTGATGTGAAGAGATCTCGCGGAGATATCCATCATGCGATAGCGGTCGAGTTTGTCGATGGAATCAAATTCTGCATACGAATAGAGCGCAACGCCGGTATCCGTGGAATGGCCATAGACCATAACAGGGATGCCGAGCGACTGGCAGAAATCGTACAAAATAATGGCCGACGCCCTTGCGTAGATTGCTCGGCTGGCACAGCCCATCGAACCCGATTCGTCAAGCAGCAGCGCGATAGCCAGCTCTGGAGTTTCATTGGGCAGGCTCATCTTGGAAAACGCCCTGCCGTCATTGCGGGGCAATGAGTGGATATCCAAGCGCCGCCCCATGTATAAACCCGTCTGCTTGCCGCCCCGCCGTTGGTCCTGTAGCTGCCTCGTTATGCTGCGCTGCAGCTGCTTGGATATGGCGAGCAGCGGCGGTGAAGCCTCGTCGTACCTGTCGCGCAGCTCATCGTCTATCGTACTCATCCGGTGAACGGTCATCTTGACGCCTTCATGGATGTTGCCGTAGGCAATGTTCTGCGCAAGCTCGTTAAGCTGCGATGTACGCTTGGTTTCCAGCCGTTCTTCCGCCATGCGGTTAAGCAGGTCTTCGATATCCTTGGCGGAGGCGTCGTAGCCAATGCCGTGATAATCGTTGTCGTATTCCAGCTCGCCGCGGTTGGGTGTGGAAACGCTGTCTGTCTGCATGAGTGGGATGCGACCGCCTTCCTTATCCGTGACCTCTAGCGGTTCATCCGGCGCTTCACTTGCATTTTTGAAGCAGGCGCCATCCATATCGTCGCCGATCCTGCCGGAAGAAGCGGCGCCTCCGCCTGCCTCAGCCGGTTCTTCATCATCCTTAGGCTCGGGCGCTTCAGCTTCTTTTTCATCATCCTCTGTGTCGTCTTCTGCGGCCGGAGGCTTGGCAAGCGCTGCGGTCATCCCGCGTTTTGCACTGCGCATTTCTCCGCGCCCTAAAGCGGGCGTGCCATTTTCGGCCACAGCAACCGTCAAACCGGCGCCTTCTGAGGTAGAACCATTCAGCGCATCGAACAGAGCGTCTAACATAGCAGCCAGATCGCCGCCGGCCGCTTTACTATTCTCCTCGCAATACTCCAGATATGGCTTGATGTAGCGCCAGTTGCGCACGATGATCAGATTGACCATCTGCCAGCGTACCCTTGGGTCAGCGCAGGTCAGCCCCTCATCCAAATCGTCGAGTGAATGGAATACGGCCTGTATGCGCTCATCCGTCAGGGCTGTTTCACCATACTTTATTTCCCCATATAGGCAGTAGCTCAGCATCATTTGGAGGATAGAGCGCCATTTCAAGCGTTCGTCTGCTTCTTGCTCGACAAGCTGTGCGACGGTTTGTGTCTCCTCCCATACGCTTTCCCGTAAGCTCTTCAGGTTTGCGCCCAGCACGCCCGGAAAGTGGTTCATCATCTTTTCTTCAATGAAGCCGTCCTCCAGGACGTTGTGCAGATGATGCGAGAGCCGTGTAAATGCCGTTTGGTAGACGGAGCCTTGATTTCGGTATTCCTCGATCTCATCCACATTGAGCCTGTGCGAAAGCTCAGCACAGACGGGACGCTCCGGATACCAGCCTCCGTCCATCGTTTTTGCAGCGTGGGTCTGGCTGGACAGAAAATCCGTATACAGCACATGACCCAGCTCATGCGCAAACAGTCCGCAGACCATTTCGTATCGCTCCTGTCGGTTCTTTTTGGCTTTCACCAATGGAGTTGCCGCATTGATCCAGATGAGCGAATTGTCCGTATGCGCGCCCTCCGGGTTCTTCGGTTCCCAAACGATGCGGACATTCACCCTGCGGTTATAGGCGTACCGCTTGCTTTGCGCCGCAGCTATGTCAGCAAAGTGTCCCGCAAGAATGCGGGACACGAAAAACTGCCTGTCGGTTATGCTGTTGCGCTCCTGATTGAGCAGCTGCCGGACTTTCTTATGATTTACTCGTGTCATGAGTGTTCTAAAGCCTCCTTTCTATACCGCCTTGCGGCGTTTGGGTGCAAATTGCCCCTCCAATACCGAGGATATCAGCGCATAGCGGTCGTCCTCGTTGGCGGTAGCCTTGGATATGACGGTGTATAACGCCGAAATATACGGGTCGCCGGTGATCTCCGTGGAAAGTATCCAGTCGATCAGGCTGCGCATACCGCAGGAGCCGTCAACAATGCCGTTCTTGCGCATGAAATCGCTCATGTCGTTTACGACTCTAACCATCTGACCCACCAGCACATCGTCCTCACAGCCCGTCACGCTCATGGCGCGCTGAGCCATGACCTCCGGGCTTGGCAGTTCGATGTCCTGCGCTAGGCTCATTCGGTCGGTGACGCTTTGGTTGAGCCCGCGGCAGCCTTCGTAGGCGATGTTGGTGGTTACGATGACGACAGCGTCCGGATGCCTGCGGATGACCTCGCCGGTGGGGAGCGTAATGCTGCCCGTCTGCTCAAGCAGGCTGTTAAGGCCCACCAGAACGCCCGGCTGCATGATGACCGTAGGCTCCTGCACTTCACACACATACCCGTATTTCAAGGCACGGATGAAGTCGGTTTCCACATAAGTGTAGGATGGGCTCTTATCCTTAGGCTTTACATTGCTCAAAAGCCGCACCTTGTCGGTCACGGCATCCAATACCACGCCCATGCAGTCTTGTGATGTGGCGTCCGGCTTTTTTGCGCCTGTCAGCTTCTCATATACGCCTTCGGGGTCGTAGTCCATGTCGTCGAGGTCGGGCAGCTTCATTAGCGCTGCTACGTTGGCATAGGTAATCCCGCCCATGCTCAACAACTGCTCACGCTCCTTGTCCAGCTCAGCGTCGCCCGTTGTCGCTCTTGCGGTATCGGGAAACACCTGCCCGACAAAGTCAAATATCTCGGTATTAGCGGAACAAGTATACTTGACATACGGCAGGCCCAATCCCGCTGCAATCGCCTGTGCGCCCATGGTCTTGCCGGTACCAGCAGGCCCGCGCAGCAGAAAGTTGCGCATGGGCATAGCTTTTTCGCTGGTCTTGACCGCATGCTGGCAGATGCTTACAACCTCCTTAGGGATGATGTACCATGCGGGGAGCTTTGGCACCAGGAGCTTTTCTCTGGCGTTGAGGCCGCGGCCTGGGTTGATGGGATACTGCCCGACAAAATCGCTGTGCTCGATCAGGACGGCGGGCTTGTACACAGGCGCCGGTCCTGTCTGCGCGATGATGGAGAACTCGCCGCATACCACCGTTTGTGGGATATACTTGCCCGCTTCAAGCTGCACCTTGGGGATGCGGGTCAGATTGCCCGTCTTATCGATGTTCAGTTTGATATGCGCCGGGCAGGTATCGTCCTTGATACGGCGATAGGCGTTATCGCAGAGTACGGCCATAATGTTTCCCGCCTTCACCACATCGTGCAAGCCCAAGGATAGCTCTGTACGGTACTCTTCAAGGTTTTCTGCGAACTCCTCGTCATCTGCAAGCGCAGGCATCAGGGAAAAGAGCAGCGCGCTGCCGTCGCGGCCGCTTGCGGTCAAGGTATAGATCTGGCTGACCTCGGTGTTTTTGTCGTACTCGATGGCCATGATACTGCCCGTGGCTGGGTCGTATACGGCCAGGTTATAGGCATCCGGCGACATTGCGGACTTATACTCGGCCACATTCTTTCCGTCCGATATTCCAATCGCGCCCTCGCCGCTGCCATCCCGGCAACGGCAAAAGGCGTTCACGGCCTTTATCATGGACGGGGAGAGCGTGGCTTCCGTGCCGTCGCCATAGGTTGAGCTGACCTTCACCTTTTTGCTTTTCAACGTATCAAAGGGGGGCGGCAGCGGACGGTTGAACGCGAACAGCGTTTGTGTGTTGACGCTCATATTCGATTTCCTTTCTATTCTTGATATCAAGCAATCAATGCTCATGTCCCATACGCGCTGACGGATGTATTTCCGCCATCACGCATGTTCCCTAAGCATCGCTTACTTGAGGTGTTGCGATGGCGACGCCATCATCCATAGGTTCTGTGTCTGTGAAGTCGTGTTTTTCAAGCTCGGCGCAAACGGCCGGCCAGCTTTCCTTTACCGGCAGAACCGACGCCGGTATCACAAACCGGTCGTCCCCACGGGCGATCGCTTCGTTGCACTGGTCGCTGAGATAACTGATATGATCTTCCACCCATTCAAAGGCAACAAGCTCATAATTGACGGGCATGGGCGATTCCACATCCTCTTGCGTGTCCGTTTCGCCCTGCGATTTCGCTTCCGGCGATTCGTTTGCATCGTCCTTCGCTTCCTTGGACGGAGCCGCTGTATAGCTGAGATTCACGAATTGAAGATCCGCCACAGTGACCTGCGCCCGGCGAAACCCGCCCGCGTGGTTGAGGATAATACAGAGTTCTCCACCCGCATGAAGCGTTTTCTCGGGGTGAGGCGTTTCCCATACCCAGCGCGCGCCGGGATGCTCGCACAGTACGGCTTCAGTTATGCGCCGCTCAAGGATGGTAAACGCCATCCTGATCAGGTCGCGTTCATTGTCCGGCACAGACGGGGCGGCGGGCGGCGGAAGTATAACCGCTTCAGGTTTTCGCAGCGACGCGAACAGCAACACGACGGCCGCGATGACAGCGCCTGCGAGCGCCAGCAGCAGGATCGGCCACAGCCGGGTGATGAAGCAGAGCAATATGACGACGCCGAGCAGGGTCAGCGCCTCATACGCTATATGTCGCTTTTTGCTCTTGTCCATACTTTGGATATTTTCCTTTCTCGTAAATTGAGGACGGGATGTAGATGTGGATCTCGTTGCTGAAGCTAATGCGGCATCCGTCCGCCCGTTTACGGCTGACGACCGCGCAGGCCTGCCTGGATGGCAGAAACAGCCGGCCTTCCCGATACCCGGATTCGGTGGCGGCGCCAAAAAGCGCCTGACCGAATACGACCGTGCCGACGTCATTGTCGGTATCCGATTTCACAAGCACAAGCGACTCGCAAAAGCCGCTTGGCGTCGTGTGGATCCTTACCGTATACTGTCGGCCGGTCTTTACCGCGAGAGCAAGCTGATTGAGCTGTTCTCCTGAAAGCGTGTCTCGGCTGCGCTGCCGGAGCAGTGTGATGAGTTTGACGGTCTTTTCCTCCTCGGTCTTGAACATGAACGATGTGTTTTTCAAGAAATGCCCTCCTTTCCCCCAAAAATAAAGCGCACGCAATCGGTGGAACCATTGCATGCGCCATTTTGGCAAGTATGTGTTTTAAGGTCGGTCAGGTCTCGTCAGGGTAATATGAGTTGCCGCCGCCAAACGGCTCATACCCCGTAAAACCGGGAAGCTGTTCCGGCGGCAATGCGGACTGCTCCTGTTTATCTTGAACGGGAACTGCCTTTTGTGCCGTCTGCGCGTCCTGCTTGGGAAGCGCGCTTGCGGCGTACTCGATGTTGACGGCTCTGATGGTCGGCCATGTGGTGATCTCGCCGGTCTCCCGGTTGACCCACGGCTTCATATCGAAGTTGCCCATCACGTTGATGTGGGAGCCCTCCTTGAGGTTCATCCTCCGCACGCGCTCGGCAAGGTCGTCGAAGGCGTTGACGTTGAAGTTCACCCAGCGGGTTTCCTTATCGGCGCGCTTGTCATACACTTTGCAGCCGATCTTGAAGCTGAGCATGCGCCCATCCTCGGAAGAGTGGAATGCCGGAGCGCCGCCATACCCCTTGGATATGACCGCGTCCGTTACCAGTTGCAGCATCATGTTGATTATCTCCTTTCGTTTTGGGGTAATAAAAAAGCGCCAAACAGCGGATAGGCCGATTGACGCTAAAGTAACTTGGAAACTGTGCGAATCCATACGGATTGCTTGGAAACTTACAGCGTAAGTATATCACGGGGATTTGGGTTCGTCAATGACGGAAGACGTCCGCTGCTCGATAAGGATGTAGTCGTAGATAAGCAGCGCCCCGTCCCGTTCGTATACCTTAGCGCTCTCTTGGATATAGAGGCGCAGCTTTGCGCCGGCTCTATATCCTCTCCTGTGCTGTTTGAGCTGTATGCGCAGGATCTTCCCGTCGGCTTCCAGCGTCACCGTCTTTACGCGCTTGAACAAAATGGACTTCGTGACCTCTGCGCAGACGCCCTCCACGACCACATACCGCTTTTTGTCGGCTATATGAAACAGCCAGACTGCGCTTGCGAAGCTGAACAGCATAAAGCCAACGCCTGGCAGCACAAGCAAAGCGTCGTATCCCATCAGCAGGAATACCACGCTGAACAGGAGAAAGGCGCAGCCTATCAGGCCGCGCCGCAGGATCTGCCGCTGAAGAGCGGCGGGGATCGCTTTGAAACCGTCTCGTATGCGCATGGAACACCTCAAATCAGAATGATACGCCTCTTCTTCAGAAGGCTGAGCAGAATGCTTACCGCGCCGGGCAGCGCCGGAGAAAGCTCCATCGCCGCTTCCAGCGCGCCGTCGAAGATATTTTCCTTCGTATAGATCAGCTCTACCACGCGCTGCCGATTCTCTGCGCCCAGGTATTGCGCTTTCGGCTCAATGCCCGCTTCGGCCAGCTTAACAAGCTCCGCCGCGGTCAGGCGCAGACCCGCCTCCCTGATCCAACGCAATAGCCGCCTTTCATCGGGTTCAAGCCCCCAGTATGGCAGCTTGCGCTGGCGCGGCGCGATCACGCAGTTGACGAGTATGCGAAACACCTCGCTCGTGAACTCCTTGCCCGGCTGCGATTCGACGAGTCCAACCTTCTCAAGCGCGGCTAAACGCGCTTTTCCGAGATACTGAACGCCGGTATGCCCGGCCAGCCAATCCCGCGCCTGTTCATTTTGCAGCTCATGTATGCGGCCGCAGCGGTTGATCGTGATCGCGCCCCGGCATTGATTTATCAAAAGACCTTTGGATAGATACAGCATATTGAAGCACCGCCTTATCTTGTTCTTGAACTATTACACAAGCGACGTTTCGGTTTTACAACAGTTCCATCAGTTTATCTGCACGGCCACCACCAGTAGCCGGCCGTTTTTGCCAAACCCGCCGGACCTGTCGCAGGTCACAAGCGTCAACAGTCTGCCATCGGCAGGGGCGTAAACGTCGGTTTCAAACAACGCCCGCGCCTTGAGCGACTGCACAAAGCTGAGGAAGGCGTCATCGGATATGAAATCCTGCTGGAGAAAGTTGAACTGCTCCAGCGTGCCAACGTCCAAGTGGCAGACGGCAAGCACCTGCCATGTTCCGGTTCGATAGGGCGTATCGAATTGGAGGGTTTGATGCTTCTCCCAATAGTTCTGCTTCTTGTATTTCGTGAGCTGCGAGAACATAAGGCTTGACGAGCTGCCCATGTTATGCCCGAATACGATGGTATTCCGATCCAGCGGGTTTAGGTTGTTCTGATAGTCCATGAAGATCGTACCGCAGCTCGCTTCCTTCCGTTTGAAGCTCCTGTTCAGGTAATACTCGTTGTCCTCAGCCTGCACAACAGGGTAATTGACCTTGGTGCCGGGGATATACAGCCAACCCGCCGTATCGTTGTTTTGAGCAGTCAGGGCGTCAAAATCAACAGATACCCGCTGCTTTGTCTCATTGCTGCCCGCATCGGAAGCGGGTGCGCTCGTAGAGGGCGCAGACGTGGTGGGCGTAGATGTCGAGGGCGTGGTTGATATGTCCGGCTCGGCTACTTCCTCCGGCGTGGCGCTCTGCTCCGGCGTTGGGCTCGGCGGCGCAAGCTCTATGATGACAATATCGTCGTCCGGCCGCAGCACATCCTCCGCGATGTCCACATAATCCGCTTCATATCCCGCATACTCATTGGCTTCGATGACCCATGCGACGCCAAGCGCAATGGCAGCCGCAAGCAAAAGGCCCATCGCGCACAGCAAAATGATTCTCTTTTTATCCATACCGCACCTCACAGCAGCTTCATAAGCACGATCGCCAGCACCACGATGACGATGGCCGAAGCACCCACAACGATGATCTGCTTGATAAGCCCTTTATCCAGCTTTTCTTTGAATGCGCCGTCGTCCAGTGTGGGCGTATCGTCGTAGTACCCATCGTAGCCCTCATCCTGCGGATCGGGCGGCGGAGCGTCTGGTCGGCGCTTTATGGGCTTGGGCTTATGCTTCTTTTTCTTGGTTTGCGGCGCTCTTTGCTTAGGTTCTTCCTTGGGAACACCGCTTACGGGTATCGTTGCGCCGCATTCCATGCAAAAAGCGGCATCATCCAATATGGACGCGCCGCAATAGGGGCAATACCTCATTTCAAAACTCCTCCTTTTCCGGTCGTAATGACCGGCCGCTCAACAGAAGTTTCGACGCTAGGAGTATAACACAGGCGGATTTGCGTGTCATCGGCGAGAAACCGCCATCCGCCTGCCAGTAATATGACAAGCCCTTGCGGCTGCCTTTTGATTGAGATATACTAAGCCCGTAAAGTATCCAAGCCCTTCCGCTGGAAAGGCACAGTTTCCAAGTATTCAAAGCGTCCTTAGGCTTTATGCCTCGGGGCGCTTTTTTCATATAGATTCGGCCGTGTATTCGGCCCATAACCCATATCTTCGGAACGCGCACGCGCTCCGTTTTTATATGCCAAATTCAGCACAAAAGAAAGGAAATCGAACCATGAACGCACAGGAAAAGCGGCTCACGGAAGAACAAAGCGCATTTGCGGAAAAGCATCATCATGTGGTTATGGACTTCCTGCGGCGCAAACGGCTCCCGGAAAGTGAGTTTTACGATGTGGTGATCTTTCGGTATCTGAGGGCGGTGCAGCTCTACTGCATCAATCCCCAACTGCGCAGGTGCAAATTCGAGGCTATCGCCTTCAAGGCGATGGACTGGCAAATGAAAAGCTACTGGCGCAAGGCCTATAAAATGCCTCATAAGACGCGGAGTCTTGATGAACAGCTTGCCGGCAGCGGGTTGACGCTTCACGAGGTAATACCCGCCGATGGCTTTGACGCAGGCGATGAGGCTTGTGACAGGCGGACAGCGGAGGCGTTGCTCGCGGCGTTGTCCGACGAACAGCATACGCTTCTTGGCCTGCGTCTCGACGGTTATTCCGTGAAGGAAATCGCAGGCCGCATGGGCATGTCATGTGCGCAAGTAGAGGATACGTTTTCCTGTATCCGAAGTATTGCAACAGCGATTGCGTGATGGCGCCACATTATACAAGAAACAGGAGGTGAGACAGTCTTTTTGAAGGACAAATCTATCATCCCTATCATATCTCAAAAAAGGAGTGAACTGAATGACGCAAACAGATACACCGGATATTCAGCGAATGAAGGAACTTATCGGCATTCTCAAACGTGCCGACACAGCCTACTACAAACATGACGCCCCCGTCATGACCGACAGGGAATACGATGCTCTCTATGACGAGCTGAAAATGCTGGAGGATGCCTCCGGCATTACTTTATCCGGCTCGCCTACACAAAAGGTTTCCGGTGAAATACTGGATGGCCTTACGGAGGTGGAGCACACCCGCCCCATGCTGTCGGCGGCAAAGACAAAGTCCGTCGATGAGATCGTCCGATTTATCAGCAGCCACGCGGCGCTGGTTTCGTGGAAGCTCGACGGGCTCACGCTCGTGTTGCGCTACGAGGACGGCAAGCTGAAGCAAGCCATCACCCGGGGCGCTGAGGGTCGTATCGGCGAGGATGTGACGCACACGGTCAGAGTCATGCTCAATGTACCCTTGACCATCCCGTACACGCAGCCTCTTGAGGTTCGCGGCGAAGGCGTGGTCGGCTGGGCGAACTTCGAGCAGCTCAACGGCGAGTTGGATGAGCCCTATACCCATCCACGTAGTTTGGCTGCCGGGAGCATCCGCAAGCTCGACGCGACCAAGGTAAAGAACCGTATGCTGGAGTTCGTGGCTTTTGACCTGATCTCCGGCGACAGCTTCACCATGAAGCATGAGCAGTTGGCGTTCCTGTCAAAACTGGGCTTCGATGTGGTGCATCATCTCCCCTTGGGCGATCTGCCCACAGAGCCGCAGATCCGAGCGGTCATCAACTGGTTCGAGCCTACAAAGTGTCCCTATCCCGTGGATGGGCTTATCGTCGAATATAACGATATCGCCTATGGTGAGAGCTTGGGCGCGACGGGCCATCATGAAAATCGCATAATGGCGCTCAAGTGGGCGGATGAGCTGTACGAAACCGAGTTTCTTGGCTTCGAGCTTGCTACGACCCGCACCGGCATGGTATCCATCACCGGCAAGTTCAAGGATGTGGTTATCGACGGCGCCACAGTTAATCGTGCCTATCTCCACAATCTCGACATTGTCGAGAGCTTTCAACTGGGGACCGGCGACAGGGTTCAGATCTATAAAGCAAACCAAATCATCCCGCAGCTTGCCGAAAACCTCACGCGAAGCGGAACGGCGGCGCTCCCCAGCGCCTGCCCTTGCTGCGGTGAACCCATCATCGTAAAGGAGACCACCGGCGGCACACGCTTTCTACATTGCGTGAACCCGGAATGTCCCGCGAAGCTGGTGGACAAGTTCGTGCATTTCTGCGAACGCACGCGCATGAACATCGAGGGCTTGTCGGCAAAGACGCTGGAAAAGTTCATCGATAGGGGATGGATCAAAAGCTTCGGCGACCTATATGAGCTGGAACGATACCACGACGAAATCGTTAAAACGGAAGGGTTCGGAGAAAAATCGTATCAGCGACTGCAATCAAACATCGAAAAAAGCCGTGATTGCACTCTGAACCAGTTTATTGCGGGGTGTGGCATCCATACCGTAGGCCGAACCGCCGGACGTGTCATAAGCCGTCACTTCGGCGGGGAGTGGGAAGCGTTCGAGCAAGCCATCAAGGACGGGTTCGACTTCACACAGCTTCCGGACTTCGGCCCCACCATGCATGAAAACATCTATTCCTGGTATTCCGACGCGAGAGTTGAAAAGCTATGGCGTCCGGCGATACAACATCTTAATTTCAGAAAGGAAATGACTACTATGGCAAACACGAGCAACCCCTTCTATGGTAAAACAGTCGTAGCGACCGGAAAGCTTGAAAACTACACCCGAGACGGCATTCAGACCCGGCTACTACAGCTTGGCGCAAAACCCGCAAGCGCTGTAAGCAAGGCTACTGATTTTTTGATTGTCGGCGAGAACGCCGGTTCTAAGCTGGCCAAAGCGCAGCAGCTCGGCGTGGCTACGCTTACCGAGCAGCAGTTTGAATCCATGCTGGCGTGACCAGCGCTAATAAAAAAGGGAGGAAACATCATGTCAGAAAGCAACGCAATCGCAACCATCAACAGTATGGAGGGTTTTCAGCGTCTTGCACAATTCAGCACTTCTGCCGCCGCCAAGGAGCTTGCCGGGTTCAATATGCGCTTTGACCGTGTCAAAGTGCCTTCCGGCGGAGGTTTGACATTCATGCTTCAGGAGCCGGATGCCAATGGTAACACCGATTTCCGTGAGATCAACGCCGTTATCCTGACGCATCACCCCATGCAAAGCTACTTTCAAGGCAAGTATACCGGCGGCAATGCCCGTCCGGAATGCAGCAGCATGGACGGCAGTTTCGGTGTTGGCTCACCCGGAGGAAACTGCGCGAGATGCTATCTCAATCAGTTCGGCACTGCGGAGAACAACAGCAAGGCCTGCAAGCGCAAGCACAGGATCTATATTCTAAAGGAAGGTGAGATCTTTCCAATCATTCTCGACCTCCCTACGCTTTCTGTAGAAGGCTTTGGAAAATACCTGCGCAGGCTCTTGACCGTTGGCAAAGACCCGGGTGCTATCGTGACGCGGTTTGCGCTTAGAAAGGCGGCCAATAAGGGCGGAATGGACTATTCACAGGTGACCTTTACAGAAGGGCGTGACCTTTTGCCCGAGGAGCTTACCGCCGTGCGCAGGCTTGCCGCTCAGGTACAGGCGTACAGTTCTTCCGTTGATTACGATGCCGACGAGCCGGACACTGTGAGCGGGGATGTCATACCCGATTACGATCCAGAAACCGGTGAACTTCTGACGCCTGCCGTGCAGGGCTTCTGATTTTACCATCAACCCATTTGCAGCCGGGCGTCTTTGGGCCCCCGGCTCTTCTTTTAGGAGCTTGTTTATGTTAAAGGATAAAGATTTATTTCTCAAAGCGGAGACGCAAACTGCGCTTTGGCTTCCATGGGACACGGTTGGCCAGCTTATCGGCGATAAGATGGAAAAGCTTCTGCAAATGACATTTCACGTTCGAGAGGAATACCGCGATGCGGACTACCGGTATTGCGAGTTTGGGATGAATTACATTGATATTTTACGCAGGAACGGCCGTCTATGGCTATTGACGCTATAGAGGATGAACGGCAGGAGATGATGGGCTGCGGCGGTGCGCGAGACGGCAGCGGTTTACCTGTCAATTCACTTGGTATGGAAGTTTCAAAGAAGATACTCTTGCTGGCACTTGGCGTTGATAATGTGTGTATTATTTCTCTGTCTACAGATAGCGGCACGGTTTATATATACACCGTTTCGGATATAACGATTTATGAGAATACGGCGGATTTGAGCCTGCCCGTCATGGACGGGAAAACGTTTGTGTTGGTGACCTGCTATCCGTTTAGATATAGCGGTCATGCGCCGGGGAAATGCGTAGTAACGGCGCGGCGCATTGGCAGAAAGCAAGTAATCGCCGCTTTGCACCTTTGCGACTTCGCCTGCGAATGATTATAGTGTTATTTATTAAGGTATTTTGAAAGGAAGATTGCCATGTTGTCTTTTGAAAACGTACTTGATTGTTTTGCACTGGTTATTCAGACAGGAATCTGCGAAGTGCTGCTAACTCGCCACGGATATGTGGTAATGGAGTGGGACGAGGAAGAACGCGAATGGTTCAACGTAACTCATTGCGATACTCCCGCGGCATTGCGCGAAGCAATTCTTTCGGCGTATGAAGGATATCTTCAACTCTCGCTCATCACGGATTGCCACAACCCCACCGAAGAAGAAATACGCACGATACAAAAAAGGAGCGCTGATTTGCGGCTCCTTTGCAATGCACACGGCAAGATGACGGTTATCTGACGCCGGCCTGCTCCTTTTCGCGCAGCGCTTCCAGTACGCTCAATATGAAATGCAGGGACGCTTCATCAGATACGTCCAGCAGGCGGTCTATCTCTTTGCGAGTATCTGTGCGCGCTTTCGTTTTTGCTGAAAACAACGCCGTCCAAGGATATATTCAAGATTTTGGTAATCTCGAACAGTATTTCAATCGATGGCTTACGATGGCCGCTTTCGATATGCTTCACGTGCGTTGGAGATACCTCCAGCTTTTCCGCCAGCTCTTCTTGCGTAATTTTCTTGTTTTTGCGCCCTTTACGGATATCTTCCCGCAGCAGCGCCAGTTCCTTTTCACACTTCATATTCCTGCTCCTATATTTATTAGCTTAGCGTACCCATATCTGATTGAAAATAAGCTCAGAGTATTTTAAAATATCTCTTATAGCTAACCATTCATGGTGCATTAAGCTATTCATAGGAGAATATGCTACATAATGAAAAGGAGGTTTATTCCATGAGAACACCAACTGATTTCAGTAAATCTACAGACGTGCCCCAGAACAATAAAGCCTTACTAATACCAGTACATGAGGCTGAGAAAGACTATCCGCATTCGCCCATCTCAGTCCGAGAGATTCTAGACGGAGCACAGCAAAAATACGCTTTTACCGAAGCGCAACTCAAGGAACTGGAGGAGATTATAAAAGAGCAGGAAAAATTTTGAATCTGCCCGTCATATTTGCTCATGCAAAATTGTCTATCTTTATAGTTGGGAGGATGAGTATATATGACCTGTATGGCAACACCAGAACAGACATGCATTGTACAAGTTATACTTGAACATGAGGAAGCCTTCAATTTACGGCAGCATAGGCGCAATGAAACTATGCTAAAGAAGCGCATACTTGATTTCATCCATCAGCTACGTCAAAGAGGGTTCAGGCATTTCATCATATTTATAAACACTACCGTAGACTTCTGGCTTGCGGAACTTTTATACTTCATGAATAGGGGCGATAGAAAAGCTGCTTTCTCCTATTCGCTCTATCTTACGCCGGCAGATGCGGAGAACATAAGCGAATGGGCCGTGGAAGAATACTATTTTGATGAGATTATTCGTAATGCCGCAAAGATTCATTGGTGTCGCGGCCATTGGTATATGCCGGATTCTCCGCTGATGTTGTTGGACCTGACATGCCATTCGACCTCAAACAGGTATTGCCGCTGAGCATAACATATTCTTTTGTAGGTTACATGGCGGCATGGTATTATAATCATAAAATGTAGGGCGGAGATAGTTACTTGGGGATTCGTTATGGATGTGCATGAACTGATCAGAGTTTTTTTGAAAGAAGAAAATCGGAAGGAACTTTCGCTGTATGCCTATATGTTGATGGGAAACAAAAACGACGCTTTGGATTTACTAAGTGATCTGTTGATCGAAATCTATGAAAATCCAAAGATGCAGGATGCGATAGATCCTATCCCTTACTTCAAAACCGTGTTGCACAATAGGGCATGCAACATTAAGAAAAGGAACAGCCGGATGATTCCGCATGCCCCGGACATGCTGTCGGGAACAGAGCCAAAGCTATATGACGATACGGAGCGGGAGCACGAGGATATGCGCACGCGGCAGGAGTGGCTAAACAGACTTCTGATATCATATTCACCTGAAATCGCCGATGCGTTTCTCAGATGCTATATGGATGGCTACTCGGTAAAGGAGCTTGCTGCGGAACTCAACATGAGCGAAAATGCGTTGTCTCAACAATTTTGTCGTATGCGAAAGAAAATGAAGCACGACTACGCTGGGGTGTTAGAAATGATGTTGTTTGTGTTAATGAGACTTTAATTGCGAAAAAGAGGTGCGGTTAAAAATGATTAGGAAAAAAGCAAATGTGCTTTCCGTTGGAGAAGAGTTTACACTCTCCCGTGCTGAAGCGGAGCGAAGGTTAAAAATAGAAGGGTATCCAAGCTTGGAGCAAATCATCCAGCGTACTAAAGCAAAGGCGGATTGGCCTGACGAGCGCTGGGATGAAATACGGCGTATTGCAGCCGCAGCCGAAAAGCCGGATGCGTTGGTTGTCAATCGCAAAACAGTCTTTGCGCATATACGGCATTGTAACAGATGGGTTGCAGCGGCGAGTTCGTTGATATTTGTACTTGCTGTACTGCTTATCTTCATACCCGAAAGCAGAGCTTTTGCTATTCAGGTATATCATTCTGTAGTGCGACTATTTGATAATAGGATGGAAATTCAGCAGCCTATACAAACTCATATGTCACGTGAGTATGACAGCCAGATTGCGGACAATTTTGCCTCCGAGTTGGAGGAAGAGCACCCCCAGAAGCAGGAAATGAAAATGTTTGCCAGCTTGCAGGAGTTTGAAAAAGCAACCGGACATATACCGTATCGTCTAAATGCCTCCGACGTTGCTTATGAGACATCGAAATACCAGAAAAACCGGCGAAACGAGGAGTGGCTGTTTTCATACTATCTGTATAAAGGAAGTGAAATCGTTACTACTCAGCTATGGAATCCGGCAAACAGTATAGAAAGCTATACCGATGTGAGTTTTTCCGAATATGACATCGGTAACGATAGCACTGTGTATTATACAATAGATAAGTACGACCATAGTAAGTACGGAATACTTCAATTAGATGACTCAATACTTACCATTCATGCCACTGTAGCTATTTCGGTAGATGAGTTCCTTGAATTGTTTAGTAAGTAGTAAAACCAAAGGCCCTCGAATTGTTCGAAGGCCTTTGTAATTAGCGGATTACTCTTTATCCAATGTTATAAGTCGTTACGCTTCCGTCGGACTTTGTTTCCCCTCTATAATAAGCGTACAATTTATAAGTTCCTTTTGACAGGGTAACGACCGCTTCAGCTTCAAAATAATTGCCATATCCACCATCCGAATCTGAGGTAATGTAAATCTCATTTCCGTTAACGACCTTGTACAATGTGAAACCAACGGACAACTGTTCTGGCAGCCCTACGCTGGCAATCGCGTATGGGTTATATTTATTCGTGGTTCCCGCTACCTTTGGCATACCGCTGGAAAACGTGACTATCGCGCAAGGCGTTATTCTGTTGTCCTGTAATGCCAGCGCCGGTGCGAAACAAGCAAAGCAAACTACCGCAATAAGGCAGAGCGAAATAATAGTTTTCTTTTTCATTTGTTTTTGTCCTTTCTCATTCTGAAATAATTGGGTCTTTTCTTACCCTTTACCTATAAGACAATTAACCGCTCCAAAATCTGACGCAAAAAAGAAAAATTTTTATTTTTTTATTTTCGCTAAAATCGTCATAATCCGTTGCCACAAACTGTCTTATATGTAGAGAATAAAATAATTTGGTCGTATTATCCGAGAAGGAGGGATGCTTGTGATTGTCCATATATGAAAATACCCCTGCATATTGTGAGCGGGCGGCTCACATCGCTGAAAAGGCGATGCGGATTCGTAAGCGCAAGGATCTAAAGAACATACTCGCCTCTAAATTAGTACTTAAAGACCTTGAAAGGAGCAATGCTATGAAAAAGCTGTTTGCAATTATTCTGTTGACCGCCATATTTTTTGCTTTTACCAGCATAGCTTGGGCTACTCAGTCCACTCTTGCCGTAAACTTCAAGAACTATATTAATACGCAAAATTCTTACCAGCCATCTTCAAATGGGGAATTAAGGTTCACGGCAAATGCAAAAGTATATCGTACTCAGGACTCCACTACTCCGCTAACAGGAGACGCATACGCACAGGAGTTTAAGGTTACTGCACTTTATTCCGGGCAGGGAAGTGCATCTTTCGGTACAGACTATAGATGGGACGATGCGGATGCAATTATTAGCGGGCTGAGCTCCGGGAGTTCATATACCTGCCAATTCGGTAATACACAGGCAAGATATTACATAAAGGGTTCTGTGATTATAACCTATAAATAAAAATCGAGGAGGGATGGCAGAATAGTCTGCTATCCCATTCACAAAAGGAGTAAATATGCGTTGTACAACATTGCTCATACTATGCATCAGCCTTATTCTTATGATTGGTTGCCAACCCACGCCGGAGACAGAGGTTCGGCTGCGGGAGGAGAACATTATGGACTACAGCCGCATATTAAGCGATATTCCTACATCGTATGCGAAGGAGGAAGCGTTGCCGGACGGTATACATTTGAAAGTGCAAGCTGAGGTCATTAAGCCTGGCGATGAGCTGTGTATAGGTACAATAGAAAGATATTCCTTTGATACTGCCACGGCGGAAAAGGTAGGCGGTATACTTTGGGAAAGCGCACCCATGTATGTCTATTATGAGTCTAAGCGGGAGTTAGCAGAATATATAGTAACCTGTAGGGCGCAGATAGATGCTGCGAAAGACTTTTTAGGAGAGAACGATGTAGCGTATCTTGAAATGACGTTGAATGACATGGAAAAGGCATTGCCCGGTAAGCCGGATGCGGGGAAGCCTGCTTCATATTCCAAAATATTCGGCTATGACAACGGTTTCATTAAGGTAGATACGGGAAAAAATGCAGAAGCGACTTTTCAGGCCCTTGCTGATGGCTACCGGAACATATTGTCCTTTATGGATATTGGATTCAAAAAGCATCTTATAGAATACATAGAACCCCTCCGCGTCACGGAGGAGGAAGCTGTAAAGCAAGCGGAGGAGATACTGGAGAATATGGGATTGGCTGGACAGTTCGGCGTAGTTAAAACCGGAATTTGGCCTGTAAACCATACAATCGTGGATCAGCTACTTGAAGATAAAGGCTATGTTTTCCCAAGCAGGCACCAAAGACAATATGTTATATTCATGCGAAAGATAGGAAATGCAAATCAGGTGTACAGCGAACAAATGCAGCAGGGAGCCGCTGATGGAGGCTATGACGCTGCCGTATTCTGGGAATTGATGGAGATGCAGTTCGACAACGACGGGCTGGTTTCCTTCAATTGGCAGGAGCCGGGTAACGTAAGGATAACAGAGGAAAATGTGTCTGTAATAGATTTGGATACAGCCTATGAAGCCATGCTTTCCTATATGCAATCTTCTCAAAACAGGTACGCCTATGAAGAGTACGGCATATCTTCGGATAGGGTGACCATATCCATAAACAGGATTGAGCTGGGCATGAGCTGCATTGTGGGAAAAAACAAAAGCATCGAAGCCGTACCTGTGTGGGAGTTCTTTGGCGAGATAGAATATGAGGATACCCAAGGGAAAATTACTTATGTGAATACCTTGCATCACAAGATAACCGATAAAACTCGTGGCTGTAACAGTATATGCACCATAAACGCCATTAATGGGAAAAGAATCGACAGAGGATTAGGATATTGACAATGTATTATGGATATTTAGATAGAAAATAATGCATTTAATTTGTTGCCTTGTCGCTCTATAAACCATATATAAAAGGTGTAAGATGTTTGAACGATAAAGTGTAAAAGGGGGATGTTTTTATTAGGCGAATTAAAAAGCCCTTGTAAATCACGAGCCAGACGAGCTCATTGCTATTGACAATGCAGATTGTCATGGAATATGCAAGCACACAGATTCTTTTTAAAACTGAACAGCATGAAAGGAGTTATTTATGAGGAAAACAATTACTCTGGTTTTAGTTCTCACAATGATTCTAGTCGTATCATCTACTGCACTTGCAAGCGCATCATGGTCATCATTCAACCTCAACCAACAGTCAAATTATAACGTGTATGACACTTTCGCAATACAAAATGTACTTTCTTACTACAGTACATATAATTTTTACAATTTAAATGTTGATGGTGTGTTCGGACCCACCACCACTGCTGCGGTCAAAGATTTTCAGAGAACATGGTACAATCCCGTATTAACTGTCGATGGGAAAGTGGGGGCAAATACATGGACAGGCTTGCGAAATACTCTTACAATTCCATTTTACCAAGATGGTTATGCCTACTATGGGGGATATTTCTACGATGAAGATGCTGTAGAATTCATCATCAGAGATACCGGAAGTCGTTGGCAGACCTTGAATCAAGTAGGTCAATGGAGAAATTTTGGTGTGTAACATTTCATGACATTCAAATTGATTGTCAATAATTAACAATATTGTATGTAGGCGCGAAATAATAAGCACATAGTAGGCGGTGACAATGTTATGTCGCCTGCTATGTGCCACTTCGCGCAATGATACTATTTGAAGAACAATGAGGGATTTTGATATGCAGAGAATATTTGGTTTTTTGGTGTGGTTTATGTTGTTGCTTCTGTTTGCTGCCTGTCAGCCCACGCCGGGTGAGGATATCACTAAGAATAAAGGCGACTCAAATATCATGGAAATAATTGAAGCAACGCCGAGTACTGCTGGTAAGCCGGCGGAAGGCACAATGGATGTACTGCAAAACTGCCCCGGGGACTGGCGTGAGCGCATTGCTGTGAATGACAAAGTAGATATATTGATTGATGCCAAGGTGTGCGTCCCGCCCGCTGCGGCGTTGCCCGTAATAAAAATCGAGCCCTGCAACTATACCCGGATGGCACTCTCGCAGTATCTAAATGTCTTTTTTCCCGATACCACGCTCTATAAACGCGAGCTGCTTCCTCCCCTTACAAAGGCGCAGATAGAAAAGCGGCTAATAGAACTGGAACTCAATTTGGCAAAGATTGATGGCAATACGGACTTTTCCGAGGAAGAAAAAAGGCACTCAAGAGAGATATATGCAAAATCCATAGACGAGCTGCGGAAACAATACTCTGCCGCGCCGGAAAAAATATCATTGCCTCCGTATACGCTTGATAAAATTATAGAAAGCAACGGGTTGAATATTTGCATAGCTCAAAATACCGAGACCGGCGAAACGGTTGGCAATGTCGTGATCAACGCCTCAAACGGATCTACCATGCGTGCCAATGTTGTGCGCCTTTCCGTTGGCGATGGAACCGGGCTTTTAGGCGAAACCCCCGAACGAATTAGCCTGGGCGATTATGCAGCCGCAGGCTCCGGGCTGCTTGACAATCTTGATATCGACGGATACACGCTAAATAAGCTATACACCGAGAGTAGGGCCGACGCCAAGGTGCATGTCGCCATCTATACAAGAGAATACTTTGGAATCCCTGTCAATTTTGTATGGCCGGACGTTCCGGCGCAAAGCGACGAGGCATATTCCTTTTTCTGGATGCCTGAATACATTATGCTTCGGTATGAACCCAGCGGGGCACTGTCTTTTGAGTACAGGTCGCCGTCCATTGAAGGAGAAGTGATGAATACTAATGTGACAATACTGCCTTTTAACAAAATACAGAACATCTTCAGGAATCAGGCTGCGAATATGCTGAAGTGGTTTGAAGATATGGAAAGCGCGAATAAACGGGAAATCATGGTACGCTCTGTTGAGCTCAGCTATATGCGCGTCAGCATAAAAAACAGAAGGGACGAGTATATGCTGATACCTGTTTGGGATTTTTATGGGCTGCAATATGACGCTTCAGATAACGGTCCAACTCCCGTAATTACGCCGCCCGGACGCTTGGAGCTGGTAAATTCAATTATGACCATCAACGCCATTGACGGCAGCATAATCGACAGAAATTTAGGCTATTGACCGCTAACTGACAAATTTACAACCCGTTTATACCTTGCTGCGGACTTGTTTACCGCGCACACCCGATAATAGGAGCATGAGGAAGAAAGGAGGTGCAACCCGTGCGGACGGTGGCTTCAAATCTCAGGCAGGCGGTGGGCTCGTGGGGCTTTTTGCTCTCCCTCGCGGGCGCGGCGCTCATTCCGCTCCTTTCCTCAGTTCAGGGGATACTGGCGGGGTTCCGTTCGGCGGAGCTGCTTTCCCCCGGCTTCCACAGCGACCTTATCATTGGCGCGCTGTCCTCCGAGGCCATGGCGCTGGCCCTGCCCATACTCGCCGCGCTGCCGTATACCGCGTCCTTCATTGACGATGTTAAAAGCGGCTTCATAAAGGAATACCTGCCCCGCACCACCGTGCCGCGGTATATCGCGGGGAAGGCCGTGGGCTGCGCCGTTTCCGGCGGGCTGGTGCTGGCCTTTGGGATTTTTATCGCCTACGGCTTTGCGGCGCTGCTGTTCCTGCCCATGGAGGCTTATCCGCCAGCGGATGCGGAAATGCCGAACTATTTTGGGCGTCTCATGGAGACGGCGTTCATGTTTTTCGCCTCCGGCGCCTTCTGGTCACTCGTTGGGCTGACCTTCGCCACTCTCACAAACAGCAAATACATGGCCTACGCCTCGCCCTTCGTGCTGTTCTATGTGCTCATCATCCTGTATGAGCGGTACTTCGACAAGCTGTTCGTGCTGTATCCGAGGGAATGGCTGAACCCCTCGTCAAAGTGGATGTTCGGCAAAATAGGCGTGGCGGTGCTGCTCATCGAATTCAGTGTGCTTATGGCCCTGGCCTTTGCGTACGCCGCGAAAAGGAGGCTTGAGCGCATATGAAGCTGAAACAAATCCTTGCCGTAACGAGATATAACTTCCGCCAGTGGCACAAAAACCCAAGAATCGTAATCACCTTTTGCCTTGCCTTCGTACTGTGCTTTTTGCTTTCCGACAAGGCGGTGAAGTTCGCCAAAGAGTATGAGACAACCATGCAGATCATGGAGGCGTTCGTGTGGACGTTTGGCGACGCGAACTCGATACTGCTGTCCTCGCTGCTGCTGTTGCTGCTTTTTGCGGATATGCCGTTCATCAGTTCGGGAACACCGTTTTACCTTATGCGCATCGACCGGAAAACGTGGATCACCGGACAGACGGTATATATTATCCTTGCGACAACGATTTATCTCGTATTTATTCTTGTTTCCACTTCCCTTGTCTGCATGCGGCAAAGCTTTATCGGCGATATGTGGAGCGAAACGGCGGCAATATTGGGCTACTCCGGAGCGGGGCAAAAGGTTGCGCTGCCTGCCCTCGTGAAAACGCTTGAGATGAGCCGCCCGTATGAGTGCATGGCGACCATATTCCTGCTGATGCTGCTTTACACCCTGCTCATGGTATTCGTAATGCTGCTGTTCAATTTACGGCGCGGTCAGCTTGCGGGGATAGCCGCCGTGTTCGCGTTCAGCCTGTTCGGCTTTTTACTCAACCCCCAGACCATAAAGGCTATATTCAAACTGCCGGATGCGCTCATGTACAAGGCCAACGTGGCGGTGGGCTGGCTTTCGCCGCTGAATCAGGCCACGTATCACATGCACAACTTCGGCTACGACCTGCTGCCAAGGCTTTGGCAGACGTATCTTATATTCGCAATGCTCATCGCCCTGTGCTTTTTCCTTTCCCTTCGGGCGGTGCGGAATTACAACTTTAACTTTGGCGGTACTGAAGCATGAACATTATTTCGGTCAAAAACCTATCCAAGGACTTCGGGCAGGAGCGGGTGCTGCATAACGTCACCCGCGATTTTGAAAAGGGAAGGATCCACGGCATAGTGGGCAACAACGGCAGCGGCAAAACCGTGCTTATGAAGTGTATATGCGGCTTCCTGATACCAACGGAGGGCGAAGTCATAGTCAACGGCAAGCGTGTGGGCAAAGACGTGGACTTCCCGCCCGGCCTCGGCCTGATAATCGAAACGCCGGGGTTTTTGCCCAATATGACCGGCGTGAAGAACCTTGAGATATTGGCTTCGCTGAACAAAAAGATAGGGCTTGAGGAGATAGCCGCCGCAATACGCCGCGTGGGGCTCGACCCGCTGATGAAAAAGCCCGTCGGCAAGTATTCCCTCGGTATGCGGCAAAGGTTGGGCATAGCCCAGGCCATAATGGAGGATCCCGCGCTGCTCATTTTAGACGAACCGCTCAACGGCCTTGACAAGCATGGCGTTCGGGAGATGCGGCAGCTCATAAAGGGGCTGAAGGAGCAGGGCAAAACCATACTGCTTGCCAGCCACAATCAGGGGGATATAGACGAGCTTTGCGATACCGTGTGCGAGATGGACGCGGGAGTTATGACCATGATACGGGAGGAAAGTATATGAACCGACTATTCGCGGCGCTGATGGCTATATTGCTGCTTGCGCTGCCCATCGCCGCCTTTGCTGAGGGCGAAACGCCGCCCGCAGAGACACAAGCGCCTGTAACTACGCCCAATCCTACACTTGAACCCACGCCGGAGCCTACCCCGGTGGCGGACAAGCTGATAATAGACAGCTGGAATCTATACGACGGCATGGATAGAACATACCAGCAGGGCTATGTGCCCCGCATAGTGAACGGCTGCTGCTACATTATATTCCCGCTTATAGGCGAAACCTATGACGGCAAGGTGACTGTAACCGCCGACCTCGGCGCGACGGCGGACAGCCCCTTCGTATTCGGCAACTATTCCCAGACCGCAGCCGGCTGGGGACGGTATGTGTTCATGTTTGAAATACCGCTTGTAAAGGGACGGATAAACGGCTCCTACCCCGTGACGCTGAGAGCGGACTACCTCGACGTGCTGGGGCAGCAGAAGCAGCAGAGCTTTACCGTGTTCGTGACGGTTTCAGACGGCAAAAAGCCCAAGGACCCCGACGCCAAGGAGGCAGCCGAAAAGCCGGAGCTTTTCATATCCGCCTGCGAGATAACGCCCGATACCGTCGGCGGGGACGGGGAGTTTTCCGTGAATGTCAAAATAGACAACATAGGCAGCATACGCGCAAGAAGCGTCAGGCTTACATACGGCAGCGAAGCCGAGGGCATACTGCCCTACGACACCAACAACGCCATACTGCTCGACAACATAGCCTCCGGCGAAGGCGCCGAGGCTGAGTTCAAAATGAGGACCACCAAGGACGTAATAGCGGGGAGCAGGGCGTTTTTCATAACATTGGATTACGTCGATCTTTACGGCGGCGTTTACACCGCCACGCGGCAGTTCCTCGTGAACGTCACCCAGCCTGCGGAAATGACATACGACTCCATATCCCTGCCCAAGAGCGTCACCGCAGGCGAGACCTTCACCCTGCCCGCCAACGTGTTCAACATAGGCAAAAGCCCGCTCAGGAACGTCACCGTGAACCTGACCGGCGCGGGGCTTTTCCCCACCTCCAGCGTGTTCTTAGGGGACATACAGCCCGGGCAGGCGGGCTACGGTGAGATGAAGGTATTCGTGGGTATGCTCTCCATGACCGAGGGCTACACCGAAAGCTACGGCAAGACCACAGGCGTCTACACCATATCCTACAAGGACGACGCGGGGGAGGAATACGCGGTGAGCGTGGACTTCGCCACCGAGATACAAAAGCCCGTGATAGAGGGCGAAAAGACCGACGCCGAGAAAAAGGCCGAGGAGGAGCAGAAGCGCGCCATGAGCCAATGGTGGATAAGCGCCCTTGCGGCCTTCGCAGCTATCGCGATAATCGTCGCGGTTATTGTGGTCAGTAAGTTTGCGAGGATGATGAAGATGAAATAGCCGTATGGCGGTGTCGGTTATTAGTATATAAAAAATACGCTTTTGGCGACAGATTTTCCCGCGTCAGCATGTCTTATATATAGCGAAAAAGGAGGTGGTTCCATTGAAGGAATAAAAAAGCCCTTGCAAGTCATAATTTGAGCAAGTTCATTGCCATTTGGCAGTGCAGAGTTGCAAGGGCTGAAGGGGTAATATATTATGCTTGATTATTGTCTAATACCCAACAACTGTGAAAGGAGTTTTTATGCAAAAGGGATTCTTAAGGAAAGCGGCATTTACATTGATAATGCTGTTGATTCTTGTTTCTGCCAGTTCGGCGTTAGCTGCGACGAATAGTAAAACTTATACCGATGCTAAAATAACCCATGTCTGGAAATGCGGACCTGTCAGCCGCTCCAGTGGAAGTACCAAGTTTACATCGGGCAAAGATGACAACACGCGTATTGTATTTGCGGTATCTGGTTTGGAACGATATCAGGTTGTAGAATTGGTGAATGCCTCCAATGTTTCTGTTAGCGGACAAGCGGAAGTTCCAACGGGGCAGTCATCTGGCACCTTGTCGGTATACTCCGCGTACCAAACGATTTCTTCTATCTATTTGCAGATTCGAAACCCGTACTACAACACACCGAATGCGTCTAGAATGACCACGAGCGGAACATTCTCGGCAACCTATCAATAAAGCATAAGCTGGGGCGCATGCTTACGTATGCGCCCCGAAGTCCTGCCTTTTGGCAAAGGAGACAAGGAGATGAGTAAATGAAGAAGGCCATATACCTTTTAAGCGTCTTTTTTTGCATTATTGCTATATCTGCCTGCCAGTCCACGCCCGAAAAAGAGATAGTGGTGCATAAGGCGGCGGAACAATTAGAAGCTACACTTGTTGAAAGCGATGATAAGGAAGCTGACAGCACCTTTATTTGCCCAAGTAAGTTGAATGAAGAAATACAAATGCCACATTTCAGGTTTGTGGCGGATACGGATATTGAGATAGGCCAAGCGGAAGGCTTTTATGTGTATGAAGCGACGCAAGACAGGTTTGGCCAAACCCGCATGGATGAAATAGTTTCATACTTCTCTAAAGACCTCATCGGAGCGCGCTCCGGTGAAATCACGAAAGAAGATTTGGAAGAACTCATAGTCATTCTAAAAAGAGGAATGCCGAAAAAACAGCAAGACGGCTCCGTTCTGTATGAGCCATCTGCCGATAGCGCAGAAATAATCGAAAGCTTATCCGAAGAATTGCGAGATGCACCTAACGAGGAATATATTCCCATTGCTGATTATGACCCGACTTTCCCATGCAATGTGGTTTTCAAAAACAGTTTGGAACAAAATGTTTATGTGTTTGCCGATGAAAATCAAATAGAAATTTTCCCGAAGAACGCCGGAACCATACAACTACAATCATGGATAATAAAGAACGGCGGTTGGGACGGAGAAGGTCCTGTTGTACTGGAACCGGTTTTATCCAAAGAAGAAGCGTTGACAATATCAAAAAACGTATTGAATGATTTGAAAATTGAAGGCTTTGAAGCGGCACATATTGAAGCGGCGCGTATGCTGGATGGATTCTTTGGCTATGCTACGGTCTCGGTGGGCTACCAAATAACTTTTTGCCGTGCAATCGATGGGCAAATTCCGTTTGACAGCAGCATATTGACCCCGGGGGTTTTGGGGTTTGAGGATGAAGCGGACTATATCAAACCCTGGCCGCAGGAAAGAATTGTGCTTATGGTGGATCAGGAGGGAATCCGTTTCTTTCATTGGGAGTATCCCGTTATTATAACGAATAAGTTAGAAAGCAACATGAAGCCTCTATCATTTGAGGCGGTATGGCAGCACGCGAAAGACCTGCTTATTCTTGGTTCCTCATGGGTAGCCGATGCTACCACAGTCGAGGATAGACACATTACGCGAATTATGCTCACAAACTGCATGGTTCGCTCTACAAAGGAAAGGAACAAGGTTTTCCTCATTCCGACATGGCTGTTCATCGTGCAAAAAGAGAGCGCCTTGGACGGGCATATTTTACCATCCTATATAGCAATCAATGCGTTAGATGGATCCCGTGTTGAAATGCACAATAATTTTTCCTAAGAAATATATTGAATGGGAAAGATAGCCTCTCTATGCCGGCGTGTTCAACATATTGATCTGATCTGGCGGAGCAAAAAGTGACAGGCAACCGAAAAAAGGCAAACGCGCGCCATGAGCCAGTGGTGGATAAGCGCCCTTGCGGCCTTCGCAGCTATCGCGATAATCGTTGCGGTGATTGTGGTGAGCAGGTTCACACGGATGATGAGGATGAAGTAGACGGGCCTGCCGCAACCGCAGCGAAAACCCGAAAAGGAGGAATAACAGATGAACGCAATTAAGCCCGGCACTAAAACGCGCCTGAGAATGCTTTTTTCTGTGCTTCTGTGCGCAATTATTATCGGTGCAACCCCGAGGGTAATGCGTGAATTCTATTATCGCGGGGCTTTTATCCATTATCGAGGTATATTAAGGCTCGTATTGCTTATTATGCTTCCTCTTTTGCTGCTGAGCTATATCGCTTTTATTTCGGAATTAAAACAATCACAAAAGAAATTGATGCTGAATGTGCTCCGGTGGTATGGTGTGATACTTTATTGCGCCATATTGGGCTTTGTATTTTTCGGGGGAGACCGGCGCGATTACGACTATTCAGGCTTGACGCCTAATTATATTCCTTTTTCGTCAATAGTAAAATCCATCAGGGGATTCCAAGTAGACGGCGATTGGAAAAATTTGATAGAAATATTCGGAAATCTAGTGCTGCTTTCTCCCTTTTCCTTTTTATTGTCATTTAAGGTGCATCCCGAAAAAAGATATACGTTTTGTTTGCGCTGCTGATTGCGTTGGTATGCATAGAGACAGCGCAGCAGGTTTTGATCGTCGGGGTTTTTGATGTTGATGATATTATACTGGATTTTATCGGAGCAGGGTTCGGCATCCTTGCCCAAACAGCAGCCGCGTGTTTTATAAAAAAACGAATGAGAGAATAGCCGTGTTCATAAGCCGACGGCGGATAAGCGCACCGCCGGCCTTTGCGGGTATTGCCATTATTGCTGCGCTTATTGTGGTCGGCAGGTTTACCCGGATGGTGAAAATGAAGTAGGCCCATGGGTCGCAGCAGATATTTACTGTATGGCGAGTCGTCTTATTGCTTAAAGGGCTAAGACACGGCAAACAAGAATCATTGCTGTGTATTATCAAAAATGTGCGAATGGCAGGTGTTTTGTGGACTGCTATATTAATGCTTTTCTATCCACCTCAACAGTTTACTGGTTAATGCCGGGATTACTGTTGGGTTTCTTAGGATGGTAATCGAGTCCGTATCGTACACGGGCAAGATTAGACAGCCGGTTGAAGAACCAATAGCATCAATTGAATATCACGAACGGAGCATGATGGTATCGATAAGAACCAAGCATGCTCCTTTTATATCTATTCGGGCTCCTCCCGCCCCGTTTCAGCAACCTTTTCACCCACGACTGAAACGGAGGAAACATATGATATTGATCAATCTCCGGATTTACTATCCGGTGTTATATAGGCAGGACGTTTTCTGCGAGGTTCCCGAGCAGGTAAAGCTGTTATTGGAAGAATTGAAGCGGCTTGAACATGCGCAGGATGAACGGCGCAGATACCACGGTGAGTGCTTAGCATTTATTGAGGCTGTTACCGATTTGGAGATGGAGCTGCCATCCTTGGAGGAAATATACATGAAAACGCAAAGGTATGAAGCTCTCTATAAAGCAATGCTGAAGCTGCCGGTCAAGCAGATGCGGCGGATATACGCGCATTTCTTTCTACGATTGAGCGAGACTGAGATTGCTCGCGCTGAAAGAGTGAGCATCGCGGCGGTATCCGCTTCCATCGCACAAGGGCTTCGACATCTTAGACAGTACTTGAGCAAAGAGTGATAACGTACAGCGGGCGTTAGCATGGCAGTGCCGACGCCCGGTTTCTATTCGTAATACCGGGCAATCACGTTTTTAACCGGAACGAACGGATCGACCCAGAACCGGGAATCGATTGACGCATCTATATTGTCACCGAGTAAGTAAAGCATCCCGCAGGGTACTGTTTCAGGCCCCTTCCACGTCCACGCCGCCTCGCCTGCAACGGCCGCCACTCGTTTGACAAGCACTTTGCCGTCATGGCTGAACACTATTATGTCCCCCACCTTCGGCTCAGAAGACCAATAGGCCATTCTGGCGGCTACAATGAAACTCCCCTGCCGGATTGTTGGCTCCATCGAGCTTGTAGGCACATACCCCAAAAAGAAAAAGACCCTGAACAGTGTCAGGGTCATAATGCAGCATAGCGCAGGAATAGCCATGTGTTTTATAAAACGCTTCATACTTCCAGTTCCGCTGCAAAACGCATGAACTTTACATCAAGTCTGAGTGCTTTACGGGCTTTAGAAATCCAAGCAGTGACATTGTTCGCATTCGTTCCATACATTTCTCCAATCTCACGGCAGGTGAAGCCTTCGCTCATGAATATCATCGCATCTATGCCTTTACGGGTAACGCCTTTGAGCCTATCCTGAGCTTCACGGAGGACTTTGCGAAGCTCGTGTGCTTCCGGAGTGTCCATGGGGACTACCGCAACTGGCTCGTTAGGGAAATCGCTCTGTTTCTCCCTTTTGCGGCGATATGTGGCGCATGCAAGCGCATTGTAGATCCGGTTGCGTATCGCTACAAAGGCATAGGTCGAAAACACGGCGCGCCCGGGTTGGTATTCGATCACAGCTTCGCATAAGGCAATGCATCCAATCTGGAAAAGGTCATCATATGAATAAATGCCGGTTGAATCGGGGCTGCTCACGCAACGCGAAAGCACTGCTCTTACAAGCCCCAGATTTTCTTCAACGATACGTTGTTGTTCAACAGTCAGCGTCATGCCGATTCACCTCCTATATTGATTTGTGGCCTCATGCGATTTTCATTGCTTTTGGCCTGTTGCCTATTTGCCAGAATTGCCTTGCTCTGCCGAATTACCTGCTCGCAGTAATACTCCCGAAGATACCCGATATGTGCCTGCGAACGAGGCGCTTGAATCATGCTTGCAAGCCACGCATAGGCTTGATCCTTTGTCATAACATCGGTCAGGTACAATCTGTTGAATGAGTCGTGCGCTTCCTTTCGCAGCTTTCTAAGCCTATGGTCGGCGAGGCTGCCCACAGGCTTGTTGGTCCCTTCATGGACGCGCACATAAGCGTCGCAGGCCGGATATCGGCTGCAAACGTAGAGTTTTGTATTCGCATGATTTTCTTTGTAGATACCATCCGCCGAGCGCAGAACAACAGGGCTGCCGCAGTAAGGGCAGCGCATTGCGCTCATACCCGGGATTCCCATAAAGGGGTTGTTCATCTTATTCTTCTTCAATATTCTCACCAACCTTTCTGTCGTCAACATCCACCTGAAGATGGATGAGTACAAAAAGCCGGAAAGCTGCCAAAACGACATACAGAGCCAAGGTGGCTGAAATAGTGGTGTCGCATCAGCCCATTGACTCTGTAATATGTTTGGTGCCTTCCGGCTATTCAATTCTCTGCTTGCGCCGTATGGATCGGCTCAATGCACCGTTCCGTAACTGCTCCATACCCTTCTGGGTATGTGTTGGCGGCCGGTCGACTTCGTCCGCGCAGAAAGCCTGAGCGCAAGCTTTTCTACACGGAAAGAGTAACATATTTTGCTCGCAAAGTCAAGCATAAAAAGCCAGAAAAGTGCCTATTTTACTGGATATTTTGCTATCTCAGTTCTACGGAAAGCGAAGTCAGTTCTACAGCTTATTCGTCATCTTCATCGTCATATTCACGACGCTTTTTCAACACGCGCATGGCGACGAGCCCGCCCACACAGAGAACCGCTCCGCCTAAAAACAGCACCAGTTGCAGCGTTGGGATTCCTTGCTCAGGTTCGACGGATGGTGACTCCTGTTCCGCCTGGGGCTGTGCTGTAGAATCGTCAGGCTGATTCGCATTCTTATTATTGGCCTGAGGAGATTCGCTCGGCTGTACCAGATCCGTTGCGCCAAATATATGGGGCTTTATGGGTTCAGTTGCCTGCTCATCCGGTTCTTGCAGCGCAGGCTTGGGCGGCGTTACTTTGGAATTCAAGCAGGAAAGTGTGAATGTGGAACTGTCGCTGAGTTCAAGCGCCAGCACACCCGTGTTATCGACCACGATCGTGCCGGGATATTTACCTACGTCCGTCACCAGCTCGAATTCCACGCCCGCCCAGTCGGGGCCAAGCTGTAGTATCAGCTTGTCTGCGATCGTGGTCTTTGTGGGTTCTGCGTCTGGCGTGGCATACGCTACCTGCGTCCACGGCAGAATGCTAACAGCGCATACGATCAACGCCATGGCCAGGATGAGCATCTTTTTCTTATAACGGGTCATACGAATTACCTCCTCAAATGAGTGAAGGCCGCCATGTAGACGGCCACCCGCACAGGCTCTATCAGTTATGCTTCGCACGGCGCTTATCGACGACCGGCTGCTTTTTGCGCAGCAGATACCACGCGCATCCACCGCCGCCGAGCACGCAGACCGCAAGCAGCGCAATGCCCCACCACGGGAAGCCGTCAACGCCGGTCTGGGCGGCGGGAGAGTTCTCCACAACGTGCGGTTCGGCCGGGTTTTGATAGGTTTCGTTGATCTCCACCGTGACCAGCTTGCCGTTGACCGCATAACCGCTGGGCGCTTTCAGCTCCTTGACGCTGTACTTGCCCCATGGCAGCTTGGTGAACTGCACGAGGCCGTTGTTGTCGGTGGTCAGGGTCGTGAGCAGCTTATCGGTGCTGTCGTAAAGACCGAACTGCGCGCCTGCAAGCAGCTTGTTGGTCTTGGCGTCCACCTTCTTGATTACGATGTTGGCAAAGGGATCCGTCACAATGAGCGTTCCGGCGACCACGCCCTTCTCGTCGATCTCGAACGCATACGCCGTAGGGTTGAGCGCATAGCCGCTGGGGGCTTTGGTCTCCTTGTAGGTGTACTTGCCGGCGGGCAGATACTTCACGGTCAGCTTGCCTTCCTTATCGGTCTTACCGTCGAACACCTTTTTGTTCTCGGCATTATAGACCTCATATGTGGCGTCGGCTACCGCCTTCTTGTCCGGGTCAAGCTTCGAGATAACGACCAGCGTGGGGACATTGACGAGCTTGGTATCGCCCGTGACCTTGCCCTCGGCGGTGATCTCAAAAGGGTACTCCTTGACCTGCAGCACATACCCGAGTGGGGCCTTGGTCTGCTTGAGGACATACTTGCCGGGCTTCATATAACGAATGGTCAGGTCGCCCTTCTCGCCGAGCGTACCGGACTGCACTTGCTTGCCCTCCGCGTCCACGATATTGATCGTGCCGCCGGGAAGCAGCTTCTCGGTCTTATCGTCCAGCACCTCCACATCGGTCACCAGAACCAGCGTGGGCTCGTTTGGTATCTCGGTCGTGCCGTTCACGGTGCCGTCGTCAGCCTTGGTAAAGCTCCATGTCTTGTCCGGCAGCTGATAGCCCGCCGTCACCTTGGTTTGGGTGATGGTGTACTGCCCAGGATACAAACCGTTGACCTCAACCGTGCCTTTCTCATTGGTCGTGCCGGTGAAGACCGTTTTCCCGTTCTTGTCCGTGAGCTTCAGCTCCGCGTCGGCCAGCTTATCGGTCTTATCCAATGCGTTCATCACGGTCAGGATGACCGGCGGGTTTTTCACGGGCGTGGGCGCTTCATCTTCGTTATCGTTGAGATTGATGTCGGTCTTGGCCATGCCGTCCGGCGTTGCGACGGTGATGGCCTTGCCCTGCAGCACCAAAGACGCTGATGCGGCCACGGAACTCACCTTGAAGGTCAGCTCCACATCCGTATGCGCGCCGGGCTCAATGGGCTGGGTCAGCGAAAGCTTGCCCTCGGGGAGCTTGGCTGCGGTGGCCTCTGTTGCGGTTAGCCCAGTGGGAACGTTCAGGGCAACAGTCGGAACTGCCGCTTGATTGCCTTTATTGGTGATACGAAGCTGATAGGCGACGGTATCGCCATACTTGGCTGTGATGCCCTCCGTCACAGGAGTGTCGTTGACCTTGATAAGCTGTACGGCAAGCGCCATATCGTAGGTCTTCTTCACGAAGGGAATGCGGATCTGAGCGGGCCATGTACTGAATTTGCTGCCGTCCATCAGAACCGATTCGCCCCTGGGGGAAATGTAGTCGGGGTGTGCTTTAACCACCTCCCAAGCGTGCGTGCCGGGGTCAATCACAGCGGCAGTTTTGCCATCAGCGGAGGTGTCGGGCAGGTTCTCATCGTCGAGGCTGAAGCCCACGCCCGAGAGCGGATCGCCGGTAACGGCGTCGACTGCCACCAGCTCCACATCCGCACGCACGGTGACAGTGCGGGTGTGCGTGCCGGTAAGGCCAAGGATGTCGGCGACGGAGTACACGACCTGATATACGCCGGGAACATCGGCATTTACGTTGTTGGATGTGATCTGCACCTTGCCGCTGAGGTCTCCGTCCTCGGCGTCGGCTGCACTGACGTTGGCCTCGGGGTCGAACGCTCCGCCGCGGTTCATGACCACATCGGGCGCGGTGATAGCGGGCGCGGTGTTCGGGCTGATCTTCAGCGTGAAATACTCGAAGCTGGAGGTCGATATCACCGAGCAGTTATGGCTTATGAAACTGCCGAATGGGCCGTAGCCGCTGCCAACGGAGTCGTCGATGGCCACGTTGCTGAAAATCGCCGTCTGGCCGCTTGAGAAGCCGGCATCATCGTACTTATAGAACGACAGTGAGCCGGGACTGACCTGTAATTTCAGGTACCAGGTTGTGCCTGCCGAGTATGCGGGCTTGGCCTCCTGCCGGATGAGCGTCACGCCTGAAAGCCCGGTGAACTGGGTGGAGGCGAGCGCGGCCATGCTGACGTTGGCGAGCTTGTAATAGCCTACATTGCTCTGTCCGAACAGCACGGCATACCCATTGAGCGTGTTCCCGTCCGTGACAGCGTTGAACACGAAGCCGCTGCCCTCGAGAGTATGCCAGTCGGTATTGCCTTCGGTCAGGTGGAACGTAAAGGTGCGGTAATCGCCGTCCTGCGCCGGGCGGAACAGAAGGGTGGTAAACGGATCGGTAGGATGCCCGGAAAAACTGACGGTATCGCCGCTTGCCGTGGCATGACCTGTGCGGCCGTACTGTGTCCAGCCTGCGTCGCCTTCTGCGGCCAGCGCCTGCATGGGTAGCGCCGCGATGAGCAGCAGCGCCATGAGAAGCAGCGGCAGGATACGTTTGCGAATGAGTTTCATGTGAGATTCCTCCTTGATTACTGAAATAAATAAGCCCGGTTTAGCCGGGCTTGGGCGCATAGAAAACGACCTGTGCAAAAGCACGGGTCGTGAACATAAAGGTATATGGGGTTTACTTAATGCGAAAAACCAATCGTGTCCCGATCATCTGGGAGGAACCGCCATATCGTACATTTGACGGAATGCACGGATGATTGTTTCCCACTGAATATCGGCGGCATAGTCGAAGCTAGTTCTGTAGTTCTCCCATAGAGATTGCAGTGCAGAACTGTTCTCAATCTCGTCTATGGTAGTACCAACGT
>ERZ825670.938-NODE-938-length-35025-cov-3.834744_pt1 | contig 35025 bp, 31 predicted proteins | sample MGYA00519929_ERZ825670 | MGnify/ENA primary metagenome ERZ825670 (study PRJEB31778, sample SAMEA3449207) | human gut metagenome | biome: human gut; feature: human-associated habitat; material: faeces | place: United Kingdom | collected 2010/2012 ...
CCTCCGTCCCTTTTTCTCGCCGTCCCTTTTTCTCGGAATTTTTCCTCCGTCCCACGTTTCTTGTTATTAAAATAAGAGTAATATTATAAAACTTCTCCGAATAATTATGTGTTATAAAGGAGGAGTTTTGCTATGAAAAGTAAATTTTTTTGGCTTGTTTTAGCTCTTTGTATAATAGCTTTTATTTTTTCTTTTGTTTCTAGAAACACAAATGATGCTAAGAATTTTAAACCTTTGGAATTAAATGTTGGTGATGTGTTTTCGTATGTGGATTATGGTGCTAATATGTATGTTTTAAATTATGCAATGGATGATGTAAATGGTGATGGAAATAAAGATATGATAATTGCTATTGGGGAGAAGGCATACCCGGAAGACACAGTGGCTCAAAATATGCAAATCGTTTTATATAATCCTGTTACAGAAACTTTTTATGCTACTAAGTTAAAAAAGTTTAGTGGTGAAATGCCTAGGATAATGATATATGAATTAAATGGTGATGGAAATAAGGAGATTGTTTTAGCTGCAAATGATGAAAAGGGTAATATCACAATGAGAATTGTAACTTTGCAAGATGAAAAGTTAGAAGAGATTTTTAAGGCTAGAGATAATAAGGGTATTATATTTACTGGTAATTTTATAGATGGTTTTAAGGTATATTTAAAATGTAGCAAATATAAAAAAGAAGTAAATTTAGAATTGACTGACAGAAAAGAAAACTATGTTACAAATGGATTTTTTGATGAGTCTGGAAGAATTTTGAAAGATGATGCGAAAATTACGATCTCTGGTTTTACAAGTGTTGATTTTGTGCAGTTAGATGGGTTTTATGGGATTCAGACTAAGCAAAGGATTATAGGGTTTAATGATGAAGATTTGTTAGATGAGATAATAGTTATTTGGAAGTATGAAAATGGTAAGTGGTGTGTGAAAGAAGCCAAAGGTAGTAAGGTTGGAAATTTACTATATTAGGAGAGTGGGTGTGAAGAATCGATTTGTGAATAAAAAGATGGCAGTAGCTAATTAGTTACTGCCCTTTTCGATGAGTTCTTTAGTCATAGAAATTATCGTAAATTTAGTTGTTGAAATGTCATCTGTGATAATATTATTTGCCCCCATGCGTATAGCTGTTTCAACCGTGATTTTTGAACTTGGTGTCCAAGCATGAATTTTTTTCTTACTTGAACGGATATACAAGGTTATTGAGGGAGAAAGCGATAGATAATTTACCGAATAAAAATCGACGAAGCTATTGTTTATATAGGTTGTGAGCATAGTTGAGCTAGTTATTAGGCCAATTTTTATATTTGGGTTTAGGTTACGTACTTCTTTTAGAAATTTAGACGAAGTAGAAGTGATATAGCAGCCATCTATATAGTCATAATCCTCAAGAAGTTGCACAACTTTAGCGGGAAGTCCATCATTATTACCATAGTCTTTTAATTCAATATTTAAGCCACAAGAGTATCGACAAAGTCTTATTACATCTTCGAGTAAAGGAACGGGAGTTTCAAAAGCAGAGGGCTTATAATACCCGATGTTTATATTTTGCATTTCTTCGTAAGTCAAATCTTTCGGCTTACTTGTTATTCCAGCAGTACGTTTAAAAGTGCGGTCATGTAAGAGAATTACCTTGCCGTCTTTGGTTAGTTGAGCATCAACTTCTATATAGTCTACATTTAAGGCAAGTGCCTCGACTACAGAGGAAATGCTGTTTTCAGGTGAAAGTACAGTGCTTCCACGATGAGCAGTGATTTTTATATCTGCTGAAATTAGCAAGATTGAAAAAAGACCACGATATGTTGCGAAAAGAAAAATTAAGATAAAAAGTAGTGTCCTAAATCTCCGTTTTTTGTTTTGCTTTTTTTGAATTTCTATAAGGTTCTTTGCAGAAATACTCATTTTACTTACCTCCTATAAATTATTATTAGAGTATCATGTAGCGGTTTTTACGAGAAATATTATAACATCATATCGGTGTTACGTCAACCAGAGGAGAGATTCTTCCTAGGCAATAATGCGATACCATAATGGCGAGTTTTGATAATACTTTTAGTAATGTTTTTGTAAAATTTGGAATGGAAAAAAATATCAAAAATATCCTTTTTTCTCTGTCATTACTTGAGCATATACATTTTGAAAAACTAAATTCCAGTGAGCAATATAAAATCCGGAATTTACTTTAGAAATTAAGAAAAAACAAAAATATTATTGACATGCTGAGAATATTTTAGTAATATTTAGCAAAATAAAGAGTGCGATGAAGTTTTTTTTTAGGGGAATTACTTCAGGACCAAATATAAGGACCTGGGAGTAGTGTACCAAAAAGAAACTTCATCTTTTTTTATTTAATAATTTTTATTCTATTATTCTTAAGGAAATATTTTTATCAAAGAATTCTATTTTCATGTATGAGTATTTACATGATTTCAAATGTAGTAACGGCACAGGCTACAGTCTTATTTTTATCTAAAGTTTTCTTGAAAGTTTAATAGTGAAAGGGGTTTTATGTATAATAATTTACAAAATTTTACGAGGCTAGATAGTAAAGTTACACCGAAAAATGATATTGCATTTAAGAGGATTTTTGGTGCAAAAGGAAATGAGGAAATCTTAAAAGATTTTTTGGAGGCTATTTTAAATATAAAGATAGCTTCGCTTACGACAGATGTTACAACAGAGTTTGTGCCAGATTACAGGAATGGTAAGTCTTCAAGACTTGATGTAAGAACACAACTTACTGATGGGACAAATGTAAACATTGAAGTACAAACAAATATGGAAGGCTTTAGTGAACAAAGATGTTTACAATATTGGAGTAAAATATATTCAAACAATATTAGTGCGAGTGAAAAATATGAAGAATTACCAAAAGTAATTTGTATATGGATATTAGACGGTGAGGTATACGAGGAGTTTGAAGACTTTATGTCAAAATGGGAGATGACAGAAGAAAAGCATGGTACCAAAGGACATTTTAAAGAAATAGAATTTCACATAATCGAATTGAAAAAGTTTCGTAATTCTGCTACAATAAAGAAAAACGTGATAAATTTTTGGCTGAGTTTTATAGATTATACAAATATGGAGTTGGTGGAATTGGCTTGTATAAGTAATGAGAAAATTCAAAAGGCAAGAGAAGAATTAGCAAAAATAGAAGCTGACAAGGAGTTAATGGAAAGGATAAGACTAGAGGAACTTGCAGAGTTTGATCAAAAAAATGCATTGTGCCATGCGAGAGAAGAAGGCGAGCAAATAGGAATTGAAAAAGGTGAACAGATTGGACTGAAAAAAGGTAAACAAATTGGGCTGGAAAAAGGTGAGCAGATAGGATTACAAAAAGGTAAAAAAGAGATTGTTAAAAATATGCTGAAAGCAAATATGACTATAGAGCAAATATCACAAATGACTGAACTTTCAAAAGATGAAATCTTAGAAATTGAAAAAGAACTTAACAAAAAGTAAGAAAAATGAAGTTTAGCTAAATGTTACATTTGTGTTACAAGCATTGCAAATGTGTTTTGAGTAATGATATACTTTTTGTGAGATATGGTATGGAAAAAATGAGTACAAATGAAAAATAATCTTGTAACCGTTGGGACTGTGCACACACGGATGGTTTGCTTAAAAAAGGTTTTGTGCATTTTGCTTACAATAGATTTGTTGTAGATGTGTTTTTTTGTACTCAAAATTTAATAAGAGACGGATAGGTTTTGGCTAATTCTATGCTTTTGTAATTTGTTTTGCAAAGGTATAGGGGTGCTATATCTAAAAATTTTTTGAGAGGATGAAAAATATGAAGAAACAAAAACAAGGTATTTCATTAATAAGTCTAATTATAACAATCATAGTAATAATTATATTAGCAGCGATAGTAATTTTTAGTGGAATGGGAACACCAGAAAAGGCACAGCTATCTGCTGTTATAAGTGACATAGATAATGTGCAAACTGCTGTTGACCAAGCATATTATGGATTTTATACAGAAAAATCTGTTGCTGGTGAGGTTTGGACTAAAAGTCAATTTTATGAGGCTGTGGCAACGGGCGAAACTAGTAGAGAAAACTTGAAAGGTGTAGGAATAGTACCGATTAGTGATAGTAGTATGGTGAAAATGACACTTCCTAAATATGAGGGAAGAACTTGGGGAGTTGCTGTGGAAGATATAGATGATCATACACAGGTAGGTAGTGTTGTTTTGTTACCTGGATATGAGACGGATGGAAAAATTTATGCAACATTATTAGATGTACAAAACGATGGAAGAGATGTAGCAAGTATGGAGCTTGCTATGGGAAAAGTAAATGGGGAAGGTGGAAGCCATGAAGATGGATTAACTGAAGAAGAAAAGGAAGCAATACTTGCTAAAATAAATGTAGGAGACTTTGTAAACTATAAGCCAAGCACTGGAAATTCAACCATTTTATATAATAGTAAGTTAGGTGGTGAAGATGCCGATATAAAAGTAACAAGTAAAGAAGTGAATTGGAGAATACTAGACATAGATGAGGAAACAGGAAAAGTGTTATTAACTGCATACGAGGTACCTGCTTTGTGCATGGAAGATGGTACAAGCATTGATGGAATATCACTAAATGGCGCAAAAGGTTATTTAAACGGACCAAGTGAATTAAACAGAATATGTAAAGAGTTATATTCAAATAGTAGTAAAGGAATAACTGCAAGAAGTATGACGATAGAAGATATTAACAAAATTCAAAATTATAATCCAGAAGACAGTTCTTATATTGATAAAAGATATGCATATTATCCATCAGGAACTACAAATACACCAGATATAGTTGTAAATGGAAAAACATATCAAGGAACATCTCATTCAGAATATTTAAAAAATGGTTTAACAAACCCAGAATTTTATACTTATGACGATAACACTGGAAAAGCAATAACAACAGAGACACCTATATCGCCGACAGCAGAAAAACCAGTGCTAGTTTCAACAAGTTATTATGATTATAATCTTAGTCAATCTACGAAAGACTTATTAGGTAATGGTAGAAGATGGCTGGCTTCTGCGTGTGCGGGTGCTTACTCGAATTGTGCGGTCTTCTACGTTCGTTGCGTGAGTGTGAGTGGCGCAACGCCTGTTACTCGTAAAGCTGTTATGCGCCGGCGTGAACGCCAATGACGTGTGCAATTCGGAGGGCTATGTGCGTGCTCACTCGCGTGGGGTCTGCCCCGTAGTTTCTCTAAGCTCTAAGCTCCTAAACATAGATGAAACCGGAAAGGATGGACAAAGCATAGAAAATGCGTGGAATATAAAATAGGACGTGTGCGAGCAAGCTTCTGGTCTGCTTGCACAAAACACTTCAGATATAACACAAGTAAGTAGTAGGTAAATATTTTAACTTAGAAAGAGAGTATATATTTAATATCATTTTTAGATAGCCCGTATAAAAGGGCTATTTTTTTGGGAAAAGTTGAAAATAATTTATGAAAATTTTGTTTATATTAATTGACTTTTTGTCGAAAATATAGGATAATTATAAAGGTTTTAATGGGCTTTTGTTTGTTAAAATAAGTTAGCAGAAAAGGAAAGGATTGATTTAAAATGGCAAATAATGAAAATCAAAATTTTGCAGAGTTATATGAAAACTCACTTAAAAGATTAGAAGAGGGAACTGTTGTAGAAGGTACAGTCGTAGATATCGTTGGAGATGATATCTTTGTAGACTTAGGATATAAAGCAGATGGTATTGTTCCAAGAGATGAATTCTCATACGGTGATGAGGTTCCATCTTCAAAATATAAAGTTGGAGATAAAATCACAGCTTATATTTTGAAAATGAATAACGGACAAGGAAATATCTTGCTTTCAACAAAGAGATTACAAAAAAAGAAATTACAAGAAGAATTCGAAGCTAATGTAAAAGATAATAAAGCTATCGAAGCAAAGGTTGTGGATGTTGTTAAAGGTGGAGTTGTTGCCGAAAACGGTGCAACAAAGATTTTTATTCCACAAGGTCAACTTGCTGAAAAAGTTGAAAACTTAGATGATTATAGAGGAAAAAATATAGTAATTAAAATTATCGAATACAATCCAGAAAAGAGAAAGATTGTTGGTTCTGAAAGAAAAGTTGCTAAAGAGTTAAGAGATTTAAAACAAGCTCAAACTTGGGCGACTATCGAACCAGGTAAAGTAATTAGAGGTACTGTTAGACAATTAACAGACTACGGTGCTTTCGTTGATATCGGTGGTGTTGATGGATTACTTCATATTTCTGAAATGTCTTGGAAATTAGTTAAAAATCCAGCAGATTTATTTAAAGTTGGTCAAGAGATTGATGTTAAGGTTTTAAGCGTTGACAAAGAAAATAAGAGAATTGCTTTGGGATACAGAAAACCAGAAGACAATCCTTGGGCTAATATGAGTATTCAAGTTGGAGATATTGTTGATGCTAAAGTAGTTAGCATGAAACCTTTTGGAGCTTTTGTTGAAATGGATAACGGTTTAGAAGGATTAGTTCACATTTCAAATATTACTCATAAGAGAATTTCAAAACCAGAAGATGTTCTTGAGATTGGACAAGTTGTTACAGCTAAAGTTCAAGAGATTGATGTAGACAAAAAGAGAATTGAACTTTCTATTAGAGAGTTAGAAGGTGCTCCTGAAGAAGAAACTTCAACTTCTGAGAATGAATAAGATTACAATATATAAGCGGGCTTCAAAACCCGCTAATATACTGACTTCGAACATGATTATGTAAATACTAGTTGATATAATTAGGAAAAGGGGAATTTTTATGGAAATAAGAAATGTTGCAATCATTGCACACGTTGACCATGGTAAGACTACTTTGGTTGATGCACTTTTAAAACAATCAGGTACATTTAGAGAAAATGAACATATCGACGAGAGAGTTATGGACTCTAATGCACTTGAAAAAGAAAGAGGAATCACTATACTTGCTAAAAATACAGCTGTTAAGTATGGCGACTACAAAATTAATATTATCGATACGCCAGGTCACGCAGATTTCGGTGGAGAAGTTGAGCGTGTACTTAAGATGGTAGACGGTGTTTTACTATTAGTTGATGCTTTTGAGGGTGTCATGCCTCAAACAAGATTTGTTTTAAGAAAAGCATTAGCCCTTGATTTAAAGCCTATCGTTGTTGTAAATAAAATAGACAGACCTGGTGCTAGACCAAACGAAGTTGTAGATGAAGTTATAAATCTATTCTTTGATTTAGCTGCAAGCGACGAACAACTTGGTTTTCCAGTTATTTATGCTTCTGGAAAACAAGGTACTGCTTCTAAGGATTTAAATACTCCTGGAACGGATATGACACCTGTTTTTGAAACAATAATTAAATATATCGGTGCTCCAAAAGTTCATCCAGACAAACCTATGCAAATGCTTGTTTCAAGTATTGACTACGATAACTATGTAGGAAGAATTGCTATAGGTAGGGTTGAAAGTGGTAGTATTTCTCAAGGTCAGAATGTTGCTGTATGTAGAAAAAATGGTGATATTCAACAAACTAAGATTGGTAAACTTTATACTTACCAAGGTTTGAAGAAATTTGAAATAGAGAAAGCTGAAGCTGGAGATATTATTGCTGTTATGGGTATACCAGATATTAATATCGGGGAAACAATAGCAGATTCGGTACACCCTGAGGCTATACCTTTTGTAGATATTGATGAACCAACTTTGAGCATGACATTTAGTGTAAATAATGGACCTTTTGCTGGTCGAGAGGGTCAATTTGTTACTTCTAGACATTTGAAAGATAGACTTATGAAAGAACTTGAATCAAATGTAAGTTTAAGAGTTGAGGAAACAGATTCTACGGATAGTTTTAAAGTTTCTGGTAGAGGTGAACTTCACCTTTCAGTTTTGATTGAAACTATGAGAAGAGAAGGTTTTGAATTTATGGTTTCAAGACCAAATGTTATTTATAAAGAAATTGATGGTGTTAAATGTGAGCCTATGGAAGAGCTAGTTATAGATGTTCCAGACGAGTTTACAGGTAATGTTATTGAAAAACTTGGTCGCAGAAAAGCTGAAATGATTAATATGATTGTTGGTGATCAAGGTTATACACGACTTGAGTTTAAGATTCCATCTAGAGGTTTAATTGGTTATAGAAATGAATTTATGACTGATACAAAAGGAAACGGAATTATGAACCACGTGTTTGATGGATATGAGCCATATAAGGGCGAAATTTCTGCTAGAACAAAAGGTTCTTTGATTGCTTTTGAAACAGGTAAATCAGTAACTTATGGACTATTTAATGCTCAAGAAAGAGGTACTTTATTTATTGGACCTGGTGTTGATGTTTACCAAGGAATGATTATTGGCGAGAATCCAAGACCAGAAGATATGGAAGTTAATGTATGTAAAGAAAAACATTTGACAAATACAAGAGCTTCAGGAAGCGATGATGCATTAAGACTTGTACCACCAAGAATATTCTCGCTAGAGCAAGCTATTGAGTATATTGGAGAAGATGAATTAGTTGAGGTAACGCCAAAGAATATTAGATTAAGAAAGAAGATTCTTGATCCAACAGCAAGAATTCGTTGGATGAGAGCAAACGGATTACTATAATTGTAAAGGGTGATTTTTTGAAAATAAAGCAAAGGGATTTGCTATATGATTCTTTTACTCAAATTGTTGTAATTTTGTTTGCGATTGCAGGATTTTTTAAGTTTGCAAATGTTTACGAGATTATGAATTTTGGAGACTATGCTAATATTTATGCTGTATCAACTTTGTTTATTATTTTTGGAATATTTGAGGTTATTAGAATTTTTAGTTCTAAGGCCTCAAATATTTTCGTATCTATAACTTATATTTTTATTTCGATTGTTTTCTTTATTGATGCTTTGTATTTTTCGTATAATAATAGGTTTCCTACCGTTGGTAATTTAAATCTCTTGTGGCAATTACGAGGTGTGGAAGATTCGGTCGAAGCGATTAATCCAATGAAGTTTTGGTGGATTTTATTAGATGTACCTTTGATAGTAATATATATAGCATTTATACATAGAAGATTATATAGCTTTATAAAAGATAAAATAAATATTAAGGTTTTAAATGTGGTTTTAGCTACATTACTTATTGGAATTTTGGGATTTGTAATAAGAGAAATTTGCGTTACTGATTTTAGATTAAATTATTTACAAAGTGAGGCTTTTTGTTATCATTTTAATGATATTTATGATGTTTGTTTCGGAAGTGTCGATGATATAGATTATGAAAAATATTTGATTCCTTTAAAGGTAAATAAGGATGAAAAATATGGCTCACTTAGTGGAAAAAATATTATTATAATACAAGTTGAAGCTTTGCAATCTTTTGTTGTTGATAGTAGTTATAACGGTCAAGAAATAATGCCTTTTTTAAATTCTTTAAAGAATAATGGATATTATTTTCCAAATTATTATTATACAGTTGGTGCTGGCAATACTTCTGATGCAGAGTTTGAGGTTAATAATTCGGTGTATGCTTCTAGTAAAAATTCTGTTTATACAGATTTTTATGATAGGGAATATTATAGCTTACCATATATATTAAAAGATAATGGCTATCAAGAGTCAAATGTATTTCATGGCTATAAGAAAGAATTTTGGAATAGAGAAGAAGCATATAAATATCAAGGCTTTGATAGATTTTATTCTTCGGAAGATTTTACTACCGAAGATATAGTTGGCATGGGGATTTCTGATAAAATTTTTCTTAAAGAGACGGCAAGTAAAATGAAAGAGATGAGTGAACCTTTTTATTCATTCATTATAACATTATCTTCACATCATCCTTTTTACATTGGTGAAGATAATTCAAATATAGAGTTAGAAGAAGAACACAAGGATTCTTTATTTGGATATTATTTAAATGCTGCAAACTATGTAGATATCGCTTTGGAGAGCTTTTTTAAGGAGCTAAAGAAAAATGGTTTGTATGATAATTCGATATTTATTATATACGGAGATCACTTTGCAATTCCAAATTATAATATTGAAAATGCTGAATTTGTCGCAGACTTTTTAGGACATGATTTTTCATATATGGATATGTTTAATGTTCCATGTATAATACATGTTCCTGGAATGGAAAGTGGCGATGTTGCATCTCACGTTGATGTGCTTCCGACACTTCTTCATTTACTTGGAATAGAAAATAATAAATCGATTATGATGGGTAAAGATTTATTTACTGTAAAAGACAATATTATTTGTGAGCAAATGCACGTTGGAACGGGCAGTTACATATCTGATGGTGTATTTTATTATCAGCCAGTTTCTGGTATAGAAATATATAACAAAGCTTTTGACAGTAAAACTGGCGAAGAAATTCGAATTACAAATGATATGTTAAAGCAAAGTATAAAGTCAAAGCAAATGATAAAAGATGCAAATACACTTATAAGAAATAATTTATTGATAAAGCCAAACTAATTGGCGAAAATGTTTTGTAATTTTAAGTAAGGGGATTTTAGTATGAAATTATCTGATTTTTATTATGATTTACCAGAAGAATTGATTGCACAACATCCAACAGAAAAAAGAGATGAATCAAGACTTTTGGTTTTGGATAGAAAAACAGGAAATGTAGAACACAGGGTTTTTAAAGATATAGTGGAATATCTTACTCCTAACGATTGCTTAGTTATAAATGAAACAAGAGTTATACCTGCAAGAATTTACGGAGTAAAAAAAGGAACTGAAAGTAAAGTTGAGATTTTACTTCTTAAAGATATGGGCGATAATAAATGGGAAGTTCTTGTTAAACCTGGCAAAAAGTGCAAAGTAGGAACAGTTTTAGAATTTGGCAAAAAGAAAAATGGAGAGGCTTTAATAGAGGCTACTGTTTTGGATATTTTAGAAGATGGAAATAGAATTGTTGAGTTAAAATATGACGGTGTGCTAAATGCTTTGTTAGACGAAATTGGTGTTATGCCACTTCCACCATATATACATGAAAAGTTAAAAGAAAAAGAAAGATATCAGACTGTATATAGTAGAGTTGAGGGCTCTAGTGCAGCACCTACGGCTGGTCTTCATTTTACTAAAGAACTGCTAAAACAAATTGAAGATATGGGAGTTAAGATTGCAAAAGTTACTCTTCATGTTGGTCTTGGAACGTTTAGACCGGTAAAAGAAGAAAACATAGAAGACCATAAAATGCACTCAGAATATTACGAGATAGATAAAGAAGCTTGTGATATAATTAATTCTACTAAAGCAAATGGTGGAAAAGTTTTTTGCGTAGGAACTACATCTTGCAGAACTGTTGAAAGTGCAGCTGATGAAAATGGTTTCTTAGTACCACAAAAAGGCAACACAGAAATTTTTATTTACCCAGGATATAAATTTAAAGTTCTAGACAATTTGATTACTAATTTTCATTTACCAGAAAGCACACTTTTAATGCTTATTTCAGCTTTAGCTAATCGCGAAATGATACTTGATACATACAAAATAGCTGTAGAAAAGAAGTACAGATTTTTTAGCTTCGGAGATGCAATGTTAATAAAATAAAACATAAAAGCACTTGGAGAGTTATGCCAGGTGCTTTTTAATGAAATTATTAAAGCGATATAATAGAATTGAAAAAAGTTATATAATCTGCTAAAATATATGAGAAACAAGTAGGATAAAGGGGTAAATTGGTATGGAGAGAGTGTACAATAAACTAGTAAGAGATAATATTCCAAACATAATAAAAACAAAAGGCGAAGAACCTATTATTAAAGTTTTAGATGATGAGACATATAAGAAAGAACTAGAAAAGAAATTATATGAGGAATATGAGGAAGTGCTGGAGGCATCAGGAGAAGAAAGGGTAGAAGAATTAGCAGATATACTTGAGATTATTAAGGCTTTAGCAAGGTTAGAAAATAAGACTTTAGATGATGTCATTGAATGTGCAAATATAAAGGCAGAAAAGCGAGGGGCTTTTGATGAAAAGATATTTTTAGAGAAAGTGATTGAAAAATAAAGAGAGGTATTATAAATGGAACAACCAATAAGATATGAATTAATAAAAAAAGATGCAAAGACTGGAGCAAGACGTGGAAGAATAGATACTCCACATGGCATTATTGAAACACCTGTATTTATGCCAATTGGTACACAGGCAACCGTAAAGGCGATGACACCTGATGAATTAAAAGAAATGGTAAATGCGAAGATTATTTTGTCTAATACATATCATTTGTATTTGAGACCAGGTGATGAGCTTATAGCAGAGGCTGGTGGACTTCATAAATTTATGAATTGGGATAGAGCCATTTTAACAGATAGTGGTGGATTCCAAGTTTTTAGTTTGGCGGACTTAAGAAATATAACAGAAGAGGGAGTTAAATTTAAATCTCATTTAGATGGTTCTAGTCATTTTATTTCGCCAGAAAAATCTATGTCAATACAAAATAATCTTGGCTCAGATATTATGATGGCCTTTGATGAGTGTTGTCCTTATCCTGCAACATACGAATATACAAAGGCATCTATGGAGAGAACTACACGTTGGGCTAAACGTTGCATTGAAGCTCATAAAAATCCTGATAGACAAGGACTTTTCGGAATTGTGCAAGGTGGTATGTATAAAGATTTAAGAGAAGAAAGTGCTAAGCAATTAGTTGAGTTAGATTTTCCTGGATATGCTGTCGGAGGTTTAAGTGTTGGTGAACCAGCTGAATTAATGTATGATATTTTAAGTTATACAACTCCATTTTTACCAGAGGACAAGCCAAGATATCTTATGGGAGTTGGAACACCAGATTACCTTATAGAAGCTGTATTACGTGGTATAGATATGTGTGACTGTGTACTTCCTACTAGAATTGCAAGAAATGGAACAGCGATGACTTCTCATGGCAAAGTTGTTGTTAGAAATGCAACTTTTGAAAAAGATTGGACACCTCTAGATAGTGAATGTGATTGCTATACATGTACACATTACACCAGAGCCTATATCCGTCATCTTATAAAAGCAGGAGAAATATTAGGTGCAAGACTTTTGACAATTCATAATTTAAGATTTTTAGTAAGACTTATGGAAAATGTTAGAGAAGCAATTGAGCAAGATAGACTATTAGAATTTAGAGATGAGTTTTATAAAAAATATTACAATAAGTAAAAAAGTTACAGTTCAGATTAAAAAAGGAGATATGGTCTGATAAAACTTTTATCCGCAAGGCTTTGTCAAGGTAGTATTGTTTAGCAATCTCCACCTTGACAAAATTGCTTCTAAAAGTGTTATCAGACCTTATCTCCTTTTTTAATCTGAACTGTAACAAAATTTAATAGTTTTCTATGTATAAAAAAGCTTGCAAATGGTAATGTAATAGTATAAAATTTAAAATGAAATAAATTTAAGGAGGTATTTTTATGTCAGTTAAAGTTGGTATTAATGGTTTTGGTAGAATTGGTAGTTTAGCTTTCTCAGCATCTTTTGATAAAGAGGATATTGATGTTATAGCTATAAACGATCCATTTATTTCAGCTGATTATATGGTATATATGATAAAACACGATACAATACATGGACCTTTTAAAGGTGAAGTAAAAGAAGAAGATGGAGATTTAGTAATAGATGGTCACAGAATTAAAGTTTACAACGAAAAAGATCCATCACAAATTCCTTGGGGTGAAGTTGGAGTTGAATATGTATTAGAATGTTCTGGAGTATTTACAACTACAGAAACAGCCAGTGCACACTTACAAGCTGGTGCAAAGAAAGTTGTTATAAGTGCACCTTCTAAAGATGCTCCTATGTTTGTTATGGGTGTAAATAACGAAACATATACAAGCGATATGAATATCGTTTCAAATGCATCTTGCACAACAAACTGTTTAGCACCTCTTGCAAAAGTTATCAATGACAAATTTGGTATTAAAGACGGATTAATGACAACAGTTCACTCAATAACAGCTACTCAAAAAACTGTTGATGGTGCTTCTAAGAAAGACTGGAGAGGTGGTAGAGCCGCAAGCTATAATATCATTCCTTCATCTACAGGAGCTGCTAAAGCTGTTGGAAAAGTTATCCCATCATTAAATGGTAAACTTACAGGTATGTCATTTAGAGTTCCAACAATTGACGTTTCTGTTGTTGACTTGACAGTAAATCTTGAAAGACCAGCTTCTTATGAAGAAATTTGTAAAGCTGTTAAAGAAGCTTCAGAGGGAGAACTAAAGGGAATTTTAGGTTACACAGATGAACTTCTTGTTTCTTCAGATTTCATTCATGATCCAAGAACATCTATATTTGATGAAAAAGCAGGTATTGCTTTAACAGACACATTTGTAAAACTTGTTGCTTGGTATGATAACGAGTGGGGTTATTCAAATAAACTTTTAGATTTAGCTGCATATATGCATTCAGTGGATAATAAATAGTTTGAAAAGTTTAGGAGCGGCGATTTTTTCTTCGCTCCTAAATTTGTTTTGTGAAAGGAGATTTTATATGTTAAATAAAAAAACAATCGAAGATATCGATGTTAATGGAAAGAGAGTTTTAGTTAGATGTGACTTTAATGTTCCTCAAGATGAAGAAGGAAATATCACAGATGACAGAAGAATTATCGCTGCCCTTCCTACAATAAAATATTTAATGGAGCATAATGCTAAAGTTATTTTATGCTCTCATTTAGGCAGACCTAAGGGAGAATTTAATATGAAATATTCTTTAAAGCCAATTGCTAAAAGATTAAGCGAATTGCTTGGAAAAAAAGTTCATATGGCAGATGACGTTATAGGCGATAGTGCTAAATGTTTAGTTGCTTCACTTAGAGAAGGAGATGTAATGCTTCTTGAAAACGTTAGATTCCATAAAGAAGAAGAAGCAAACGATATGGCATTTTCAAAAGCTCTTGCAGAATTAGCCGATGTATATGTAAACGATGCATTTGGTACAGCACATAGAGCACATGCTTCTACAGAAGGAGTTGCTAAATATTTGCCAGCTGTATGTGGATATTTGATTCAAAAAGAAATAAACGTTATGGGAAAAGCTTTAAACAATCCTGTAAGACCATTTGTAGCAATTTTAGGTGGCAAAAAAGTTTCAGACAAGATAAACGTTATAACAAATTTAATAGATAAAGTTGATGAGCTACTAATTGGCGGAGGTATGGCATATACTTTCTTTAAGGCAAAAGGATATGAAATAGGTAAATCTATTTGCGAAGATGATAAAGTAGAACTTGCAAAAGAATTAATGGAAAAAGCTGCTCACAAAGGTGTTAAGTTACTTTTACCGATAGATAATGTTGTCGCTACAGAATTTTCAAATGATGCAGAAAGCAAAGTAGTAGCATCAAATGAAATCCCAGCAGATTGGGAAGGTGTTGATATTGGACCTGAAACAGTAAAACTATATGGAGATGCTTTAAAAAATGCAAAAACAGTTATTTGGAATGGACCTATGGGTGTTTTTGAATTTGATAAATTTGCTGTTGGTACAAATGAAATAGCTAAAATATTAGGTGGCTTAGATGCTATAACAATTATTGGTGGTGGCGATAGTGCAGCAGCCATAGAAAAAGGTGGATTTGCAGATAAGATGACTCATATTTCAACAGGTGGTGGAGCTTCACTTGAATTTTTAGAAGGAAAAGAATTACCTGGTATTGCTTGTTTATTAGATAAATAAGAAAGGATGAAAAATATGAGAAGAAAAGTAATTGCAGGAAATTGGAAGATGAATAAATCTCCAAAAGATGTTGAAGAATTTATGGAAAGATTTCCTGGACTTGTAAGTGACACAGAAAACGAAGTTATACTTTGTGTGCCTTTTATAGATTTATGCAAAGCAGTTAAACTTAGTAAAGGAACAAATGTAAAAATAGGTGCACAAAATATGCACTTTAAAGATAGTGGAGCATATACAGGAGAAATCTCTCCTAAGATGCTTAATGATTTAAATGTTGAGTATGTTATCATTGGTCACTCTGAAAGAAGAGAGTATTTTAACGAGACTGACGAGACAGTTAATCTAAAAATAAAAGCAGCACTTACACACGATTTAAAACCTATTGTATGTGTTGGAGAAACTTTAGAGCAAAGAGAGGCCGGCATTACTAAAGAGTTTGTTACAGGTCAAGTAAGAAATGCTTTAAAAGAAATTACAGAAGATGAACTTAAGAAGATAATAATAGCTTATGAACCAATTTGGGCAATCGGAACAGGTAAGACTGCTTCAAAAGAAGATGCAAATGAAGTTTGCAAATGGATAAGAGAAGAATTAAGAGCATTATATGGTGATGTTGCTGATGAAATCATTATCCAATATGGTGGAAGTGTAAAATCTTCTAATGCAAAAGATTTATTTGAGATGTCAGATATTGATGGTGGCTTAGTTGGCGGAGCAAGTCTTGAGCCAGAAGAATTCTCAAAGATAGTTAAATATAATTAAAGAGACACTTGGAAGGGAAGTATTTATTTATGAGTAAAAGATTAATTATGCTTGCAATACTAGATGGTTGGGGAATTAATGATAATGAAAATGCAAATGCAGTAAAGATAGCAAATACACCGAATTTAGATGCTATGTTTAAACAATACCCTAATACGAAAATTTTGACTAGCGGTTTAGATGTTGGATTACCAGATGGTCAAATGGGAAATTCTGAAGTTGGACATACAAATATTGGTGCAGGTAGAATAGTTTATCAAGAGTTAACAAGGATTACAAAATCTATAAAAGATGGAGATTTCTTTGAAAACAAAGCTTTCTTAGATGCTATTAAATATTGTAAAAAACAAGATAGTGATTTACATTTATATGGACTTTTATCAAATGGTGGTGTACATAGCCATAATACGCATTTATATGCACTTCTTGAACTATGTAAAAAAGAAGATTTTGATAGAGTTTACGTTCATTGTTTTCTAGATGGTAGAGATACGCCACCAGCTTCTGGAGAGGGATTTATATTAGAACTAGAAGAAAAGATGAAAGAAATTGGTGTGGGTAAGATAGCTTCTATTATGGGAAGATATTATGCTATGGATAGAGACAAGAGATGGGAAAGAGTTGAACTTGCATATAAAGCTTTAGCTTTAGGCGAAGGATTAACTGCTGAAAATGCCATTGACGCTATTGAAAGTGCGTATCAAAGAGAAGAATTTGACGAGTTTGTAAAACCAACAGTTATTGTAAAAGACGGTAAGCCATTGGCTACAATTAAGCAAAACGATTCAATAATTTTCTTTAACTTTAGACCAGATAGAGCAAGAGAAATAACAAGAGTTTTTGTTGATAAAAACTTTGATGGATTTGAAAAGAAATTCCAATACGTAAACTATGTTTGCATGACACAATATGATGAAACAATTCCAAATGTTGAGATTGCATTTAAGCCTACGAAAATAGAAAATACTTTTGGTGAGTATATTAGTAAACTTGGATATAGTCAATTAAGAATCGCCGAGACTGAAAAGTATGCACACGTAACGTTTTTCTTTAATGGTGGTAATGAAGTTGAATATGATAAAGAAGACAGAATATTAGTAAATTCACCTAAAGTTGCAACTTATGATTTAAAGCCAGAAATGAGTGCTTACGAAGTTACAGACAAAGTTGTAGATGTAATCAGAAAATCTATGTATGATGTAATTATACTAAATTTTGCAAACTGTGATATGGTAGGACATACAGGAGTTTTAGATGCAGCTGTTAAGGCTGTTGAAACTGTAGATGAATGTATTGGTAGAATTGTTGAAGAAGTAAGACGAGTAGAGGGTGTAATTTTAATAACAGCTGACCATGGAAATGCAGAACAAATGATAGATTACACAACTGGTGATCCTCACACAGCACACACAACAAATCCAGTTCCACTTATAATTGCTGGACTTGGAGATGATGTTAATTTACGTGAGGGTGGAAGACTTGCAGATTTAGCACCAACAATGTTAGATATAATGGGCGAAGCAAAACCGGTTGAAATGACAGGCGAATCGCTAATAATTAAATAAAATAAAGTAATTTATGAAGTCTAGGACCTTTGTTTTATAGGGGTTCTAGACTTTTTTACTGTATATGCAAAAATGACTAATTTGACATAACTAGAAAAAGCTAAGAATGAGATATTTGCAAGACATGGTCATGATTTTTCTAGTAAGTCTTTAAAAGAATATTTTGAAGGTAAGAGTTGGTATAAAGCAGTACCAGGTAAAAAGGTATCTGTTTCGGAATTAAATAAAATAGAGCAAGCAAATGTTAATTTGATTGACAGGAGAATAAATAGAATGAAAAAATATGAAGAGGGCAAAAAGAAATATGCCAATCCGACATTAAAGATTTTAGATGAAGATTATCTAAAATGGGGTGATGAAGTAGACAATGGAAAATATTTATTAAATGATAATAGCGATAGTTTAGCCAAAGAACAATTGAATAAAAAAGGAGCAAAAAAGAGAAAAATAAAAATAAAAATAATACAAGGGAATATAGCATATAAAAATGCTTCTTTGATATCACAAGATTATATAGGTGCTTTAGGGTCACAATTAAGGTAAGAAACAGATTTGTGAGTAGTATTGTAAATAAAAAAGATATTTTTAAGGGTAGGAATAATCAAATTTATTCCCACTCTTTTTTTTATTTCTCGAAAATTCCATTGATAAATTTTCGTATTTCCTATATAATTCTATATGCGAAACGAATTTTGTTGAAATTTGGAAAATTGTCATTTCCTAAGGAGACAAATTTGAAAAAGGAGGAAGTAAAATGATATATTCAAAAGAAGTAGAAGAGATGTGTCCAGTAACGAAAGGCGTTAATCATGGACCAGCACCAATTCCAGAAGAGGGAAAATGGGTTAAAGCCAAAGAAATTAAAGATATTTCTGGTTTGACTCATGGTGTGGGCTGGTGTGCTCCACAACAAGGTGCTTGTAAACTAACTTTAAATGTTAAAGATGGAATTATTCAAGAAGCTCTTATTGAGACTATTGGTTGTAGTGGTATGACTCATTCAGCAGCTATGGCAGCTGAGATTTTAACAGGTAAGACTATTTTAGAGGCTTTAAATACAGACCTTGTTTGTGATGCAATAAATACTGCAATGAGAGAATTATTCTTACAAATTGTTTATGGTAGAACTCAAACAGCTTTCTCAGAGGGTGGATTACCTATAGGTGCAGGACTTGAAGATTTAGGTAAAGGTTTAAGAAGCCAAGTTGGTACTATGTATTCAACTTTAGACAAAGGTCCTAGATACTTGGAACTAGCTGAGGGATATGTTACAGAGATTGGTTTGGATGAAAATGGTGAGATTATAGGATATAAATTTGTACATGTTGGTAAAATGATGGACTTCATTAAAAAAGGTGTTGATCCTAAAGAAGCTATCGAAAAGGCTAGTGGTAAATATGGAAGAATTGACGAGGCTGTTAAGAGAATAGATCCTCGTAAAGAATAATATGAGAAAGTAGGAAGGTGAAAAAATATGAGTTTGTTTGAAGGCTATGAAAGAAGAATTGATCAAATCAATGAAGTTCTAGAAAAATATGGTATTGAGTCTTTAGAAGAGGCTAAAAAAATGTGTGAAGATAAAGGCATAAATGTTTTCGAAATCGTAAGAGGTATTCAACCAATTTGTTTTGAAAATGCATGCTGGGCATACACTTTAGGTGCTGCAATAGCTATAAGAAAAGATATTAAACTTGCAAGCTATGCTGCACAAGCTATTGGTGAAGGATTACAAGCTTTTTGTATTCCTGGAAGCGTTGCTGATGATAGAAAAGTTGGTCTTGGACATGGTAATTTGGCATCTATGCTTTTAAGAGAAGATACAAAATGCTTTGCATTTTTAGCAGGTCACGAATCTTTTGCTGCTGCTGAAGGTGCTATAGGTATTGCAAATTCTGCTAATAAAGTAAGAAAAGAGCCACTAAAAGTTATCTTAAATGGTTTAGGAAAAGATGCTGCTCAAATTATTTCAAGAGTAAATGGTTTTACTTATGTTCAAACTAAGTTTGATTATTTTACAGGTAAATTAGAAGTTGTTAAAGAAGTTGCTTATTCAAAAGGAGAAAGAGCAAAGGTTAGATGTTATGGCGCGGACGACGTTAGAGAAGGTGTTGCAATAATGCATTATGAAGACGTTGACGTTTCTATAACAGGTAACTCAACTAACCCAACAAGATTCCAACACCCTGTTGCTGGAACATATAAGAAAGAATGTTTAGACAAGATGAAACGTTATTTCTCAGTTGCTTCTGGTGGTGGAACAGGTAGAACTCTTCACCCAGATAATATGGCAGCTGGTCCTGCTTCTTATGGTATGACTGATACTATGGGACGTATGCACAGTGATGCTCAATTTGCTGGTTCTTCATCAGTTCCTGCTCACGTAGAAATGATGGGATTAATCGGTATGGGTAACAACCCAATGGTTGGAGCTACTGTAGCTGTTGCTGTTGCAATTGAAGAAGCTTGTAAATAATTAGGGTTTTCCTAAAAAAAGCTAAAAAGTCTTGATTTTATCAAGACTTTTTTTGTTATATTAATTCTTTATCATATCAAAATATTTGTTTTTTAGTTATAATATAGTTAGGTGATAAATATGTACAAAAGTTTTCAAATAAAATCAAATTATGATCAACTAAAATTAGATGGCATTATTATTTCTTGTGAAAACCCAAAAGGAATTGTACAAATTTCTCATGGTATGTGTGAGCATAAAGAGAGATACATCGACTTTATGAATTTCTTATCAAATCAAGGATATTTATGTATTATTCATGACCATCGTGGGCATGGAAAAAGTATAAAAGACAAAAATGATTTGGGGTATTTTTATGATAATGGTCATCTAGCAATTGTTGAAGATCTCCATCAAATTACTTTGATGATTAAACAACAATATCCTTATCTCCCACTCTATCTTTTAGGACATAGTATGGGGTCTTTAGTCGTGCGCTGTTTTTGCCAAAAGTATGATCAAGATATTGATGGTTTAATTGTTTGTGGAAGTCCTAGTGATAATCTTCTTGCTCCTATAGGAATAAAAATAGCTCGTATCTATTCAAAAGTCAAAGATGATCATTATCGTCCTCAATTAATTCAAAATTTAAGTTTTCAAGCTTTTAATAAAAGGTTTCATACAGATATTCCTAACAGTTGGATTTGTAGTGATGAAAATATTGTAGATTCTTATAACAAAAATCCTTTATGTTATTTTACTTTTACCGCAAATGGCTTTGAATCTCTCTTTAATCTTGTAATAAATACATATCATAATGAAAACTGGACAATGTCTAATCCCTCTTTACCTATTTTATTTATTGCTGGTAAAGATGATCCTTGCATTACAAATGAAGTAAAATTCAACAAAGCTGTTTCCAACATAAAATCTAAAGGTTATATGTGTGTAGATTCCTATCTTTTTGAAAATATGCGTCATGAAATTTTAAACGAAAAGCAAAATCAGCTTGTATATCAATATATATTAGATAATTTAAACGCATGGCAAACAAATATATAAAAATTGTAATTTGAAATACTTATTAATCATTTAGATTATTTTTCAAATCATACCGTGATATAATAAATTAAATAAAAATGACTTGAAAGTGGCGATTAAGATGAACAAAGAAATAAATAATAATCTTCCTCTTAATATAATTGATATTTTTAACGCTTTGGAAAATAACTTCAGCAAAATTTATACAGTTGATTGACAAACAAAAAGTATTACCATTTATCGTTATAAAAATTCAAACATGAACGATGAAGAATTTCCTAAAGATGTTCTTCCTTTTGAAGAAGAAATAAAAAAATATATTGATAAATATGTTTTAGGAGAAGATAAAGAAGCTCATGTTTCAACATCCTCTTTTTATCGTCACTATAAAGATAAATATGACGTAATGAATGATAATTATAAAAGGATCCTAGACCAATATATGCATAGTAGTCAAAATCACAATTATGAAGATGTCTTCATTAATTTATTTAATATGAGTAAAGAGCTTCATTATTTAAAAAATGCTTTTGATTATACCGGTATTAATTCTTTAGGAGATTTTATCTACCAATATTCCTATAATACCTTTATTGAGATGTGTAAAATAAAAAACATCCAATTTGAAGATAAAGATCTTCTTTTATTAGATGTTTTTTGTGGTGGCGCTTCTATCATGTACCAACATTATATTCTTGGTAAGTTTGATTTGTCTCCTCAACAAGCTGGTAAAATACTTTATCAAATGTTTCCTGACGTTTTTAAAATTTCATGGTAAAAAATCAATTACTTTTCATTTTCTTTTAAAAATTTTTCAATAACCGTTCCTTTAATACTTCTTATTAAAGGCTTTTTGATTATATTTAAAGGACCTAAATTCATCTCTAAGGGTGATTTCCCATCCATTAATTTTACAGAACTATCTAAAAGTTCTCGAATATCGTAAACACTGCCCCATACTTCTGGAACACCTCGATCAACACCTAATAAACCATAAACAGCTTCCATCGCTGTTCTTACCGAATATTCTGTAGTAAATACAGTATCTCTTGGTGTATGTGCAAATTGTCCTAAAAAGGCAAAATTAGTTGCATCTTTAACAATAACATCTGGACGATCTTCTTTTCTTCTTGGCATAAAGAAAGCTGTAATATAAGGCATCATAGTTGGTATACAGATAGCACTGTTGGTTGCATAGTCTTCTATTAATTCTTCTGGAACACCAAGGTGATACAACCATTCCATGGTAATTTCTTTTCCTGTACAATCTTTCATTGGCTTTTTAACATAATCTCCTATTGTATCAGTAAACAATCCATAAACCCACACACAGACTTTATCTTTATCTTGTTGTTTAAATTGACCTTGACGATTAATGGTCCAACTTAAAAGCCATGATGAATCTTGACAACTGACAATACCTCCTGTAACAACATGTCCTGTTTTAGGATCTCTTTTACAAATATTCGTAATATAGGGAATAATCTTATCATCTAATGTTGTAACTGTTGCCGATTCCCAATTTGTTTTTTGAATATCACTACAGAATTTTTCAGGATGACCAAAAGATTTATCTTGTTTAGCAATATTTTTCCATAAATTCCAACATCCACTTGTTCGTATTTCTGCATTTCCATTAGGAGCATGATTTTGATCTCCATAAATTGTACCCTCTGTACAGCTTCCATTGGTAATTAAAACCAAATCATTTTCGCTAAGGAAAATTCTTTTTTCTTTTCCTTTTACGTTACATTCAATCGTTTTAGCAACTTTTTTATCAGGTTTAATATCAAATAAAACATTCGTTACCTCTGTGTTAAATTGAAAATCAACCCCATGTTTTTCAAGATACTTTTGCATTGGTAAAATAAGTGATTCATATTGATTATAACGCGTAAATTTTAAAGCGCTAAAATCAGGTAAGCCCGAAATATGGTGAATAAAACGTTGAAAATAAAGTTTCATTTCTAAAGCACTATGCCAATTTTCAAAGGCAAACATGGTACGCCAATACATCCAAAATGTTGAATTAAAAACTTCTTCATCAAAAACATCTTCAATCGTTTTATCATAAAGATCTTCATCTTTTGTCATAAACAGTTTCATGATTTCCATGCAACCTTTTTGACTTAAATTAAATTGTCCATTGGTTTTAGCGTCTTGTCCTCTGTTAATGGTTGCACGACATAAAGAATAATTTGGATCCTCTTTATTAAGCCAATAAAATTCATCTAATACACTGGCATCTTTGATTTCTAGTGAAGGAATACTTCTAAATAGATCCCATAAACATTCAAAATGATTTTCCATTTCACGACCACCACGCATGATATAACCTCTAGAAGGATCAAAAATACCATCACAGGCACCACCAGCAATATCCATTGCTTCTAAAATATGAATATTTTTTCCAGGCATTTGTCCATCTCTTACCAAGAAACAAGCTGCCGCTAAACTTGCTAGACCACTTCCTATTAAATATGCATTTTTATTTTCAACATTTTCTGGTTTTTTAGGTCTGGCAAAAGCTTCATAATTTCCATTTGTATAATAAATTCCTTTATCATTTTTATCATACTTTCCTAATTCTGTATTTCGATACGTATTTACCTTTTCATCCTTTTTATTATTCTTTACTTTTTTAGCAACAAGGACTGCTGATGAAACGGCCGTCGCTGTTGTTGCAGCAATCGTTAAACTTTTACGATTCATAAACAACTCCACCTTTCTTTTTACACTTCAATCATAGCATTCCCTTATTTTAGATAAAATTTACAATAAAAAAGAAATGATAAATTTTTTATCATTTCTTCCTATTTGTAAAGTTTTGTATCGATAAATCGATTGTTCCTAATACCGTCATTTCTAAATCATCTAGAATCATTTGATAATCTTCATCCATTCCCGAATCAATCCAATCCAACATTACACCAACAAACCCATATTTATAAAAATGAGCAATAAAATCCTTTTGTTGATTTAAAATCAAAACATCTTTACTTCTTTCTTCAACAACAGATTCTATCAATTCATGAACAAGTTTGAATCATATCTTTTCAATTTTATCTCGAGAAATATCATGATAGACATTTAGAATAAATGGTTTATTAATATAAACCGCTTCAAAAATATTAGAAAGTCCTTCTTTTCAATGCGCATAATTTTTCTTTTCATTCAAAGCTTTTCGAGCATCTTCTATTAAAATCCATTCTATTAAATCATACAAATCTTGAAAATGACAGTAAAAAGCTATGCGACTTATATGGCATTTATCCGTAAGATCTTTAATCGTTATTTTACGAAATGTTTTTTCTAATAAAAGTTCTTTAAATGCATCTTCTAATTGTAATTTTGTTCTATTTGACATATTTATCAATTCCTTTAAACAATCTTTTACTTGTTTTGGTGGATTCTTCTTATAAAGCAAACCATAAGGCATCTGATAGTCCCATTCAACCGGTAAAGTAATTAAAGAAGGATGGATATTATCCCAAGCATCCAATGTTAATAAAAGACAGCCCTCTTCTTCACAACGATTAAAAGTATCTAAATCATAAAAATAACCAACATCCTCTAAAATAATTTGAGGATAGAATGTTTGCATATCCTTTCTAAAATCATCAAGATTTAAACAATCTCTACTGCTGACACATAAAAGTTTTTCATTATATAAATCCGTAATTGATAGTTTTTCCTTTTTTGCAAGTGGATGACTTCTAGGCAGAGCTACACAAACATTATAAGTTCCTAATTGTTTGCAAGAAGCAAAAGAAAGAATTGGATTTGAATTAAACGCACCAATTAAAAAATCAAATTTTGTCCCTAATGATTGATACACTTCCATAATTTTATCATAATCATCTTCATAAGGAACAACACGCAATTTATAACGTTGAGATAAGGTTGGTATACTATGACATAAATCAATATGAATCATAGAAGATGTTTTCTCTTGGATTTTATTTAAATAATTATCTAAATTTTCGATAAGTATTTTAGCTTCATCATAAACTTTTTGTCCCTATACTGTCAATTTAATGCCACGATGGGTACGATTGACTAATTTTACATGGAGATGTTCTTCTAATGCATTTATTTGTTTCATGACACTTGCTGGTGTAATATACATCTTTTGCGCCGCTTTAGAAAAACTTCCCAATTCCACTACATAGACAAAGGTTTTTAAAAGAGGATTATACACGGTATCTTTCAGTATTTACTTTTGGTAAATACATTGTATCCTAGATGGTTATTCTAATTAATAGAGAATAATTTATAATTTATTTGAAAAGTCTTAGAAAGGAAGAAATTCAATGAAAAAAATTTAGGTTTTGGTTGGATGAGATTACCTCAACTTTTAGAAGATCCAACAAATATTGATTTTGATCAAGTAAAACAAATGGTTGATACTTTTTTAGATGTTGGATTCAACTATTTTGACACAAGTTTTGTTTATCATAATGGACATAGCGAAAACGCTATTAAAAAATATTTAGTAGAACGTCATCCTCATGATTGTTATAGGATTGCTTCTAAACTTCCAGTTTTTTCTATTCAAAAGGAAGAAGTTGTCCAAATTTTTAATCAACAATTAGAAAACTGTGGTGTTGAATATTTTGATTATTTCTTATTACACAATATGAATATTCATCATTACAATAGTGTTGTTAAAAGCTGTAAAATGTTTGAACATATGTAAGAATGGAAAAAAGCAGGAAAAATTATACATATCGCTATTTCTTTCCATGATAGTGCCGATGTTCTTGATTTGATTTTAAGCGAACATCCAGAAATTGAAGCGGTTCAAATTGCTTTAAATTACTATGATTGGAATAGTGCATTTATTCAAGCAAAAGCATGTTTTGAAGTTATTAGAAAACATCAAAAACAAGTAATTATTATGGAACCTGTTAAAGGTGGTATGCTTGCCAATCCGCCAAAAAATAGTAACTTAACAGCAGATGCTTCTCTTGCCTTACGTTTCTGTGGAGAATTAGATGGGGTTCTTGCTATTTTATCAGAAATGTCTAATTTGACACAAGTCAAACAAAATATTGAAAGCATGAAAGACTTTCAACCTTTATCAAATGAAGAAAAAGCATACATTGAAAAATTAACTGTTGCTTATAAACAAGGTGGACCTTTAGGAAATATTGATTTTAATCAATACAAAGATGTTAAACCTCATGGTATTTCTTTAGCCTCTCTTTTAGAAACTTATAACAGTTGCATGATTTAACCTAATCCAGGATTTGCAGCTGAACTTAATTATTACTCAATTGAAAAAGCTAAAAATCATTTATTATTAAAAGATTCAAGCTTAGAAGTAGAAGATGAAAAGTTAAATCATCTTATAAAAGAAGCTGATGAATTTTTAGCAAGTCATTCATTTGCAAATTATAATAGCAAATTAAAATAGAGTTCAATTCAATTTGAACTCTATTTTTCTTAATTGATTGCTTCTTTTCCTGTTTCCCCAGTACGAATACGAAGAGCACTTTTTAAATCAAAGCTGATGATCTTACCATCTCCAGGATGTCCTGTATAAGCTGCTTTTTGAATAGCTTCAATTGTCTTCTTTTCCCAATTTTCATCACTTACAACAATTTCAAATTTAATTTTAGGAAGCATATTAATTTCAACTTCTTGTCCTCGAACAATTTCAAGATATCCTTTTTGTTTACCACAGCCCATCACTTGATAAATTGTAATTCCATGAACTTCAATTTCTGAAAGTGCTTCTTTAACATCTTCTAATTTTTCTTCACGTACAATCGCTTCTATTTTAATCACTTTCCATTCCTCCTAATCTAAACCATTAAATGATGGATAAGCTGTTTCATTGTGCTCAGATAAATCTAAACCTACTTGTTCATCACGTTTTTCAACTCTTAAAGGTGTAAACAAACGAACAAGTCCAATACAAATAAGTGTTCCTACAACAGCTACAACAATTGTTACTAAAATACTGATTACTTGTACAATAAATAGGTGTGTATCACCAAAGAATAAACCATTCCACTTAGCTACTGAATTAATAGAAGTTTGAGTAAACAAGCCTGTCGCAAGTCCTCCCCAAACACCACCAATACCATGACAACCAAAAGCATCTAAAGCATCATCATAATCAAATTTTTGTTTAACTTTAGAAATCATAAAATAGCAAATTGGGCTTCCTACAAAACCAATGCTCAATGAAGCCCAAACAGGTACAAAACCTGCTCCTGGCGTAATAGCGACAAGTCCTACAACAAGACCTGTCACACACCCTACAAGTGTGGGCTTTTCAGCCATAAGAATATCCATCATCATCCAAGAAAGCATACCAGATGCTGCAGAAATAGCTGTTGTCGCAAAAGCATGAATGGCAAGACCATCCGCTTTTAAAGCACTTCCGGCATTAAAGCCAAACCATCCAAATAAAAGTAAACTTGCACCTAAAACAACAAAAGGAATATTATGGATACGATAATTGGCTTTTCCATAATCCTTTCTCTTTCCTAAAACTAAACACAAAACAAGTGCGCTTACTCCTGAAGAAATATGAACAACATTTCCTCCAGCGAAATCAACAGAACCTATTTTAGCAAGAAATCCCCCAATTCCCCACACCATATGTGCCATTGGATAATAAACAAGCGTAGACCAAAAAATAATAAATAAAAATAAAGCTTTAAATTTCATTCTTCCAGCAACTGCCCCTGTAATTAAAGCTGGTGTAATGATTGCAAACATCATTTGAAACATTGCAAAGCCCAAATCAGGAATTGTTGAAGCATACTCTCCAACTTTACCAGTAAGACCAACAAGTCCTAAATGACTTAAATCACCAATAATACCTAAATGATCCACTCCAAAAGCAAGTGAGTAACCAAATAAAACCCACATAACCGTCGCAATACCAATTACAAAAATAGATGTCATCATCGTATTGACAACATTTTTTCTTCGAACCATCCCGCCATAGAAAAAAGCAAGGCCTGGTGTCATCAAGAGTACGAGTGCACTACAAATCATCATGAATCCTGTATCCCCTGTATCAATCATGTCAATTCCCCCTATTTCATGAATTTGTTATACAGTATAAATGATTATTTATTATCATGCAAGTATTTTATTACCAAAGTGTATCTATATAAAGAAAAAACTTGAGCAAAAATACTCAAGTTTTCCTTTTAAATTTATTGATATTTCCATGCATTTGATTGCATTTGCATATCAACCATATGTTTATAAATCCCCTTTTGTTGTTTTAATTCTTGTGGCTTCCCTTGTTCAGCAACAACACCCTCTTTTAAAACAACAATTTTATCAACACCATCTACTGTTCTCATTCGATGCGCAATAACTAAAACTGTTTTATTTTCAATTAATTTAGAAATAGATTCTTGAATCAATGATTCATTATCTACATCTAATGAAGCTGTTGCTTCATCCATTAAGATAATTGGAGCATCTTTTAAGAAGGCTCTAGCAATAGAAATTCTTTGTCGTTGTCCTCCTGATAATTCAGAACCATTTTCACCAATCATTGTATTCCATTGATCAGGCATTATTTCAACAAATTCATCACAATGCGCTAATTTTGCTGCAGCAATTACTTCTTCATCCGTTGCATCTTTTTTACCAATACGAATATTTTCCATAACTGTATTATTAAATAATGTTACATCTTGGAAAACAATTGAATAAAGTTCTAAAAGCTTTTCAGGTTCAACCTTTGAAATATCCATACTACCAACTGTAATCATTCCTTGATCGACATCCAAAAAACGTGCAGCAAGTCGTGAAATGGTTGTTTTACCACCACCACTTGGCCCAATTAATGCTGTGACTTCTCCTTGTTTTGCGACAAATGATACATCTGATAATACTTTTTCTTTTTGATTATAAGAGAAAGCCACATGATCAAATACAATATCATAGCCTTCATTTGTAAGTGTATCAACTCCTGTTTGTTCTTCATGGGATAAAATCTCATCCATACGTTTACAATTAGTATCAAGACTAATCATTGCAGATAAGTTTTGTAAAGAAATTTGTAAAGGTTCATACATACGTGTTACAACAAGTAAAAACATAAAGAATGTAAGAACTGTGATTTCACCTTTGACTAATAAATAACTTCCTACGAGTGCAACTGTTCCCATGCCAAGTTTTAAAATCATTTGAGCACTGCAAACAAAAGCCGCATTGGTAAATTCCGCAAAGATAGCATGATTTTCTACAGCTTTGATTTTTTTATTAAGAGATTCCATATACGTATCACACATATTATTCGATCTTAAATCTCTTAATGTTTCTAAACCTTCTTGAATACTATCTAAACAATTAATACGATATTCATTGGTTTTTTCATGTGTTTTTCGTAATGCTTTTCTTGAATAAAGAACAATCGCAAAAGCAATAGGCATCACCCAAACAGCAGCAAGTGCCATACGAAAATCAAAGAAAAATAAACTAATGACAATAATTGTCGTTGAAATCATGGCTCCTATTAATTCAGGAATCCAATGAGAACTTGCTGTTTCTAAAAGAGCACAGTCAGACATAATCGTATTTGTAAGATCCGCTAAATCTTTTTTACCAAAATAAGATAAAGGAAGTTTTCTTAACTTTTCTGCAAGTGTACGACGTCTAACACCACTTTCAATATATGTTGATAAAAAAGTAGCACGATATTGAAAAATTGTAGTTAAAGCAATACAAATCAAGATTACAATAATTGCTACAATAAAGAACGTTAATTTTTCTTTAGGTAATTGTTGATTTAATAAATAAGATGATAATATATAAAGTAATCCCACAGGAAGCATTAAAACAAGATTAGAAAGTGTCACTGCCACAAAGGCTCTTATCATGTCTTTTGCTCCTTTAGAAGATAAAGCATATTTATGTTTTAATTTTTCAATCATTATTCTTCGTCCCCTTTTTGTACTTTCCATTTTACAGATTGATTATATTGATGCCACATATGTGCATAAACACCTTTTATCTCTAACAGTTCTTCATGTTTACCACTTTCAACAATATGTCCATTTTCTAATACATAAATACAATCTGCATTTGTAATCGTTGATAAACGATGAGCAATCATGACAACCGTTTTATTTTTTGAAAGTTTTTCAAAAGCTTTTTGAACAAGTACTTCATTATCAGGATCAGCAAAAGCCGTTGCTTCATCTAAAATAAGAATTGGAGCGTTCTTTAAAAAAGCTCTAGCAATCGATAATCTTTGACTTTCCCCACCGGAAACATAAACTCCTTTTGAACCTATAACGGTATGAACTCCATCAGGGAATTTATCAATAATATCTTGACATTGGGCATCTTTTAAAGCTTGGATAACTTCTTCATCACTTGCCTCTGGTCTTGACATACGAATATTTTCTAAAATACTCATTTTAAGTAAACGACTATCTTGGAAAACATAAGATACTTGATTCATTAATTCTTTTTGTTCAATATCTTTAACATCAACATGTCCTATTTTAATACTTCCTTCATTTACATCCCAAAAACGAGAAATAAGAGAAGCTACAGTTGTTTTACCACCACCACTTGGTCCAACTAAAGCAATATGTTCTCCTGCTTTAATATGCATACTTAAGTTGTCAATGGCTTTAGTAGAAGCATCTTGATACGTAAAGCTGACATTTTCTAAATCAATAGAAGCATCACTTGGTACTTGTATTTGTTTACTTTCAGGTAAAGGTTGTACATTCATAATTGAATTCATACGATTTAAAGCATCTTCTACAAGCATTTGCGATTCACCGGCATAAGCTACTTTCATTAAAGTCGTTGTTAAAATAGATGTAATTAAAATATAGAAAAAGAGATTCAAAATAAATTGATCTGTAATAGTATTTCCTGCAAATAAATAAGCAGCAATAATTAATGCCGCAAAGATTCCATTAGCAAAAGTTGTAAAACATACCATTGGTTTCATCATACTCTTTGTATAATCTAACGTCCATTTTTCATATTCATCAATTGCTTCTTTAAATCTTTTAAAAGAGAAAATTGTTTGTCCAAATGTTTTAACAACAGGTACCCCTCTTACATATTCAACAGCTTCTGATGACATCGTTTCCAAAGCATTTTGATATTGTTTCATATCTTCTGCCATCTTTGGTCCCATCATCGCTGTAAACATTAAGACAAAAGCAATAATTGCTGGAATAAGACTCATTAAACCTAGTCGCCAATCAAAGATTGCCATCATAATAAGTAAACCAATTGGTGTTGCTTTAGAAACAACTTTATCTGGCACATTATGTGCTAAAAAGGTTTCTGTTGTGGCACTTGATTCCATTACGATTTTTCTAATTTTTCCACTTCCTTGACTTTCAACATAGCCAAGAGGAAGTTTCATAATGTGTTCCATCATTTTCGTTCTCATTGTCGCTTGTACTCTAAAGGCTGCTTTATGCGAACACATTAAGGCTGCGATATAAAAAACCATAGCTAATAACGCAAATAAAACTGCATGCCATCCATAACTTTTGATATGGATTGCTTCATTAAAGTTTGGTCTTACTTCTAATACCTCTTTGATGATACGCCACATATCATAAAAAGGAACCAAAGCAATAAAGGCACTGATTGCAGCTAAAATACATGAAGCATAAACATAATACTTATGATTTCCTGCAAAGTGCATTAACTTCGATAATGTACTCTCTTTCTTTTCTTTCATAAAATCCCTCCTATTGGTTAGTTTTTGCTAACTATCGATGTTAACTTTAGACAGGTTTCCCTGTCTATTTACTCATCAATTCCCATAACTGCTTTCCAGCCAGCAACATTAAATAACTTTGTGCTATTCATAAATGATTGAGCTTCTTTATAGGAACAATCATGTGCAACAAGTTCATACATCGTTTGCCATCCTGCCCGGCAAAATACATGAATAAAGAATGGATCTACTGTAAAACCTTCTTTACCATATTTATCAACAAGCTCTTGGTAATAGGATTCTTCGATTTTTCCAAGTTCATCTAAAAAATGTTCATATTGAGAACCGGTAGAACAACAAAAAATCAATTTAAACTCTGTAAAATGTTGATAAATATAATCTAAAACAAAATCTGTGCCTTCCTCTCCTTCATAATTAGCTTGATTAAGATCAGGACTATAAGTTGCTTTTTGAATACTCTCGAGATAAATATCCATCAACCCATCCGCTGTTTCTTTGAGGATTGCTGAAAACAAACCTTCTTTATCTTTAAAACGAGTATAAATAGAATTTGTACTAACTCCGCTTTTGGCAGATATATTTCTTAGACTTGCTTTCATAAATCCTTTTTCTAAAAATTCTTCTGTTGCACTTTTTAATAGGTTTTCTGTAACACCTACGGTTTCTTGCCTCATAGATTGCCCCCATCATTAAATAACACTGTTATTATAACACTGTTATTTTAAAACCGTCAATATTCTTTCGCTACCAAAAAGATGATATAATTATAGATAAGGAGGCATTTCTATGACTTATAAAATTGCTTTTTTTTCATCTGATTGGCTTTTTGAAATTGCCCAAGAAAAACAAAATGCGATCAATCAATTTTTAAATGATTATCAAGATATATCCATTGATATGTTTGAAATCTTTGGAAATTACGGTCTTGTTCACCCTATGGATAGCTTATTAGAACTCTATAAGCTTCCCGATATTAAAGATTATGACGTTTTGATTTTTCAAACAAACTCCAATTTTTATAAAGATTATCGCCAACAAATGATTGATGAAGCTCATAAATATCATATTCCTGTTGTTTCTATTAACGATCCTATTAAAGATTGCGTTTATATAGGAACAGACAATCAACAAGCCATTTATAAACTTACTCAAACAATTTCAGCTGAAAGAAATTGTCAAAAAGTAGCTTATGTTTCTGGACCTATGTCTTCAAGAGAAGCACGACTTAGAAAAGCAGACTTTTTACAAGCAACTAAAGATTTAGAAGATATTCAAATCATTGAAGGTGCGAGTTGTGGTTATCCAACAAATGAAAAAGATGATTCTGAATTAAAAAAAGAATATTTATCTTATACTTATCATAGTAATTGTTTTTTTGAATCAACAGAACGTTTAGAAACACTCTTATCTCAGACATCTCATTTTTATGATTTATTTGATGTTTTTGAAAAAGAATCACAAAATTTTGGATATAAACAAATTTATCTGGTTATGAATTCAAAATATATTGATGAAATGTCTGAAAATATTATTCATTTTTCTGATAAAATGTATTTAATGGGTATGACTTATCACAAAAATTCACCTGATGAAAAACATATCTATCAAGAATTTTCTAAAAAAGAAGTTCTTCCTCAAGAATATAAATCACGTTATATGATTTATACTTCTTTAAGTAATAATGGTGTCGCTATTGGTTATTTAGCTTTTGATAATTACTCAAAAAATATTTCTATTAATTATATGACAATTATCTTAAAGCTATTAGGTCTTACTATTAAAAGTATACGAAAAAAACATGTTTTAAGTTTATTAAACAAGGAATTAGAAAATCTTTATGTTAAAGATTCATTAACCCATCTGAAGGTAGTGGGTTTCCGCCTATGGCAAACGAAAGGATTTAATTTATGAATCAACTAGAAAAAAACTTTATTATCAACTCATTGAAAAAGATCAACAAGCATTGATTTATTTTATTGATATGGATTTTATGAAAAAAACAAACGATCTTTATGGACATGATATGGGTGATAGTGCTATTAAAGAAATTGCTTCTATTATTTTAAAAGTCATTTCTAAAGAAGATATTGCGATTCGTTATGGTGGTGATGAATTTGTTATCATTACCAATTATTCATCGAAAGATCTTTCTACAAAAATAACTGATGAAGTGTTTTCTTTTTTGAATACCCACATTCCACAGGTGATTATCAAAATAAGAAATGATAGTTTAAATTTTTTTGGCTTTTATGTGTAAAAATGGTTTCAATAATTGGATTGACCTGTTGATTATGGGTAATTTAATCAAAATTAATTATATTAATTACGTTTTTCTTAAAAAGATCTAATTTTGAATATGATATATATGGAGGAAATTTTTGATGAAAGTTTTTAAAGAAATAATTGCTTATTTTAGTCATATGAATAATAAAAGAAGAACTTTAGTGTGGTATATTATATCATTGAGTATTGTTTTGATAGAATATCTTATTAACTCTAGACTAGACAAATTTGTCTACTTTCATCCGTTCATTAGTATAGTAATAAATATAGTTCTCTTAATAGATTTATTTTTTATACCTATTACTTTTATAGCAATTGATATATTAAAAGCACAAAAAAATTCTATTATAAAATTTTTTCAAATTATTTTATCAGGAATTGGTATAGGACTGTTATCTTTTACGGTTATTTTTGTTTACTCTTTCTTTAATAAATCATCATTTAACATTGATAGTGTAAGTATAGATTTTAGAAGTGATAAAATATATGTTGAAAATGTAGTTTGGTTAGAGGATAGTCACCATGTAGATGTGTATCAAATCGAAAACGCATTTTTTGTAAGGCGGATTGACAGTTATAAATTATAAAATG
>ERZ825670.942-NODE-942-length-34925-cov-8.150703_pt1 | contig 34925 bp, 35 predicted proteins | sample MGYA00519929_ERZ825670 | MGnify/ENA primary metagenome ERZ825670 (study PRJEB31778, sample SAMEA3449207) | human gut metagenome | biome: human gut; feature: human-associated habitat; material: faeces | place: United Kingdom | collected 2010/2012 ...
TTTTATTGATTTTCAATTGGTAAATATTGTGTCTCATTTCATTGTGGAACATACAATATCGTTGTCAAGATTTTTTGAATAATTCTTGACTTTACTTCTAACATATGATAATATTATCTAAGGACAATTATAGCTATTAATTATTAACTATTAATTGTTAATTAAAATATTGTCAGTTCGCTTTGCAACCTCCTGACGTTAAACAAAACTAGGGCTTTTAAATTGATAATTCATGGTCAGTAGATTAACCATCTGTTGACTGTTATTAATCATGCCCACTAGAGTATATCTTAGTGGGATTTTTTATCTTAGAAAGGAGTTTTTTTCTTGTACACTCTAAAAACTGAACAGAGTTTCGACTCTGCACATTTTTTGCATGGTTATAAAGGCAAATGTAGTAACATTCATGGGCATAGATGGACTATCATTGCTGAAATATTCTCTTATAATCTTATGGAAGATGGTCAACTTCGTGGTATGATTGTAGACTTCTCCGACTTTAAACACGATTTAAAACTTATCGCCGATAACTTCGACCACGCTCTTATATACGAAAAAGATACTCTAAAACCTAAAACTTTAGAGGCTCTTACTGAAGAAAATTTTAAGTTAATAAAAGTTGAGTTCCGTCCTACTGCTGAAAATTTTTCAAAACACATCTTTGATACTCTTATGGATAAAGGTTATAATGTTAAATCTGTAACAGTGTATGAAACTCCTAATAATTGTGCCACATATACAGGAGATTAGTATGCAAGTAGTAGAAAAGTTTATAAGTATCAATGGTGAGGGTAAGAACGCTGGTCAACTAGCAGTCTTTATAAGATTTAAAGGTTGTAACCTAAACTGTTCCTATTGTGATACAACATGGGCAAACGTATCTAATGCAGATTTTATAGAGCAATCTCCACAAGAGATAGTAGACTATATTAAATCTACTGGAGTAAATAAGGTTACTCTTACTGGTGGTGAACCTACCCTACAAAAAGATTTCATTACTCTATTGGAATTGATTTCTAAAGAAAAAGATATATCTGCTGAAATTGAAACTAATGGTGCTACTGATATCTCTAAGATATCTAAGATTGAAAATAGAGCATCTTTTACTATGGATTATAAATGCCCCTCTAGTAACATGGAAAACAAGATGATTTTATCTAACTTTAAATATCTTGACAAGTCTAAAAATGACGTTGTTAAGTTCGTAGTGGGTTCTATTGAAGATTTACAGAAAATGGTTTATATAATAGATGAGTATTCCCTTAAAGATAAATGCTATATATATGTAAGTGCTGTCTTTGGTAAGATAAAACTATCTGCTATTGTAGATTTCATGAAAGATAATCACTTAAATGGTGTATCTATGCAGTTGCAAATGCACAAGTTTATCTGGGACGCTAATAAAAAGGGGGTTTAATTATAGTATTATGGCTATAGATAAAGAAAAAATTAAATTTCACATTAGAGGACTCTTAGAAGCCTTAGGAGATAATCCCAACCGTGAAGGCTTAATAGATACTCCCGACCGTGTGGCTCGTATGTATGAAGAAGTTTTTGAAGGTATGAACTACTCTAATGATGATATCGCTAAAATGTTCGGAAAGACTTTCAATGAGGGTGTAGGTTCTAAAAATGATATCGTAGTAGTTAAAGATATCGAAATTTTCAGCTATTGCGAACATCACCTTGCTCTAATGTACGATATGACCGTAAACGTTGGATATATCCCTAATGGCAAAGTTATAGGATTAAGCAAAATCGCTCGTATTTGTGATATGGTCGGAAAGCGTCTACAACTTCAAGAACGTATCGGTTCGGATATTGCCGAAATCATTCAAAAGGTTACTGGTTCTAGTGACGTTGGAGTGTATATCAAAGGTTGTCATAGTTGCATGACTGCTAGAGGTATCAAAAAAACTTCTGCAACTACCGAAACTCTCACCTTGCGTGGCAGATTTGAAAACGAAACTATTCTACAAAACAGACTTTATTAATATTTTTGGAGGTTCTTTTTATGAGTAAAGCATTAGTATTATTCTCAGGTGGTGTAGATAGTACCACTTGCTTAGCTATGGCTATTGATAAGTATGGTAAAGATAATGTTATAGCACTATCTGTAAGTTATGGACAGAAACATATCAAAGAAATAGAGGCATCTAATAAGATTGCTGAATATTATGGCGTAGAACATCTAAAACTAGATTTATCTGAAATGTTTAAGTTTTCAAACTGTTCATTGCTAAGTCAATCTACAGAGGAAATTCCTCATGAAACTTACGCAGAACAACTATCTAAAACCGATGGAAAGCCTGTATCTACTTACGTTCCATTTAGAAATGGTTTGTTTCTATCCTCTGCAAGTGCGATAGCATTATCTAAAGAGTGCGACGTAATCTACTATGGAGCTCATGCAGATGACTCTGCTGGAAATGCTTATCCAGATTGTAGTTCAGCTTTCAACAACGCTATGAGTACTGCTATCTATGAGGGTAGTGGGCATCAATTACAGATAGTCGCTCCATTTGTAAACTTAACTAAAAAAGATGTGGTCGCTATCGGTGTAAAGTTGAACGTTCCATATCAGCTAACATGGTCTTGCTACGAGGGTAAGGACGAACCTTGCAAGGTTTGTGGTACTTGTCGTGACAGACGTGAGGCTTTCTTAGCTAACGGCTTAGACCTATATTAATTAATAATTAACAATTAATAGTTAATAATTTATATAAGGAGAATTTCCAATGAAATTAAAAACAATTTTAATAGGAATATGTACATTAACATTAATAAGTATACCTAATATAAGTGCTTATGCAAGTAGTATCATATCTAGTGGAGTAAGTTCAAAGTATAATTCATATTTGGATTATAAAGTATATACTACTGATGATTTAAAATTTATATATTATATAAAAAATAATAAGGAAGTAGTCATTACACAAGTTGCAGATATTAACTCTATGATTATACATGATGCTGTTATTAATATTATAGGCACTAGTACTTCTACAAAACCTATTACAGAAATAGTATTTCCTAGCAAAATCAATGATATGCCAGTTACTACCATAGGCAATGGGAATATGTATAATTCTGTATTATCCAAACTTAATGATGTAAAAACTGTCATAATACCTAACGGTGTCACCACTATATCAGACAATGCCTTTAAAGATTGTACCTCGATAGAAAATTTTTCTATTCCTGATACTATTACTTATGTTGGTGAAAACACTTTTGCCAATACTAAATGGTTTGAAAATCAAGAAGATGGTTTATTATATATTGGAAAAGTTGCCTATAAATATATTGGAACTGCTCCAACGGGCGAATTTATATTAAAAGATGATACTACATCTATTGCGAAGGAATGTTTTTATGGTCAACCTATCGAAAAAATTACCATTCCTAAAAGTGTATCTAACATTGAACTACACGCATTTTTTAATTGTATTAATTTAAAAAGTGTCACTATATTAAATAAAGATATTGACAATATTCACAAATCTACTATTGGACTTTATTCTGTTGCTGAAAATAAAGCAAATATCGTAGATGATTTAGTAATATATGGTTATACTGGTTCTACAGCTGAGGAATATGCTAATATTATTAAACATATTCATAAAGATGCTAATATTAAATTTGTTTATCTTGATACCCCAAAAATAACTGGCGATTTTAATAATGATGAAAAAGTCAGCTTAATAGATTTAATGTTATTAAAACGTAAAGTTTTAAATCATATTGAATATCTAAATAATGGCGATATAAATAATGATGGAAATATCAATATTTTAGATTTTATCACTTTAAAAAATCAAATTTTAAATAATAAGGAGGATTTTTAAATGGAAGGCAGAAACGCACAAGAAAAAGAAGGCATTACATTGTTAGGAAATCAAGGGACAAAGTATCCTACAGATTACGCCCCAGAAATTTTAGAAACTTTTATTAACAAGCATCAAGATAATGACTATTTTGTTAAGTTTAACTGTCCAGAGTTCACAAGTTTGTGTCCTATAACTGGACAACCAGATTTTGCTACAATATATATATCATACGTTCCAAGTGTAAAGATGGTTGAAAGTAAATCTTTAAAGTTATACCTATATAGCTTTAGAAATCACGGAGATTTTCACGAAGATTGCGTAAACATAATCATGAAAGATTTAATAAAACTAATGAATCCTAAGTATATAGAAGTTTGGGGCAAATTCACTCCAAGAGGAGGAATATCCATAGACCCTTACTGCAACTACGGTCAAAAAGATACTATCTGGGAAAAGGTTGCTTTCGACAGACTAACTCAACATGATATGTACCCTGAAAAAGTAGACAATAGATAATATTTATGAACAATATATATCCAAATACCATACTCTACGGGGTGGCTGGAACTGGTAAAACTTATAGTACTCTGTTATATGCAGTAGCAATAGTTGAAGATATATCTATTAAAGATGTATCTTCTATGGAGTACTCACAAGTAGTTAAAAAGTTCAAGGAATATAAATCCAAGAAGTTAATAGAGAGTATAACATTTCACCAATCCTATAGTTATGAGGAGTTCATTGAGGGAATTAAACCCAATCTAAACCATAACGATGTATCCTACACGCTACACAATGGAATTTTTAAAGAGTTCTGTAACAATCAACTAGATTGGAACTTCTTAATACATCAAGATGTTTCTTCCAAAAACGCTAAACACTACAGATACATCATAGATAACATAACTTTGGATAATATAAATATTAAAAAGTTCAAGTTAGGTACTGGTCAAGATGCTAAGATTATATCTATACCAATAAGTATGGTATCTAGTTTAATTGATGACCTTAAAAATAACTCCATAACTATTATGGATTTAAAAAATTCCACATTTGAAATATCGTCTAACTACGATACTTCAATTTTAAGGTACTATAAGGATATCATTGCTAATATAATCGAAAAAATTTTAATAAATAAAAATAACATATCCAATAAGAACAAGGTTTTTATTATAGACGAAATTAACAGAGGTAACATATCTAATATATTTGGAGAACTTATAACCTTAATAGAACCATCTAAACGAATTGGTTGCCTAGAAGAAACTAGGTTAAAACTTCCCTACTCTAATGATTATTTTGGAGTTCCTAAAAATATTTATATCTTAGGAACTATGAACTCCTCTGACCGTTCAACTGTACTATTCGATAACGCTCTCCGTAGAAGATTTCAATTTGTTGAAATGCTTCCAAACTATGAAATATTTAAAAGTCTTTCTGTAGAGGGCATAGATATATATAGTATGTTTAAGAGTATCAATTTAAGAATAGAGTATCTTTTAGGAAAAGATTATCTAATAGGACATACCTACTTTTTAAAGTTGCTAGACTATCCAAACTTAGATACGCTATCTAATATATTTAGATACAATATACTCCCATTATTGCAAGAGTACTTCTTTAATGACTACTCCAAAATTAGATTAGTCTTAGCGGACAATCAAACAGAGGTTGAGGAACATCAATTTATAGTAGAGAAATCTTTAAATAGCGACCTATTCGGTAACTACGATTCGGATATTAATACATTATATGAAATAAATCCAAAAGCCTTTGATATTCCTAATAGTTATAGAAAGATTTACCATCATGTTTAGAACATACACCATCACCGAATACAATTCTTTTGTAATCGATAGTACAACATCTAAAGAATACGTTTCCATGAACTATTCCGATTTTGTTTGCTTAGAAAATTTTATACTAAGTAATTCGCAAGTTGCAGATTTTATGAACATATCTTTTAAGAAAAACGTTGGAAAGATAATATCTGTAAAGAACTATGTGGGAACTATATTCATAAACCATCAATTTAGCATAGAAATATTACCCAAGATATATACATATCAAAATGATATTGTATCTACAAAGAAAGTATTACTTAATATGTTAAAAAATCTATCCGATATGCCTTTTAAGAGTTTTCAAAAAGCGTTCTTACAAGTGGATAAACTTCCCATGTTAGATATATTTATATCTGAATTTTTAAATCAAGTGGATATACTTATTAAATCTAACTTGCTAAACGACTACTCTAAAAAACTTCAAAATGATAACTTCCTAAAAGGTAAGTTAGATTTTTCTAATCAAATAAAGTACAACTCCATACATAAAGAAAGATTTTTTACCCAAAAAGATATCTTTTCGCTAGATTGCTTTGAAAACAGAATATTAAAATCTACTTTAACACTTCTGTTAGACTATACTAATAACTTTAAATCTGTAATACAAGAATATCTATGCTACTTTAAAGATGTAAAAACTCTATTTAACGTTCAAAAAGATATCTTAAAATATAGAACAACATCTAAAAATGTGCAGTATAAAGATATCTTAAAATGGTGCGAAATATTTCTAAATGGCTACGGATTTACTAACTTTCTAGGTGAAAACTATTCATATGCTCTACTTTTTCCGATGCAAAAAGTTTTTGAAAGTTATGTAGCAAATCTAGTTAGAAAAAGAGTTCCTAAAGAGTATACTATTAAACTTCAAGATAGAACTTTCTTCTTAATAGATACTCCAAAGTCTAAATTTGCCATAATTCCAGATATCGTTCTAAAAACCCCTACAGATACCATAATATTAGATACTAAATGGAAAATGTTAAATCCAAAATTGATAAATTATGGAATATCCCAACAAGATATGTATCAAATGTATGTATATGCCAAAAAATACAACTCTAAAAAGGTTATTTTGATATATCCTTTAAGTAACGATGAGTTTAAAAATAAAGATATATCTTGGTTTACAGAAGATATATCCATACAAGTAGAATTTATTGAACTATAAATATCGGACAACTCTAAAGTTGCCCGATATTTTTCTATATTGCAGATTTTATTCTATTTATAGCGTTCTTCTCTAACCTAGATACTTGTGCTTGAGATATTCCAATTTCATTAGCAACTTCTATTTGAGTTTTACCTCTGTAAAATCTTAAATTCAAAATCTTTTTTTCTCTGCTAGATAACGTATTAACAGCCTCTTTAATAGCAATATCGTCAATCCATTCGTTAGCACTTTGATTATCTCCTATTTGGTCTATAACGTATAGAGTATCTCCACTATCGGAGAATACTGGCTCATATAAAGATACAGGTTCACAAATACTTTCTAGAGCCGTAACCACTTCATACTTTTCAGCACCAACTTCCTTACAGACTTCTTCGATAGTCGGTTCACGTTGTAAAGTAGTAGTCAATAGTTCTTTAGCTTGTATGGATTTATATGCTAAATCCCTCATGGAACGACTTACTTTAATATGATTATAGTCCCTTAAATGCCTTCTAAGTTCGCCACTAATCATGGGAACGCAATAGGTAGAAAATTTAACTTCTTTGGATAAATCAAAATTATTGATAGCTTTAATTAATCCGACTACACCAATTTGAAACAAATCATCTACTTCCTCACCTCTGCCAACGAACTTTTGTATAACAGATAGTACTAATCTTAAATTTCCATTTATCAACTTATCTTTAGCGACTTTGCTACCAGTTTTCTTGTACTCTTTAAGTAGAGCAATCTTTTCGTCCTCTTTAAGGACGGTTATCGAAGATGTATTTATTCCAGATATAACTACTTTATTATATGCCATGGCAATAACCTCACGATTTACAATATTAACATAGAGTTTCTATGCTACTATAATTATTGGTATAATATTTAAATATAATACAAATCTATTGGAAATGAATTTTTTGGAAATATTTTTTAAATAATATATTCTTGTTGCAAATATGTGAAAATAGATAATTTTTTTTGAAAAAACCTCTGTAATTTGTACTTTTATAAAAAAACACTTGAAAAGTATAATCATTTATGGTAGAATAATATTAAATATTATGGTTAGAAAGGATTAATATTATGCCAGTATATAAATCAGGTGAGGACTACTTAGAAACTATTCTACTACTTACCAAAAATAATTCTTATGTTCGTTCTATAGATGTAGCTACAGAAATGGGCTATTCGAAGGCTAGTGTTAGCCGAGCAGTAGGCATATTAAAATCGGAAGGTTTAATAATTATCGAAAATGATGGTCAAATTAGGTTGACAGAAACAGGCTTGAAAAAAGCGTCATCTGTATACGATAGACATACTCTACTGAAAACATTCTTTATAGAATGTTTAAACGTATCGGAAAAGGTTGCCGAACAAGACGCTTGTAAGATAGAACACGTCATAAGTGATGAAACGTGCATCAAATTAAAAGATTTTTTGAAAAATTTTGAAAAAAATAGTTCCAAATAAAAAGGAAGTGATATTTTGTCTACCAATAGCAATAAAAAAGATAAAAACTACTCCAATATGACAGATACTCAAGAAATAGACTTTAATCAAAACTATTCTAATGATAATAACGTCAATGTAAAGCATAAGAATAGTAAATCTAAAAAAAATAAGAACATCAAGAGCCGTCACCCAATAAAGAGTTTTTTTAGAAAGTTGTTTAATATCCTAATATGTGTATTCGTTATATATTCGCTTGTAGCGATATTGCTAATCAATAAGGTAGATAAAATATCTTTAGATGACAGAAACTATTCTAATAATGTGACATTAAGTAGTCTAAAAGTTAAGAACATTCTACTTATTGGTACAGATGGTCGTTCTGCTAATGATATAGGTCGTTCCGATAGTATGGTATTATTATCCATTAATAGCGTGGATAGAAAGCTGACTATGACATCTTTTATGAGAGATATGTACTTATCTATACCAGACTATGGCTATGGTAAATTAAATTCAGCATACTCTCATGGAGGTGCTAGTCTACTATTAGATACTATTGAAAGCAACTTCTCAATAGATGTCGATGAGTGTATCATTATAGATTTTAAATCATTTATGAGTATTGTAAACGCCGTAGGTGGCGTAGACGTTACTATATCCGATAGCGAATTGAACGAAATAAACAACGTTCTAATGAGCGAGGGTAACAAAATTGCTGGTGATGATAAGTTAGATGGACTTCTTACTGAAAGTGGTGATGTACATCTAAACGGAAAACAAGCTCTTACTTATAGTCGCATTAGATACGTCGGTGATGCTGACTTTGAAAGAACTCAACGTCAAAGAATCGTAATAAATGCTATTGTAGATAGACTTAAAACTCCTAATATCTTTAGAGTTGGTAACTTTGCTAATGCTGTAGCATCGGAAGTAAGTACTAATATGAGTTTTATTGAAATGTATGGATTATCTTTACAAGCACCATTTATAATAAACTACGATATCTCTCAGCAAAGAATTCCAGCCGACAACACTTGGTACTACGATAAGATAGATGGACAATCTGTAATTATAGTCGATTGCAATGCTAATATCGACTTTTTAAGTAAAACTATTTATTAACATAGGGGTGTATTATGCAAAAATTATATGATATTTCAGGTTCTTGGAACTTTAAACTTGATACTAATAAGATTGGCTTAGTTAATGATAACTTTAAATCTGCTGATTTCTTTGATGATACTATTAACTTACCATCTACTACTGCTTGTGAGAAAAAAGGTCAAGTTAATACCAACACGGAAGTAGGCTTTTTAACTGAAGAATACAAGTTTGAAGGCTTTGCTTGGTTCAAAAAGGTTGTTAATATTGAAGAAAATCTTGAAAATAAGTGTGTACATCTATTTTTGGAACGCACTAGAAAAACTATCGTTTGGATTAATGGTAATCAACTACAGGAATTAGATAGTCTATCTGCTCCACATATATATAACATATCAGAATACTTAGTTACTGGTGATAATGAAATCGTTATTTTAGTAAATAATACCGAATATGCTACTTCTGGTGGTCATATGACTTCTCCAGATACTCAAACTAATTGGAACGGTATAACTGGCAGAATGGAAATTCAAATATTCAATGATTGCCATATTCAAAATATAAAAATATATCCAAATATACATAATAAGACCGCTCTATTAAAGGTGCAGTATTCCAAAAAAGTAAATACTAGCATAATAATAGAAGGCGTTATTAGGTCTATAGATGGTTATGGAAAAGCTATTACTACTCAGAACTTTGATGTATCTACTGATGAAAATAATACCGTTGAAATAACTCTTGAACTTGGCAAAGATGCTCAACTTTGGAGTGAATACAATCCAGTGATATATGTACTATCTGTATACTCAATGGGAGGTAAAAGAACCGTATCTTTTGGTTTAAGAGAGTTTTCAAAAGATGAACATAGCTTTTTAATCAATGGAACTAAAACCATGCTCAGAGGTAAACACGATGGCATGATTTTCCCTATAACTGCATACGCTCCAACTGACATAGATGAGTGGGTTAGAATATTCAAGATAGCTAAATCTTATGGAATAAATCACTATCGTTTTCATACCTGTTGCCCTCCAGATGAGGCTTTCACTGGTGCAGATTTAGTAGGTATATATCTACAACCAGAAATAAACTTTTGGGGAACTCTATCGGGTGTAGATGACGAAAACTACAACGAAAAAGAACAATCTTTTTTAATTCAAGAAGGTTTTAGAATATTAGATACTTATGGAAATCACCCTAGTTTTGTAATGTTCTCATTGGGTAATGAACTTTGGGGCGATAAAAATCGTATGAATGATATAATAAAAGGTTATAAATCTATAGATAACAGACACTTATATACTCAAGGAAGTAATAATTTCCAATGGTATCCATGTATTGTAGAAGAAGATGATTTCTTTTCAGGTGTTAGATTTAGCATAGAACGTCAAATAAGAGGTTCTTATGCTATGTGCGATAAGCCTCTAGGATACGTTCAAACTATGCGACCATCTGCTAATATGAACTATGATAATAGTATACTTCCAAATGATAAGGTTAAATCTAATACCAGTGCCGTAGATGAAAATGGATATATTAAAATTCAATATGGAACTGGTGTAAAGTTAATCAAAGCTGATGAACTAGAAAACGAATTTATTCCACACGTTCCAGTGGTATCGCATGAGATAGGTCAATATGAAACTTTTCCTAACTTTAAGGAAATAGATAAGTATACTGGAGTTCTAAAGGCTCGTAACTTTGAAGTGTTCAAAAAGCGTCTTGAAGATAAGGGAATGTTATCTCTTGCTGATAAATTTTTCCAAGCTAGTGGAAAACTCGCCGTTGAATGTTACAAAACTGAGTTAGAAAGTGCATTCCGTTCAAAGTATCTAGCAGGTTTCCAACTTTTAGATATCCAAGATTTTACAGGTCAGGGAACTGCTCTAGTTGGAATATTAGATGCCTTTATGGATAGCAAAGGTATAGTATCTGCTAAAGAATGGCGTTCATTCTGTTCCGATGCCGTCCTTTTAGGCGAATTTGATAAGTATGTATATCAAGAAGAAGAACACTTCAAGAGTAACATTCTTTTAAGTTACTTTAGGCAGTCTAAACTTGAAAATAAATCTATAACTTGGAAAATTTGTGATGGTGATGCTATCATCTATGAGGGTATGATATCTATACCTTACGATGTTTACGGTCTAGTTAGATTGGGTTCTGTTGAGTTCGATATGCCTAAGTGTGAAAGTCCAATTAAGTTGACTTTCGTCCTAAATATTGAGGATACTGATATAGAAAAATGTTATAACTTTATGATATATCCAAAAAATAACGACTTAACTCCAACACACAATATCAACGATAACTTTATGATATCTACTAATATCGATGAGGTTATACAAGCCTTCAATAGTGGCGATTGTACTAAGGCTATACTATATCCTAATGAGATTAAAGAAAAAATACAAGGCTTTTACTGTACAGATTTTTGGTGTTATCCAATGTTTAGAACCATATCTGAAAGTATGAACCGTGAAATCCCAGTAGGTACTATGGGATTGTTAATAGATAACAAACATAAATCTTTAGCTGAATTTCCAAGTGAATTTTACTCCACACCACAATGGTACAACATAGTAACTAACTCCGATTGTGCTATATTAGACGATACTCCTAAAGATTTCTTCCCTATCGTTCAAATGATTGACAACTTTGAAAGAAATCATAAATTAGGAATACTCTTTGAATGTAAACTTGGCAAAGGTAAACTATTAGTATGCACTAGCAGAGTTTCCGAAATTCAAGATGAACCAGAAGTTAAATCTTTTGTAAAGAGTATCACTGATTATGTTCTATCAGAGGACTTTAATCCAACCCATGAAATAGACGCTCAAACTTTAAAGAAAGTGTTATAATGTATAATGATATTATCCGATTTATTAGTTAAACTACTAAAGAAAAAAAATGACGTTATATATATACAACCTCACAACTTCCCAGATGGTGATGCTATTGCATCATCATTTGGATTGCAATATTTTCTAAAACAGTATGATATAGATAGTATTATCTGTTACAAGGGCATACTTGAAAGATTATCCACTGAAAAGCTATGTAAATCTTTAGGTATAGATATCGTCAATGTGGATAGTTTAACTTCTCTTAAAGATGACGACTACATTATAAATATCGATAGTCAAAAACATAACTCCAATTTAGATGATATCATAGGTAATGAAGTCGCTTGTATAGACCATCACCCGACCTTTATTAGATACAAGTATCTATATAAGGATATTAGACTTGTCGGTTCATGTTCTTCTATAATAGCAAGTTACTACATAAACGCTAATATAGATATGCCTAAAAATATCGCTACAGCTTTGATGTATGGTATTCAAACTGATACGGCTAATCTTACTAGAGGCGTTAAAGATTTGGATATTCAAGCATATTCATACCTTTACAAACTCGCCGATAATGACTTCCTTTCTGAAATGTCTAAGACTTCCCTAACCATTCAAGATTTAAAAGCATATGGTACGGCAATTGAAAACATTCACATTCAAAATAGGATTGGTTTTGCAGATATCCCTTTTCATTGTCCAGATACCTTAATTTCAAAGATATCCGATTTTATACTATCTTTAGATGAAATAGACTTTTCTATAGTATACTCCGTTAGACAGAATGGTCTAAAGATATCCACACGTTCTAAAGTTCCAAAGGTGCTAGACGCTGGAAAGATAACCTCTAGTGCGTTGCAAGGTATCGGAAGTGGTGGAGGACATTCGTTCATGGCAGGAGGTTTTATTCCTAAAGATAGCTATAGCATCTGTATGAAAGATTTAAAACAGGAAATTATCAATAGATTTAATGATAATATTACATCTAATAACACCATGCAGATTGCTCTTTAAAATACAAAAAAGGACAACATTAATTATATGTTGCCCTTTATTTTTTATCCATTGAATTAATATCCAAAATATAGCCATACTATATACTAATGGGAATTATATTTCTAAGTACAAAGTATATCAAAAATAGCACTAACGGAATGTATACAAAACGGTCATCTTTTGGAAAAACAGTGATATTTTTCTCTAATACAACCTTCAAGAATAATCTAATGTAGGATATAATAGCGAATATAACCATAGTCGGAACGAATGCGTTATACTTAAAACTAGATATTATATCGCCATGCATTAATAAGAAAAAACTTCTAGTACCGCCACACCCTGGACAAAGATATCCAGTAAGTAGATTAAACCAACACGGTAAAAATTTTCCATCAATAAAATTTTGATACACTATCTTTAATACACACATAGATAGTACAATCACAATTGGCGATATACTAACTAAAACTTTTTTAACATATTTACTCATAAAAATCTCCAAGTAACTTTTTCATATAATCTTGAGTAGAATAGTTTGCACTTCTGTTGTAACGGTCAAGTCCGAAAAGACAGTTTAAATCTTTAGTTATGTAGTTAGATTTTTCGTAGCAAGTTAGAGTAGCTTTAAAACCCAACTCTTTCAACACGGATTTACTTTCCTTGCTAATATATCCATACGGATAAGCAAACACTTGCGGAACTACTCCCAAATGTTCTTTAAATTCATTTTGAAGTCTTCCCACATCAGATGCTAATATGCTTTGATACTCTTGCTCCGTTTCGTACGATAGCTTAGAACAACCTTTTCTAACATCATTAGAGTGCATACTATATGTATGATTTCCTAACTCAATAACGCCAGTATCTAATATAGATTGTATATCTTCCCAAGTACAGTATGAGTACTCTAGCACATGAGGGTCATTTACAGCAGTTATATCGGTGAACTCTCCTACAAACGATATTATAGCACTATATTCATACTTTTGCAATATTGGAACTAAATAAGCATAGTTATTATAAAAACCGTCATCTACGGTAATCATGACGCACTTTTCTGGTAATGGAGTATCTAATTGGATATAGTTTAATAAATCTTGAATAGTTACTGTTTGGTATCCGTGTTCTTTTAGATATTTAAAATCGTTATCCACAATACTAGGAGTAACTGTATAGTCATTACACACCGATGGGTTATCTATAATACTATGATACATTATTATAGGCAAAAATACGCCTTTATCTTCAGTGAGTTCTTCTTTTCCAAACGCAGATATTCCTATGCAACACGATGTAAATACTATAACAGATATCAATATCAAAGATACGAACTTTTTAAAACTAAAACACATATACATTATATATTCCACCTCTAAAACACTTTGTATACTATAATTATATTTAACTTTATATATAATAATTCTAAATTGAACACATTATTAATATAATATTATAAATACAAAGTATTAGGGAGGTATTCACTTTGAAGTACAAAAAATTAAAGAACACTTTGATATCATTAGGGATTATAATAAGTTCACCGTTTATATCTTCTGTAATTATGAAGATAGTACCAAACGTATCGGTTACAGCTAACAGATTGGCTAACACTACTATTGGAGAAAGTTCTAAAGATATTATACTATCCGATAAGGATACTATTCCAGCACCTCAAATAGTTCAAGAAACAACTTCCGATTGGAGTAATGATATTATATCTAATGGTTTAGGTTGGAACTACTCTCTAAATGATACCTCCGATTTTAACTTCTTTGATGAAAAGTTCAATAAAAATGCAGGTGAAAAGCCATATCCAAATTTAGATACGCTAACTAATCATAGTGGAGAAGTAGTTCAAACCATATTTAATAACTATTCAGGAAATCAATATGTAACCTTGAGCAGTGGAGCATTAGTAAAGAATGTAACTAGTATATCTAATAACGTTCTAGCGAACGAAAGTAAAAATCTACCCGATTTTACTATAGATTTAAACTCAAATGAACCTCAAGTACTGATAATGCACACTCACACCACCGAAAGTTTTGAACCCTTTGAACGCACCTATTATGATAACTCTTTTTCATATCGTACTACAGATAACTCTAAAAATGTAGTCATGATTGGCGACGCTATTACTAATGAACTTCAAAATTTAGGGATAAATACCATACATAGTACTACCGTTCACGATTACCCATCTTATACAGGTTCTTATGAAAGAAGTGCCGTAACCGTTCAAAATATACTAAATGAATATCCTAGTATAAAGGTTGTATTGGATATCCACCGTGATGCACTTTCCCGTGATGGCAACCTATTACAACCAGTAGTTGAAATAGATGGTAAAAAATCAGCTCAAATTATGATAATATCTGGTTGTGATGACGGTACTATGGATATGCCTAACTATATCAAAAATTTTAGGTTTGCTAGTCTATTACAAAATCAAATCTATTCCGATTACGGCGACTTCGCTAGACCTATACTGTTCGATTATAGAAAGTATAATCAAAATTTAACCACTGGCAGTCTTTTAATAGAAGTGGGAACTCATGGAAGTACTCTTGAACAAGTAAGATATGCGGGACAATTGCTAGGTAAATCCATAGGTAAAGCATTAGTTAGCATATCAGGATAGTCTTATTGAAAGGATTTGAAATTTTATGCTAAAAAAGATACTCTTAACTCTATTCTTTTTGATTTTTATTTTAATCTTAATGGTGGGTTATGTGGAAGTATACACCAAATCTTATAATGCTATGAATAGAAATCATATTGTAGATTTTTATTTTAAATACTCCCCTACAGATAATACTTTTTATGCTATCATAGGAGGCAAAAATTTTACTGTATCGCTGTAGATAGAACTTGAAAAATATAAAAATTTGTGATATAATAGACACCGGTTGTTAAAAAACTATCTGTAGCTTAAACGGAAAAAGCCTCACACTCCGAATGTGAAGATGCAGGTTCAAATCCTGTCGGGTGGATAGCATATATATACTAAAAGTCGGATTGGTAAACCCGACTTTTTTTCTAGTATGATAAAAATTTAGATATTATATAATCTATAGTTTCGGCAATAGCACCCGTATTGTTATTATGATTAGTTACAAAGTCAGCAGACTTTCTAACAATATCCAAAGCGTTATTTGGAGCAACTCCAATATGTGAAGTTTTTAACATTTCCAAATCGTTGTTATAATCTCCAGCCGATACTATTACTACATCTTTTAAGCCGAATATCTGTTTATAGTGTTCCAAAGCAGTACCCTTAGAACAGTTTTTAGGTAACATTTCGTAGTAGTTATCTGTAGATTTAACAAAGTCTAAATACTTGTTGTATCCATTAGCATTTATAAAGCGTATCAAAGGGGGCATAACTTCTGGTGACATAGCAAACAACATCTTTATACGTTTTTGATTACTCTTAATATTGGATATAAAATACTCCAATGAACAATACTTCGGAACTACCTTACAATAGTCATTGTGAGCTTGTTCAAACTCATTATTTTGGACAACGTATATATCTTTAGAGGTTAAAATTTCACAAGCTACATCGGGAAAGTTTTTAAATATTTCATTGCAAACGTCTTCGGCACAACTATGAAGTTCGTCAATATATACTGGATTATTATGTATAACATCGAAAATCATGCCACCGTTATACAATATTACAGGATATTCTATAGAAAGTTCTTTAAAATATCTTGACGCTGATTGATAGTTTCTACCAGTAGCTACCGTGAATATTCCACCTAAGAGTTTAAACTGTTCAATAGCCTTTAAATCTATTGGATTTATTTTTTTATCATCAGTTAATAGAGTTCCGTCCATATCTGTAATGAGCATCACCCTAGATAAATTTTCCATAATACAAAACCTCTCAATATAAATTTGTCTATCCACCAACGGATTTTAACGCTTTTTGAAAATACTCAGGCAGAGGACTATCAAATTCAAGATATTCTTTAGTAATTGGGTGTATAAAGCCAATCTTTTTAGCGTGTAGGCATTGCCCTTCAAGATTTTTATAAGGTTTGCCATACACATCGTCACCAAGCACCGAATGACCTATATACGCCATATGTACCCTAATTTGATGCGTTCTACCCGTTTCAAGAATACACTTAATATGCGAATGTTTATCAAACTGTTGAAGTACTTCATAATGAGTTACTGCTTCTTTAGAATTTTTTTCAGTAACACACATTTTTTTTCTATCCACTGGGTGGCGTCCTATAGGAGCGTTTACTGTACCAGTTAAGTTTTTAAATCTACCTAAGACTATAGCCTCATATTCACGAGTAAATGAATGGTCTTTAATCTGTTCAGCAAGACCTAAATGAGCCACATCGGTTTTAGCGACTATAAGAAGTCCACTAGTATTCTTATCTATGCGATGTACTATTCCAGGACGAATAACCCCATTAATTCCAGATAAGCTATCTTTACAATGATACATTAAAGCATTTACTAAAGTTCCACTATAGTTAGATGGTGCTGGGTGTACAACCATTCCTTTAGGTTTATTTACCACTAATAAGTAGTCATCTTCATAGACTATATTCAATGGAATATCTTCAGCTACTACGTTTAGAACTTCAGGTTCTGGAATGTTTAAAGTTATGATATCATTAAGTTTAAGTTTATAATTCTTAGATACTACTCTATCATTAATCGATACTTCACCTTTATCAATAAGATTTTGTATGGCTGAACGTGTCAATTCTAAACTTTCAACACTAGATAAAAACTTATCTATACGAACTCCAACGTTTTGAGCATCTATAAAAAAGGTTTTAATATCCACTACTTTTTATCCTCCGTGATGTTTTTTTTATCCATAAATATACAGTTAGTTTTAGCATCTATAAAGAATACATATATAGCTAATAGAAAAACTCCGATTACTACGCATATATCGGCAAAGTTGAATATTGCAAAGTTAAAGAGTTTAACTTCAATATAGTCGACAACTCTGCCACCACGGAATATTCTATCTATGCCGTTGCCTATGCCACCACTAATAATCAAAGTTAGACAAGTCGCAAATAGTTTGGATTTTTTTCCATACTTAAACAGACAGTATCCACAAGCCAAAACCATTATAATACTAACTGCTACAAGCATAACTCTTTGACCACCAAATGAACCAAATACTGCACCATCATTTTCAAGATAAGTTAAATCTATAACTTTCAAATTACCGAACTTAATGAACTCTATACTGTTAGAATTTTTAAGATTATCTATTGCCCATACTTTAATAAATTGGTCTACACCTGTAAGGAGTACTATACATATTAAAGCAAGTATCATCATAATATTAAGAACCTCCATTTTTTAAAATAGGGCGAAGAAAGTTATCTTCGCCCTATTGGATTTATTTAACTGTAACTATTACTTATTTAAATTTTCGACTACACAAGCACATCTATGGCAAAGTGTTGGGTGAATAGAGTTCTTACCTACAGTGTTTGAGTATGACCAACAACGTTCACACTTTTCACCTTCAGCCTTAACAACTTCATAAGATACACTATCAACAGTATCATCTTTAACCACGGTAACTCCAGATACTATTAGAACCATCTTTAAAGTTTCAGCAAGAGCATTATATTGATTTACTAAGTCATCGGATTGACAATGTATAATAATATTAGCATCTAATGGTTTACCGATAATCTTTTCAGTACGTTTAATTTCTAACTCTTTGTTTGCGTCCTCTCTAATCTTAGCGATTAGTTCCCATTTAGACTTAAACTCATCGGAAACTGTAACACCAGATACTGTAGGCATATCGTTTAAGAATACACTTTCAGCGTTATCGGTATTGGTGTGAACAGTAAAGCTCCAAATTTCCTCAGCAGTGAAAGATATAATAGGTGCAGATATTCTAGTTAAGCCACTCAAGATAGTGTACATAGCACTTTGAACTGCCCTTCTAGATTTAGAAGTAGCACCATCACAATAAAGTCTATCTTTAACGATATCTAAGTAGAAGTTAGACATATCTACAGTACAGAACTTAATAATAGCGTTCAATACTATGTGGAAATCGAAATCATTGTAGCCAGTATTAGCCTTATTAATTAACTCATCGAACTTCATTATAGCCCACTTGTCAATCTCTTGATATTCTTCATAAGGAACTACATCTGTATTTGGGTTGAAATCGGATAGGTTTTGAAGTAAGAAACGTGCAGTATTTCTAATCTTTCTGTAAGCCTCGGATAGTTGCTTTAAGATATCGTTAGAAATTCTAATATCGGAATGGTAGTCGGAAGATGCTACCCATAATCTTAAAATGTCTGCACCATACTTATCAGTGATTTCACTAGGGTCTATACCGTTTCCTAAAGATTTGTGCATAGTCTTACCTTGACCATCTACAACCCAACCATGAGTACAAACGTTCTTATATGGAGCAATTCCCCTATATACTACAGATGTCAATAATGATGATTGGAACCAACCTCTATATTGGTCTGCACCCTCAAGATATAGGTCTGCTGGTGCAGATAGTTCGTCATACTCATCTAGTACAGATGTATGCGATACACCACTATCGAACCAAACGTCCATGATATCATATTCCTTAGTAAATTCCGAACAACCACATTCGCATTTTACAGTACTTGGAATAAATTCAGATACTTCCTTAGTCCACCAAGCGTCAGAACCTTCAGCACGGAATAGGTCTGAAATGGCTTTGATAGTTTCATCAGTTACGATAGGCTTTTTACAATCCTTACAGTAGATTACTGGAATTGGTACACCCCAAGTTCTTTGACGTGATATACACCAGTCACTACGGTCTTCAACCATTCCTTTAATTCTATCTTCGCCCCAAGATGGTATCCAGTTTACGCTTTCGATACACTTAATAGCTTCATCTTTAAAGCCCTTTACGGAACAGAACCATTGTTCAGTAGCTCTATAGATTATTGGACTATTACATCTCCAACAGTGTGGATATTGGTGAACTATCTTTTCAACGCCTAATAGAGCATTAACCTCTTCAAGTTTTTTAGCTATAGCTTTATTAGCAGTATCGGTATCCATACCTTCGAACTCACCAGCATCGGCAGTCTGTTTACCGTTGGCATCTACACAAACTAGAATACCAATGTCATCATACTTTTTACAAACTTCAAAGTCTTCAGTACCATAACCTGGAGCAGTATGAACACAACCAGTACCGCTTTCAAGAGTAACATGGTCGCCAACTATTACTGGAGATAGTCTATCATAAAGAGGGTGTTTAGTCTTGATATGTTCCAAATCGCTACCCTTGAATAGATAGTCAGTTAAGATTTCATAGTCAGTAATCTTAGCACTTTCCATAGTAGCCTTAACTAGTTCAAGAGCCATAACGTAATACTCACTACCGACCTTTACTAGAGTATACTCATAATCTGGACCTAAACATATTGCCAAGTTACCAGGAATAGTCCAAGTAGTAGTAGTCCAAATTACAAAGTAGATATCTTTAGTATCTATACCAGTATTAGCGAATACGCCCTTATCATCTACAACGTTGAACTTAACGTATATTGAATAGCATGGGTCATTAGAGTACTCAATTTCAGCCTCAGCTAGAGCAGTTTGGCAATCTGGACACCAATATACAGGTTTTAAATCCTTGTACATATACTTAGCCATCTTTCCAAAGACTTCTACTTGACGAGCCTCATATTCTGGACGTAAGGTCAAGTAAGGTCTATCGTACTTACCAATACTTCCTAGACGCTTGAACTGAGCCATTTGGCTTTCAACGTGCTTTAGAGCAAAATCGTGACAATGTTTTCTAAGTTCAACTGGTGGAATAGCACCGTTTTCAACACCTATAGATTTCATAGCCTTTAACTCTATAGGAAGTCCATGAGTATCCCAACCTGGAACGTATGGAGCTTTAAAGCCACTCATATTCTTTTGTTTTATAATAAAATCTTTAAGAACCTTATTTAAAGCAGTTCCAAGGTGAATAGAACCGTTAGCATAAGGAGGGCCATCATGTAAGATATAAGAAGGCTTACCATCATTTTTAGCCATCATTTTATCATATAGTTTAATATCTTCCCATTTAGTAAGGGTATCTGGTTCTCTTTTAGGCAAATTTCCACGCATAGGGAAGTCTGTCTTAGTGAGATTAAGTGTTGAATTATAATCTTGTGACATATCAAAAAATCTCCCATCTAAAAACTTTAAAATATAATATTAACTAGATATTACTAGCAGAAGTTTCATTAGCAACATCAGGGACGTTGTCATTATCTGCCTCAACATCATCATTATCTTCGTCGTCATCATCTTCAATTTCTGGCATTGAAGATATTAATTCCAAATGATTTTTATACATATCGAATAGTTCTTTCTTAAAGTCGGAAACTATCTTTTGGATTTTAGCCAAATTTTTTTCTTCTGTTTCTATGTCAACACGAAGTGCATTAACTTCATCTTCAGCCTCAGTAACGGCATCATTAACGATTTTTTCAGCTTGAATAGTAGCCTCGGATATAATCTCATCGGATTTTCTTTTAGCATCGGCAATGGTTCTATGGCCAACCTTTTTAGCATCTAAAAGAGCCTCTTTAACGGCTTCCTCGTCTTGACGATACTCTCTAACCTTATCAGCCAAAATTTGCAATTTTTTATTAATTTCTGCATTTTCTCTTTCAAGTTGACCAAACTCAGCGGCGACTCTGTTTAAGTAGTCGTCAACATCTTCTTGGTTGTATCCAAAAGATACCTTTTCAAACTTTTGAGCACTAATATCTTTAGAATTCATAGAAAAAACCACCTCATTATAAATATTTTTTTATTAAGATATGTAATCTGTTCTTTTTAGTAGGTTCAGATATTTCAGCTATAGTATACTTACCATAACCTTTAATAGTAATAATATCGTCAAGTTTTAGGACAGTATCGGAAGAAGTTTCCTCTAGGTAGTTTACAGATACTATCTTAGATTTAACTACTTGTACGGCTTTGGTTCTGCTGATGTTCAACGCTAAACCAAGCACACAATCCAAACGCATAGACGCAACCGTTCCAGAAATATCTTTAAAAGATTGCTCTAATTTTAAGGAAACCTCATCTACAAGATTAGTCTTTACGCCCAATCTACCAATTTGAGTAACCTCATTTAGAACGATATCTTTTATACTAGAACTGATTACTACTTGAGTTTTACCATTCCCCACTATTATATCGCCAATTAAATCCCTGTTGAAGTTTAGAGCCATCAAAGAGCCTAAAAAATCTCTATGAGTTAGCTTAGAAAAAGTAGTATTGTAGGTAAACTCTACCACACTTAAAGGGAAGTCATTAAAAACGACATCTATATAAGAACTATATACACATAGCATCTTTCTTTCGGCAAGTTGATACCCTCCCCACAACAGATACTCTACTTGTGGATAGGTCTTTTTAATAGACTTAAGATATATTTCCATTTGAGCAACTTGCGAAGCATCTAAAAATGAAGTGTACTTTAATGATACATTTCTATCCACATATAAGAACATATCTTCAAGTCTATCCATTAGTAAGTTATTATTTAACATAGATACATCTATACTATAACGCCACTATTTTCCAATTCGCCGACTAAATCATCGCCCACAAAACCCACTCCACATGGAGTTATAATGTAAGTAAGATTTGCTACAGGCTTAATATTACCACCTTTAGCATAAGCAACACCAGCCAAAAAGTCTATAATTCTTCTTTTATTTTCTGGTTTAGCGTTTTCCAAATTTAGCACTACAGTTTTTTGTTTCATTAGATGGTCAGCAACTTGTTTAGCGTCGGTAAAAACTTCTGGTTTAACTAGAACTACTTCTAGACGGGCATTAACATTAATATAGTTTCTGCCATCATTTCTAGGGTTAGAACCATAGTTCTGTGATGTAGTAGTATTAGTGTTATTATAACTACTACTATTATTGCTACTGTTGTTACTACCATAATTTGAACTATCGTTATTAGTTGTATGGTTACTACTAGATGTACTTTCAGTGTTAGTATCACTGCTAGAAGATTGACTACTCTTAGTATCGTTATTATGTTCTGTATAATCTTCGTCATCATCGCCATCAAAATCTTGATTATTGTTATTAACTAAAAACCAATCTTTAAACTTGTCCACAAGACTCATAATTGTAATACTGCTACTCAAAACATGGATACACAATCCATGTGAGAAAATTCGATTAATTACTAATTCATGAACTTCTCAAGTAGTTTTTCCTTTCTAAAAATTTTATTTTGCGTGGTTTTCACGTTGTGCCACTACCCAACAGATATATTATATTTAACTGTTTAAGTTCCTTTAACGTTAGGAAAATCGAGTGTTATGGCACTAATTTGTTTTTAACACCTTTACCTTTTAAGATAGGTACATCTTGAGGATAACTCTATTACTCTATAGTAACGATTTATACACTCTAATATTAAACTACAGGATTTTTATAGATAAGTCCTTGCACCAAATAGTGCAGTACCTATTCTAACCAAGGTAGAACCATACTTAATAGCTTGAGTATAATCCCCTGATGTTCCCATAGATAAAATAGTCATACTTATATTATCTAATTTTTCTTCAGAAATGTCAATATACAATTCTTGCATTTTAGCCAAAAATTTATCACCACTGTTGGCAGGAGGTAAAGTCATTAAGCCTTTAACCCTAATGTTTTCCAAAGTAGATACTTCTAGTAAGAAATCTTTTAGAAGTTCTGGTTTAACACCTGCTTTAGATTCCTCACCTGCAATGTTTACCTCTACTAATACATCTTGAACTTTAGAGTTCTTTAAAGCTAACCTATTTATTTCTTGAGCCAATTTAATACTATCCACTGAGTGTATTAATGACATATCATTAATAATATACTTAACCTTGTTAGTCTGTAAACGACCTATAAAGTTCATTTCAGCAGATTTATAATATAAATCCTTTTTGCTAAGATATTCTTGAACCTTATTTTCACCTAATAAATCTATACCCAAGGTTATAGCATGATTAACAGCCTCAGGTTGAACCGTTTTGGTAACAGCCATAATTCTAACATCATCAATAGATTTTCTATACTTAGCAATAGAATTGTTTACATTTTCACGAATACGTTTAAAATTTTCATCTATATAGTTAAAGTTAGTAATCAAAGATTATCCCACACTTTCCACAATAATATCATCATAAAGGGCAAGATATTCGTTACTAGCAACCGCCTTAGATATAACGTAATCATCTCCACGATATATTACATCAATCTTTTTAAACTTAACTTGCTCTCCAACTTTAATATACACACCTTCATAGCTATTAACGGATGTGTTGCCATCTTCATCAGTTTCTTCTATATCTTTAAAACGCAAAGCCGATGAAGGAACTTTAATTCCATTATAGTTTTGAATAGACATTTCAACAGTTTCGACTCTATGTTGAACGACATCTTTAATCATGTTACTGCACATAACATAAACAATGCTTTCATTAGGATTGTCAGTATCTTTAATTTGCTTAATTGTACCCTTAATATTAACCGAACTAGATTCCAAATTAAGAGTTACTACGTCATCTATATTGAATATTTTCTCATGATTATCAATAACACCAACCATGTACCATTTATAGTCATCGATTAGTTTACCAATAACATTAGTAGTATCTAAGTTGTCAGCCTCATCATCAATCTTATCCAAGTCATCAACAGATAGGTCGTACATCATGCTAGTAGATAGTGTATCTTCATAGCCATCGATATAGCTAACAAAGTACGCAGGTCTATCCACCCAGATTGTACTTATAGGGTCAGTCATTTGACTTTCAAGAGTGCTTATCTGAGATTTTAATTCAGTAATTCTACTTTCAAAGCTACTTTGAGGGTCGGTGACTATCTGCATGGTACTCAATTGAACCAAAAGTTCATTTTTAGCAGTTTCAATCTTATCCATGTTGCCCAACTCTTTGTTGTAGGCTATGTTCAAGTATTTTTCTTGAATTAAAGATGTCAAATAAGATGGCTGAGCGACCTCAGTAGTACCAGGATTTTGAATTTTAGTTAAAATATCCAATTCGCTTTGAAGTTTTTCTATATCTTGTTTAGCCTCGATGCTTTTTTCATCATTGTAAATATAAGCCACGGCAGAATTCTTACTAACTTTTCCACCATCTGCGATAGCATACCCTACAACTCCACCACCATCGAAAGTTAAGACTTCCTCATCTCTAACATACACCCCATTGAAAGTTACCTTATTAGATGTTGTATATGACAAAGCAGTTTCGGTATTGTACTTATTTACCAATCCATGATACGCAATATTTATAACAGTAGTAAGTAAAAATAAAATTAGTATTACTACCAATACTTTAGAAGTAGCACTATTCATCATGATAATACATTACACATTCTTTTCATTAGCATCTAAAACAGATATCGGCTTAGCTGGAACTATTGTAGATATAGCGTGTTTATAAACCATATTCTGTTTACCCTCACAATCAAGGATTACTATATAGCTATCAAAACCCTTAACTAGACCTTTAAATTGATATCCACTAACTAAGAATATAGTTATAGGAATCTTTTCTTTTCTGGCTTGATTTAAGAAGATATCTTGTAAATTCATAGACTTATTCATAAAAAACACTCCGTCCTTTAAATTAAAATTAAATAAAAAAATACAAAAAGCACACTATCCAATGGATATATATTCCATTTACAACAAGATAAATATACTTATACATATTATATCACAAAAAATTGTATTTGGCTATAACTTTTTCGCAAAAATCAGTAAATTTATGAATGGTATCAAAATTATCTGCTATAATCCAATTAATTCTGTTATCTTTTCTAAACCAAGTCAGCTGACGCTTAGCATAGTGGCGAGTTTCTTGTTTAATACAATCCAAACAGCAATCCAAAGTGGCAACATTTTCAAAGTATGGAATCAATTCCTTATAGCCTATAGCTTGATTTGACGTTTTCATATCACCTTGATTATATACTTTTAAGCACTCATCTATTAAGCCATTTTGAATCATAATATCTACACGTTTGTTAATTCTATCGTAAAGTATAGACCTATCATTGAACCCTATAGCAAATGGAAGCCATCTATATGGAGTTTCTACAGAGCGACTTTCCAGTTTCAATTGTGACATAGTCTTTCCAGTAACTTCATAGACTTCTAAAGCTCGGATAATTCTGCCTAAATTATTTTCATGCAAAGTCTTTGCAGTTTCAACATCTATGGAGTACAACCTATCCAATAGATACTTTTTACCGTTCGTTTGAGCCTCTAGGAGTAATCTATTTCTAACTTCTTGATTAGTTTCTATATCTTTAAACTGAATGTTATCCATCATAGATGTAATATATAGTCCTGTACCTCCAACTACTATAGGTAACTTTCCTCTGCTATGAATATCATCAATAGTTTGATACGCTACCTTAACATAATCGGCAACCGAAAAACTAGTATTTCTGTCCACAAAGCTAATCAAGTGATGTGGAATGTTTTCCATTTCCTCAAGGGTAGGCTTAGCCGTAGCGATATCCATACCTTTATATATCTGCATGGAATCGGCAGATACTACTTCACCATTGTATAGCTTAGCCAAAGCAATCCCCAGAGCAGTCTTTCCAGATGCCGTTGGTCCTGCAACTACAAGTATAGGAGGTTTATTAATCATAATAAAAAATCACTTCCTTTATATGTTCTATAAAGTTCTTTTGAACTGTTTTTCCAAATCATTTTTACTCATAATGAACATTACTGGACGTCCATGAGGACAATGCCTAATCTTATCATTAGATATAATCTGTTTAGCTAAAGATATCATTTCTTCATCTGAAGTCTTATCGTTAGAACGTATCGCAGATTTACACGCTAAAGAATGAATAATCTCATCTATTATATAAGTTTGAGGTTCTTTTTTATGATGTAGTATGTTATCAGCAATCTCTACTACCGAACTTTCTACATCTTCCATTTTTAAAATCTCTGGAATGGATAACACCGATACATATGGTTTTTTAGAAAATTCAAATTGAAATCCTAAAGATAACATTAATAGAGTATTATCCTCAAGAGCAACCATCTGTTCATCGGATAGCAATACTATAATAGGTTCTAGCAACATTTGACGGTCGGTGTACGCACTTTGAGATTTCAACTTTTCATAGATAATTCTTTCATGTCCTGCGTGTTTATCTATAATAATGATATCTCCATTATACTCCACCATTATATAATTTTTAAAAGCCTCTCCGATTAACTTAACTTGAATATCTTTAGATTTTTTATAAAAACTAGGTTTAGTTACTACTCCAACGTTTTTAAGTGAGGTTTTATCTTCTACTTTTTTAGGCAAATCCACTTTAGGAGTTTTAACCTTTGTGACATCATTAAGATTTTGTATCTTTTTAGATGTATCTTGCTTAATAGAGGAAACATACTTATCAAGATTTTTATTCTCATCATTAAGTTGAACCGTTTGAGTTGTAACATCTTGATTGAATATAAAATCATTTGGAGTATCTTCTATATCGTCAATAAATTTGAAATCATTATACTCATCATCGGCGTTAAAAATAAATGGATTTTTTTCTTCATTATCGTTTATAACTTCTTGATTAGTAGGCAAATCCATATTTGGTAAGTTTGGTTGAACATACATTTCTTGTTTAATAGTCTTTTCACTAGGATTTATCTTAGAATTTTTAGTCTTTTCAAAGTCGAAGTCATACATCAATCCCGATTGCATTAAGGCATTTTTAACGGAAAAAAATACTGCATTAAAGACTTCATTTTCATTAGAAAATCTAACTTCTGCTTTGGTTGGGTGAATATTTACATCTACATTTTCAGGTGGAATAGTCAACTTTAGTATGCACACTGGAAACTTTCCATTCATCACCAAAGAACTATAAGCCTCCTCTAGTGCCGTGGATAGTATATCCGATTTAACTGCTCTGCCATTGACGAAAAATATCTGATATTGCCTATTGGATTTAGCATATAAAGGTTTTACAGTATATCCACTAACCGATACTTTACCCTCTACATATTCTACTGGAGTTAAATCTTTAGCAAAAGTTTTACCATATATTGAATATACAGTAGAAAACTGGTCATTATCGCCATATGTAGAAAATTCAGTTCTGCCATCACGGATAAATGTAAAAGCTATATCTGGGTGCGATACTGCTAACTTCTTCATAATATTAGATATAGCATTACTTTCCACAACGTCACGTTTTAAGAACTTCGCTCTTACTGGAACGTTATAAAAAAGATTTCTAATAGTAATAGTAGTGCCATCTGGACAACCTGTACTTTCGTTTAGAGTTTCAACACTTCCTTCTATTTTGTAATGCGTTCCAAGAGGTTCGTTTTTTAACTTAGTAAAAACTTCCACCTTAGATACTGCCGATACTGATGCTAAAGCCTCCCCACGAAAACCCAAAGTTATAATTTTGTCCAAATCTTCTTTAGTAGATATCTTACTAGTTGCAAATCTAATAAAAGCCTTTGGAACGTCCTCTTTAGATATTCCAACACCATCATCAGTAATTCGCATATAAGATTTTCCGCCTTCTTTAATTTCAACGGTAATTCGTGTAGAATGAGCATCTATAGAGTTTTCAACCACTTCTTTAATTACCGATATTGGTCTTTCAATGACTTCTCCCGCAGAAATTAATTCCGATATCTGTTTAGGTAAAATATTAATCATCTTTAGATTTGCAACCCCTTTCTTTTTAATTAATAGTTAAGAATTAATAATGAATAATTTTTTAAAATCAATCTACATTGATACTTCTAATTAGTGGAGTAATAAAGAAACAATCTTCAAGAGGTTGCCCCTCACAAGAGTATTCCTCTACGATATCTTTACAGAGTTTAAAATTTTCTTGTAGATATTTCTTAATTTTAAATTCAACTTCTTGATTTTTACCCGTCTTTAGATAATCCTCATAACTTTCAACGATAACTCCAATTAAAAAGTACACCTCATATTGATTTAATGGTTGAGTATCAAAGTAGTTGATAAATTCAAAAATCCTGTTACTGTTAGCGACTTCAATTTCCCAATCTTGACAGTGTGGGTGAGGTTTTTCTAAATGTAAATCCAAAATCATTTTAGAATTTTCTAAATTATTATATAAATTTTCCATAATATTACATATATGCTAACTTTCCATCTCTTTTAAGATAACTTTAGCCCTATCGATTACACTTTGAGGCAATCCAGCAAGTTTGCCAACCTCAATACCGTAACTATCATCAGCACCACCACGGATAATCTTTCTTAAAAACTTTATGGTATCGCCTTGTTTTTCAACTGCAATACTGAAGTTCTTAACGCCCTCAAGAGTATCTTCAAGAGCAATCAACTCATGATAGTGCGTTGCAAATAGAGTTTTGCAACCAATTTCAGTGGTAATATATTCCAGTACCGATTGTGCTATGGATATTCCATCAAAAGTGGAAGTACCTCTGCCAACTTCGTCCAAGATTACTAGACTATCTTTAGTAGCATACTTTAATATGTCAGCTACTTCGCTCATTTCCACCATAAATGTGGATTGCCCTGCAGATAAATCATCGGACGCACCTACACGAGTAAATATTCTATCCACAATAGATATATCTGCTGAAGTACATGGTACAAAGCTACCTATTTGAGCCATTAAAGTTATCAATGCAGTTTGACGCATAAATGTTGACTTTCCAGCCATATTAGGACCAGTAACTATAGCCATTCTGCAATCCGATGTATTTATGGAAGTATCATTAGGTACGAATATGTTTTCATTAGACATCAACTCTACAACTGGGTGACGACCATCTTTAATGTTTATAGTTCCGTCGGTAGTTATGTTAGGTCTATGATAGTTATTGCGTAATGAAACTTCTGCAAAGGAACATAACATATCTAGTAAGGCTATAGCCAAAGATGTCTTTTGACATTCAACTAGATGCTTTCCAATTTCATTTCTAATACTTATAAATATTTCACTTTCCAGTGCAAGAGTTCTATCCTTAGCAGATAGTATAGTATTTTCAAGAGTTTTTAACTCATCAGTTATAAACCTTTCGGCATTAGTTAGAGTTTGTTTTCTAACGTAATCTGGTGGAACTAGATTGTAATTAGACTTTGTTATTTCTATATAGTACCCAAAGACTTTATTATAACCTATCTTTAAATTTTTGATACCTGTTCTATCACGTTCTCTTTGCTCTGTCTGTCTAATGATATCTTCACTATTTTTCATGATGTTTCTAAGTTCATCAAGTTGAGAGTTAAAACCATCTTTGATAGTGTTTCCATCTTTAACCGATACAGGTGGTTCATCACTAATAGCACTTTCAATAAGGTTAGATATTTCTTCTAAGGAGGAGATATCTGTATATATGTTAGTTAGCAAGGTTGAACTATCTACTATTTTAGATAACTGTTCTTTAATAGATGGCATCTTTAAAGCCGTTAAAGATAGTGCTTTTAAATCTCTAGGAGTAGCAGTCTTATAAGCAACTTTACCCATCAATCTTTCTATATCGCAGATATTAGATAGTAACTCTCTAACTTCCATTAACACTAAAGATTTTTTAGTTAAAATTTCAACGGCATCTAAACGATTGTTAATATCTATTGCCTTTATTAGAGGTCTTTCAATAGTGGATTTCAACAATCTTCTACCCATAGATGTCTTAGTCTTATCAAGAACCCATACCAATGAACCTTTTCGTTCTTTATTTCGGATAGTTTCAGTTAATTCCAAATTACGTCTAGCGTTGTAATCTAGTTCCATAAAATCGGAGTTTATTAAAACTTCTATGGTAGTGAACCTATTAGTTAAAGACTTTTGAGTTTCTGCAATATAATCGAACATACCACAAAGAGCGTACTCTTTAAGCGTAGGATTTCCAAAATTAACATTATCGATATTACCATTAAATTGCGATATTACTTCACTACTCTTTATACTTGGATTGAAACACCTTTCAACTCTAAAAGTTAGAATAGCTTTAGTTCTTAGTTTAATGAAATCTATTACAGATTTTAACTTTAAAAATTCATTAGGGCAGACAATCTCAGCTGGATTATATTGTGATATCAAGTTTATAATGCTATCTTGATAGTTTTTACCAAAAACTTCTGTAATTAAAACTCTACCAGTAGATATATCAGCGAAACACAAACCACATCTTTGAGAAGTTGCGTCCACATATGTAGAACATATATAGTTATTACAATCCTCATCTAGCATAGTAGTTTCGGTTAAAGTTCCAGGAGTGATAATCTTAATAACATCACGTTGAACCAACCCCTTAGATAGTGCTGGGTCTGTCAACTGTTCGCAGATAGCAACCCTATAACCTAAGTCGATTAATCTTTTTATATAAACATCACTACTATGATAAGGTATACCACACATTTCGGCACGTTTATCAAGACCGCAATCTTTACCAGTTAGAGTTAATTCTAACGCTTTAGAAATTTCTAAAGCGTCATCGAAGAACATTTCATAAAAATCGCCTAACCTAAAGAACAGTATATAATCAGTATACTGTTCTTTTATAGTTAGATATTGCCTCATCATAGGCGATAATTTTTTATTATTTTTTAGAGAAAAATCCATACTTCAGCCACCTATTAATGACAGCCACCACAAGTAGAACAACTTCCACTACATGATTGTGTAGTTGAACAAGTTTCTGGGTTTTCACCATTAGCACTAGCAGTGATAATCATATTTATAGCACTCATAACGGCGTTCATAACGTCTTGAGCCTCATTAAAGGTAGCCATATTCTCATTAGATATTATTTGTGAATAAACATCTTTTATCTTTTTATCTAGTTCTTGAAGTTTATCGCCGTCCTTGTCATCTTTAGACATTTCGGTATTCAATTGAACTCTGCTCATATTGAACTCTTGAATTAACTGTTGTAGAGTTTCATCATTATCAGCATTTTCCTTAGCGATGTTATATTTAATATATCTTTCATCTTCTTGAATAGCTTTACCTAAATCTCTAGCCAATCTTTCTAACTTATCCATAATTAAAAATCTCCTTTATAGTAAATATTTTTATAATTATTAAATCCAATAATATCTTGGATTAGATTTTCTAATTTTAAATATTCTTTATTTTGTGGATTACACCCACCATATCTTTTAACATTCCCATTTGATTTTATAGTTATATAACTTTCATAACCATCTAGAAAACCTATCTCTGTTAAATTTTGAGGGAAAACAATATTTTCAATTTTAGACTTTAAAATGTCAAAGTTACTATTTGATATTTTCGATGAATTAAAGTAAGTTTCTTCATTTATAAAACCATTCTTTTTGAAGATATAACTTTTATCTTCAAAAAAATATATCTTAAAATTCAAACCCAATACAATATCAAACATACTTTGAGAAACATACTCATATTTTAAAAACCAATTTTCATTCATACCAACTCACCAAAAACAGACCAGTTTCTTGATTGAGTAACTTTAACATTGACAAACTGTCCAATTAAAGATTTATCTCCAACGAACTCAACAATAATATATTCGCTACTTTTACCAGTTAGAGTACCTTCTGCCTTGCCCTCGCCACTTACTAGAACTCTTAAAGTACGTCCAATAAAACGCTTATAGGATTTATCTGTTATATCACGTTGAACGGCAAGGAAGTCTCTCATACGTTTGCCTTTTTCCTCATCGGATATTTTATCATCTATTAGACTTGCTTTAGTGCCAGTACGCTTTGAATATATAAACGAATAGATATTATCATACTTAACACGTTTGATTAAATCTACAGTAGCTTGAAAATCCTCATCGGTTTCGTTTGGGAAGCCTATAATGATATCCGTAGTAAGAGAGAAGTCTGGACATTTAGAACGAGCGTAGTCAACTGTTTCAAGATACTTTTCGACAGTATAGCGTCTGTTCATAGCCTTTAAAATAGAATTACTTCCGCATTGTACTGGTAAGTGTAGATGTTTGCCAACCTTATCACATTCAAAGATGGTATCTATTAACTCTTTAGTAGCGTCTTTAGGGTGAGATGACATAAATCTAATAATAAAATCGCCATCTATGGCATTAATCTTTCTAAGTAGTTGTGGAAAAGATATTTCATCTTTCAAGTCGTTACCGTAGGAGTTTACATTCTGACCAAGTAGCATAATTTCTTTGTATCCTTGACGTACCAACTGAGTAACTTCATTAATGATAGTATCCGACCTTCTTGAACGTTCTCTACCTCTAACGTAAGGAACTATACAATAAGTACAAAAGTTATTACAACCATACATTATAGGTACAGATGCAAATATGTTACTATCTCTAACTTGATTAAAACTTTCATCAATAATATCGCCATATTCGGTAGTATCGAAAGCGTGTTTTTTACCATTTAATACATCTAATAATAGTTTAGGAAACTTATCCATAGCAGAAGTACCAAAAACTATGTCAACATATGGATAAGACTTTTTAATCTTGTCGCAGATATGCTTTTCTTGAGCCATACAACCACTAAGACCTATTATCAAATTAGGATTGCTACGCTTAAACCTTTTAATAGCACCAATTTGACCGAAAACTCTATCTTCAGCATTTTCACGGACTGCACAAGTATTAAATATAATAATATCGGCATTATCTGGAGCGTTAGTCAAGCCGTATCCCATTTGAGCAAGTAGACCTTTAATCTTTTCGCCCTCCGAAAAGTTCAATTGACAACCAAAAGTATGCACATATGCCATATATTGATTACTACTATTGGATATAATATCCTTAACTTTTTGAATATACTCTTGCATTTAAAATAAAATCCTTTCTAAACTATGATACTTTTTAATTATAACACATATCAATACTTTTTACAACTTTTTTTTGTGATAACTTCTTGAAAATATTAAAAAGGACATTCCAAAAAATGTCCTAAATAGAATATTCATGATAGTATTATATCATATAATTTTCACCATTAACATGAGGCGTATTATCTAACAAATCTTGTAAGGTAGTATTATCTACTACTTGATTAATAGCATCATTTAACTTAATCCAAAGTGGTAAAGTAGGACATATTTCAGCTCTAGGGCATTGATTAACTTCATCATCTAAACAAGCCACGGGGGTTAAAGAACCTTCCGTACAACGCAAAATCATGCCAACAGTGTAATCTTTAGGAAGATAACTTAACTTATAACCGCCCTTATTACCTCGGATACTTTTAACATATCCCGAACGACTAAGTAAAGTTATAATCTGTTCAATATATTTAACTGATACTCCTTGCCTTTGAGATATATCTTTAATGGGTATATGTTCGCCGTTATTATGTAAAGACAAATCCAACATAATTCTTAGAGCGTATCGACCTTTAGTAGAAATTTTCATAAATAGCACCTTCTTAAAAAACAATATATTATAATTATATAGCAAAAAAAAATCAAAGTCAAGGCATAATCATACTAATCAATAGGAATAATAGGATTTAAACCCAAAATAATAACACTCTTACAAAACATAAGAGTGTTACACGTGACATACTCCCCCACCTAAAGAGGTGAGGACTTCTGATTTAACAGATGTTTCCCACTCAATACATCTAATGATGTAAGTATCA
>ERZ825670.946-NODE-946-length-34804-cov-4.985697_pt1 | contig 34804 bp, 33 predicted proteins | sample MGYA00519929_ERZ825670 | MGnify/ENA primary metagenome ERZ825670 (study PRJEB31778, sample SAMEA3449207) | human gut metagenome | biome: human gut; feature: human-associated habitat; material: faeces | place: United Kingdom | collected 2010/2012 ...
GACTTATAGTATTATATCCTTCAAAATAGGTCTGACGGTTGAAACGAAGTTCTGGTACACTCAGAGAGCTGCGCAGGACCAAAGCCTCCAGCTCGGCACGGGCGTCCTCACCGATGTAACCGCCCTGAACACCGGTGATAAAGTCACCGAACTTGGTATATTTCTTGATCAAGACTCCACCCAGTAAGGATAACAGAAAATTTGTAGAATCTTCCTTGTCTTTGCGTAAAAAGTATTTGGTGAGCTTTTCTATATCAGAATTATCCATGTTTTCTAGAATCCCGATAAATATGCGCCCAATTTTTTCAGCTGTATTCTCTCCTTCTGTAGATGCGTTTCTTACTTGAAGAGCCAGTTTCTTTAATATGTCAACAGAATCGCTCATTCTCCTATTACACGAAAAACAGTTCTATTAGATTTTAATTTCCCTTCACCGTTATAAAGTGGCATACCGCATTCTTTTAGGTAAAGCACGCATTCTTTCAGGTAGCGGTCAGCTATACTACATGCATCGCTATACACCATCATCTTTTCCTTGAATACTGTATGACTGCTATATTCACCTTCCTTGTTCACGAAGCCGAAACGGGATACATTTCCATCTCCATTTTTGACAATACAGGCATAGGTATAATAAGCCAAAGCTACGCGAAGTCCAGTGATGATTATCTTCTTTTTACATTTAGTTTCATAAGTACCTCCGTCAAGCAGTAGCTGGTATTTTTCAGGATTTTTTTTCACGTCAAGGAACAGTTCGTCTCCCAACGCTGATTTGATGTAGATATTCTCCGACTCACGGATGTAGGTTTCTATCTTGTCAGGATCGAGATGTACAGACATTCCGCGAGACAAAGCCGATACCTCATCTGTTGTTATTAGATACTGCTGCATTTCGTACATACTTTAATGGTTCCACACTATAATCATTAGAGGGGTTGACTACTTCATACCAATAGCTGAATATACGGCTAAAGGTACGCTCTATTAAGCGTTGTTGCTTGCTTACGATAGAATTGTAATACTCGAAAGCATCTTCCAAAATATCGCCTGAGAATCCGACTTTACCAATACGGATGCAATACCATGGCTCTTGGCCATAAGCTGAATAAATACGTTCAACCACACTTGCGTCAGTAACGGTAAATTCTTTGTCGTAATTTTGTGAGTTCAGATTTATTATTTCAGGTTTTTCCTCATCGCTTTCTAAAGTAACTTCCATAATCTTTCCTGCATTCGTATCACCTTGCAACTGGATGAGTGTATTTGAGAAACTGTCGTCATCGTCTGTATCTTTCACTTCGTTGCCTTCTTCGTCAAAGGTTATGTTCGATCCCTTTTTGGTGAATACCATAGCGCCAGGGAAGAAATTATTTCGTACATTTCTGTACTTGACATTGGACAGCCCTTCATCGGTACTCATTTCTGTAGCCACCCGGTCACCTTTCCCGACAGGATAAGTATTTTTCCCGGCCATTGACACCCATAGGATTTGACCTTTGTAGTATTCAATGCCTCCGGCAGCTTCTATTTGAGCCAGTATCACATCTTTTTGAGGGTTAAAAACATCTATATAGTCGATGTTTTCTTTCTTGACCTGCAGAGTTTTCCCTTTACGTGTCTTCTTTCCGCTCCAGTCTGGATGTACTGCTATTTTTGCCACATAACCGTTTTCATCTTCTTCTGTCAGACGGCAATTTTCAAACGGTACGTGCTGCATCTCCACTATCTCACAGAAAACATTGTAGTTAACATGGATTGCTATTCCATTGAGTTCGGACATGTCTTTACATAGTAACATGTGCACATCATCCAATGTGTCACCTTTTCGATTGACTACATATTTGGAAAAAGCAACCTCACGGAATCCGTTTCCTTCAATGAAGTCAGCGAAACGGTCTGAGCATTCAGATGCAGTAGAGCTTGCAGCAATGATATTCTTTAATGTCTGCGGATATAGGTTGTCCTGTCCGTAGGCTTGAATTCCTAGATTTTGTAAATAGCTTGTATCAATGCGGTTACTGCTTTTCTTTTTTAAATCTCTTACTCTCATATTCGCGAGGTTTACGTTCGTCCTTTATTTCTTTTATTCAACTTTATCTTCGCCTTCTCCATTCATTGCGTTCACAATTTCAATGGCCTTGCTTAGATGCAGATTCAGAACTTTTTTACTGATTTTCTTGCCGTTGATTTGGAAATCTTTCAACGTGTCAGCCACGGATTCTTCAGAAACTCCGTCTTGTAATGATTCTACCATTGAATCAAGCAGGCTTTGATTGTATCCACATTTGTTAACACGTTCTTTCCAGTCCGTAGGTATATGGGCGAAATAAATTTCACCTTTTGGATTTTTGGCAAGGTACTTTTCAGCAACTTCATCAGTGAGGTTGTCATTAGTGTACATTTTATTGCTTCCGAACTCCGGTTGAAGCAGGACACCATTCTTTAATATATAATTACATTTTTCTTTCATACGGTTATTCTTTTTGATGTAAACAGTCATTTCGATTACAGCATCGCGATAGCAGTCGTTACACGATGTCTTGGTGAATTCTTTTCCTAATACTTCCTTGTACAATCTTTCTATCTCCGATTTATCAGAAGAGGAGTAGGAGGGAAATTCTCCTAGCTCCTTTAATTTATCAACCACTTCTTCTAACTCCATAATCATTCAGTTGGTTTTGTCAGTGTTTCAACAAGCGTTTTTGTCGTATCGTAAGATGTTTTGTACAAGAATAATGCTGATTTGGGAACTTTGGTTTCTTGCAAAGAGATATTCCATCCCCCTTCCGTTTCTTCGGAATACTTGTCATTGCCGATCTCTGCGGCTTTCAAACCTTGGTAGTAACCGTAAACCTGGAAAGCTGAATCTCCCGGATTTTCGGTTTTATTTAACCCTTTGGCTTTATTTTCCAATACAACGACAAAATCACCGTTAGCAAGCCCGTCAATAATGTCATTGCATACATCGGGGTCATTTGCTAATACAACCATGTTCACTGTGTTAGTAAACGTGTTACGATAGGTTCCTGTTGCCAAGGTTGTATTGGTACCAGTAAAGGGGGTTGCACCGAATACCTGTACCTTGTAACCTTTTTTACCTGTTTTCAGTGCAAGAGTTTCGATCACATTCTTACGGGTTGCGTTGAATGTAACCGCACCGAAATCCACGTCTGCGCGATTCATTATCACACCTTCCTGTTCCAGCCCGGGAACGATAGGATCATCGCACGATGGTGCGATGTCCTTTTTGATTGTTATATCACATATTGCCATATTTGCTCTTTTTCGTTAGTATGCTACCTGTACCAACTCATCTTCGCCAATCATGGAACCTAATTTTCCTGTTGAATAAATGTAGTTCTTGCGGGCTTTCTTATCAAACCAGATATCCAAGTCCGACATCGGTTCGGTGCCCTCACATCCATACATCAAGTTCTCAGGAGAACATAAAACAGCACGATGCGGTAAGTTAAGTTTGGTTTTGTTGTTCTGATAGGCTTGAATAAATCTATCCCAAATGGAACATTTAACGATGGTTGTTCCATCGTATTTGCTGACCTCTACACCGTCAAATACAACTTCCCAGGGCATGATTACCTTGTACTTTTCTTTCATATCGTGAGTCAGAGCATCGCACATTGACTTGGTGGCGAAAATTGCGTATCCGTCTTTTTGGAAAATCCGGCTGTCGGCATCTTGCAACATCGCATCGAATATTGATGTGGCAATGCCTGTTTCTTTCATCTTTGATTTTTGTAATGCATATGATTCTTCTGCGTTGGCTGCAATTTCAGTGTGCTGTCCGGTATTGTTGGTACAGATGGCGAACAGACGTTTGAAAAAACCGTCACATGTTTTAAATAGTTCGATGTTTACTCCGTCAGTGATTTGACCACCTCCAGTGACAGACGCTGCTGATTTATCTCCAAACCATGTAAAACGCCACATCATTTTCATCATAGCTTCAGACAGCTTCGGCAGTACAATACCGTCCATATATTCGGTCGATGTCAGGTCTCCTATATTTGTTCCCGTTTTAAGGCAGTACTTGGCGATGGTGTTTTCCAAGTCTGTATAGCACATTTCCAAAGGAATTTGCCAATCCCCGATTTCCCATTCCTTTTGGGCGGCAGCGATAGCCACTTTTTTATATTCAGGGTCGCATCCGGAGCCGGCTACTCCGATATCTTCCATTTCACCGATAAAACCAGCTTTTTTACCGTTAGTCACATTGGGCATAAACGTCATAAAACGCTCCATGTCCTCGTTTTGAAAGACTGTTAACTGAATAAGGTCTTTCAAGTCTTTTACAGCCTGATTGTCAGGTGTAAGTTTGGCAAAATCTAAAATAGGCATTTCCCCTCCTTTTATTACTTGTTGTTTCTTTTTTCTCTTTCTTCACGAAGTTTTCTCTGAATAGGCGTTTCATTTTCTTCTACTCCTTTTATACCCTTGTTGAACGTTTGGGTACGAGCTGACACTTTATAAGTACTACAATGTTTTGCCAGCCAGTTTTCGCCCCCGGCCATACGGACTGCGTTCAGAATCTTGTTGTCCTCAATGGTACGGGCATTCGTCTTTAGAGAAGCATTCTCGGTTTCCAACTCTTCTATACGGGCTTTTAAAGCTCTCACTTCATCCTCTTCCAATTCATCAGGATCTTTAATTTCTGTAATAACGCCATCTGTCACAATGATAGTCTTTCCGTCAGGCATGACATGTTCGCCATCGGGACTTGCTGTATCTCCCACTTGGGGTTCACCTTCATCTCTTTCCACGGTAAGCGTGTTACCTTCGGCATTTGTCAATTCCATAGATACGACCTGTACGTCTTCAATTTTTTGATAGCCGCATTTGGCCAGCAGCCTGTCTATGATAGTCTGCTTCACTGTTACTTCTTTTTCTTTGTTCATTTTTTTGTTATTAAATGTGTAAGTTCTCCCTTTGGCAGTTGTAGGCATAAGAACGGTCGTGATAAAACCTAATTGTTTGGCTGTTTCACCACCAAACCAACCGGCTTTATTCATTTGGGCTTCGATAACTGAGGCTTCCGATCCTGTGCGTTCTACATACAAAGCTAGCATCTTGTTTTTTTCACTCTCCAAGTTTGATTTTATTGATTCTAGGGTTTCAAGATCAAGATCTCCATCGTATGAAGCCATATAAGGCTTGTGAATAAGAAACTTTGCATGTGGATAAGCAAAACGTCTTTCTTTTGCAGCGGCCAATAATATCACGGTTGCCATGGATGCACATCGTCCTACTGCAGTACAGCTGATTTGCTTTCCTGAAGCACGTAAGGCGTCATAAATGGCATACCCTTCAACGGCATCACCACCGCATGAATGTATCTCAATATCAATAACGTGGTCATTCGGATCTATCCAAGATAGGAAATTTTGAATATCGGGAAAAGACAATCCCTCTTCACCAGTTAGATACCAATTTTCCATTTTGTCTTTATCCGCAACAATATCTTTGTTGATGTATAATTTCGCCATATATAATCTATTTTGAAGCAAAGGTAAAAAACGGTATATGGCTATAAGAATTTCAGAACATAATAGCACTGACACGCTTTGTCAGTAAAAAAAATAGGGGGAAGAATAATCTTCCCCCTTATTGAATTGAAACGTCAACGGACAACCTGTCAATGACTCTATAGATGGTCCTTTCTGAAATGCTGTATTCATCTGCCAGGTACTGCATGATATATGCCTTTTTATGACCTTCAGCCGTAAGACGGGTGTAGTCTTTATACATTTCCAGGTATTTAATATCTGATGCATCTAATGACATTTCAGACATTATCCTAAGAGTGTTCCTGTTTATATATAATAGTTCGTATGCTTTCATAAACTACCGCTTTCTTCTATGTATTTAATTCTATTCGCAACTGAAGTAAACTCTTCTACAGAAACGACAGGGGCAGGAGCCATCATCATTCCTTTGGCGACTGCTCTGGCCAGCATATCTTCGCCTAAAGTTTGATTATTCGTTGCTGTTACATTAATAGGTACACCTCCACCCATCATATTGAAGGATGATAGGATAGGGGCGAACATGGACGTAGCTTTGGCAGTTATAACGGATTCTCCATTCGACAATTGTGCCGGAATACTGTCGCTCGTTCCTGTCCCCGGTCCTGTAACCAAACCACCTTCTGCAAATTTAGCACTTTTTACTATCTTAACAGCATTTGCAATGTTAGAAAGGATTGTTGCAATACCTGATGCCATTGTAGCTATACCAAGAATACCTTTCCCTGATTCAGCGGATACCATTTTTGCGATCGCCTTACCTGAATTGATGGCGATCTCTGCCAAAGCCAACATTTTGCTTGCCATAGCAAATCCTCTGTCAGACTCCCCAATTTGTTCTGTGAGAGCTACAAGGCCATTTGTCATCTGTTCCATTGCTTCATATTTAGTTTGTTCTATTTCAATCTCCTTATCGCTCAGTTCTTTTTTGGATTCCAGATAAGCATTCTGTGTTTCCAGCTTGCGAAGATTGAATGCTTCTATACTTTCACCTTCCATTTGCTGCAGGCTATCGAGCTCGGCTTTCTTTTGTTCCATCCTTATACGAAGAATTTCCTCTTCGTTATCATATGCTTGTGCGATTTCCGTTTCAAAGCGTATGCGCATGGCTTCCTGTTGCTTGTTGATAATATCCTGCTCATGAACTGTTGCCAGTTCGTCTATCTTGGTATTGTACTTTGCTTTAATGGCCAGTTTCATTTCTTCGGTTTGTTCTGTGCTGGTAAGTTCCGCCTCTTGTTGTGCTTGTAATTGTTGTATCTTTAACTGATACTCCTGCTCGCTGCCTTCCTTGACCGATTCCAATTGCAGGGATATCATTTTTAAACGGTTCTCCAGTTCTTTTTTCAGCTCCTCATCGGACAACTTGCTAAGTTCCATAGATTTTTGTTGTTCCAAAGCCTTTATTTTGGCGTTGATGGCTTCACGAGCCTTAGCGGTAAGGTTCTCTTCTTGCTTTAAACTGATTTGCAAATCCTCAATCTGCCGGGAATAGTTCAATTCAATCTCTTTCCGTGCTTGTTCTCTCTTGTCTTTCACTAAGGCAAGCATAGCATCTTCTGCTGCCCTTACTGCTTCCAGTTCTGTTTGCTTTGCTTCCTTTGCTTTGTCTGCACCTTCCTGGCGGATAGAGTTTAGGGTGTTTTGCTGCTCTGTCTGACGGGTGTAACTGCTTTCTTCCAATTCACTTAATCTGTTTACTTCTTCGCTTAATTTCCTAAGGTCATCAATAGTGCTTTCCGATATACCGATTTTTCCAATAGCTTCATCTGCTGTAATTGCTCCTTTTTGCATGTCCTCAATGGTCTTAAGGGCTTCCTTTGTTACTTTAGTATATCCGAGCATATTGGCAATTCTTGCTTTCGCTAAGTCTGTTTGGATTTTTAAGTCCTCTTTTTCCATTGCTGCAGCTTTTTCCGCAGCTTTGATACGTTCCTGTGTGGACAGGGTCTGGTCGTCAGCAGCTTTTTTCAGCTTCTCAATTTCAGCTCGGTTAGAGGCACGTGACATGGACAGCATGACTTCCCTCTTGTCTATCTCATTCAAGACTTCTGCCAGCTTCCACGCCTGTTTGGTTTCATTGACTATTTCATCACCGATACCAGCGAATATGGATTTGGCATCATTCCCCGCCTGTTTGAAGTTCCCGGTAAACAGATTCACTAAAGCACTTCCCAACTTGCCTGCCCGGTCTATTAAGACATTTACAGTGGCACCCAGAGCCCCCATTATTTTATTGGCTGCTTCCACGCCCTTCTGTGTTTTGGTGAACCATGATACCAAAGATCCTAAAGCTACAATTAATACTCCAATACCAGTTCCAAGTAGAGCAACTTTCAACAGTTTCAAAACTTTAATCCAGCCGGTTGTGGTGGTCGAAACAGTAAGCATTTCTGTTTTTACTCCAGACAAATAATTTCTTACTCCACCCAAGGAGGTCACCATTACATTTATCTGCTGCACGAACGGGATATTGGCATTGGCGGCTTCCATTATAGCTTCCTTGTAATTGCCAACATTTCGGTAATACCGCTGTGTCTCTTCTTCAGCGCCCTTTAGAGCATCAGTAACCTCATTAATCTTGTTTTTCAATTCTGTGCCGCTAGCACCTTTACGTTCCGCTTCGGATAAAGCATCGTATTCAGCCGTTAGGTTTGACAGTTTGGCACGGAGAGAAACAAGGCTGTTTTCTTGTGCCTTCTCCTGCTTGAGCTGATTTTGCATTGTTTTCGTTATAACACGTATCGAATCATTACAGTCGTTGATATAGGCTTTAGATGCCGCCATTTCTTCATTGTACTGCTGCCTTTTTATGTCTCCAGCCTTTAACTGTTCCTTCAGTTTCGCCTCTGCTTCTTTGGCTTTGTCGATTTTTGTCTGATACTCGGCTATAGCTTTGATAGCCTCATTATAATTCACTTTGATATCAAGTATCTTTTCTACTTTGTCTGCCATAATTAATCCAATTGAAAAAGTTTACATTCGCAAATACCTGTTTTCTCTGCTTTTATTGATATGACTGCGTAATATTTTCCATATTGGGCCAGATAAACAGGTACAGACATATCCAAGTTTCGTAATTCATGATCTCTGATTTCTACCAGCTCGGTAATAATCTTAGGTTCTCTAATATATTTCTGATAAGATTTGTAGTTGTTTTCAATAATAGTGTTCCAGTCCAGACCGTCAAAAGTTGCTGTATTGTCGTTCTTTAGGACCAGTAGTCTGGGATCTGTACTTTCGTTATATTGTAAAGCTCCGTCAGATGTATAGGAATATATCGGGATAGTTGCGATTCCACCTTTCATTTCAGACGCTGCGAAAGGCAATGTCAGCGTTTCCTGCTCATATTCCAAAGTCTTATCGTCAACGTATATGATTCCATTGTATTTGTTTTTGTCGTCATTTTTCCATTTGTATACATTCCTTTGAGAGAATCCGTCAATTTTGAAAGATATATTTTTAGGACGGTTTGCACTATATGAGGCGATAACTCTTTTGGTCCAGTTCAGAGCTTTGGTCTTATTTTCTATGATGGTATCAATAGGAACGAAGCTTACGATATTTCCATTGCCGGGAATGGCAAAAGTTCCACAAATAGATGCTATAGCTTTGATAAAGTCTATCTGTTTTATATCAGGTAGGTTTGGAACATAATAGAACCGGGAGTTTGCTTCATCAGTGTCTTTCAAATAGACAGTATCTCGCATCGTTATTTTGACATAGCTTCCTTCTTCTATTGTATAATTCCCCAATTCTGCATAAGGATCGTACAGTATAGCGCTGAGTTCCTCTGTATCTCCTGGATTAAACTCCCCATCTATAGCGAAAGAATACCTGTATTGATTTTCTTGTAATAAGGATATACTCGGATTACACCTGAATTTCAACTTGCTGGTTATGGATTCTTTGTTCCGTATATCGAAAGAAACACCATATTCACCTGAACTTTGCGGTTCCTGGCTAGTATTGACTATTATATTGATAGTTCCAATAATTCTAAGGGGTACGTTCTCTTTCTGCGGCTTGAATCCGATTACCTTGCCTGACGAATCTTTTGTTATAGCCACATAATAGTTAGATCCACTTTCCACAAATTGGAATATTTTGAGAATCCATCCTCCTGGAATATTATATGGAGATATTCCGTCATTTGTTAAAGTTGTAGTGCGAGCTTCGATTTCTTTTGGTGCGCTATTTCTTGAAAGCAATGGAATAACTAAAGTTTTCAACAGTTCGTAGTGTTGTTCTTGGAATTTAAAGGTGATATCGGCATCAGCTTCTATTTTGTTCAAAACCCACATAGCTGTAACCACAGGGTGATACCAGGCAGCCGGCTCATCATTTTTAAAGCCATAATCAATTTTAGGTATTCGGGGCGAATTGTCTCCTTTCTTCCAAATGATGTAATCTTCGTTTTCTGTCCTGCCGTACGATAAATCCTGCAATGTCTTGTTGTCATTTACAATTTCTGCAAATTTAGAAACATTGCCCCATGTCATGGCTATATCTATGGTTTCGGATATTTCTATAAGAATGACGCTGGCGTCCGGTATGATTTCAATCCCATTGCGCAAATAACGTCCTTTGTGGTTGATACGAGCATATTGTGCTGAATGGGATGGGAGATGCGCATAATTAATCACATGACAGTTGTTGACTGTCAAAGGTAGCTTGATGGAGTATGTGTTGTTGCTTGTGATCTTGCTTACATCGCTAAAAATATTACTTCTAAAATTCAATGTGATATTGGTACTTTCATTAATATCCATTGCTTTGTTATCTATGAATAGTAGTTGTTCTGTCATAAGCTCTGCACGTTAGTTTCAGGTAATATAATGTTCGCTTCAAAGTCTTGCAGTGATACCCGCTGTTTGACGAAATTTCCCACAGACACATTTACGGCCATCCATCTGGCGTTACCGTTATCATCATAGCCCATGAACATATCAACAACAGGAGATGTGGCCATTTGGTAAAGGAAGTCATAAGTTATGCTGTCTATTAATGGAGCGCATACGGGAAGTGTCGTTTCTTCCATTTTCCTTTGCTTTCGTCCGCTACCTCCATGGTATCCGTTCTTGTAACTGTAATCCTGCATATTGTTTCTGATGAACTCTCCGTCATTGGATACCTGCGAAGTTTCGTCTCCTTGCATGAATAGCCAGTAACACCACATTCCATGGCGGTTGATCCATCTCAAGTATATTCCACAGTCTGAATTGTCAACCTTACAAGTGATCTTTGTGGCCATATTGAGCAGCCCTCGGAAGGTGAAATCAAAGGTGTGGTCAAAAACAGATGCTGCCGTATTACTTCCAGGTAGATAAAATTCCACCCTGTCTGAAGCATCTATTCCAGCAAGAATGATATTCCATGCATTTTGTCCTGATAATGCGATAGGGGAGCTTTCGGAACCATCTATAGTTACTTTTACATTCCCTGATGTTGCAGAGTATAAGCCTACAGAGAATGGGTAGTTTTTGAACCATGTCAGCACTCGGCTTCCATTATACTGCTCTCCAACCTTACTGGCTCCCCACAATATGAATACGTTGAACTGGAAGCTGTTTTCAAGTGTTCCTGATTCGTTATACATATCAAGCTCTATGCTAAACAGACGTCCTAACTTACTATCTTCGGCGTGAGTTGACTTGTAATCGACTTCTCTGTATTCGTCAAAATAGCTCTGCGTATAGAATGATAGGTCAAAGAAGCAGGAACCACCGAACGTCGCTCTGTTCTCTCTGTCTGATGTGGCTGTGGTGGTGTCCGTTACCGTTGCAGTAACAGATTGATAGTTTCCGCCAAGGATATTTATTATCACAGGATTAAAGCAGAATCCTATTTGGTCAGGATATTCAATTGTTGTATTATCTATCGTATGTGTTCTCATTGTCGAAATTCAGATTTATATGTTCAACTTCTGTTTCATATATAGCCGATACCCTGCTAGCTATATTGTCCACGGTATTTTCTAGATCACGGGAATAGATTTCCTCATGTTTTCTGTTTCGGTATAGTTCCGTTCCTTCCTTGGCTATCTTTCTAGCGACAAGGTAGGCGAAGGAATCGGGCTTCTTTACTTGTATACCCTTATCTTCCACCCATTGGCGGATAATCTTGTAAAATCCTTTCGGAACGTTCCCTGGTCCACGTCCGGTTTCTAGTACAGCGAATGCCTGCCTGCCCCACAAAACGCCTCCGTCCTCCGACATTTCTACTTTCAGACTGCCCTTTGTCCTTCCACTGGCTACTTGTCCGGCTGCTTCATGGTTGGCTATAATTCGCTTGCGTAACGCTTCCAGCTCTTCACCTATTATTCTTAGGGTTCCGGCTTTAGTTTCTGCTGCCATATACAATCTCTTTCACGCTCTTGTTGCAAATAACAGTACCCATTATCTCTTCTAACTTAAGTTGGATAACTATTCCGGTTACATTAACATCCAGCTTGTCATAGAAAACAGAATAAGGGATATCTCCTGATATTTCTTTGAACATCCCACTCCTGTTCAATAGCAATATGAATTCTTTGGCTTTATTCTTGCATCCTTCTATCACTGCATCATTTTCTGTGCCATCAAAATCGAACTTGGTTTTATCCATGAATGCCATCATACAGTTAGGGCAGTCTCTTAACTGCTGTCTGCCTAGATTAAAAGTTCCGCTTACAGGAAGGAGATTAAGCACTGCTGGCAATTTAATCTTGTCCAGTCTTATATTGGCTGTTTGCCAGTTGTCAAAAAGGTAACTTACACCCTCCATGGAGTCTACTATCTTTTTAATTTTTTGCTCTACTGTCATTTCTTCTTACTTAATATGTTTCTTAATCTACGTTCGAATCTTACTCTTTTGGCGTCCATGTCAAGACATTTATATACTCTGATCCATGGCACGCTGTCTACTTCTGCATGATCAGTGATACCCATGCGCTGCGCATAGTAATCAATCATGCCGAAAGGTCCAAAATTTAGCAATTCGGATCCTGCTTGCTTCTCTTCGGGTGTGGGTGGTACATTAGTCGACGCGAATAGTTTATTTATTCGTTCAACTTCTTTGGCCACCCATTGTACGAATCCCAGTACATCGCTAGCTGGAAGTTGGGATATATAACGTTTACTCAGCCCCATCAGTACAGTACAGGGAACGAACAAGATATCGTGTTCTGTTTCGATGGATTGCAGTTGCATCAGTTCTCCCATATTTATGTCGTTTAGGGTATCTGGTGTCTTATACTGCCCTAGTTGATAAGGTTTTCTCAGTTCATCCAACTTGGTTCTAATGACCTCGGGTTCGGTGGCAATGCTGCTTATTGTCAAAAATTCTTTTACTGTCATATCTTTCCTATTTTTGCTTTTGGTCGTTTGGGTGTTGGTTTGATGCGGAATATCATTGCCATTATCAGCATATCAAGGTAATCTGTGGAATGACCTAATATTTCTTTCATTTTTTCTTTGCTGATTATTCCTTTCTTCCGTGTGTCTGCATCAATATGTGCTTGTTTGAGAACTGACAATTCTTCAATGATCCGTTCTCGCTGTGCTTCCGTGCATACAATACGAAGCAATCGATTGTTAATCATCTCAGCCAGTTTGAAGGCACACTCTGATTTCAAATTGTCAAATTCAGGATTAATAGGTCGTGCTCCTCCATGAAACTCCTTGATACCGTTCAGATAGCTTTCAAGATAGTTCCCCAATCCGTCAGAGTCCGCAATCATCTTACTACGAGGAATTGAGCATTCTATCATCATCCGCTTCAGGTCTGTTTCAATGGATTTTCCAGTACTGTATTCCTGATCCAGTTTGATAAAACACACATTCCCTTTCCAATGACCGGCGATAAATCTGTCTCGTCCCTTCATTGCAAGGTCTGCAGAACCGGTAGATTCACCTGCAGGAGCAATGAACTCATTCGTGAACAAGTCACAGATAGCGTCGTAGTTACACAGGGCAGTCGGGTCATTATCATACTCCCAATTGCCGAAATATAGGCGTTCCTTTGTTACCCGGTCTTTTGTGTTTCGAAGACTTTCGATGTAGTCTTCTGTTGCCCAAGGATTATCCTGCACCAAAGCTTGGATAAATGCATAAGGAGCTTGTAATTTGTCTTCTTTCCAGGGCTTGTAGAATTCACGGTATAGCCAGTTTTTCTTCGGGTTACAGGTGATAAGTATCTTTCCGGGTACATGGTATACATCGTTCATGTGGCGGCCGATACGGGTTTTCAAGACTTCGAAGGCAAGGTAGTGCACTTCACCAGCTTCCTCTATCCATCCTCCTGTATATTCCTTAGACCCCAATCGTTCATACATCGGATCTTTCACCGGATAATACGTCAAGTCAATATAAACGATTTCACTTCCGTTGTCGAAGGCTATCCCTTCATTTGTTGTCTTGTATGCCGTGAAGCTGTGAGAAGATGCTACCTTATTGAAGGTCACGGTAACGGACTCACGGCTATCCTTCAAATTATTTCGGCCAACAAACCAGCGAGTACCGGGAAGATAGTAGGCACATTGCATCAGCCATTCACAGCCTAGCCATGATTTACCACCACCTCCGGCACCACCATACAATAAAAATTTCGTTTTGCTGTCACGAAGAAAATTGTATGCCAATCGCTGTTTTAAGTTAACCTTTTGCTCCATATCACTTCAATTTGTCAGCTTCGGGAGTATAGGGAAGAAAGTCAAATCCGTTGAAGGGTTTGCCTTGTGTTGTATGATCCACTTCCTGTTTGTCGGACAACCCTAGCTTTCGGGCTATAATGTTTGCATTGAAAGCGCCAACACAGGCTCCTTCAAATTGTTGAGTCTCGATGGTTTCTTCCACCCGCGCGATGACGTGCAAAAAATCTTCATCATTTTTTTTCATGCATTCACTTCTGAAGCTACTCCACCAACGTGATGAAGTACCTAGATAGATACATAATCCGGTGAGAGAGTAGGGGCGCTGTGTAGGTGAAACTTCTTGTTGTGTTTGCTGTTCATTAACAGTTTCTGTTCTTTTACCTTTTTTGCGTCTAACAGGCATGGTACGTTGTATAGCCTTTCTTGTTGTCCATGGGTTTTCATCACACCATTGGAAATATTCGCACGCCGCCTCCCATAACGCTTCAGGCGTGGCGAAGAGTTTATCCCTGCCATGCTTGCTGCGTAACATCCAAAACTGATTTCCTTTAGGTGCTGCCATTGTTTATAGTGTTTTAAAGATTGGTATAATTTCTTTGTCCAAATCCCATTTGCGATTATTGGGAAGAGGAAGTGTGAATTCATATTGCAACGCTTTCAGATAATCACTCTTACTTGCGCTCCTTCCGTTGGTTGATGCTACTTGAAATGACGAACCTCTTAACTCTTTTTCTGGGCTTATCTTCATTCCTTTATCGAATATGTTAAAATCCTTTCCGATGTAAGCTGTGTTTAATCTGACGATGTCAGCTGTGGAATGATAATGCTGGAAGTACCATTCACCAAAACGGAAGTTGGCTGTGAAGTTCTTTGCGTCAAGAAATACGGCTTTAGAACGATGGTCGTGTGTTTCCTTGCGTTCAGATGATTTCTGGGCGAACAGCAGCGGAATGCCAGACCAGAATATCATTCCTCCGGGCTTGCATAATGCTGATAACGAAAGTAAGACATTCTTTTCATCCTCTTCTGAGTTCACAGAGTTCAACACGCTATCGCACACAACCACATCGTACAGCCCGTAGTCCGACAAGGTCTTGCATATGGAAGCACAGTCTTGCCTGATTTCCTTTTCATCAACGATGTCCGCTCCATCTTTGCGGTGGAAGAATTCAATGGCGTCAATGAGATAGCCTTTTTTCTTCAGTATGGTTGCGTAATCCTTTTGTCCGGCACCGAAATCGAGTATGCGCATATCCTTGGTGATGTATGGTATAACCTGCGTTTCATACAACGTTGAATGGCTACGCTTGCTTGGAACCCCGTTCTTTTGCCGTAGCCGTGCCTTTTGGGCAAAAGACTGTATATAGGTCTTTCGTTCCAGATGGGAATACTCGAACACTCCATATTCCTTAGAGAAGTATTTGAGCGCGATTTCTTCTTTCCCTTCTGGAAGGACATATACAAGTAGGTCCATACCTAATAGTTTTACCGTTTTGGCATATACTGTTGAGATGATCACTTTCCCGGTATGGTCACATACGGCATTTGCAAACTGGCCGTAACGGAGAATCATTTTCGTAAGGTCAACAACACGTGAGTTGTTTCCTCCTTTGGAAAGAATGGAGATATCTTTGTTGGATACAGTATAAAATCCTTCTGTTCCTTTAGGAAGACTTACATTGATTTCTGGTTGGATTTCCGACAACTCACATTCCGCATAGTTGTGAAGTTGGTTGAACCTTACTTCATCGGTGGAGTTTACACCGTCAAGAATAAAGGCTGGAACATGGGTATACCCAAGCAGCTTCATTGTCTTTGTACGTTGGTGTCCTGCCATGATACGTTTATCCGATTGACGTATGATGATCGGTTTGATAATGCCTAATTCCTTGATGGATTTTTTTAAATCTTCTTGTGCTTCATTAGTGAGCAGGCGTGGGTTATATTCTGCCGGGTTCAATATTGATATGTCTATGTATTCCATCATAAGCTAAGTAGATTATTAACAAAACCAACCATTACACCGTTCTCATCCAAATATTCAGAAGCCCGTGCTTTCAGTGCTTCCAGTTCGCTTTCACTGACTGGAATCTTATACCCCTCAAATACTAAATATTTGATATGAGCTCCGGCTTCATAGTTTGCGTTCTTGAGTACATTATGACTGTCTTCTATATCTTCTGAAAAATCTGTCGGATCAGGAAAGCTGATGCCTTCCATACCCCAATTAAGCAACTCGTTACAATCCCAGTCAAACAACTTGGTTATGTCCCATTGTCCGTTGTTAACGTTATCACGTATGATTAGCTCACGTTCCCTTTCCTCGGTCAGGTTGGGAATAAGAACGGTCGGTACTTGTTGCATACCTAGCGATATACAGGCATCATACCTTTGGTTTCCGGCTATAATGATCAATTCGCCAGTACGGTCTGACAGGATGATCGGTCGGGCTTCGAAATAATCCGGATTGTTTCGGATTGACTCTTTAAGTTTGTCTAGCTGTTCATCCGAAATAGTTCTTGGATTGTTTTCCAGTTTCTTCAGTTCCTCTAGTTTTCTGTAAATAATTTCCATAATTGCTTTTTTTGCGTTACAGAAACGAAGGTACTTAATAAGGGAGCTAAGGGGAAAAATGAGGAAAACAAAGTACTGACACGGCTTGTCAATACTTTGTTATGTGTGTTATGATTCCTTTGTTGATATCAATGCCGAATTGCTGGTAAGATAAAGAATTACAGGAAAGTATTTCACTGGTAACCTGTAAAGTCTTGCATTCTTCTTTGATGAACGTTAATATGAAAAGTGGGAAAGATAGATAATGCTTTTTGCAGATTTTTGGAACGGAGTAGAAACGTGACTTTACTTGTTTTCGTTTTCATTTCCATTGTAGCTATCCTCTGATAATCACATATCTTCCGGCGGCTATTTCACTTCTATACTCGACAGAATAGCCTTTGTCTATAAATGCTCTTATGACATTATCGTGCGCCAACTCCGAAATTTGGTGTCTGTCTTTAGCGTCACTTCCAGTATTTTTTGCCCAACAATGAGGCCAGTTATTTCCCCATCCTACGCCATAATGAAAGTAAACACATTCACCTTTCTCTTTGATTTCCGAGAGGATGAAAGATGCAAGTGCGTCTTCCTCGGATTTTCTTCTATTTGATTTTGGTATTTCTATTGAAGTTGCAACTTCACCTTTTTTTATTAAAACTTTATTGCTGAAATTTGCAAAGCCATAATCTAATAATTTTCTTGCATCATCGAATCTGTTTTGAGGAGTAGGGGCATGAACTACTACCGAGATTAGTTTTAAGTCGTTTCGTGAAGCTGTAGCACTAAGGTTATAACCAGCAAGTGAGGTAGAACCTGTTTTTAAACCTGTGCATCCAGAATAAAATCTTACAAGCTTATTAGTATTAACAAGTTGAGATTTTCCATCACGCAGAGTATCCATCCATATTTTTGTATAGTTATGTATTTGAGGATGATTTTTACTTAGCTCACGACTCATAATAGCAATGTCATAGGCAGATGTTAAATGACCATCTTCATCAATTCCGTGACAATTCTTAAATAGGGTATCGTTCATACCTAATTCTTTTGCTCTAGCATTCATCATTTCAACAAAAGCTTCCTCACTACCGTGCGATAAATTCTGACATTGCTACACTGCAATCATTTGCAGATACAACGCAAATTGCTTTTAACATTTCATCTACAGTTAGGTTTTCTGTTTCATCTAGCCAGATTTGTGAACCGCCCATTTTGCTTGCTTTACTACTACATGAAACACTATCTGTTAAAGAAATACGGTCACTATCTAAAGCTTCCATAATTAAAAGTAGAGTCATTACTTTTGTGACACTTGCTGGCCTAAGTTTTACATGTTCATTTTTAGCATAAAGAATTGTTCCAGAAGTTTCATCCATAAGAATCGCACTTTCAGAATTTAAATCTAATTGTACTTTATTATCTATTTTACTAATAGTTTCAACGACTGCATCTTTTGACCAAACAGGAATGTTGCTTGCAAGTGAAATTATTGGAGTTAGTATAATAAAAAAACTCAAAGTAATTGATATAAATTTTTTCATAATTAATAACCTCCTAAATAATGTATATTCGCTTTAAATAATCTTATGCAAAAATATAAATTTGCTAAAGATTTTAAAAATTTAATAATTAAAAATAGAAAAATATAAAAAATGGATACCTATTAATCCCAGCAATGGCAAGACTTTGCAAAATTTGCGACATAATGTTACAAAAATGTTACAAAAGTTTTACATTTTTATTAAATAAGTCTAATTTCTTGAATGGATTTTTCTAGTGTGCTAAACTTAATACTAGTGAAACTATGTAATAGAGGAGAGGATTGTATTATGATGATAGGACCTATGAAAAAGAAAGTTGTTACATCAGCTGTTGTTACTGGAATTATTTTAATACTTGTTTTTGTTGCATTATCTGCTGTTTATATTGCTAATACAAATAATAAGATTGCAGAATTGCAAAAGAAAGGTGAAGTTGTTCAAAGATATGTATTTACGAAAGATATGGTTGTAGGCGATGTAGTTACAGCTAATGATGTTATTCTTGTAGATGTTAAAGGTGAGAGTGCTGCAAGCGATTCATATACTAATTTTGACATGATTGGCAGAAGATTAAAAATTAATGCTGAAAAGAAAACTATAGTTACAGCATCTCTATTTTATGAAGAAGATAAAGATCCAGAAATGACAACAAGACTTCAAGAATTTAATATGATTACTTTACCTAGTGACCTAGATGTTGGTGATTATATTGATGTTAGAATTCGTTTTGCTACTGGAGAAGATTATGCAGTAGTTGTTGGCAAGAAAGTAGAGTTACTTGGCGCTGCTGAAGAAAAGAGTAACACAATCTTTTTAAGACTAAACGAAGAAGAAATTGTGAGAATGAGCAGTGCTATTATTGAGTCTTATGTAAAAGGCGGAATTAATTTATATGCTAACAAATATGTAGATCCAGATAGTCAGTTATATACATACAGTAGAGTTGATTTCGTAGAAAAATATGAAAATGCAAAATATGAAGTAATACCTACAGATACGTTAGAAACAGTATCAGGCGAAGTAAAAATTCCAGATGGAGTATTAACAAGCGGCGACGAATATTTAAGAGAAAGAACAGTAACAGAAATTGCTTCAATAATTGGATTAAACAAAGAAGAAACAGAAAATATTAAAACAGCTTTAGCAAATAAAGATGAAGATACTTTAGCATATTACAAAGATAAACTTGTTACAGGAACAAAATCAATCGTATCAAATTATCCAGTTAGAACAGAAGTTGCTACTTTAATTAAAAACAATCCGAATATTTTAGCTGAGATAAAACAAAAATATGATATAGCAGAATTAGAAGCTAGAAGAGCTACTTTGATGGAAGCTGATTACTATAAATATCAAGTTGATATGGATGGTAACTTAGTTTTAGATTCAAACGGAAAACCAATTAGAGCTTATGATGAAAATGGAAACCCAGCATATAACGAGGATTATATAAAATCTGTTGACGATAGATTAAAAACAGAAATAGAAACACAAAAGAGTGAAAGACAAGAATACTTACTTGGTTTAATTCAAAAACAAAGAGCAGCTACAACGACGACAACTGAAAAATAGAGGAGGAATTAATTTATGAAATGTATAGGTTTTGTTGGAAGTGCAGACAAAACAGAATTAGTAATGTATATTGCAAAAGTTTTATCTTCACTTGATAAAAAGACAATATATATAGATGCGACTACAAAGCAAAAAACAAGATATATAATACCTACAATAGGCGATATGGAAGAGCAAAATCAATACGTTGTACAACATGATGGTGTTGAGTTTGCTATAGGATTTACGAACATGTTAGAACTTAAAAAATATTTTCTTTCAAAAGGAGAAGATTTTACAGAGTTTGAATATGTTTTGGTTGACACAGATGTTCCTGAGATGTGCGAGGAATACGATTTAAAGAGTGCAAATAATCTATTTTTCGTATCATCTTACGACAAATATCACATAGTAAAAGGAATAGAGCTTTTAAAATATATGTGTGCTATGAAAAGAAAAGTAGATACAGATGCACAGCTAGTGTTAACAAAGCTACTATATTACAGTGATATTAATACAGCAGATAGCAGATATATAGACAGACTTACAGATAACTTACCACTTTTGTGGGCACACGATACTATAAACTTCCCATATGACCAAGGTGACTTATCTGTAAACATTCAAAATCATTACGAAAATAAAATAGACATTAGAAATTTATCTGCAGCATACAAAAGTGCAATTGTTGATACTGTTTCGATGATAACGGGAGATGAGAAACCATTACTTAAAAAGGTTTTGAAAAATATCGAAAAAGTTGCAAAATTCTCGAGATAGTATAAAAAGGAGGAATAATATATGCCAGTAGTATCTTTTTGGAATCCTGTTGAAACTTCGCAAGCATCGACGACTTCGTCGATAGCTGCGGTTGCTACAATGCTTCCTGCAAAATGTAAATATAGAACTTTAATTACTCAAACACATTATTCAGATTTTTCACTTGAGTCAGCTTTCTTTAATATGGATAAGTTAGGTAATAAGGGTGCACTTGATATTGCAGATACAGGTGTAGATGCATTGGACAGATTACTTAGAAGTAATAAGTTATCTCCAGAAAGCATCCCAAACTATGCAAAACCAATTTATAAAGGAGAAAGGTTAGAACTTTTATACGGAACTTTTAAAAACGATTTAGATTCTTATTCTAGGATTTTAGAAACGTTTCCTATAATAGTTGATTATGCTAGTCAGTTTTATGACATTGTATTTCTTGACTTGAATAAGGGTTCATCAAATCAAGAAATAATGAAAATATTACAAAAGTCTGACTTAATTGTTTTAACAATGAGCCAAAGTATGATTAACTTAAAGAAAACTTTTAAGGCTATGGATACATTAAAGATTTTACAAGAAAAACCTATTATACCTGTTATAGGTAAGTACGACAGATTTTCAGATTTCTCAGATATGAACATTAAAAGAGTTTTCAATTATAAAAAAGGAAGATTATATACAATTCCTTATAATACAAAATTCTTTGATGCTTGTAACAAAGGTGAACTAAGATCGTTTATAGCAACAAATATAAATGCTGATCCAGCACTTGATAGAAATGGTTTCTTTATTAATGAAACAGGAAAATTAGTTGATGCAATACTAAATAATTTGAGTTCGAAATTGATAGATAGATAACCTTTTAGAAAGGTGGTAAAAACGTATGTTTTTAAACAATGCAATTATATTTATACTTATAGGTGCAGCTATTGCTTTTATCGTATATATCTTTATGAGAAACGATAGCAATTCTGTAGTTAAATTAAATAAGGATGGAAGAACATACACAGTAGATCAAATGACAAAATTCATAAAAGCACGTATGGATGAAATCACGAGAACAAACCTTTATGATATAGGTCTTTCTGAAGAAGAACTAAGGAGAAGAAAAAACAAAAAATATGAACTAAAGAAAGCTTTAAAAGGTTGTACTTATGGAGATGTCAATGATAAAAAGTATGTAAAAGAATTAATCTTCGATTTGCTTCATAGAGAATATGGAGTAAATCAGGTCAATATAACTTCAGCTATAGATTTTGATAACATTGAAAAATTGACAACAATTGATAAGTTTGATATATTACTTTACATGTACAAACAACAATATGGTTACAACGCACTAGGAGAGATAATTAAAAAATATAACTTAGACGAATTAAAAACAATCTACGGTGCTGCAACTCCATCTTACGTAATTACTCCAGAAGAGATTGACAATATATTTGAAAAAGAATATGATTACTTATCTTTCGAAGATAGGTTAAACATTCTTTCACAAAGAATATATCAAAACTATAAAGGTTTCAGTGTAATTGATGAAGTTAGAGATATGAATATCGATGGTGTTTCAGGTGGTGTTTCTGGTCTTCCAGAATCATTTATGTATCAAGTTGCACAACTTGGTGACTATATAAAGCAAACAACTGAAAAAACAGTTCCAAGAGCTTATGACAGTGTTTGGATATTCTATCATGGTAAATCAATTCAAATGGCTTGTCTTTCTTTTGGTTCTTATGCAGAGCTAAGAAGAGTATGTCAAAACATTTATAAATATAATAATCCGGGTCAGTTATCTGATACAAATGGTTATAAAATTAATGAAATGAAAGATGGTTCCCGTGTCGTTGTTGTTAGACCTAGTATGTCAGAATCTTGGGCATTCTTCGTAAGAAAATTCGATACACCTAATGCCGTACTTGAAAACTTAGTAAGACATCCAGGAAGAGAACCAGTAATAGAATTATTAAAATTCTTAGTAAAAGGTGCCAGAGTTACTGCTCTTACTGGTGAGCAGGGTTGTGGTAAAACTACAATGCTTATGGCAATAATTAAATACATATATCCAACATTAAACATAAGAGTTCAGGAAACTGCATTCGAGTTACACTTAAGAAAAGTTTATCCAAACAGAAACATCTTAACATTTAGAGAGACGGATACAGTTTCAGGACAAGAAGGTTTGGACTTACAGAAAAAGACAGATGGTGCTGTTAACATCCTAGGAGAGGTTGCAACCGACGCGGTTGCTGCTTGGATGATTCAGATGGCACAGGTTGCAAGTAAATTTACACTTTTCACTCACCATGCTAAAACATTTGCAAACTTAGTATTATCTCTACGTAACTCATTATTAAAGATTGGTATGTTCAACAATGAAAAAGTTGCAGAGATACAGGTTGTAAACGTATTAAACTTTGAAATACACTTAAAGAAATCTTATAGTGGTGATAGATACATTGAAAGAATTACAGAATGTATTCCAGTAGAAGAAAAGAATAACTATACTTTTGATCATCATAACGAGCCTACAATGGAAGGCAAGATGGATAAATTTATAGACAATGCGACAAACTATTTCACAAAAATTACTGAAACAGAAACTTATCATGCTGTAAACATAGTAGAATTTGTTGACGGCGAATATGTAATAAAGAACAGGATTTCAGACAAGAACTTAGAAGAAATGAGAGAAAATATGTCTGAAGAAGATCAATTTGCATTTGATAAGTTTGTAGATCAATATTTTGATATAAGTACTGGTGACACAGTTAGAAGAGTTGTTGAGTAAGTTTTATAAGTAAAGGAGGATTATGATGGATCAGAAGATGCTACTTTTATTAATTGCTGTACCACTTGTGTTATTTGTCTTTGTATTAATAGCATTTCTAATACTTCAAAAAAAGAATAAAGCTAATAAAAGTATAGCGCTTCAAAAAATGCTTACATCAAACGAATCAGCATTGTCTTCTGGCGCTATGCTACAAAAGATATATACAAAGTTAATTAGACTTCCGATTATAAACAGATACGTTTATAAGATAAGAAGAAGACTTGAACTTTTGCATGATGACGATGAATATACAATAAGAAATGAAACAGCGAAAATAGCATTAAAAGGTATTATATATACACTTGTTGCAGCAATTGTTTTAACTTACATAAATAGAGAAGATTTATTTATGATGATAGTTTCATTAATAGGTGTGCTTGTTGTTGTAGAAAATCTTACAGACATGATGGTAAATAAAATAGAAGATACTTTGTTAAGACAACAACTTGAACTTTTCTCAGAAGTAAGACATGCTTATCACGAAACAAACATGGTAGAAGAAGCTTTGTATGAAGCTTCTCTACTAGAAGATATGGAAGTTGTAATTCAGGCTGATAAGATATATGAAATCCTTATATCTGCTGAGCCTGAACTAGAACTTGAAAAATATTATGATATAGCACCAAATAGATTTTTAAAAGCCTTTGCGGGTATTTCATATTTAACAAAAGAATTTGGTGATAGAAAAATAGGTGGCATATCACTTTATTTAAAAAATATGAATAACATTACACAAGAATTACAACTTGAAATATTAAAAAGAGACAAGCTAGATTATTTGTTTAAGAGTTTGACATATATAGCTCTAGCTCCGATACTTTTTATACTTCCTCTAAAAAACTGGGCAATGAATTCTTTTGAATCAACAAGAGATTTCTACGAAGGTCCTGGAGGATTTTTAGCACAGCTTGGACTTTTAGTACTTATCTTTTTATCATACTCACTATTAAAGAGAGTTAAAGATAATTCAGATAGAACTAGAGCAGAGGATGAAAAGGAAACACCTTGGCAAGAAAGAGTTTATAGATTGCCAATTATCGAGCAATTTATCGACCAATTGATGCCTAAGTCGACACAAAAAGAATATGTTAAAATGCGTAACTTACTAAAAGAGACTAACTCACATATGAAGATGGAATGGCTATATGTAAATAGGGTGGTTTGGTGTATCGCTGGTTTCTTTATATCAATATTTGTAGTAAGCCAAGCACATGCAATAACTATAAATAATATTTTATATAGTACGACTAGTGAAAGTGCCGTATTTGGTCAAATGTCGGATAGCGATAAAAATGCAGGAGATGCGCTTTCAGCATTCGATAGATTTTTCATAAGTAACCTTGTAGAAAATAATGAAATAATAAAATCAGTTAGAAATGAGTCTAGAGAGGTTGCTATTGGTAAGATTGCAGACCAGATGCTTTATATAAGCAATCAACCTTTGTCTGATGAATCTGCTACTTATCTTGCAAAGAGAGTTGAAAGAAAACTTAAATTTAAATCTATTCAATCAACATCTGCAAGAGCTTCGATTCAAAAAGCGATATTAGATTCACATATTGAGATGCCTACCGAAGATTTCGTAGACCAATTGGCAGATATGATATATGAGAAAGCTTGGGAGAATAAGAACGATCCAGGAATAATAACCTTGGAAACAATCAAAGAATGCGTAATAGAAATTTATAATATCCCACTTTCGACAGATCAAGCTTATACGAATGCTACCAGAGTATATGAAAAATTAAAAATCTATGCAAATGAATACTTCAAATGGATCGAGATAGTACTTGCTTTATTAATTGCTTATGCAATGTACTATATGCCAGTAATTATTTTAATGTTCCAAAGAAAGATGAGAGCTCTAGAAATGGAAGATGAAGTAATGCAATTCCAGACCATAATCTTGATGCTTATGTATATAGAAAGAATTTCGGTTGAGTTTATAATTGAATGGCTTGCAAGATATGCAAACATATTTAAAGAACCACTTGCTAAATGCTTAAATAACTATGAAAGTGGTGCTATAGAAGCTTTAGAGGAGTTAAAAGAAGATGCTCCATATAAACCGTTTGTTAGAATTGTAGAAAGTTTACAATCTGCAGTTGAAAATGTTAAATTGACAGATGCTTTTGATGAACTAGAACAAGAAAGAGCATTCTATCAAGAAGTTAGAAAAGAAACAAATGAGAGACTAGTAAATAAGAAAGCAAGAATTGGTAGAATTATTGGTTTCGCACCGATGGTTACACTTTTTGTTGGATATTTGATTGGTCCATTAATTTGGTCAAGTGTTGTTGATATGGGAACATACTTTAGCCAGATGGGTTCATTATTATAATTTAGATTTCAATATTCAAATTTAAAAATATATTTTTATTAAAAAAGGAAGGGTGATTTTTTATGGATAATGCATCAAAAGCATTAATCATGGCAGGTGCTATATTGATAGCGGTTGCAATAGTAGGTATTGGTATTTATATTTTCTCAGCAGCAAATGGTATGACAGATGATGCTTTAAATCAAATTGACGCTTTAACAGTAACATCTATCAACTCACAATTACAGCAATATGAAGGTGAGATAAGAGGAAGAGAAGTAAAAGCTTTATTGAATACAGCTAGATCCATTAATAAACAAAATGCTTTGCCTAATAGTCAGCAAATTAAGGTTGTACTTCCTGGTAGTAATGTTGCAGATATTCCAGATGATACTTCAAGTATAAAAGATAATTCAATATATAAGGTAACTTTTTCATATGGTGGTGCAGGAGGTTATATTAATCAAATAACTATTGCTACTACTACTACTACTACTAATAATAATAAAGGTAATTAAAAACTATAATTGGAGGTAATATTTATGGATAATGCTGCAAAGGCACTAATAATGGCTGGAGGTGTATTTATTGCTGTAATGATAGTTGGTCTTGCTATTTACATATTGAATGGCGCTAGAGGTTTTGCTAGTGCAGCAAACGATCAAGCAGAACTTAGTGCAATCGAATCATTTAATAGATATTACCAATCTTTCGATAGCACTATTACAGGAATTGATGCTTTAAATATATATAATAAAGCAATCGATGATTCAACTAGGGCTAATCATACTCATACAGTTACTGTGAGTATTGATTCAAGTATAATTAATCAATTGAATGCACCAGATGGTTACAATTATATGACTAATAAATATAGTTATTCATATACATTTGATTCAGATGGATATATTGATAATATTACAATAAGGTAAAAAATAGTGCTTTAGATTTAATTTGATATTTACAAAGGAGGTAGTTTTAGTTTATGAGTGATTTAGGAAAAGCCATATACATGGCAGCATCTGTATTTTTATTCATAGTTGCTGCAACTACCTCTATTTATTTATATTCTTCACTTAATTCTTATTTGGAATTAATGACAGAAGGCACAGTAAATATAACTAATAGAGCAGAAGTGGAAGTAATTGATGGCACTAAGAAAACTCGTGAAATTGGTCGTAGTGAAATATACATCACTTTGTTTAATATGGAACAGATGAATGTTGAGAAACTTGTTGTTGACGGTTTTACAGTTACTAAAGATGATGTTTATAATAAGCAAGGCGATTATGTAGCACTTATGCACTATTTACGTAGTAGTCAAGGTAAGAATTTTAGTTATTCTTATGTTGATGGTACAGTTATATATAATTGATTATTTTGTAAAGAAAGGAGAGATATGTTTTGGAGGATTCACTTATTGTAGTTTTTTCTATGATACTTGCAGTTATTTTGATGTTTGTTTTTCCAATCATGGATACATGGGAAAGACAAGATGATATATCTTATATGTCAGTATATGCTACTGTTGTTGAGTTTGTAGATTCGGTCAGAAACTTAGGCTATATAACTCCTACGATGTATACTCAGTTCTTACAAAGTATTAATGCTACAGGTAATAGATATGAAGTTACACTTGAGCATAGAAAACGTATATATAACATTAATGCTTATAAAAATGTTTATACTACAACTATTGAAGGAATATTAGATTCTGGTAATGATTATAGAGACATGAAGGCTGGAGATTATTTTTATGTTTCAGTAAAAAATACAAATAAAACACAATCTACAGTAATTAAAGAAAGTGTTTATGCTTCTAAACAAGAAACATTTAAGATCGGTGTTCCTTATGGCGGTATGGTAAGAAATACTGCTAATGCGATTGATTAGTTTTTCTTTATAAATTAATTTTTTAAAGAAAGGAGGGTAAATGTGAAAGTTCTTCATTGGGCATTTGTTTTAGTTGCAATAGTTTTGCCGTTTTCTATTGTTTGCAAAAGCAATATAAATAGTCGTTTCGCTGCTTTAAAAGATGAAGTTAGGATTAACAATGCAGTAGATACAGCAACAAAAGATGCAATAGATCAAATTATTGCTGTAAGTGGATTTGATTATGATGATGAATTTGGTGATGTAATTAATATAACACCAGCGCTTGCACAAGAAACAATAAATACATTTTTTCATACTTTAGCTGTTAATTATAATATTCCATATAAGATGTCAGATATGACTGCACTTGATGGCAAATCATCAGATAGTTACATTAAAAATTATTTTGCTCCTTATGTTCCTGCTATTGTGGTTTTAGCTTATGATGGATTTTACGTTTATTCTCAAGAAAATCACAGTGGAACGTATGAATATGAATTGTCTTCAAAAATTCCATATACTTATGAAGCAAAAAATGGTCAGTATTCGGTTGGTTACACATTAGGAAATGATATTTATTTGTATTATGATGGCAATTGTTATTCTGGTAAATTAAGTTATAATGATTTAGAAAGTATAAAAACAGAATATCAAAATAATTTTGCAGGGTATACTCCTAAAGAAGTTTCAACTTTAACCTCAGATATTTCTATGATACTTTATGCATTACAGCAATCTACACCAATAGAACTAGAAGACAATATTATTCCTACAGCCGGAGTAAATAACTTTTTACAAGATTATGAAAGAGATGTAGACGGAAAATATACTGTTGGTAAATTTCACGAAAACAGAAGAAAAACAATAATTAATATTTTATCGGCTTGTTTAAGAGAAGAAATTAATGAACATAACAGATTTGCAGATATGCTTGGTAGTACTTATGATTTCTATTTACCAGAGATTACAAATGATGATTGGGTAAATACAATTAATGATATAACTGTTATGGCATTTGTTCAAGGAATTCCTTTAGGTACATTAAAAGGTGTGTATTATAATAATTATGCTTTGGGTGGTTCACAAATTGTAAAGAAAGATTATTTGTATGGTGCAACTTATGCTCCATCTGGTGCTAAACTTTATCATACAAAAGATTGTGAATTAATAAAGAATGATGCGTACGATGTTATATTTATAGATGAAGATGATGCTATACAAAATGGATATGTTCCATGTCAATTATGCAATTAAAACCTGTATTTGAAAATATCAAATATAGGTTTTATTTTTTGCTCTTTAATTGAAAAAAGAAAGAAATTCTGCTAAAATTAAATAAGATTTAGAGGTCTATAATTAAATTATAATAACTAGGCAGATGATTTTGATATATTTTTATGGAGCGAGATTTATGGATGAGAATAGAGAAAATTTTCCAAGTGAAAGAATTAAAGAGGATTTAAAAAAGCTTCCTGAGAGACCAGGGGTTTATATTATGAAAGATAAAAACGATAACATCTTATATGTCGGTAAAGCTGTTGTTTTAAAAAATAGGGTAAGACAGTATTTTCAAAAGACAAATAAAACGGAGCGAATTAAAAAGATGGTTTCGCAAATTGATCATTTTGAGTATATCGTTGTTGATAGTGAGATGGAAGCTCTTATTTTAGAATGCAATCTTATAAAGCTTCACAGACCGAAATATAACGTTTTATTAAAAGACGATAAGATGTATCCATATATTAAAATAACTTTAAATGAAGATTATCCTACAGTTAGAATTACGAGAAAAAAATTTAACGATGGTGCGAAATATTTTGGACCATATACGAATGCTTTTGCTGTTAAAGAAACAGTTGAGTTTTTGAATAAGACTTTTAAGCTTAAACATTGTAGAAAGATTTTTAAAGATGGAAAATATGAGACACCTTGTTTAAATTATCATATAAAAAGATGTATGGGAATATGCCAAGGTAATGTTTCAAAAGAAGAATATATGAAAGTTATTAATCAAGTTATAGATGTTTTAGATGGCAAATCTGAAGCACTAATTAAGAAAATAGATGCTGATATGCAAAAGGCTTCTTCTGAACTAAATTTTGAAAAGGCAGCAGAGTTAAGAGATAAAAAGATTAGTTTAGAGAATTTGATGCAGAAGCAAAAAATGGATTCGTTTAGTGAGAATAATATTGATGTAATTGGAATTGTGAAATATTTAGATAAAGCTTCAATAGAGGTTTTTAATATTAGAAATAGTAGAATGATTGGCGGAGAAAATTTTATTTTAAAAGATGTAGAAGAATTTTCTGAAAGCGATTTAATTTTTGATTTTATGAAGCAGTATTATAACGATGGAAATGTGCCAGATAAGATAATGTTTAGATATGAATTTCCTGATATGGAGCTTGCTAGAAACTTGCTTATGAAGATTGGTAATAAGAAAAACTTAGAATTCAAAATTCCCAAACGTGGTGAAAAAGTTAAGCTTATAGATATGGCAGAGAGAAACGCAAAAATTTCTATGCAAAATAAAACTGATTCGATTGAAAATGAAGGACTTCTTGTGGAGCTTATGAACTTACTTCATTTGAAAGAGTTGCCAAAGAGGATAGAGAGTTTTGATATCTCAAACATTTCTGGTACTGATACCGTTGCTGGTATAGTTGTTTTTGAAAATGCTAAGCCGAAGAAATCTGATTATAGAAGAATAAAGATTAAAACCGTTGAAGGTCAAAACGATGTTGGATGTATGCGTGAAGTTTTGATGCGTAGATTAAAGTATTGCAAAGAAGATTTTGATGGTAAGTCTCCTTATAGTTCGTCGCCTAACTTAATTTTAATGGATGGTGGTATTTCTCAAGTAAGAGTTGCTAAAAATGTTGTGCGTGAGTATGGGCTTACTATACCTGTGTTTGGTATGGTTAAAGACGGTAAGCATAGAACTAGGACTATAGTTGATGAAGATGGAAGAGAGTATGAAATAAAGTCTAACGAACTTTTTAATTTAGTTACTTTTTTGCAAGATGAGGTTCATAATACGGCTATTGAATATCATAGAAAATTGAGACAAAATAGGGTGAGAGAATCAGAGCTTGATAAGGTGGACGGCATTGGTGAAAAAAAGAAAAAAGCTCTTTTGCAAAGGTTTAAATCTGTAAGAAAAATAAAAGAAGCAAGTGTTGAAGAGCTATGCCTGGTTGACGGAATTAATGAAGAACTTGCACAAAGGATTTTGTATACGTTAGAATAAAAAAAGAACCCCTCGGCAGAGTGCCAAGGGGGGGTGGGGAACGCGTCGTATTAGCGGCGGTGCTGTTTCCGCTGTTTGATTCCCATCACGAAAATCCCAGCACAGAAGCTGAGGATACCGATGATGAAGAACCAAAATTTGTTTGCGACCCATTCAATGGCTGCAAACAGCTTCTGGTGGTACTCTGCATTATCCACAGGCATGTGGAACACACGAATCACTACCAAAATGCCGGCGAACGTGCACACCAGCACAGCCACCAGCTTGTCAGCCTTGCCATAACGACAGACCAACTGCATGGTGGCCAAGCAAACCGCACCCGTGCTGACCATGATTGCGACCTGCCGGATGACGTAACACAGCACTGTCAAAGCACGAGAGTGTGCTCTGAGGTTCAGGACCACGTCATCTTTGAGAATCTCCTTGAAGTCGGCGAACCATTGAAGATTCATAACCTCGAAGATCACGGGAGCTAGCAACATCAAGGAGCTGACTACGAGAGTGTAGATACTCACGTGTCGCATCCAGTTGCTAAACCCACCTTTCCGTTCTACAAGCTTTTTGCTTGTGGAGAGCCAGATGGGGGCGAGAAGACACATGGCAACAAGATTAATAAACACTACAACTTTCCTCCCTTTACTTTTGTTCCCCACCTAGAAGCGATTTTAGTTAAACTTACTTCTAGGTAAAGTATATGGTTACGTATACATAATACACTAAAAACGACTTTTTGTCAACCTGTCGACTGGGTAATACTGGCTTAATATCCAACAATTTCCAGTTCGTTAATATTCATTTTTTCTATTACGAACTATTTAAACGATTTTTATTTTTAAGTTGATTATAAAATAAACAAGTTATATAATTTGTATATGTTGTAGAGATTTTACTAAGGAGGAAAGATGATGAAGTTAGATTTAAGCAATTCGGGAATATCTGAAAAAGAGATTTTAAAGTATAAAAAAGAAGTTTTAAAGGCACATACTAATCTTCATGAAAAGCAAGGAGCTGGAAGTGATTTTCTAGGATGGGTTAATCTTAAGCTTGATGTCCAAGAACTAGAGAAGATAAAGGTTGCTGCAAGTAAGATTAGAAAGCAATCTGATGTGCTTATTGTTATAGGTATTGGTGGTTCATATTTAGGTTCAAAAGCGGTTATAGATGCACTATCTCATACTTTTAATCCTAAGAATGTTATTTTCGCTGGAAATAATATGAGTTCAGATTATCTAAATGATTTGCTAGATTATATTAAAGATAAAGACATTTCTTTGAATGTTATATCTAAATCTGGTACAACTATAGAGCCAGCTTTGACTTTTAAAGTATTAAGAGAATATATAGAAGAAAAATATCCGGAATCCTACAGGATCGCGGAGGATGTCTGTGAGAGCCTGGGCAAAAGCCTGGGTAAAGAGCTGGATCCTATTGAAATTGGTTATCTTGCCATGCATATTGAGCGGACAGTGGAACAATAAATGTAAATGGCTGATCCGCCTCAGGGATTTACACAATAAATTCAATAGCTTTTTTGACAGCAGTACTCATGGTAGTACTGCTGTTTGTGACTAGGCAGACTTCCCTCTGAGGGAGCGGCTCCTTAAGCTGAAGGGCAAAAATCTTCCCGTCATTGATCACTTCCCGGGCAAGGGGCTCGGGGTAAAAGCCGATTCCCAGATTGTGGACGATCATGGGAAGGACCTGGTCTGTAGTTGCTGCCTCGATGTCAGGATGAAAAGAAACACGGTTTTCCATAAAGTAATTCATATACATTTCTCTGGTGCTGGTTCCTTCCGCAAGACCTACAAAGGGCAGATCCTGAAGCTCATGGATGCTGATAGGGGCAGTGGTCAGATCCTTATATTTGCTTCCGCATACAAGAATTTCCCGGTAACGCAGGAGACTTTTTTTCTGTAAAGGCTTGCGGATGGAGATCGGAGTGGTGGCAATAGCGAAATCCACCGCATAATTTTTCAGTGCCTGTACAGCCTGGGGAGTAGAATGGTTGAAAAGGCGCAGGCGCACATGAGGATATTGTTCACGGAACAGCTCCAGCTTTTCCAGAAGGATCAGACGCAGGGCATTTTCACTGGCACCGATGGAAACCAGGCCATGCTCCAGCTCTCCGTTCTGGCGGATTTCCTCCTCGCCGATGGACAGCTGCTCAAAAGCCAGGGCAACGTGTTCATAAAGCTGGCGGCCTTCCGGTGTAAGTGCGATTCCCTTGTTGGAGCGGAGAAAGAGCGTACATTTCAGCTCCTGCTCCAGGTTGTTCATACAGCGGGTGATATTTGGCTGGTTGTTATGAAGAGCCCGTGCTGCCTTGGTAAAACTTTTATACTGGGCTACATAATAAAAGATCCGGTAGTAGTCGTAAGTGATCATGTATTGTCTCCATCCTGTGATATGATTTTAATATGTTTACGATATTAATAATACTTTTTACATTTGCTTCTGAGCAAACTATAATACACCCGAGGAAAAAAATCAGTGACAGGAGTGATTTAGAGTGGTTTCAGGAGGCAGAAAGCTGCAGAGCGCAGACAGGCAGATGTCAGAAGCTTTCATTACAAGTATATTTCTGGCAATGTCCGGCGGATTTCAGGATGCCTACACATATTTTACAAGAGATGAGGTGTTTTCCAACGCCCAGACCGGTAACGTGGTGCTGATGAGCCAGAATTTTATGACAGGACAGTGGGGAGACGGTTTAAGGTACCTGTTCCCTGTTTTAGCCTTTGCCATTGGTGTTGTAGCGGCGGAGCGAATCCAGAATACCTTTAAATATGCAAAAAAACTTCACTGGAGGCAGATGATCCTGCTGATCGAGATCCTGATCCTTTTTGTGGTGGGATTTATGCCGGGAGAATTGGATATGCTGGCAACCGTACTGGTATCCTTTTCCTGCGCCATGCAGGTACAGACCTTCCGGAAGGTGGGCGGTTATTCCTATGCAAGCACTATGTGCATCGGAAATTTACGAAGCGGCACGGCGGCGTTGTCCGTGTATTGTCGTGAAAAACGTCCGGAACAGCTGAAGCAGGCTCTTTATTATTTCGGAATAATTTTCTTTTTTGCCATTGGAGCCGGTGGCGGAGGAAATCTGTCCATGAGGCTGGGGATCCCGGCAATCTGGGTATCGGATGTTTTGCTTCTGATCAGCTTTATTCTGATGTTTTCCAGTAAACATAGAGATTAGAAAGGGTGAGGAATTGTGGAAAACAGCACATTATTCCCAAGAGAGGAAAAGGCGGAGCTTTTATTTGAAAAGATCCTGAAGGATCCGGAGGCGTGCAGACGGCTGACGGAGACCTTCTATGAATCCATGGATGCGGATACAGACATAGAATGCGGATATCTTCCTCCGGAAAAATTCGCCTATGCATTGCTGGACGCATATAAAAACCGTGATCTGACAGCTCTCCTTATGGCAATCTGCCAGAACAGTATGTTTGATCTTCTGCGAAATTCTTTTCTGGCACCGTTCAGGTTCAATGCAGATGGACAGGAGAATCCGGTGTTTCTCACAGATGAAAAAGGAAATTTTCTGCGGGAAAAGGGAATCCATGTAAGTGACAGGGATTATGATCGGTTCCGTAGGATATACAGGGAGAAACCGGGCGTAAAGATGTATCTGGCGTATGGCTACCGGAAGCGACATGCCTATGATGAAGCTACCATGGAAGTAGAAGAGTACAAAATGGGCGAACATATCGGAGTGCTGCTGGTGTATGAGCTTCCGGACAGCGTAAGGGAAAAGGAAACGGAGGCACAGGCCTATGCAGCTGTATGGGATATTATGATGGCAATCCAGAAGAAGCTTCCAAGAGCCTTTGTGTATTATGGGCAGGATTCTGTGGAGGATGGTGGAAAACGTTATGACGGACTGGGAGTTTTTCTACCCATCCATAAATTTGCGGACCGCCTGGAAA